>WNFG01002508.1_pt1 | contig 15383 bp, 13 predicted proteins | sample 5400431 | NCBI WGS metagenome assembly WNFG01 (sample SAMN13153346, study PRJNA577476) | soil metagenome | isolation source: 120 cm saprolite under Douglas fir tree site 2 hole 3 replicate 2 | place: USA:California | collected 2015-04-18 | reverse complement strand
AACCGATTTGACGATGTGCACATATTCCTTTCTTTGTCACACTAGCAGCTTAACGCCTCTAAACAATCTCCCCCAGGAAGCACGCCTCTTCGTTCTCTGAGGATTCGTCCTTACAGGGCCTCACCCCAACCACCACCACCCGGCGTCTCGATCCGGATGCGCTCGCCCTTACGCAGACGCGTGCTGAATTTCCCCGGCAGCGCGTCGGCCGAGCCGTCGAGGCGAATCACGCTCGTATTTCCCCGCGCGCCATCGCCGCCGCCGGCCAGTCCCCACGGTTGGTGTTGCCGGCGCTCCGAGAGCAACGTTACTTCGCAATCGGTCAGCACTTCAATCTCGCGAACAATGCCATCTCCGCCCCGATGCTTTCCGTTTCCACCACTACCCGGCCGCAACGAGTACCGCCGGACCCGCAGAGGATACGCGTATTCGAGCGCCTCGGCTGGCGTGTTCAGCGAATTTGTCATGTGTGTGTGCACACCCGAGACGCCCGCTCTGTCGGGGCGTGCGCCCATCCCGCCGGCGATGGTCTCGTAGTACGCGAAAGGATCGCCTGTGCGCGGATCGATTCCGCCGATGGTCAGATTGTTCATCGTCCCAGAAGCTGCAGCCGGAATGCGGTCTGGAACCGCTCGCGCCAGCGCGCGCAGAAGGACGTCGACGATTCGTTGTGACGTCTCTACATTCCCGCCCGCCACGGCCGCCGGTGGACGTGCGTTGACGATCGTCCCCTGGGGCGCAATTACCTGTATAGGCCGCATCAGTCCCGCCGCGGCCGGGACGTCCTCCGCCAGCAGACAGCGAAAAACATAGAAGCACGCAGAAAAGGTAATCGCCTCCACGGCGTTAACGCTGCCCTCTACCTGCGGATCGCTACCGCCGAAGTCGACGGTAACAATGGGGCGCTGACCACCAGAGCCGCCGGATCGCTGCTTCCTTCCAACGGTTATCGTCACTGCGATCTTGACCGCTCTGTCGGTGATCCCGTCGCCATCCAGAAAGTCTTCCGCGCGATAGACTCCGGCTGGCACACGCTCCAGGAATGCCCTCATCAGCTCTTCGGAATAGTCCAGGAGATCCGCAGCGGCAGCTCTCGCCACGCCCACACCGTAACGCGAGCCAACCTCCCGCAGTCGTTCGATCCCCGTGTGGCACGCAGCGATCTGCGCGCCGAGGTCGCCCTCACGCTCCTGCGGAGTGCGCACGTTATTCAGCAAGAGTGCGAGTACATCGCTTTCGATCACTCCTGCCCGCATGATTTTCACCGGAGGAATTCGAAATCCCTCCTGATAGATCTCGCGGCACAGGCCCATCGACCCCGGATACGATCCGCCAACGTCCGCATGGTGCGCCCGGGATGCAACGTAGAAATGCGGTTTTGCATGGTCCAGACCTGCCTTGAGATGCAGTCGAGGAGACTTCTGCCCCCGGGTGCCTTTGCGCGCCTGTCCGCGGGAGATTCGCCCGCGAGACTCCAGATACACAGGCGCTACCAGAGTAATGTCCGGCAGGTGCGTGCCTCCCCGAAATGGATCATTTAGCATGACCACGTCCCCGGGCTCCATCGAGCATGCCGTGATGGCCGCGCGCACCGACATCGGCATGGAGCCAAGGTGAACCGGCATGTGGTCACCCATCGCAATTACTTCTCCGTCGCCGTCGAACACCGCGCAGGAGTAGTCCCGGCGCTCCTTGATGTTGGGAGAAAACGCCGTCCGCCGCAGCGCGGCACCCATCTCCTCGGCGATGGAGTAGTAGATGTTCTTGAAGATTTCGAGTTCGACCGGATCGCGCCGCATGAGGCGCAGTCTACTACCAGTCGTTGGTCGTTTGCCTGTGCTTGGTGACACTGATCGTTGGCTGTAACCGTCGGCCTAGGGCATCTGCATTCGCCGTGGACCTGCCCCTTCAGCAGAAATGTGTCGCAAGATTGCAAAATTGTGTTGACACTTGCATTCATAGTGCCGCAATATCTTGGGTTATAGAGTCTTCTCCTACTACAAGTAGGGTTGACTTTTTGACAAATGGGCCCCAGACGTTAACTTCCTTGCAAGGGAAAATCGTTCACGGAGGAACCTTCATGGCAACGAAGAAGAAGGCAAAAAAGAAGAAACACTAACCGTCGGCGAGACGTCCTCGCATCGACTTTGAAGTTCACCCGCCTCTCAAGAGAAGCACCTCCTGAGAGGCTTTTCCTTTGCCGGCACCCTCCTCCATGCAGCATTGGGAGCGCCATCTACAATTTCTCTACATCCATCCTCGCGAGGTGTGTCAAAATAACCGGGGCCACTCGACCATCCACCATGAGCACTCGGAAAAAGAATGCGGGCAAGGGAAAAGCAGATGAGGTCCTGATCCCCGACAAACTTTACTTCCGCATCGGCGAAGTGGCTACGCTGTGCCGCCTGCCCGCCTACGTCTTGCGCTTCTGGGAGACGGAATTCCCGCAACTGAAGCCGGTCAAGAGCAGCACCGGCCAGCGTATGTACCGCCGGCGCGACGTCGAGAATGTGCTTCGCATCAAGCAGTTGCTCTACGAGCGCGGATTCACTATTACTGGCGCCCGGCAGCAACTGCGCTCAGAAACAAAAGTCGACAAGACACAGACAACTATCCCTTTTCCAGCGCGGTCGGCCGCAGAACTGCAACACATCCGTCAGGGCCTGCGTGAGATTCTGACCTTGCTCTCCACCCGTCGTACGGGGTGAATTTTCAATTGGCTATCTGTCGGTCGAAGTCGCGGGCTTTTCTGCAGATACGCGCAATGACTCTCCTGAGGATCGTCACCTTCGACTGCCTCGGGTTGACCTGCTCGCTCCGTGGACCTAGAATCGCTGCTCCATGACAGCGGAGCCACTTGAGATCGAGCGACTGGACGACGGAGTGCTGAGCCTGCGTGGTCCCTTGACCATGGAGAACGTCCAGCCATTCATGAATGCGGTGCGCCGCGAGAGCGCTCCCACCATGATTCTGGATTTCACCGGAGTCCCGTATCTCGATTCGTCGGGATTGGGCTCGCTGGTCAGCGCCTACACTTCCTGCCAGAAGTCCGGACGCCGCGTAGCGCTCACCGGCATCAATCAGCGAGTCCTAAGGGTTTTCGAGATCACGAAGGTCGAGCCCATCTTTCTGATGTTCCCCACCGTGTCAGACGCTCTGGAAGCCCTTACCAACGCAGGCACAGCGTAGGTGACTGGTGTGTGCTCCGTACGATTCATGAGAATAATACGGAGGTTTGAAAGGGAGCGGATTCCAGCCGCGCCGCGCAGAGGCCAAAAAATATAAGGGCTTTACAGTTTGCTGAAAAAGTGGCGTTGCAGTTCTGAGGAGCAGCCTCAGCGGCTAAAGCCGGATTGATTTTGTGGCACTTACGGCGCGGCTGAAGCCGCGCCCTTTCAAAACAAAATCAAAACTGGAGTTTTTCAGCAAACTGTTTAGCCCCTGAGGAAGGAGCGCCGTACTCTTTCGGATTTGTCTCAGTGCGACTTCACAGGCTGCAAAAAAAGCGCATTGCGGGCTGCGACTCTCCTCTTCGGCTAAAAGCCGCAGATTAATTTTGCAGGGCTTACGGCGCGGCTGAAGCCGCGTCCCTTCAAAGCAAAATCGAGAACACGTCCGGTCGCCACAGGCGCGACCGCTCTCCCTTTCAGGCAGCGCGTTCCGGCGGGCTAGGCTTCTTGATCCTCCCGGCATTCACCGCGTCCAGCCGAATGCGGCACACTCGGGTTGTTTCCATCACCAGGTCGCCGCTGGCGTCAGCATTTTCGCCCGCCATTACCGATCCTGCCGCCAAAGCAAAACGCAGCGCGTCTGCCTGGTCATCAAAGTAGAGAATCACTTGCCCGGCCATATACTTCTCCCCAGGGTTTCGACTTCGATCAGTTAGACTTCGACTCGGTAGAGCTCCGAACCATCCATTTCGACGAGGGCGCGCGGGCAATGCCTGCCGTAATTGTCGGTGAGTGGCTCTTCCGATCAAAGTGCTTTTCTTGGTACTCGTACCAAGTGTGTCCTCGAAGGGCCTCGCACCGCATCACGACGCCGATGGTCTGTCGAGCAACCAAATTCGGGAGCACGAAATGAAATATGGATTCCTTGCCGCTGCCTCTTGCCTTGTGCTGAGCGTTTGCGCGCTTTCGTCCTCAACGTCGACTGCAACCACAAAACTCCTGGGAACCTGGGAAGGGGAATCGAAGTGCACAGCAGCGGACTCCGCTTGCCATGACGAACACGTCATCTACCGCATCGCGACCGTCAAGCATGTTCCCGGCAAGCTGGTTCTGCATGGCTACAAGGTCCTGAAAGGCCAGTTGATTTTCATGGGAACACTCGCGTGTCTGCCTCACTCGGAACCGGCCACTCTCACCTGCACCGGGAACCCGTCCACGAAAGATACCTGGGAATTTAAGGTCTCGGGCCGCACAATGACCGGAACTGTTACCGTTGGCGAGGAGAAGACTCTTTACCGCAGAATCAACGTCAAGAAGAAATAATGCATGAAGAGGTGCTGCAGGGGGACAGGCTACCGACACTAACTCCCCGTTTTAGCCCAGCCTTTTGCCATCAGTCGCTGACTCACAAAAGCCTCGCCTCGCCGTACGGCGTGTATCCCGCGCAACAGATCCTGGCCGGCATCGGACTTCACGATGTACCCGTGCGCTCCCGTCTGCATAGCTTCCCTGGCGATCTGGATTGAGTCAAATTGGCTCAGGAATATGATCCGGGATTCAGGAGCGACCTGGCGAATTTGTCGTGCCGCTTCAATGCCGCTGATTCCGTGGAGCCTGATGTCCAATAGCACCACGTCAGGCAAAAGCTCTTCCGCCTTCGCAATTGCCTCGTCGCCATCAGCGGTCTCGCAGACTACGTCCAGCGTGGAATCCCCGGCAAGAAGCGAACATATGCCTCGTCGCACAAACGCATTGTCCTCCACCACCAGAACTCGAACCGAACGCACCTGTAGAGTCTCCCCTGGGACGCGCCAGTTTAGCAGTCTGTCGTAGAAACTCCACCGCGTTCGATACCATAAACCCTGTATAACCGCGTAGGGTGAAACCTGAGTGCCTGGGTGCGGGCAGATTTTTCATAGGGAGGTCACCCGCTCCTGCCTACTGGCCATTCATAACTCCCTTCCATTGCCACGGCTTGCAAGTGGAAAATTCGACCGAGATATGGCACCGCACGTGCCTTAGTATTCTCATGACCAACAGTGAAGAAGAGCGAGATTGGCGTAAGCTTTGCGAGTTGGCCGCGAAAGAAAAAGATCCTGAAAGACTGTATGCCCTTGTCGAAAAATTGAATAGGGCGCTGGAAGTTCGTGCGCAAGGAAGACAGGGTCAATCGCCGAGCGACGGAAGCAGAGGCTCTGACATCCCAGGAAATCAGCAAAAGGAAGGTCAGGCTTAGTTTAACCGCGTTAGCGGCTGTGAGCGAAAGCACGGGATCGCAGGCGCAGGCTAAGTCCGGAGTCCTTGGCTGAAAGGACCTCCTTGCCCATATCGCGAAAGCGCTGGTCTGGGAGCCGACCTTTCAACCGGGAACTATACACCTCTGCCAAAAAAGAACCCGGAGGCGGCTAGCCCCCGGGGCGACACTGCGCAAAATCTCGACTGCTATTCAGAAGTGAGGTAACGATGTGCCGTTGAGAGCCGCTGTGACCAGTGTTTGAGCATAGGCATTATCTACAGCGGCCGTGGTCGTGAAGGTCATCCCACTCCTCCAGCTTTGCGGCGCTTCGGGATGTACGCCCGACAAAATGACCCATCCATTTCCAGACTTGCCTTCGGTAATGGCCGGCGTCCCGTCCGGATACTTTCCTACTACTTGTCCCCATCCGCTCAACTGCGGACCATTCTCCCAATACTGATCGAGCGTGATGCCATTAGCGCCCTTGATCTGAACCGCATTTTTGTAGATCCCGTCGAATTCGTCCTCGTAATAGTCGAACCATACCCCCGGCGGCGTGAGATTTAGATATTTGTAGACGCCCGAGCTGCCGGCAAAGAACCCCCCGGCACAGATACCCAGGTAATGCAGGCCGTCGTTGACGATTGCATTGTGCAGATTCGTATTGGTGCTACTCGATAGGCTCTTGCTGATCGTGATCGCATTGCCACCGGGCATGAGGAACAGTTTGTAGCCCTTCATTGCGGTCTCGCCCATCGCATTCAGTTGACTCGATGTGGCGGTCGCGTACGTGAGCTTCAAATTGCCGAGAATGGTCTTGACGGCTGCGACGTCCCCAGACGAGGTTCCGGTTCCGACGAACAGCAGTACGGTTGGAATGGATGACGCCGTAACGGCCCTGGCAGCCACATCTGCCACGGATGGGGCTGGCTGCTTGGGTGACCAGTTCGACGAGCCGCATCCGGTAGAAATGATTAAGGCCAAGCCTGCGGGCACAATCAGGGAACGCGATATTCGGACAAGATGGGAAAAATGAAAATACACGAAGCCTCCGCTAAACGTCTGCTACCCATCGCCGGGCACACAGGCGCAAAAGTAGGATTTTTGATTTTGACTTTCTAGGAGGACAAAGTGGTGGCACTTTTGATTCTATACATTACTCCCAAAAAGAAAAGACACGGAAGTACATGGGTTCTGCGGAATGCAAGACAAAGCATGAGCGAAGCGAATGCGTGGCGAAGGTCTGAGAGAGCCCGCCAGGGCGGCTTGACGATCTCCTTCAGAATCCAATTAATGCGCGAACAAAACCAATGATTGGCGATTGCTGTTTCGCCGCTTCAGCCACAGTGCCCAGGCGCATCGATAGTAAGTCCGCGTATATCTGTCTATTGCGGAAAGATTGGTCAGGATTGCTAGACGAACGTTCGAACGGGGGCCAGGTGCTTACATGCAGAACTCGACGATTCTTCTCAACGAGCCGCTGGCGGAGAACAAGATAGATTTCGCGCCGAGCGCTAATTCAGTTCCCGAACCCAGATATTCCGGAAACTGATCGGCTCGCTGGGATCGCCGTGCGCCTGCAGCTTAATGGGCGCAGTATCGTACTTCTTGTAAAAAGGCGGGCCAATATATCGCGTCTCACCCTTCAACTCGAAGTGATTCTGCACCAGCACGCCATTGAAAAAGACCGTGACATAGGCTGGAGTCATCAGCGAGCCGTCGGCATTGAAGGCTGGGGCGGTCCACACTACGTCGTAGGCTTGCCATTCCCCGGGCTTGCGCATCGGGTTCGCCAGCGGAATGGCTTGCTTGTAGATGCTGCCGGCCTGGCCGTTGACGTAGGTTTTGTTGTTGTAGGAATCGAGGACCTGCAACTCATATCCGGCATCTCCCGGACCCGTGGAGGCGAGAAACACACCACTGTTACCACGCGCCTGACCGGTGCCGGTGACGTTCTCCGGAATTTTCCACTCGATGTGGAGCTGATAGTTCTTAAAACTCCGCTTGGTTTCAATATTACCGGCAGCCTTATTCACCGTGAGTACGCCGTTGGCGACAATCCATTTGGCCAGCGTCTTGTCCTGGACCAACACCCACTCGTCAAGGTTCTTGCCATCGAACAGGATGATCGCGTCGGAGGGAGGCGCCGTATTGTTGGCGCCTGGAGTCACCACGCTGGGTACCGGCTCCCACACTTCCGTATCTTCCGGTTTAGCTGATTGAGGCTTCGCCGCGGCCGGCGCCGGGGCTGCTTGTTGTTCCGTGCCCTGAGGCGCGGACGGCGGCTGTTGCGCGGAAAGAGGAGCGCTCATGGCAACAAGAGTCGCGAACGCGAGGAGTCTCGAAAATTGAATGCGCATCGATCTTCGATAGGATACACCTAATTAGCCCCGGTCCGGAGCAGGCGGAAATCGACGCGCAGCCGGTAGTGGATGTCTAGTTCGGTTTCATCGATATCTTGATCCTGCTTCGCCAACGCGCGCCCGAGATTGCGATGCGACATCTTTTGGATCCCGTTCTTACACTCTAAGCTCCACCACGGTGGCTCCCGCGCCACCTTCGTTCTGCGGCGGCTCGACTACTGACTCCACGTGGGGATGCTGCTGCAGCAGTTGCCGCAGTGCTTTGCGTAAAATGCCCATGCCGCTGCCGTGTACGACGCGAACCCGGGGCAGGCCTGCCAGAAATGCCCGATCTACAAATTTTTCTACCTCACGCGCGGCGTCGTCCACGGTGCGCCCGATCACGTTGATTTCGCTGGGCACAGTCAAACCCTCGCTTTCGAGCGACACCGAGATTCCGCGTGCGCGTGCCGCTTTGACTGGCGACTCGGGTGCCGGGGACAAAACTTCGGCGATGTCGTCGCGTGCGATCTTCATCTTCATGGCGCCGACTGTCACTTCAAAATGATCGTCATCGAGCTTGCGAATTATCCGCGCCGGGCGGCCGGTTGATTTCAGCTTGACGCTGTCGCCTTCGGAAACATGCTTCACGATCTGCGGCTGGGCATTGGGATCGCCGCGATCGGCTCCAGTCGAGTGCGCCACCAGGGTCGAATCGAATTGCTCCTGGAATTCCCGCCGCAGCTTGGCGATACGCCGCTCCGCATCTTTGGAAAGTTTCTGCGCCGCCGCCCGGTCCTGGATGGCGTTCACGGCTTCGCGGGCGTGATACGCAAAATCGCGCAGAACGCTCTCCAGCTTTTTCTCCATCTCCCGAACCTTGGCCTGCTGCTCTTTGCGGCCTTCGGCGGCGAGATTCGCCTTCTCGCGTTCTAGCTCCTGTTCACGCGCCTTCAGGCGAAGGCGCTCGCTCTCCGCCTGGCGCGAGTCGGCATGAAGGCGATCGAGAAATTCTCCTACGTCTCGCGCCTGCGTCCCCAACCGTGCGCGCGCCGCTTCGGCGATCGCAGGATTCAGACCGAGCCTTTGCGCGATGTTGATTCCAGCCGACGCTCCCGGCACGCCAATTCGCAATTCATAGGTCGGCTGCAACGTAGCCTCGTTGAATCCCACGGAGGCGTTCACTACGCCCGGTGTTGTCGCTCCATAAACTTTCAGGGACGTGTGATGGGTCGAGATTATCGTCAGGCAACCGATCTGGCCGAAGTGGCCGGCAATAGCCACGGCCAGGGCTGCGCCTTCTTCGGGATCGGTGGCCGATCCCAGCTCGTCGAGCAAAACCAGCGATCGGGTAGTGCTGGTGCGCGAAATGAAATCGATGTTGGTTACGTGGGCGGAGAACGTCGACAGGTTCTGCTCGATCGACTGATAGTCGCCTATGTCGGCCAGAACTGCGTCGAACACCGGGAGTTCGGCCCGGTCAGCGGGAACTGGGATGCCTGACTGGGCCATCAGCGCCAGCAGGCCCACGCTCTTCAGGGTGACGGTCTTTCCTCCCGTGTTCGGACCGGTGATTACGAGTTGTCGGCGGTCGCCTTCCAGTTCTACGGTTATCGGGACGACTTGAGCGCCTTTGAGTCTGAGGTTGCGCTCCAGGAGCGGATGTCGGGCATTGTGCAGAAGCAGGCGAGCTTTGCTCGCTGGACAGCCGAGGCGGCTGTCCCTACGTGGATCTTGCTGGTCTTCTGCCGCTGCAGCTCCTCCGCTCAGTTTCACCGCGACGCAGTTGTAGTCTTCGGCGAAGCGGGCTTTGGCGAACTGGAGTTCCAGTTCTTCGAGAACATCTACTGCGGCAGCTATCGCATCGGCCTGCTGGCCAATGCGGTGCGTCATTTCCAGCAGAATGCGGTGCACCTCTGCCTGCTCTTCGTCGAGCAACCGGACTAACTCGTTGTTCTGCTCGATGGTTTCGAGAGGCTCGACAAATACGGTTTGCCCGCTGGAACTGGCGCCATGGACCACGCCCTGTACGCGGCGCCTCTGCTCGGTCTTCACCGGGATCACGAAGCGCTCCCCCCGGATGGTCACCAGTTCGTCCTGTACCGCCCCACCTTCGGCAAGCCGGCGCAGATATCCCCGGAGCGATTCCTGAATCGTGCGTCTTTGCTTTTCAATTTCGCGGCGAATTCGCGCCAGTTCGGGCGAAGCGCGGTCTTCGAGAGTCCCGTCGGGCTGGATCTTGTTGCGGAAGAAACGGAGAAGCTCGGTGAAGTCCACGATGCGATCTGAAAGCGCGCGCACGCCGCCCCAATCTGCACTCATATTCGCCGGGGGGTGTAGTGCGATCTCGCGCCACTCCGCGGCGCGGTCCACCACCAGGACAACATCACGGATCTCCGTTGTTTCGAGAGTGGCCCCGGCGATCGTCGACTTATCGACGAGCTCGCCGATCTCGAGCAGTCCGGAAAAATCAAAGCGACCGCCTACGCGCCTGAACTCGCGGATTTCTTTCGCCAATTCCTGCTGCTTTTCAATCCAAGTACGGTCGGTGGAAGGTGCAATTTCGGTAACGCGACGCTGGCCGAGCGGAGAGGAGGCATAGCCGCGCAAAAGCTCAAGCAGAGAATTGAATTCGAGCACGCGCGCTGAGCTGTGGATGAGAAGCGGCAATGACATCGAAATTAATGGTACAGGAAGGGCCGTGAAAACTATGGATGTGCGGCGAGGGGAATCAGATTATGCTTTGGCCGCACCCGCTGCCTGCGCAGCCGGCTCGGCGGGGAAACGCAGGACGAAAAGCGCACCGCCATCTGGTTTGTTCTGGCAGGTAATCTGTCCACCGTGGTCCTGAACAACGCCGTAAACCGCGCTCAGGCCGAGGCCTGTGCCCTTGCCGACCGGCTTAGTCGTGTAAAAGGGATCGAAGACCCGCTGCGGCTCCCGGATGCCGGGACCCGTATCGGAAAATTGCAGAACAGCTTCGTGCCCGAGGCGCTGGGCAGAGATCTTCAACGATCCTCCTCCCGCCTCTTCCAGCGCGTCGATCGAGTTCTCGATGATTTCTATGAACACCTGGAAGAGCTGGTTCGCATTTCCACAGACACGCGGAAATTCAGGGTCAATCAAAGTCTCGACCCGGATACGGCTGGTATGATGTTGCGATTCCATCATCTGCGCACTGCGGTGCAAGAGCACGCTCAGATCGACCAGCGCCTTTTCTCCAGGCCTCTGCTGAGCAAAACTCAATAAGTCTGAAACCAGATCGCGCGTCCGGCGCGCCTGGTTCACGACCTTGCGCACCAGCCCGTCCTGCTCGGCCGTCAATGGCTCATTCGACCACAGGCGTTCCGAGCAGCCCATGATCTCCTCCAGCGGATGGTTGATTTCATGGGCTGCGCCGGCAACCAGACGACCAAGAGAAGCCAGCTTTTCCTTCTGGACCAGATGACTCTGGAGCCTCTGCTGGTTTTCGTATCCGTTGCGCGACTCCTTCAGCAGGCGCATCAGCGTCTGATCCTGAATGTATTGCCGCAGGAAGGCAAAGGCCCCCAGCACCAGCATGGCTGCCAGCACTGTAAATAACCGGAACATGCGCGACTGGGCCGGCGACTTGTCCCAAAGAAAGGTCCACAATCCTAGAATCGGCAGAGACAGAATTGCCAGCATCGACAACTGGGGCGTAATTTTCCTCAGGCTCCAATCTTTTGGCGGAGCGCTCTTTAACTCCCACCCGCGTGACGCGAACGCCGTTGCTACCATCCAGCAAACCGCGCCTGCCAGCGGAACGTCGTATAGGCTTCCCGAGTAATACGTGCCATGGACTACGGCTTCATCGAGAGCCTGCGAGCCCAGCGTGTAGAGAGCTGCTGCCGCTAGAAAATTCAGGTAGACGCGCTTCCAGGCCCCGGAGCTCGTCCAGGCCGCGAACGCGAGTACAACCAGCAATAAGATGTTTTCCACCTCGTAGAGCAGCACGTAATAGCGGTCGTAGGCCGCTACGTTCAGAACCACGTACTGGTCGGGGAAAACTATAAAGGCGTACAGGAAAACCCACCACACCAGCAACATCAGGAAGTGCAGAGTGCTGAGGTGGAAAGTGGATTCCTTTCGCTGCAGGTCCGGGCGCCAGACTACAGCGGCAATCATGGGGACGAGATGAAAGAAAAGAATTATGTCGGCGAAATATGGATCAGGTACGGGCCGGTGCTGGATCATCTCGCAAACCGCCCATGCTGCCTGATCGAAGGCCCACAACGAAAAGCCGAATGCCTGCAAGGCCCAAAAACTGCGCTCCACACCGGGCTTGGAAAGCGCGTTGGCCAATGCAACGGCCGCTGCCAGGGCCACAATCAGGAAACCAAAAACGTCTCCAAAGGCGGTCAACCCCGAGCTGGGGTGTGCGGTCAGGGACACTCCCGTGAAAGCCAGAGTGATCCCGGCCGCGGCAACAAACCAACGGTGGCGTCGGAACAGACTCATCCGACTATAAGTCTATGGGAGCCAATCCGGGATTCCGAGAGCAGAGTGGGATCCTGCCGGTTACTTTCGTCACATCTCGGGGCGCTGCGGTCCATAGGTGTCTATTTTTCTCGATCATTTCGCTCGCGAGCCTGACCGAGCGACACCACACCTCAAGATGTTCTAGAATCGTCGAGTGGGAGCGGCCTTGCACAGCTTCCTCGGTGAAAATCGTTCTCCAGTGAGCATCTGTCTCAGTGAGCACCATGGCATTCCCAATCACTCGCCTTCGACGTTTGCGCCGCACCGAAGAACTTCGCAGCCTGGTGCGCGAGACCCGCCTGACTCCTGACGCCTTCGTTTACCCGATGTTCGTGTGCCCGGGTGAAGGAGTACGCAAGGAGATTCGCTCCATGCCTGGGGTATTCAATTTTTCCGTGGACGAGGCGGTGAAAGAAGCGCGCGAAGTCCAATCCCTGGGCGTGCCGTCGGTGATCTTGTTCGGCCTCCCCGAAAAGAAAGACGAGGTCGCAACCGGAGCCTGGGCAGAAAATGGCATCGTGCAGCAAGCTGCGCGAGCACTAAAGCGCGAAGTCCCCGGCCTCATTCTCGTGGGGGACGTTTGCCTTTGCGAGTACATGTCGCACGGGCACTGCGGCGTCGTGAAGGCCGCACCGCAATCGTTGGGCGCGGCGGTGGTTACGCCTCCGATTGCGGCCACGGAATACGAAATCGTCAACGACGCCACGCTTGAACTGCTGGCCGCTACCTCGGTGTCTCTCACGCGCGCGGGCATCGACATCATCGCTCCTTCCGACATGATGGACGGCCGCGTGGCCGCCATTCGCAAGGCTCTCGACGAAGCGGGTTTTCTGAACACGCCCATTCTTTCTTATGCCGCGAAGTTCGCCTCCGGCTTTTACGGACCATTCCGCGAGGCCGCCGACTCCGCGCCGCAGTTCGGAGACCGGCGCTCCTACCAGATGGATGGAGCCAACCTGCGAGAGGCCATGCGCGAAATCGAGGCCGACATTGAGGAAGGCGCCGACATGATTATGGTCAAGCCCGCGATGCCCTATCTGGATGTGATCGCCGCCGCCCGCACCCGCTTTGACCTGCCACTGGGCGCCTACCAGGTCTCCGGAGAATACGCCATGATCGAAGCCGCCGCCCGCAACGGCTGGATTGAACGTGACCGCGTCATGATGGAGTCGCTAGTCAGCATACGCCGCGCCGGGGCCAGCATGATTCTGACGTATTACGCGAAGGACGCGGCCAGGCTGCTGGGGTGAGAAGCCGTCGAGGGCATGCTGGTCCAGCACCTGCTTTACGGAGCGCATTTCCCAAAGAGTTTTTGTAAGAACTCCTCGCTGAGCCGGTCGGCAGCGCAAAGGGATAAGGGATCTTTCGACTGCGTGAAGGGATTCGCAAGGCGAACCCCTTCACCTCCGCTCAAGATGACAGGCGCATGGGAGCAATAAAAGCAAAGTCAAAGGCGTCGGACAGGAGTGTCCGACCCACACGAGCCAGCCACAATAAACTACGCTCCCGCGGCGCCTTGCCCTTGAAACTTGACTTCGACCTGGCGGCGGTCTTCGTCCGACACTTTGAACATGGCGCGCGGCTTCAGGTTCATGAAGCTGGCTACAAAGACTTCGGGGATCTGTCCGATGCGGGTGTTGTAGGTGTTGACATCGTCGTTAAAGAACTCGCGGCGGTCGGCAATGCGTTCTTCGAGCTCCGTGATCCGATTCTGCAGCTTGAGGAAGTTCTCGTTGGCCTTTAACTGCGGATAGTTTTCCGACACTGCGAACAGACCGCGCAACGCGCCCGTCAGCCTCAGGTCGGCAGTCGCCTTCTGCCGGATGCTGGCGGCGTTCATCGAGGCAGCCCGCGCCTGCGTCACGGCCAGTAAGGTTTGCTGTTCGTGCTGCATGTAGCCCTTTACCGTCTCCACCAGATTGGGGATCTCGTCGTGACGCTGCTTGAGCAGCACGTCAATATTCGCCAAGGCGCGGTCGTTGTCGTTCTTGAGCCGCACAAGCCCGTTGTAGAGGATTACGGTATAGACGAGAGCGCCCCCGAGGAAAAGGAAGAACGCTATCACCGTAATAATGTTGCCGCCCATTCGCCGCCCTCCGCAAGACCTAGTGGACAACAGACCAGCCAGGCAGCGCAATCGTGGGAACCAACTTGATGCGCCCACCCGGTTGCAGGCTCGGCAAATGCTACTCGAAGAGAGAGTGATGCGCAAACAAACGAAAGGCCGACGCAATGGCATCGGCCTTCGGGGCAGCATGGGGGAGCGAGTCTCAGTCTTTACTGGGCTTTTTCGGTGTCAGGTCGCAGGCCTGTTTGACTCTCTCGAGGCTCAATCCCGCCGGAGAGAATTCTGCGATCTGCGGACCGCTTTTCGTTCTGACCTCCACCTTGAACATCTTCGCGCCGATCAGGCCGCGGGTGGTGCCTTTGTCCATAGAGAGGAAATGGCCCCGCACCCAGTTCCAGCCGTAACGGGTGTGGAAGTCGTCGATGCGGACCATCACTTCCATTTTGGGCTGGCCCCAAAAGCCAGGATGATCGGGGTGGCCGAGACGGACGCCGGGGTTGAAGTCCGCCAGCGTCAGCTTGCCATCGGTGCAGAAGAGCTCGATCCTCGGCGGGTATTCCGGATCTTCGCGAAAGTAATTGTCGGCCAAGAGTTCGAATCGAACTCGCTTGGCTCCTGTCATTTTGTCTTCGGACTGAAACTCCATCCACTTGCCGCCGGCGCTGACGCCGTCCTTTTCCCCCTGGTAAGGGCTCATGGAACCGCTCTGGGCCTGGGCGCCCGAGAGGGTCGCCACGGCGAGAATCAACACCGCGCAGAGAGATGGAATAGAGTGTTCTGCTTTATGAAAAAAGCGCAATGCCTTCAAGGTTTCCTCCACACAAGAACTTTCCTTATTTGTATTGAACCCGTAAGGCCGCTAATAAGTTGCTTCGAGAATTGCCCAAAGTTTCGTAGAGCAGCATCGCCGCCACGCACGCTCCAGACCCGCTGGGCCTTGGAGTGAACTCTTAGTGGGAGTCAACCTTAAGATCCAGGTAGACCTGGGGGCGGTCATCAAACTGGCCAACCGACTTTGTGTCACTCTTGTGGCCGTTGTACTGGGCGTAGACCTCGTAATCCACGGC
>WNFG01002504.1_pt1 | contig 15391 bp, 11 predicted proteins | sample 5400431 | NCBI WGS metagenome assembly WNFG01 (sample SAMN13153346, study PRJNA577476) | soil metagenome | isolation source: 120 cm saprolite under Douglas fir tree site 2 hole 3 replicate 2 | place: USA:California | collected 2015-04-18 | reverse complement strand
CGTTGATGTTGAAAAGAATTTGAACCACAGAGGCACAGAGGACACAAAGGAGGAAGAAGGAATCAAACGCGCATTCATCCTTCATCCTTCAGATTCATCCTTTGATCCGCCAACCCTTTCCGAATCCTCCCTGCCCGCCCCTTCTCCGACATCCGCGAAAAACGCTCGGCTTCATACAGAGCGATCAGCGGCGCCAGCTCGAGCGCTGCCGCGGGATGCATGCGGTGCAGTTGCCATAGGGCTTCCTCCATGGTCATGGCCGGGCCGACTCCGATGCCGAGGCGGGCAAGGTGGATGGAGAGAAGATCGAAGAGAGAGCGGCGGCGCGCGAGGAGAACGACGGCAGCGCCGGCGATCAGGAGAGCGGCCATCAACAGGCCGAAGTTGCGCGCGCCGGTGCTGCGCAAGGCCAGGGTCGAGGCGGCCGCGGCCAGGCGGATCCGGTCGATCAGGTCGATGGCCAGAGCGAGTTGATCGCCGAGACCGTAGGTCAGGATGTGGCGGTCCCAGAAGTAGTTCACCCAGTCGGCCAGCGCCAAAGCGTAGGCGTGGAGAAGGCCGTCGTGCGCATTGCCGGGACGGAGAGAGGCCGGCGTCGGGTCGAAGGTCTGCCACGCCTTTCCGTCCCACACCTCCACCCACGCGTGCGCGTCTTCGTTACGGACGATGAAGTAGCCGGTGAGCGGGTTGAGCGTGCCGCCGTAGAAGCCGCCGACGATGCGCGCGGGAGTGTTGAGCGCCGTCATCAGCGCCACCATTCCCGCGGCGAAGTATTCGCAATGTCCCCGGTGCTCCTGGAGCAGGAACTGATCGACGGTCATGGTGTGTCCGATCGTTGCCGGGTCGGGCACGTAGCGGAACCGGGTGGCGAGGTAGTGCTCGATCGCCGCGGCCTGGTTCATCGGATTGGTTTCGTTGCCGGCGATCTGCATCGCCATGGCCCGCACCGCCGGGGTGACCGGATAGTTCGAGACGGTTACCTTCTGCGGCCGGCGGGGCGTGGTCTCATGCGCGAGGGCGATGTCGTAGGTGATGGTGTTGCTGTGCGATTGCCAGACCGTGTAGATGTCGCGCGTCGGCCCCTCGGCGATCTGACCGGTGCCACTGACTTCATAGGTGCCGGCAGGCAGGAACAGGCGGCTTCCGATCGTGAACCGCTGCTGCACGCTGGCCTTTCTGGTAAGCCCCGCGGGGCGCGCGATGACGGTCCTGCCGTCGCTGCTGTCGAGCGGGATGAAGTCACGCCGTCCCTGCAGCCAGGTGTTGTTGGTGAAGCGCTCGTAGATGGTCCCCTTCAGGCGCAGCGGCGTGAAGAACGGGATGGTCTCCTGCCCCATCCAGACGCGGCTGACCACCGAGGCATCGCTGCTGATCGAGCGCGGCTCGTTGAGATTGATCGATTCGCTGAGACCGGTGGTGGCGTTGCTGAGCGGGCCGGACATGCCCGGAAGGAGCGGATTGCGGACGCGCGGCAGCAGCGGGAAAAGAAACGCGCCGATAAGCAGGGCGCCGAAGACGTAGAACGATGCCGCGCGGCCGGACGGCGGTTCGTGCGCGGAAGGAGCATCGGTCATCCTGGCCGTCTCCTCCTGGCTGAGGTGCATGAGCTGCCGCAGCAGAAGGAATCCGAAAAGAATCACGAACGGGAGAATGGCGATGTGCGTGGAGGTGGCCACGCTGGCGGTGAAGATGAGCGACGCGGTGAGCAACCGCTGCGCGGCGTTGCGCGTCCGCACCGATTCGATCGGCTGATAGGCGGCGATGAAGAGGATGAGATGGGTCGATGCGGCGATGGCGCTGCGCGAGATCATGGCCGCATCGACGATATAGAACGGAACGTAGGCGATGGCCAGGACGCGCATAACCATCGGCGGCACCACTTCCGGTCCTTTCCCGAACGCGACACGGACGGCGATCGCCAGCAGCATGACGTGAAACGCCAGGAGCGGCATCACGGAGATCGCCTGCGTCACGTAGAGCGGGACGGCGGCGAACATGGTGAGGAAGAGGAGCTCGAGGTCGGTAAACCGGTTGTCGGTTGTCGGTTGTCGGTTGTCGGTGATTGCGGTCATGCTCCGACCCCCGACTCCCGACTCCCGACCCGCGGCGTCACCGTGAAAATGACGCTATCCCTGTCCACCGTCTGCGCCACCGGTTCGCGCGTCGATTCGAGGAGGGCGAGAGCGCGGAACATGGCGGCGTCGCCGTCGCGGTCGGAGCGAAGGGTGATGTGGGGGATGGAAAAGGCCACTTCGAGTCCGCGGTGCCGCGCGTCATCGAGGAACGTGGCGGCCTCGTTGATCATCTCTTCGAACGTCTCCTCGCTAACATCCGCCGGCCGGAACGGGTCGACGACGATGTGGACCGAACGGCCGACTTCGACTTCGGTCTGCTTGATGATCCAGCGCCCAAGGGAGGCGGATTTCTTCCAATGGACCCGCCGGAGCGAATCACCGCGGACGTAATCGCGGAAGGAGTGGATCTCCGTTCCGCCGCCGATGCGATTCGAGGTATCGACATCCCCTTCCACGAGCCGAAAACGATCGCGGGCGATGTCCTCGTCGAGCAGCCGGGGGAAGACGACGACGTCACCATCCAACCGGGGGCGGCGCTTCTTGACGAAAAAGCCGAACGGGTAGCGCGTGTAGAGATCGATGCGGCTGAGCTTCACCAGGCCGCGCCTTCGGAAGCGGAACATCGCATGCGCCACGATCTCTCCTCGGCGCTTGATGAGTGGAAGACAGATCGGGGCGTCGAGATCGCTGGAGGTGACGATGACGTCGCGCACGTTCCAGATGGGCGAGCGATTGATGATGCGAAGCCGCCCGTGCGCCGGCCGCCCGGCCCACGCTTCCTCGACCCCGTCGAGCTCCACCCCGAGATGCTTGAGCCCCCCCTTCGAGGCGATGCCCGAAAGAAGCAGGCAGCCGAGCATGAAGGAGAGGCCGATGTAGAGCGAGTTGTTGCCGGTATTGATAGCGGCGAACCCGATGACGACTGTGAAGAGGACGAACGATGTGCCGATTCGCGTAAGGCGGACGACGCCGTCGAATTGCCATGGTTTCACGGGCATATCAATGTTTGCGGGGTGGCTGGGATTCCGTGGGACTTGGTCACGCGGTCTCGGGGTTGCGCGGTCTCGCGGTGTTTTTTTCACGGCCTCACCTTCCTGGCCTCAAATCCATACCCCGGCAAGGTGCGACCACGAGACCGCGTAACCGCGAGACCGCGCAACCCGAGCTACACTTCCTGCATGACTTCCCGCTTCTTTCTCGCCGCTGCCATCGCCGCTTTCGCCTGCTCGCGTGCCTCGGGGCAATTGCCCGGAGTGGTTGCGCAGGCGCATGACCCGATGCTGCAGCATCATGAGATTCGAATCGAGCAATTGCCGAAGCCGTATGACACGCCGTCGTCGGGAAACCCGCCGTCCGTCCGTTCCCAGCCCTCTAATGCGACGCTTCATGTGCCTCCGGGGTTCCGCGTCTCTCTCTTTGCCGAGAAGCTCGGCGATCCGCGGGCGATGCTGCAGGCGCCGAACGGCGACGTGATCGTCTCGGAGCCGGGCGAAGGGAAGATCACGATTCTCCGGGATGCAAACCACGACGGCATCGCCGAACAACGGTTTACCTTCGCCAGCGGCCTCAACGATCCGTACGGACTGGCCTTTCACGATCGCTGGCTGTACGTCGGCAACGAAAATGCGGTGATCCGTTTTCCCTACGCCGCTGGCCAGACGTCGGCGAGTGGGAGGCCGGAGCAGATTGCCTCGCTGCCGGGAGGCGGCCACTCCACCCGAGGAGTGCTGTTCAACAAAGCAGGCACGAAGATGTATGTGTCGATCGGTTCCAACTCCAACGTCAGCGCGGGCGAGCCGCCCGAACGCGCCGCCATCGTCGAATTCAATCCGGACGGCGGCGGCAAGCGAATCTTCGCCGGCGGTATGCGCAATCCGGTGGGAATGGCGTGGGAGCCGGTGACCGGCACACTCTGGACCGCGGTCAACGAGCGCGACGGCCTGGGTGACGAGCTGGTCCCCGACTACGCCACGAGCGTGCAGGCCGGCGCGTTTTACGGCTGGCCCTACGCATACCTCGGCGATCACGAAGATCCGCGCCGCGCCGGCGAGCGCCGCGATCTGGTGGCGAAAACGATTCCCCCCTCCGTGCTGATCCAGCCCCACTCCGCGCCGCTCGGCATCGCTTTCTATCAGGGAAAGATGTTTCCTCCCGAATACCGCGGCCGCGCCTTCGTCGCGCTGCACGGCTCCTGGAATCGTTCCCTCCGCACCGGCTACAAGATCATCAGCATCCCCTTCCGCAACGGACACCCCACCGGCGGCTACGACGATTTCCTGGCCGGCTGGATGACCGACGAGACCAGCCGCATGGTCTGGGGCCGCCCCGTCGGCCTGCTCGTGCTCGCCGACGGATCGCTCCTCATCTCGGACGACGGTGCGGGCAAGATCTGGCGGGTAACGTACGGGAAGTAAATCAAAATCATCACCACAGAGGCACAGAGGACACAGAGAAGAATCTCTTTGTGTCTCTGTGTCTCTGTGGTGATGATTTTTTTTGAGGAGTTACCCCCTCCTGATCATCGCGTAGATCGTTGGTGTTACAACCAGCGAGAGCATCAGGGCGAAGAGGAGGCCGCCGATGACGCAGATGGCGAGGGGCTGGAGGAGCTCGGAGCCGGAGCCGAGGGCGAGGGCCAGCGGCAGCATGCCGAGCATAGCGGCGAGAGACGTCATCAGGACGGGGCGGAAGCGGCGCCGGCCGGAGCGGCGAAGGGCGGTGGTGAGGTCTTCACCGGAGCGCAGGTGATCTTCGACGGTGTCGAGCATCAGGATGCCGTTCTTGGAGACGATGCCGACGATCATGATGAGACCCATCATCGAGACGACGTTGAGGGTCGTGTGCGTGATGAGGAGCGCCATCAGGCTGCCGGAGAGGGCCAGGACCGCGCCGGCGACGATGGCGGCCGGATGGGCGAAGGAACGGAACTCGACGACGAGCACGAGGAAGACCAGGGCGATGGCCAGTCCGAGGGCGACGAGCAGCTCGCGGAATGACGACTGCTGCTCCTGATAGAGGCCGCCGTACTCGATCGTCGTGCCGGTGGGGAGATGCAGTTCCTTTCCGAGGCGCGCCTGGATGTCGTGGATCGCGGAGCCGAGGTCGCGGCCTTCCAGGCGGGCGGTCACGGAGACCGCCTGCCGCAGCCCTTCCCTCCCGATCTCGGTCTGGCCGGGATCGTAGTTGATGGTGGCGATCTGATCGATGCGTACGTAGCTGTTGGACGACGGCGCCCGGATCGGCAGAGCACGCAGATCGTCGAGCTGGGGACGCGGTCCGCCGAGGAGGACGCGGATACCGGTGGCGCGGCCATGCTCGATGACGCTGGAGACCACATCGCCGCCGAGCGCGGTGGTCATCGACTCATTCACGTCGGCTGCGGTGACGCCGTAGAGGGCCGCGCGCTGCGGATCGATCCGGAACACGACGGCCGGACCGCTGACGACGATGCCATTGAAGACGTCGACGACGCCGCTGACTTTGGAGATCGATGCGGCGATCGCTTCGGCGGTGTGACGCAGCGCCGCCGCATCCTCGCTGAAGATACGGATCTCGATCGGCTGCGGTGAGCTGACCAGATCGCCGATGAGGTCGGAAAGGATGCCGAGGAATTCGATGCGCAGGGCCGGCTCGCTGGATTCGATCTTGTGCCGCAGCTCGCTGGTTACGGCATCGGTCGCTGCAGTGTCCTTCAGCTTGACGGCGAAGTCGCCGGTGTTTGGCTCGGTGACGCCGGCAAGGCCGAGCTGCATTCCGGTACGGCGCGAATAGCCGTCCACTTCGGGCGTCTCCTTCAGCATCTGTTGGACATGGCGGAGCATGCGGTCCGTCTCATCGAGCGACGCGCCGGGCGGGGCCACGTAGTCGAGGATGAAGCCGTGCTCCTCGAACTCCGGCAGAAACTCCGAGCCGAGGCCCTTGTAGATGGTGAAGGTGAGCACCGCCACCACGCCAATGACGATGAGAACTGTTTTTCGCCGTTCCAGGGCGTGGGCGAGAAGCCATTCGTAGGCGTTGATGAGGCGGGTGAGAAGAGGGCCGTCCTCTTCGGAGGCGGCTTCTTGCTCCGGTGTCTCGGGGTGTTCGGATTCAAGCTCACCGCGAAACTCCGAGACCCCGCGACCGCGAAACCGCACCCGCATGAACTGCTCCGCGAGCACCGGCGTGAACGTCAGCGCGAGGAAGAGTGAGGTGATCAGGGCCACGCTCATCGTCAGCGCAAGCGATCGGAAGAAGACGCCGGTGATTCCGGTGAGCAGCGCCAGGGGAAGGAAGACCACGACCGGAGTGATGGTGGAGCCGATGATCGGCCCGGAGATTTCGCTGATGGCGTTGTGAACGGCCTGGGCGCGCGACTCGCCGCGGGTCATGTGCGTGTAGATGTTCTCGACGACGACGATGGCGTCGTCGATGACCAGGCCGATGGCCGCGGCGACGCCGCCGAGCGTCATGAGGTCGAAGCTCAATCCGACGATCCACATGGCCACGAATGTGACCAGTACGGTGATCGGGATGACCATCGTGGCCACCAGCGTGGTCCCCCAGTTGCGGAGGAAGCCGTAGAGGATGGCCACGGAGAGCAGGAGCCCGATGAGGATGGCGTCGCGCACAGAGCTTACCGAGCCGCTGACCAGCAACGACTGGTCGTAGTACGGACGGATGTCGACGTCGCGCGGAAGCTGCTTCTGCAGGCGCGCCACTTCCGCTTTTACACCGTCGGCAACCGCGAGGATGTTTGCCGTCGGCTGCCGCATGACGTTGACCAGAACGGCCGGCCGGCCGTCGGCGGTGACGATGGTGAAGCGTGGCTCGAGACCGGGAGTGACGGTGGCCACGTCGCCGATCCGCACCGGCACGTTGTTGACATTGGTGACGACGATGGCGGTGAGGTCGTCGATCGATGCGGCCTGTCCACTCACGAGTGCCAGCTCGAGCTGATGATTTTCGTTGATGAGACCGGGTGAGTTGATGACGTTGGAGTTCTTGACGGCGTCGGAAACCTGCTGGAGCGAGACCCCGCGCGCCTCGAGGCGGGCCCGGTCGACGAGCACGTGGTACTCGCGCAACTGGCCGCCCTGCACCATCACGCTGGCCACCCCATCGATCCTTGCCAGCGGCGGCCTCAGCGTGACCTCGGCGAGGTTGCGCAGCGTGCCGGGATCGCGATTCGCGGAAGTGATGCTGTAGCCGAGGATCGGGAAGACGGCGAAGGTCAAACGGTCGGCGCGCTGGATGGTGGCGCCGGGCGGCAGCGTGGCGGCGAGCTGCGAGACCTTCGCCTGCACGATCTGCAACGTCTGCACGATGTCGGTCTTCCAGTCGAAGAAGAGATCGATCTCCGAGGAGCCTCGCGCGGTGATCGATTTGATCCGTGCGATTCCCGGGATGCCGCTCATGGCCTCCTCGATCGGCTTGGTGACCGAGACCAGCGTCTGCTGCGCCGGAGCGACGCCGTTCTCGGCGACGATAATGATGCGCGGGAAGTCGGTCTGCGGAAAGAGCGCGCGCGGAATGCGGGCCAGCGCGATCAGGCCGCCAACCGAGAGTAGCGCGATGACCAGCAGCACCGCCCGCTTCTGATTCGAAATGGCCCGGCCGAGGTTCATCAGTCCTTTTCCGCCGGGACGTTGCGTTTCGAATCGCGGCTTTTCGAATCGGTAGCGGGCTTCGGCTCCGCGTCCGCGTTCTGCACCTTCGTGCCGTCGGGCAGGCCGTAGTTTCCTTCGATGACCACGGTCTCACCGCCGCGGAGGCCGGAAGTGATCTGCGTCCGGTCGCGCGTGTGGGCGCCGGTGGTGACCTTGACCTCGTGGGCGACCGATTTGCCATCGACGACCATGACCGTCCCGCTGTTCGCGTTCGTGGCGTCGAGAGTGACGGCCGAGGCCGGGACGACGACGGCGTTCGTGACGTTGCCGCTCTGGACGCTGACACGCGCGGCGCTGTTGGGGCGAAGGCGGCCGTCAGGATTGGGAAGGGTGATCCAGAGCTCGACAGCGCGGCTCTGCGGATCGGCGGCGTTACCGACGAGACTGACAGTCCCCTGTAAGGTGACGCCGGGCAGCGTGTCGGGCTGGATGCTGGCGGCGTCACCGGCGTGCACGCGCATCGCTGCATCGACCGACAGGGGCGCCTTGACGATGACCGAGGAGGTGTCGGCGATGGTGAGCATCTTCGCCCCGGCGCTGGCGAAGTCGCCCTGGTAGAGGAACTGATCGCCGATGACGCCGTCGAACGGCGCGCGGATCGTAGCGTAGCCGGCCTGCGCCGTGATCGAGGCCAGATGTCCGCTGGCCTGCTGCTCCTTGCTGCGGGCCGTGGCCAGGTCGGAGGGGTTGGTGGTGGCCTGATGCAGCGCGGCGGCGCGCTCGGCCAGCCGCAGATCATCCTCGGCTTTGGCGACGTCGAGCTGCGATGTTTCGAGCTCTTTCTTCGAGATACCGCCCTGTTCGTACAGCGTCTTCCGGCGCTCGTACGTCTTGCGGGCGTTGTCGAGTGTGCCTTGCGCGTCGTGAACGGCTTTCACATCCTGCGCGTTCGTCAGCGGGATGTTTCCCTGGCTGCTGTTCCGGACGCCGATCTCGGCTTCGCGCAGGGCGGCGGCGGCTTCGGCCTGCTGCGCGGTGAGGTCGCGCGACTCGAGGACGGCCAGGACTTCGCCGCGGTGGACGACGCGATTCTTGATCAGTCCCATCCGCGCGATCTGGGCGCTGACTTTCGGGCTGATGGTCGCTTCCTGGCGGGCGCTGATCGTGCCGACGAGGTCGAGCGGCTGCGCGATGGCGCCAACTTCGACCGTTGAAACACGAACGCTGACCACCGGTTGCGCGGCTTCTTCATCGCCCGCGCCGCGGCGATGCCAGCACCAGCCGGCGACGACGAGGATCACCAGTGCCAGGGCTGCTCCGAGCTGCACGCGCCAGCGGCGCCACAACGGCGGCTGGGCGTTGATTGCGGCGTCGCTGTCGGTCATTCTCCGGCGGCCTCCTGCAGATGAGCGCGGGCGATCTCGAAGTCGAAGAGCGCCTGCTGGTAGTTGGCTCGCTGCTGCGCGAGCGTGGTGAGCGCGTCCGTCACTTCGAGGATGGGAGCTTCGCCGGCGCGGTAGCGGGCGATGGAGATGTCGACGTTGCGGCGCGCGTCGGCTACGGCGGAACGGGCGTTGTCGACGCGCCGGATCGCCGTAAGCGCTTCCTCGCGCGCGTTGGCGAGCTCCTGCTCGACTTCGCGGCGCGTGATGACCAGTTGATTCTCAGCCGCCTGCGCTTTCAACTCGGCCTGGCGCTGCTTTGCGCGGCCGATCCCCCAGTCGAAGATGGGGATGTTGAGATTGCCGGTGACGAGATAGCCGCGGTGCTCACGGATGTCGGAGGGATGCAGGGTCGGCGAGTCGAAGCCTTCGTCGATGACGTAGGTGAGCGTCGGCAGGCGGCCGGCGCGGGCGACGCCGACGTCGGATTTCGCGGCACTCAGTTGGGCTTCGGCCTGCGTCAGCTCCGGCCGGCGCGCGGCCATCCCGGCGGTGAAGTGCTCGATGTCGGAGGCCGTAGGCTGCGGCGTCAGTTCGGAAACCGTCAGCGGCTGCGGCGCCTGGACGCCGGTGAGCACGCGCATGGCGGCAAGAGCCTGCGCTTCCTGGAGGCGTGCATGTTCGACGTCGTCACGTCTCTGCGCGGTCTGCAGCCGCGCGCGGATCACGTCGACCTCGGCGAGCTCGCCGCCGCCGTGCTGCAAGCTCGTGACGCGCTCGAACTCCTCGGCCGCGGCGAGCGTCTCCTCGGCGCTGCTCCGTTTCGCGGTGGCCAGGCCGAGGCCGAAGTAGGCCTCGCGCACGCTGCGGATGAGCGCGCGGCGCGCGATCTCCGTCCCCGCGTGGGCGGCAGCGAGGAGGGCGCGGCTCCTGGCGACGGCAGCGCGCATGCCGAGATCGAGCGACCCTTCGAAACCGAGAAGCTCCTGATATTCGCGCGCGGCGTTCTGCGCAATGAACGACGGATCGGCCGTTCCCGGATGAAGCGGCTTGTTGTACGCGGCGGTGGACGAGCTGCGCAGCCGGGGCAGCAGCGCACCGCGCGCCTGCGTCAGATCAAGCGCCGCGGTCTGTTCCTCGATGACCGCCTGTTGGTAGGCGTTGGCCTGTTGCAGCGCGGCCAACGTGGCGTTCTGAACCGTCATTGGTGCGGGAACCGTTACAGATGAGGATGGTGATGCCGGCGTGGGAGCAGGCTGAGCGGGCCGAGTGGTCTGCGACCACAGCGGGACGGCCAGCATGACGGGAATCACCAACAGGCAACAGCGCAACATCGGGCGCGGAGCTTAACCGAACGGTCCGCCGATTTCGCACGTCGCGGCGGCGCTTTGGAGTTCAGCGCCGTGCACTCCAAAGCATCCTGCTCCAACGAAGTCTCCGCCATCAGTGCTTGGTGGCGTCCTTTTCCTTCGCTTCTTTCTTCTTCTCGTCCGCTTCCTTCTTCGGCGACTCGTGCTCGACGGCAATGATCTTGCCGGTGAGGGCGTCGACGTTGACCTCGCTGACGCCGGGCTTCGAGGTGCGGATGTCGAACGAGTAGATCAGCTTGCCGTGCTCGCGCTCCAGCTCGCTGCTCTCGACTTTTCCGGGGATCTTCTTCAGAGCGATCTCGCGGGCCTTCTCCATCGAGATCTTTGCTTCCTTCTGCAATGCGGCCTGATCTTCGGTCTTCTTCGTTTCTTTCGTGGCACTCTTGGTTTCGTCCGCGTAGACGACTGCCGTTCCCAGTCCGAACGCTGCCACAAGTGCCAATACTGCCAGTTTCGATTTCATAGTCTCCTCCTTGATCCCGAACGGAGAGCAGATGCTGGGCCAGAATCGATGAACGCTCAATAAATCAACGGCGCGACGCAATCATTCATCGACCATTCATCAGTCAGCGCACAAACTTATGCGGACAATGCGTGTCCTGGTGGTCGAAGACGAAGTCGATGTTGCTCGTTTCATTCGCAAGGGATTGGTCGAGCAATCGTATGCGGTCGACGTGGCACCGGATGGCGAGCGTGCACTGTACATGGCGCGGCTGAACGCGTACGACGCCGCCATTCTCGATCTGCTCATCCCTGCTCCCGATGGTCTCGATGTCTGTCGGACGCTGCGCGCGGACGGTTCGACGATGCCGATCCTGTTTCTGACCGCACGAGGAAACGTCGACGCGAAGATCGCCGGGCTCGATGCCGGCGGTGACGATTACCTGGCCAAGCCGTTCGAGTTCGAGGAGCTGCTGGCGCGCCTCCGGGCCTTGCTGCGCCGCACCGGCACGAAACTGATGCCGGTGATTACCATCGGCGATCTCGAGATCGACACGCGGTCTCATCGCGTGCGGTTCGAAGGTCAGACGCTGGCTCTGACGACGAAGGAGTACGCGATCGTCGAGTATCTGGCGCACAATTCTGGACGCGTGGTCTCGCGCCAGGAGCTTGCCGAGCAGGTCTGGAACGCGGAATACGATCCGTTCTCGAACGTCATCGAGGTCTACATCAACCGCCTGCGTCGCCACCTGGCAAAGGTGTCGGAGACGAAGCTGATCCAGACGATCCGCGGAGAGGGCTACATGCTGCAGGTAGACGCCGCGGCGCCCGCGGCACGACACTAGAGCGGATGTTTCACTCCGTTCGTGCCCGCCTGACACTCTGGTACACGGCCATTCTGGCGCTGGTGCTGATCATCTTCAGCGCCGTTAGCTATGTGCTGCTGGCGCGCGCGATCCGCGCCGAGAACGATGCCTCTCTCGCCGATACGGCGCACGAGTTCGCGGCGGCGTTCGATCCCGGGGTCGGCTCCCGCGGGCGCGACGAGCTGCTCGACCTCCGCTACAGCGACCGCGAGATCATGGTGTTGTCGCCGGCAGGCGTGCTGGTCGAGGCATCGAAATCGAGGATCGGGCCGGGGGAGAAGAAACGAATCGAAGCGTTCGTCCGGGCCGGAGGCAAAGGCTTCTACACCATTCCCGGCGGCGAGGAAGGCGACGGCGTCCGAATCATCGCCGCGCCGATCAATGTCGTCGGCACGCGTTACACGGTGGTGGTGGCAAGCAGCCTCAGTGAGCAGTCCGACCGTCTCGAAAGCGCGGCCCACGCGGTCTTCTTCGGGATTCCTGTGGCGCTCCTCGTAGCGGCGGCGGGCGGATATCTGCTTGCCAGAAAGAGCCTCGCGCCGGTGACGATGATGAGTCTGAAGGCGCGGCAGATCGGCGCGGAGACGCTCGACGAGCGGATCGAGATCGGCAATGAGCGCGACGAGCTGGGGTTTCTCGCCGCCACCCTCAACGGCCTCCTGGAGCGGCTGCAGTTGGCGTTCGAATCGCAGCGTCGCTTCATGGCCGACGCGTCCCACGAGCTGCGCACGCCGATCGCGATCATCCAGGGCGAAGCGGATGTGGCGCTGGCACGCGACCGCTCCGCCGGCGACTATCGCGAGAGCATCGAGGTGACGCAGAGGGCGGCGCGGAAGCTGACACGCATCGTCCAGAACCTTTTCCTTCTGGCGCGCGGCGATGCCGGCCGTTATCCGACGTCGATGACGCGCTTCTACGTCGGCGACGTGGTCGCCGACTGCGTCCGCGGAATGCAGAGCGTGGCCCAGGCACGCGGCGTCGCGCTCACTTCTTCGGCTCCCGAAGATATGGTGATCGTCGCTGATGAAGAGCTGATCAATCGGATGGTTCTGAACCTCGTCGAGAACGCGGTGAAGTTCACACCCGAGGGAGGGCGTGTGCATGTGGACGTACAAGCCGAGCATGGCGCCTGCGCGATTCGCGTGACCGACACCGGCATCGGCATCCCTCCCGCCGATCGGGAAAGGATTTTCGAGCGTTTCTTTCGCGGCGACCGCGCACGCCCACAGAACGCGGGCGGCGCCGGCCTCGGCCTCCCCATCGCACGCTGGATCGCCGAGGTGCACGGCGGCGAGCTGCAGCTCGAACATTCCGACGCGGGTGGAAGCGTGTTCGTGGCGAAGTTACCGTGGGGGATCAATTAGTTAGTTAGGGAGACCGATGTGGCACAGACACTCTTGTCTGTGCCGGCTCTCGCCATGACTCAGATCGCAAGCCCTCAGCGGCAGTCGGCTTTGGCCGGGGCACAGACAAGAGTGTCCATGCCATGCCACGTTGGGCACGGGTTTGTGACGGCAGGCACGGATGGAGATCGTGAGGAATTCGTCAGAACGCCTGCATCGTCGAGATGGACCAGACCGGACCGCGGCGGTTCAGCGGGCTGGCGTTCAGCGCGTACGCCCAATCGATCCGGATCATGGCCGATTCGTAGCGGGCGACGCCGATGCGCAGGCCGGCTCCGACGTCGCTCTTCATCCCTCGGAAGCGGCCATCGACAGCCTGGCCTGAATCGGCGAAGACGGCGATGCCCGGCCCGAAGATCTGCAACAGCTCGCGGCCGAGGAAGAGGCGATGCTCGACGTTGGCGATCAGGCGCCGGCTCCCTTCGAAGGCAAAATCGGGATATGCCCGCAAGCCGCTCTGCCCGTCGGCGAGGAACTGCACATCGCGGTCGAGTTGCCACCCGAGGTCGAGGCGGACACGGGCCACGAAGGCCTGCGGATAGCGCGTCTGGAAACGGGTGATGGCGCGCCCGTCGAGCGAGACGATGGTATTGCGGTCGTGCGGTGCGCGTGCGAAGGCGCTGATCTGACCGACGACGAAGGAATGGCTGCTGAACGCGTAGCCCATCCCCTCTCTGGCGCGGAGACGAATGGTCATTGCGTTGTTTCCCGAACGCCGCGGCGAAATCGCTGCGTGCACGCTGGTGAAGTGGCCGAGGTTGAAGTCTTGCTCTTCGAGATCGCGGTCGACGTAGTCGAGTTTTACGAAGTGGAAACCGGCCGATTCGTAGCCGATGTCGAGGAAGCGGAAATGGCGCCCCCCGGGGATGACGTCGTTCGCCCGGCCCGGGAGATGCGAGAACGTGTCGTCGAGGAGATCGATCCCGCCGACGATGCTCGACCTGCCATTCCGGTCGGCGTGGAGGAGGTGCGAGTGCGAAAACGCCAGCTCCCGATGCTCCCGCCGGAACCGCGCGGCCACCCCTCCCTGTTGAAAGATCCGCTCATTTTGAAGCACGTGGTCCAGGAGCAGGCTCGCCGTCCATGACGTCGTGTACGAGAAGAAGGGCCTCTCCAGAGCGAGCTTCTCCGCGTTGCCGTCCGAGTTCTTCGCGTAGAGCGCGTCGAGATTCCAGTAAGGCCCCAACGCCGCCGGGTGCAGAAGCTCGATGGCGTTCCCGTCCCGCTCGACGCCGCGCTCGTGGCGCAGTTGCAGCTCGCCGCCCGTCCCGAAGAGATCTTTCTGCGTGAGGTTGACGTCGTAAGCGGCAACCCCGCCCTCATTGGAGAAATCGCCGTTGATATTCGTCGTCCAGGAGTCCTGTGTCACCACGGCGACGTCGACGATGCCATCGTGCGGCGGCGACGCGGTGACCGATGCACTCACGAGGAAGTCGAAGAGGCGCAGGTTGCGCTCCGTCTCTTCGAGCTTGACGGGATCGTAGGGATCGCCTTCGTGGAAAAGCAGAAAGCGGCGCAGGAGCGCGGCGCGGGTCTGGATGTGAAGGAGGTTCGCCACTCTGTAAAAGCCGCCGGCCGCTTCCGCGGAATCGAAGATCGGGCGGGCGTCGACGGTGATGCGTCCGATGCGAAGGGGTTCGGCTGCCATGAGGACGCCGCTCGATGTGAGAGCGAGAATCAACGCGACACGCAGCCGTTTCACGGGATGCTTTTACCAGATCGGAGGTGAAGCGTAGGTGAAGCGAGATCAGCGCTCACGTACCGGATACTCCAGGTCGGCCGGCGGCTTCCGATCGATGGTCAGGACGACGACACTCGGTTCGACCGCGGCCGGCGTCATCAGGAGGAATCCGATGGCATCAGGGTTCGCGGCGACCGCTTTTTCCATCGCCTCGCTACTTTTCACGACCCGAGGAGCGGCGGCGGCCCGTCCGCGAAAGACGGCGCCGAGCCACCATTGCGAATAGTCGATATCGGACATCCGGATGAGACGGTCGAGGAAGATATGCCCCTCCGGCGTTTCGGCCGGCCGCACGAAAAGGACGATGTGATGGCCGTTGCTCCAGCGGCTGATCTCGCCGAGAAAAATGCGGCGAAGATCGCCGGCCGAAACGTCGCGGGTCGGATTCTTCACTGAGACGAGAAACGACACGCGCGGAGGAAGGGTCTCCGCCGCCTTCGCGGCCGACACGAGAAGGAGAAGGATCGCCATCGACAACCGGTACGTTCGCATAACGATCAGAAGGCGATAGCAAGCTCGACGCGG
>WNFG01002503.1_pt1 | contig 15391 bp, 14 predicted proteins | sample 5400431 | NCBI WGS metagenome assembly WNFG01 (sample SAMN13153346, study PRJNA577476) | soil metagenome | isolation source: 120 cm saprolite under Douglas fir tree site 2 hole 3 replicate 2 | place: USA:California | collected 2015-04-18 | reverse complement strand
CGATCGAAGTGTGCCTCTTCAATGCCGGCTCGAACGTCAACAAGCCGCTGATCGAGACCACCGAGAAGCTGTTCTTCAAGGCCTGGGAGCTGGCATGCTACGCGGGATTCCTGGTGGGACGCGAGGCGGCGCGGGTCATGACGACGCGGGGCCGCGGCACCATCCTCTTCACCGGTGCGACCGCCAGCCTGCGCGGCGGCAAGGGCTTTGCCGCATTCGCGTCGGCGAAATTCGGGCTGCGCGCGGTGGCCCAGGCCATGGCCCGCGAGTTGGGGCCGAAGAACATTCACGTCGTGCACCTGATCATCGACGCCGCCATCGACAGCGCGGCGATCCACGCGCGCCTGAAGGCGGCAAGCGGCGTCGAAGCCAAGGACATCGCGCCCGACAGCCTCACCAAGACGGATTCGATCGCGGAGGCCTATTGGTTCGCGCACCAGCAGGCCAAGGACGGCTGGACCCACGAACTCGACCTTCGCCCGGCCGGGGAGAAATGGTGAGATGACCGGCTCACCGGATCTGACCCTATGGGGCGTCGGCACCAGCCGCACGGTCCGCCCGCATTGGGCGATGTTCGAACTGGGCCTGCCCTACAAGGTCAAACCGATCGGCCCCCGTACCGGCGAGACCAAGACCGAGGAATACACCGCGCTCAATCCGCGCCAGAAGGTGCCGCTGCTGCAGGACGGCGATTTCTGTATCGGCGAAAGCGCGGCGATCGTCGCCTATCTGTCGAGCACCTATTCAAGCCCGGATCGCGCGCTGATACCCACGACGCAACGCGACTATGCGGCCTGGCTCGAGTGGTGCTTCTTCATCGTCACCGAACTCGACTCGACCAGCCTGTATGTGATGCGGCGACACCGGGCCGACGCGCTTGGACCGATCTATGGCATCGCGCCGGAAGTCGTCGCCAAGGCCGGCGAGTATTTCCGGGAACAATTGCGGCACGTTGAAAAAGCCTTGCGCGATGACCGCATTTATTTGATGGGCGATCATTTCACCAGCGCGGATATCCTGCTCACGACCTGTCTCGATTGGGCGGTCGCCTACGGCGTCGGGATCTGTGACAACGCGCAGCCCTATCTCGAACGCATCCACCAGCGGGAAGCGTATCAGCGCGCAACGGCGGCGAACGTGCCCCTTGCACCGATCGTGCCGGTGCACGCCAAGGCTTAGGATTCAAGGCTTGAGATTCACGATAACGCACAAGCCTTATCTCGCACGCCCTGCATCGTATCGGTGCAGAGCTGTAACCGCCTAGCCCGCCAGCCGGACCGCCTTGTCGCTCACCATCTTCTCGATGGAACGCTCATCATAGCCGAGTTGGGCCAGCACCTCGCGGGAGTGCTCGCCGATACGCGGAGCCGGGCCGCCGATCGCGGATTCGTTGAGCTCAAATCGCGCGGCGGGCTTTGGCTGGCGCACCCGTCCAACGGTCGGCTAGTCGAATTCGGTGATGATGCCGCGCGCCACCACCTGTTCGTTATGGATGATCTCGCCGCGACGCAGGATCGGCGCACACGGCACGTCCGCGGCATCAAGTCTCTCGAGCCACTCCGCGGTTGAATGCTGGGCGATATATTCCTGCATCTTATTGATGCGCGCGGTCGCATTGACGCTACGTCCGCCCGGCGTAGCAAAACGCGGATCGTTGGCCAATTCAGGATCGCGCGTCGCCTTGCAGAACCCCTGCCACTCCGAATCCGAAATCGTTCCAGCCGTGATGTAGCCGTCGCTGGTCTTGAACACGAGATCGGGCCTGTCGTTCGGATCACCTGCCGTCGCCTCAGCGCCGACCACGGTATATTGCATCATGCCTTCCGGCCACAAATACGAAATCATCACATCGAGCATGGCGACCTTGATGTGGTCGCCCTTGCCGGTTTTCTCACGCGCATAGAGTGCTGCGGCCACCGCTTGCGCCGTCATGACCGCGGTCGTCTTGTCGCAGACGATGGTGCGGATCATCTGCGGACGGTTGGTCACCGGCTGCGACTGGATGTCCGCAAAACCCGATAGACCCTGAATGATCGGGTCGTAGACCCGCTTCTTGACATAGGGGCCGGTCTCGCCGACGCCGCTGATCGACACATAAATCAGGCGCGGATGACGCTGCCGCAATTCATCGGCGCCGAGGCCCAGGCGCTCCATCGTACCGGGACGGAAATTCTGCACCAGCACATCGGCTTGCGCGACCAGCTTGGCCAGCACCTCGCGGCCAGCCTCGCTCTTCACGTCGATCGACAGTGAGCGCTTGCCGCGGTTCGACGAGATGAACAGCGCGGAGAATTCGCCGTTCTTGTCGATGCTGGCGCGGCTGCGGCGGGTGATGTCGCCACCGATCGGCTCGATCTTGATGACGTCGGCGCCTTGGTCCGCCAGGAACATGGTCGCGAATGGACCCGAGACGACGCCGGTGAGGTCGAGGACACGAACGCCGTTGAGCGGACCGGGCATGAAATTCTCCCTTGAGTTGTCTGTTACAGCGCGAGGTGCCGCGGCGGAAATCGCCGCTCAGCCCGCCTTCGCCAGCTGGCTTTTCTGCTCGACGATCGCTTCTTCAACGTCGCGCAACTGATCCTTGCCGAAAAACATCTCCTCGCCAACGAAGAACGTCGGCGAACCGAACGCGCCCCTGGTGACGGCATGGTTGGTCAGATCGATCAGGCGCTTCTTGACGTCGTCCTGCTGGGCGCGCGCGATCAGGCGGTCAATATCGATGCCGGAGGATTTGAAGGCTTCCCGAAAGACTTCCAGATCGTCCATCTTCTTCGGTTCCGCCCACATGTGGTGATAGGCGGCACGAAAATAAGGCTCGAACAGACCTTCGAACTGGGCCGCAACCGCGCCGCGCATCAGCATCAGCGTGTTGACCGGGAAGAACGGATTTTACTGGAATTTGGTGATGTTGTGCCGACGGAGGAAGCGTTGCGTCTCCAGCGCCTGGTATTCCGGCTTGTTCTTGATGCCGCGAAGCGAGTCACTCGGCGACATGTTGCCGGTCGCCTTGTAGATCCCGCCAAGCAGAACCGGCACATATTCGAATTTCACGCCGGTGCGGCGTTCGATGGAGGGGATGACGAACTCCGCCAGATAGGCATTCGGGCTGCCGAAGTCGAACTGAAATTCAACCTTCAGGGGGTTTGCCACCGGCCTCTCCTCGCGAAAATGGGCCAACCTGCCAGCGCCAAAGTCATCAAGACCGATCAGCCCGACCATCATTTCTTATAGTTCTAAAATAGAACTATCAATTCCATTAACGCAGATCAGCTAGTATATTCAACCGATTCATGCCGGGGTGGTTGCTTCACCCTTAGTACCTATTTAGAATTCTGAGTGGTTTCGGGAGTCGAACCCGAAACGCGGTATTTTGGAGACGGGAATGAAGTGGGATGCCCTGGAGGAAGAGCCGTGCTCGGTCGCGCGGACGATCGGCGTGATCGGCGACCGCTGGACGCTTCTGATCCTGCGTGAGTGCTTTCTGCGCACCCGGCGGTTTGAAGGATTCCAATCGGCGCTCGGCATCACCCGTCATTTGCTCGCCGAACGGCTGAAGAAGCTAGTCAGGATGGGCATCCTGCGTCGCCTTCCCTACCAGGAATCGCCGAAACGGCACGAATATATCCTGACCCAGAAGGGGCTCGATCTTTATCCCATCATGATGGCCATCGTGCATTGGGGCGACACGCATATGGTCGACGAGCGTGGCCGGCCGCTGCTGCATGAGCATCGCAAATGCGGCAAGCTGTTCGATCCGGTGATGGTATGCTCCGAATGCGGCGAACCGCTATCGGCGAAGGAAGTCACCACCCGTCCCGGCCCGGGCGCGCGTCCCGCCTCCGCGACGAAATCGGCCGAGCCCGCCGCCAAGCCGAGATCGCGAACGCACGCGGCGTAGCATCTGAAGTTCGTTACGGCGGCTAGCTCACGCGGCCAGGTTCCCTCAGGCTCTCCGCCAGTCTGTGCTTGAGAATCTTTCCGGTCGAGGTTGCCGGCAGCGCGTCCAGCACAATGATTTCCGACGGCCGTTTGTAGGACGTCAACTGCGGTGCGACTTCGGCCATCAGGTCGGAGGCCGTGACGTGCGAACCCGAAATCAGTTGAACGAAGGCGACAACCTCTTCGTTGCCTTCGACGCGGCGACCCACCACCGCCGACTGGACCACGGCCTTGTGTGAGTTGAGCACCGCCTCGACCTCCGCGGGATAGACGTTGAAACCGGAGCGGATGATCATCTCCTTGGTGCGGCCGACGATGTAGAGGACATCACCCTCGAAGCGCGCGAGATCGCCGGTGTTGAACCAGCCCTCACTGTCGATCACGGCCGCCGTCAGCGCCGGATCGCGATAATAGCCGCGCATGACGTTGCGGCCGCGAACGTGAAGCTCCCCGGTTTGGCCATTCGCGACCGGGATACCATCAAGCGTCCGCACCCGGGCTTCGACACCCGGCAGCAACGTTCCGACCGCATGGTCGGCGCGCGGCGCATCGTAGCGCACCCCCGATATCCCCGGCGAGCATTCGGTGATGCCATAGCCGTTCGAAAGCGACAGGCCAAGCTCCTGCTCGACCCGCTGCTTTAGACTGAGGTCGAGCGGCGCACCGGCTACCGCAATGATCCGCAGCGAACCGCGATCGAGCCGCTTCAGGCCGGAGACCGCTTTGTATTCGAGCAGGCGCTGATAGGTCGCAGGCACGCCATTGAGGATCGTGATGCCCTCTTCCGCCATCGCCTTTGCCAGCGCGGCCGGGTCGTAGCGGCTGACCAATCGAACGGCGCCGCCGACCATCAGCGTCATGATCAGCAGCGAGATGCCCACGATGTGCGAAATCGGCAGCACGACATAGACCTTGTCCTCGGGACCCATCTGCCGGAATTGAGCGGTAATGCTGGCGCTGATCAGCAGATTTTCGTGGGTGAGCATCACGCCTTTCGGCGTGCCGGTGGTTCCTGATGTATAGATCAGCACCGCGACCTGCCTCGCGGGATCCTGCGCGACCGGCTCCGCGGAGGTGCCTTCTTTCAGCGCGGTCACACCGATTTCATCGAGTGGACCGATCGAATGCGTCTGCGCATGGCAACGCGAGGCATGAGCCGCCGCTTCGTTCGATACCCGATTGGTGAAAAACATTCGCCGTGCACCGCTATGGTCGCGGATCAGGTCGAGCTCGCGCGCCGATAGTCTGGGATTGGAAACGATCGCCCAGGCATCGATCCGGCTCGCCGCCAGCAGCAGCGTCGCCAGAGCGATGCAGTTTTCGCTGACGATCATGACCCGGTCGCCGGCCCTGACGCCTAGCGACACAAGATGTCCGGCGACCTCGCGCGCATGCCGGTCCAGATCGCGATAGCTCCAAACCGTGCCATCCTCGATCAGCGCGGCGTGGTCGGGGATTTCCGCCACATACCGATCCATCACCTCATGGATGCGGCGGGGAAGCGCCGCAGCGATCGCTTCGATGTCGATTGTTGGTTCTGCCACTGACTGACCTTTCGTTTAGGACCTTCACGGGAGCGTGCTGACCGGCGTGGTATTCCGTCGTCAAACCATCGTTCTTTTTCAGAACTATAAGATTATATTTCACCGGCGGCCCTCGCGGAGCCGCCGACCTGTGAACGGCTATTCCGACACCCCGTCCAGAACCTCGCTGAACTGATCCCAGTGCGTGCCGGTCCAGCGCTGCAACCGCATCTGGGTGAAGTTCATGTCGATCTTGTCAGAGGTATTCACCAGGATGCCGGGCAGCGCCGTGGGGAGCGCGACATCCCTGAAACTCTTCGCCTGCTTCATGATGTTCTCGCGAGACAGATCGTTGCCGCATTGCTGGATCAGGTGCTCGAGCAACATGCCCTGGACGTAGCCAAACAGGTAGTTGTTGTCGGAGATGTCGATGCCGGGCATGTATTTATCGACAAAGGCACGATAGTTCTTCATGCCCTCATTATTGTCCCACTGCGAGTCGGTCGGATCCATCATCATCGTCCCGCTGATGACGCCGGTCGAGGCTTCGAGACCGGCCGGTTTGAGCGTGGCGCCGACGGAACCCGAGGGATAGTTCAACAAGATTGTCGGCTTCCAGCCGATTTCAGCGGCCCTGCGGATCGCTTGCGCCGCGAATTTCGGTGTCCCCCCGATGACGAGCGCCTCGGCGCCCGAGCTTTTCAGACTGACGATTTGCGAATCCACCGTCGGGTCGCTGATCTCGTAGGAGATTGCAACGACCTTCTTGTCGAAATCCGCTTTCAGTAAGGATTTAAAGGCATTGACATAATCTTTGCCGAGATCATCGTTCTGGTAAAGGATCGCGTATTTCGCGTTCGGCAGCGTCTTGGTCAGGTACTTGGCGTAGATTCTTCCTTCGGTATCGAAGCTGACAAGGCTCGTCGTGGTCAGCGGATAGTTCGCGACGTCGGTGAACTTGTTCGATCCCGAGACGATGCCGACCGTCGGCACTTTCTTGGCCATCAGATATTTCGCGGTCGCCGAATTTCCTGGCGTCCCCAGCTCGCTGAAAATAAACGACACCTCGTCGCTCTCGACGAGCCTCCTCGCGTGCTCCACCGATTTCGGCGGACTATAGGCGTCATCATAGGCGATATAGTTGATCTTGCGGCCGTTGATGCCGCCGCGGTCGTTGATCGACTGCACATAGACCAGGACGGCCTTGCCGACCTGTCCGATCGATGAGGCCGGTCCGCTAAAGGGAAAGATCCCGCCGACCTTGATCTCGGTTGCCGTAACGCCCGGCGCGTCAGCGGCGGATGCGCAGTCCATCAACGACATGACGAGCGCGCATGCGATCATCGGTGCTCTGAACATGGGGCCGCTTCTCCTCCGTTGTATCGAGCGGGCCCGCTGCCGACGGTGCGGTGCCTCGTTTTCCATGGATCAATTACCGGCGGATCGATTACCGGCCGTCCATAGCGGCGAGATTTATAGTTCTTTTTTAGAACTCGTCAAGCATCTGGCGATTTGGCACCGAATTCGGCGCCGTTGTCGTGCTTCAAAAGCAGCGTCAGCACGGCGGCAAGCAGTGGAAGAATCGAAAGAAAAAGCAGTCCCGCAACCGTGCTGCCAGTGGTTTGCTTGATCCATCCGATCAAATAAGGACCGCCGAAGCCGGCGAGGCTGCCGATCGAGTTGATCAAGGCGAGTCCACCCGCCGCGGCCGCTCCAGTCAGCAAGGTCGTGGGCAGCGTCCAGAAAAGTCCGAACGCGGCAAAGCCCGCCATCGCTGCGACGATCAAGGCCGTCATGGTCAGCACGAGATTCCCGGCATAGGCGGAAGCGGCGAGTGCTGCCGCAGACAACACGAGCGCCGACACGATATGCCCGACCCGCTCGCGCTTGCGGTCGGACCGACCGCCCCAGATCACCATCGCCAGCGCGCCACAACCGAATGGAAGCGCACTGACAAAGCCGGTCTGCAGGTTGGAGAGTCCAAATCCCTTGACGATTTGCGGCAACCAGAACTGCACGCCGTAAAGACCGGCCAATATCCCGAAATAGACGAAACTGAGGGCGATGACCTTTGGCGACCGAAGCGCCTCAGCAAGCGAGAACTTTTTTACCTTCTCCACAGCGTTGCGTTCGCTCGAGAGTTTGGCTTCGAGCCAGGCTTTCTGTGCCGGCGAGAGCCAGTTTGCGTCCGACGGTCTGTCGGGAAGACACTAGAGCGTCACCACGCCAAGAACGACCGACGGAATGCCTTCCGCGAGGAATAGCCATTGCCAGCCCTTGAGGCCGAAAACATTGTTCAACTCGAGTAACAGGCCGCAGATCGGACCTCCGAGCACCGCGGAAAGCGGCGCCCCGAGGATGAAAGCGGACATCACGCGAGCCCGATATTGGACCGGAAACCAGTAGGTGAGATAGAGAATGATGCCCGGAAAGAACCCTGCCTCGGCAAGACCGAGCAAAAACCGCATGGTGGAGAAGCTGGTCGGCCCCGTCACAAACATCATGCCGGCGGAGATGATACCCCAGGTAATCATGATGCGCGCAATCCAGCGCCGGGCGCCGAAACGGTGAAGTGCCATGTTGCTGGGTACTTCGAGGATGAAATAGCCGATGAAGAAGATTCCGGCGCCCCACCCATAGACCAGCGGCGATAGCCCGAGCTCCGCGTTCATCGTCAGCGCGGCGAAACTGATATTGACCCGATCGAGCACACAGAAAAAATAGGCAAGAACGAGGAATGGAATCAGCCGGTATGAAATGCGGGAGACGGTTGATTGCTCGATATCGCCGGTCTCGGGTGAAACCGGCGCATAGGTCGTGATGGCTTGGCTCAAGCGTTCCCCCTATTGGTTTTTCGAATTTTATCAGCCGTTCACGATCGCGGCGGAAGTCCTGTGCCGGACTCCCGCCACAACGGCGTCAATCCCGGAAATTCTGGCCCGTGGCGTCGAGCTGCCGGACAAGCGCGGCATAGGTGTCCTCGCCAAAGCCGTGGTCTTTGTCGAAACCTTTAGCGACCGCGGTCTGCGATTGCTGAGCCGTGCGGTTGAGCACCGCCACGTCGAGCGGGCGCAATTCCTGGCCCATCTTCATGGTGTTCACCTGCACCTCACACGCTCGCTGCAACTGATACATCCGAAAGAACGCGGCCGCGGCGGTTTCACCGCAGGCCAGGAGGCCGTGATGACGCAAAATCATGTAGTTCTTGTCGCCCAGCGATTTGACCAGCCGCTCGCGTTCACTGAGGTCGATCGAGATGCCCTCGAAATCGTGATACGCAACCTGACCGTGGAGCTGTGCGCCGTAGAAATTGTGCGGAGACAATCCATGCTCTGAGCAGGCCACGGTTACGCCCTCGGTGGTATGGGTGTGCGCGATGTAATGCGCATCCTGGCGCGCAATATGGATCGCCGAATGAATCGTGAAGCCTGGTGCATTCACCGGAACGCTCGTGCCGTCGACCACGCGACCGTCGACATCGATCTTGGCGAGATTGGACGCGGTTATCTCGTTGTACATCAGGCCGAATTGATTGATTAGGAAATGGCGCTCCGGCCCCGGAACGCGCGCGGTGATGTGATTGTAGATCAGTTCGGTCAAGCCGAACATGTGGCAGATGCGATAGAACGCCGCCAGGTTTTCGCGCGCGCTGCGTTCCTCTACGGTGATATGGCTTGAGGGGTTCGGTCCTAGCGGCGGCACATTGTGCTTGTTCATTGTAACGTCCTCCCTTTTGTTACCGGATCAGTTGAGGAAGTCCGGCTGTTCTTTCAGGATGCGCGCATAGAGCGACTGGAATTGAAACCAGCCGCTGAAGGGCGAACCGACGATGTGATGGGCTTGCTCCGCCGCTTTTTCGGATATTATCTTCAACGGCTCATTGGTTCTTGCCGCCGCGGCCTCCGCCAGCAACTGAACCTGGCATGAGCGCTCCATGGTGATGAACCACCAGGCGGCCTCATCCACCCGCAGGGTCGAGATGCCCAATGGCCTAAGTCTTTAGTAACTCGGCATGGGGGATGCTTCCGAAGTAGTCCGCGAGGTCGGCGTCAACGACTTCCGGGTGGCCACGGAACAGCAGCTCTTCCACCTTGACCACCGCCTGTTGGGCATTGCGCCCGGGGCGGTACGCGTACCGCAGGGTCGAGATGCCCAATGGGCAATACGTAGTGAGGGACCTGGAGATTGGGTAACCTATCAACTCCGAAAAGTGTTCAGAAGCTGCAGACGGCGTTGCACGCGAAAGCGAAGGCTCTGGCCGACGGTGAGCAGGCCATGATTCTGCAGGATCGCGGCCTTGCATGAACCAAGCGACTGGGCGATGCGTTGGCCTTCGTCCAGTTCGACCGCGACGCCGCCGTAGTCCTCATACAGGGCGTGATCGTTGTAGAAGGCACAGACATCCTGCGAGATCGGGTCGAGTTTTCGGCCGAGCGCCGCGAATGCCCGTCCATAGGTCGAGTGCGCATGCGCGGCACCGACGGAATCGGGCCTCGCGGCATGAATGCGCGAGTGAATCGCGAACGCCGCCGCGTTCACGGGACGGCTACCCTCGACGACCCTGCCGTCGTGACCAACTCGGATCAGGTCGGACACCCTGATCAGACTGAAGTGCAATCCAAATGGATTGACCCAGAAAGTGTCGGTAAACTCGGGATCGCGTGCCGTGATATGGCCGACAACGCCTTCGTCGAAACCGAACTTGGAGAACAGTCGAAAGCTTGCGGCCAGCCGCTGCTTTCGATGCAGCCGCTCTTCCTCCACGCTGGAAAAGACCGGTGGTTGCGGCAGGTCATGATATATTTTTGCCGAGGCCGCTTCGGCCTCCGTCGATCGGACGGTTTCCACCGGTTTCACAGTTACGTTCATGTCTTTCCTCCCGACCGCTACGGTCTATTTCCTTGCTGCCTTCGGAACGGCTTTGCGGACCGAAGATTGTCAGCCCTATCGTTTGGTGCCAGCATGGGAGGCGTGCTGAACGCCGGCAAATGATTTTCCTTGTGCCGACATGAATGGATTTCACATGCAGCGCTTGCGCTCGCCTTTGCCGCCGATGTCGACGCTTCGGCCATTCGAGGCCGCGGTTCGCCTGGGAAGTTTCAAAGCGGCGGCGGATGAGCTGCATCTCACGCAGTCGGCCATCAGCCACCAGATCAACTCCCTCGAGAATCATTTCCGCTCGAAATTCTTCGTCCGGGAGGGCAACCGACTGGTTCTGACGGAAGACGGCTCGGCCTACGGCGCCGCCGTCGTCAAGATTCTCGCCGAGTTGTCCAGGGTGGGCGAACGGTTTTCGGAAAAGGCTTCCGACGGCGTGCTCCGGGTCAGCGCCTCTCCGAGCTTCGCGATGTTCGCCGCCCTTCCCAACGTCGAAGAGTTCAAATCGCGGAATCCGTCCCTCGACCTCCGCCTCGAGGCCCGCAATACCGATGTCGATTTCGACCTGGAGGCGATCGATGCCGCCATCCAGGTTGGCGGCCCCCCATATCCCGGACTGCAATCACATCGGCTGTTCCAGTCCCGGATCAGGCCGCTGGCGCATCGATCGCTTCGCGAAAAATTCGGACCGATTAAAACGCCGCGCGATATTGCGAAGATGCCTTTGATCGAACTCAATATCGTTCCCGGCCTATGGCACAGGTGGTTCTCAAAGGTCGATCGCCGGGTAAAGGTGGGGGAGCTCCGTCTGTCGAGCGACAGCTTGCTTGCTGCCCTTCAAATGGCGGAGTCGGGCGTGGGCGTATTGCTGGCGCCGTTCCCGTTGATGACGGCGCTGATATCGACGGGGCATCTCGAGGTGCTCGTTCCGCAATTGCTGCGGATCGACCGGCCGGATTTTCATCTCGTCTACCGACGTCGCGATGCAGGTAGCACCAAGATCAAGGCAATCAGATCGTGGCTTACCGTGGTCATCGCGGACATGGAAACCAAGGCCGCCGCGGTAGGCCTGTAAGACGTTTTTGACTAACGCTTGAACAAAAATGAACATTCGGCGAGATCCCCGGCGCTGCTAACGTCGATGCGGGGAGCCAATGCGGGTACCGACGGCAGTCCCGTTGATATCCGAACTGCCGCCGTTATATGATATTTATCATACTGGCGGACCTGGGAAGGTAAGCTATGCCCAACCTATCCATCGACACGGGAACGGACGAACTGCTTTGCGAAATCGACGACCGGGTCGCGACGATCACACTGAACCGGCCTGAGGCGAGGAATGCGCTTTCGGATCAGCTGACACCCGCGCTGCGGCGGATGATCAAGCAATGCGGCGATGACGCCAACATCGGATCGATCCTGATCACCGGGGCCGGCAACGCCTTCTGCGCGGGCGGCGACGTCAAGGGCATGGGCAGCGGCATAGCCAGAGCGGAAGTGCCGCTGGAAGAACGCGTCGCCGATTTGAGGATCAAGCAACGGACGCTGACAGGCGCGCTGGTCGCGGTTCGGAAGCCGACCGTCGCCGCGCTGCCCGGACCGGCGGCGGGCGCCGGCATGGCGATCGCGCTGGCCTGCGACATTCGTATCGCGGCGGAATCCGCGATCATGGCAACGGGCTATGCCCGGATCGGCCTCACCGGCGACTACGGCATCAACTGGCTGCTGACGCGATTGGCTGGCCCCGCGCGTGCGCGCGAATTGATGTTCTTGTCAGAACGGCTCGATGCAAGGCGATGCGAGGCGCTCGGCCTGGTCAATCGCGTCGTTCCCGACAGCGAGCTGCGCGAAGTTGCGTTTGCGCTGGCAAAGCAACTCTCGGAAGGGCCGCAGATCGGGTTTGGCCGCATCAAGGACAATCTCGACTACGCCCTGAATTCGGACTTGCTCGGCTCCATGGATTATGACGCTGAAAACCTGGTACGGTCGGCTCGCACGAACGATCACAAGGAAGCCGTTCGCGCCTTCATTGAAAAGCGCAAACCGACTTTTATTGGCAATTAGCCCTGGTAGGCGGTCAACCCGCGGGAACCTCGCAGGCGTTTCTACCCGGCTCGCATGTCGAACAGTACCTTTCCTCCGGCTTGGGCGTGGGCAATCGCTTCCTCGACACGGTTGATCGATAGGTCGCGGTGAATCTGCCCGGGCTATGTTGCCACCGACATGACACTGAATGACGACGAAATCCCCCGTCATGAGATGAGCCAACCGGGCGACATCGCCCGACTGGTCGAAACGGCACTCACGCTGCCAAACAACGCCTCGGTCTCCGAGATGCTCGTGCACTGCCAGTTCGAGCCAATGCTGTACGGCGCGGGCAGAACGACTGCCTCGCGGCACTGACTGAAGCGAACGGCAACCTAAGAAACTGCCGCGTGAAGCTGCGTTGTGCCGTCGCTCGAGTTTCCGCCCACCTCAGGCGTCGCGGATGCGAGGCGCGGCACGGGAAGCCCAGACGCGCGTGTACATCTGGTGCTCGCCGCTGTCCCGTGCCCTTGAAACTTCTTCGTACATTCGCAGATCGGATGCGGCCCCACTTCCGGCGTCTGCTGAGATTGGCCGACGCAGGATTTTTCTTGATCTCCCGATAAACACGTCGGTTTCTAACTTATTGAAAGACCTAAACTCTCGTTCCAGTCCATCATTGGGCCATTCGCGGCCGCTTTCCGAATTTTATCACCACATCGCGAGTGACACGGCCGAATCTACGCCGCAACTTTCCCGCAGCCGCTTCCACGAAGCATACCGCGGGTCAAATTCCTGACAGCAAAAAGCCCTTGAAAATGGTTGTATTTTCAAGGGCTTTGTCTGGTTGCGGGGACACGCAACCACCGATACCGACACTCGCTGATGGTGGCCATTTAGTCGCAGTGGCCCGGCTGTATTCAGCTTGGAAGTCGTAAAATTTCGCAATCTGTACAAGGGTTATTCTGACATCTTGCAGCCTTCCGATCTATTGAGACTACTACAGAATTTTTCGTTGTCAGAATGGCGACTGCCGCCGAATCGTTCGCTCTTTGCTGCTCAGTAATTGTGGTGCACAACCACCCGAGCGGCGACCCCACCCCGTCGCAGGCCGATATCAAGATGACCAAGGCAATCATCGCGATCGCAACTCCGCTCGGCATCGCCGTGCACGACCACATCATCGTCGGAAAAGGCGGGCATGCGAGTCTCAAGGGGATGAAGCTGATCTAGACATAGCCCGGAAGCCAATCGACGGCCTGATCGGATCCTCACGGACACACGATGACGCTCCCCGCGAAGCCGCGCCCAAGGTGCGCTATTACCAAGAGCGGAGATACGCCTTCGCGGTCTTCAAGTCGGCGGTTTCAAAGCCCTCGCTGAAGCGATCGTACACCGATTGCAGAAGGCTGCGTGCCTCGGCGATCCGCCCTTGATCATGCTGCAAGCGAGCAAGGCTTGTGGATGTTCGCAGCTCCCATGACAGGGCGCCTTGCCGCCGGGCCCAGTCGAGCGAGTGCAAAAAGTGCCGCTCGGCCGCCGTCGCGGCTTGCGGCGCACCCTCCCGCAGGATGAGTTCGCCTTTGATGCGCAGGAGCTCGGCGACGCACCAGCGCTCCTCATTGGAGTCCGATCGCGCCAGCGCCTCGTCGATCATCGAGAGCCCTTCGGCAACCTCATTGTCACGACCGAGGGCGTCCGCTGTCGAGGCGAGCATTGGAGTGTAAAAGAGAGTAAAAGCTCCCTGAGGAACTCGGGCGAACGCGGTCCGCAGAAGTTCCAGCCCAGGACCAGTGCTGCCGCGCTTGATGAGCAGCACACCTGCGAAACAGCGACCACCGAGAGTCCATAGCTCAACGGCGTGCCTTGCGGAAAGATCCATGAGCGCCTTCACGTAGCGCTCCGCCAAAGTCAGATCGCCAACGAGAAGCGCAACGGGGCAGGCGGTTTGAAGCAGGCCACTGAACAGCGAATACGGGTGATCGCTGGCGCGAGCGGCAACTAAATGGGATTCGACGCTTGCCAACGCTTGGTCCGCAAATCCCTGCAGCCAAAGTATTCGGCAGCGATACGAATACCCCAACAACTGCTGGTCGAATTGATACCTAATGATGTGTGGCGTCCTGGCGACGTATCGACCCAGCATGCGCTCGATGTGCCTCCGCGCACCTTCCAAGTCACCCAGAGCAAGCAGCGCGACGCCGACTAGACGGTCGCCGACCAGCCCGTCAGCAGGATCAGTCGACCTCGCCGCAAACGTGCAGAACTTTTCAGCCACCGCCAGCGCCGCCCGATAGCGAAGACTCGTGATGAGTTCCATAAACGAGCCCCAAAGCGCTCTGAGGCAATAATCCGTATCGTCGAGGCTTTCCGCTATCTCGAGAGTTCTTGCAAAGGCCGCTACCATCTCGGGGCACGAGCCTTTCGTCAGAAATAGTGCCGCACCAAGCGCCGCATACAATTGCATATTGCGATGTGCGTCTCGGCTCTCGGCGGGACCGGAAAGTGCCTGCTCGACGCGTCCGCGGCATTCTTCCATCAGGGACAAGTGCACCCACAGCGGCACCGCAGCCACGGTCAGCGCTACGCCGACTTCGGCGGCACCAGTAGGCGAGAACGCCCAGTCCAAAGCCGCGCGTACCTGTCCGATTTGACTTCCGTACCGCGCCAGCCACTCGGGCGCGGGCAACGTCTCCAGCTCTATTTCGGCTCTGTCAAAGAGGTCCCGGTAATAGTTGGCGTGGCGGCATGCCACCTGGTCGAACTCGCCGCTTTCGACGAGCTTCTCCAGGGCGTAGGCGCGTGTGGTCTCGTGTAGCCGATGGTGCGCAATCGCACCTCCGGCCTCCAAGGCAACTAGAGACTTCGTGACGAGGTTCGCCAGCGAGCGGACCACGACAGACGCGCCGATCTCGCTATCCGGCGCGACCAAACTCGCCGCCTCCGCCGTAAAGTCGCCAGCAAATACCGCAAGACGCCGCAAGACCAGGCGTTCCGGCTCAGGGAGCAACTCATAGCTCCAG
>WNFG01002502.1_pt1 | contig 15393 bp, 20 predicted proteins | sample 5400431 | NCBI WGS metagenome assembly WNFG01 (sample SAMN13153346, study PRJNA577476) | soil metagenome | isolation source: 120 cm saprolite under Douglas fir tree site 2 hole 3 replicate 2 | place: USA:California | collected 2015-04-18 | reverse complement strand
CGCAACACGTCCTCGACGCCCTTCGCGGCGGACGTGACCGTGTGTTTCTGCTTACCTTCAGGTAGGAACCTAACTTTTTGGTGCGTTCTTGCCATATGACCACTCTACTGCCTATTCTCCGATCGAGAGACAAGGAGGACTCACATGAGCCAGAAATTCTACCAGTGATGATCAGCTCGGAACTTCGTACGCAGGGGCTCCGGCTGCTCGAGCGCCTGATCGCGAAGCGGCTTATCTTCGGCGGTCCGGTCTTCAACGGCCCTGCGCGCTTCCTCTGGAAGAACGAGATCGTCGAGCACGACTACTGCTGGACGATCACGTTCACTCCGCAAGACCTGAGAGACGAGCTCATCAAGGAAGCGGAGAAGGAATCGGCCGAGGCGATCTGCATGATCACGTTCTCGCCGTTCGACGGAAGCCCGGCGATGCAAGCGCTCCTCGAGGAGGCGTTCCGCGGACGCGACACGGAGACGAAGCCGGTCCCCTACAAGGATGCGGTCGCTGCGCTGACGTTCATCCCCACGAGCGACATTCCGAAGCGCACGCTCAGCTCATGGGGCGACCTGAGCTCGGTGCAGCCGAAGGATCCGACGCGTTGAGGAGGAGGTCACGTTGAAGACGAAGCTGCCGGAACCACTTGCGTCGTACTTCGAGGCGGTCAATCGTGAGGACGTGGAGTCGATGCTCGTACCTTTCGCCGCGAACGCGGTCGTGAAGGATGAGGGCAAGACTCGGAGCGGTGTCCCCGAGCTGCGCGAGTGGATCGAAGAGGTGACCGAGAAATATCACCCACGGTTCGAGGTCGAAGACGTTGTCACGGAAGGCGCGGAAGCCGCCATTGTAATAGGGCTGGTATCGGGAACGTTCCCGGGGAGCCCCGTTCGCCTCCGCTATACCTTCAGGCTGAGCGGACGACAAATCACACACCTGGAGATCAAATGATGCTTACCCACCCGACTGATCCACGCGAGCTCGCGGGAAAGCGAGCGCTCGTCACCGGGGGCTCCGAAGGGATCGGCCGAGCCATCGTGCAACGCCTATCAGACGCGGGAGCGACGGTCGCCGCCACGGCGCGGCGAGCGCCAGCGGAAACCTCGGCAGCCTTGTTCGTGGCCGCCGACCTCAGTAGCGTCGCCGGCGTGAACCGGGTAGTCTCCGAAGTCCAGGAGCGCCTCGGCGGTGTGGACATCATCGTCAGCAACGTCGGCGGCGCAAGCGCACCCGCGGGCGGGTTTGCAGTTCTTAGCGACGAAGAGTGGCAACGTGCCTTGGACATTAACCTGCTCGCCGCAGTCCGATTTGATCGCGCGTTCCTCCCGGGCATGTTGGAGCGCGCAACGGGCGCCATCGTGCACATCACGTCGATTCAGCGCCGCCTGCCACTGTTCGAGTCCACCATCGCCTACGCCGCCGCCAAGGCGGCGCTGGCGAACTACAGCAAGGCGCTATCGAAGGAAGTGGGGCCGAAGGGCGTTCGCGTGAACGCGGTGGCTCCCGGCATGATCGAGACCGATGCGGCGCATCGGATGGTGCAGCGCCTTGCAGAACAACACGGGAACGACGAGACGGCCGCGCGCGAAGGGCTCATGAAGTCGCTCGGTGGGATCCCCATCGGTCGACCGGGTCGACCCGAAGAAGTGGCGGAGCTGGTTGGCTTCCTCGTCTCTCCGCGAGCCGCCTCGATTCATGGCAGCGAGATCGTCATCGACGGCGGAACGATCCCAACCGTGTAACGTGGGCACCTCGATGATCGCGGCGCCCTCGACCGCGGCTCCCACGAGCACGTGGCAGCTGGCGCAAATCCTCGATCTTCTTGCGGAGAATCGTCAGCTCAATGTTTATAGGGGTGAACTCGAAGTGCGCCCACCAGGTGCGTCTGCCACCCTAGACCCGGAGAGGGCCTGTCGCCCACCCTGGCGGGTGGCGTCTGACGGCTAACCTTACCTGGCCGTTTGGATTCGTCTCAGTCGGAATCCAGCTCTTCTGCCGCATTTTCCAGACGCGCCTTGAGCGAGTCCAGCGTGCGGGTCCAATAGCCCTCCAGCCTTGCCCTCAACTCAGCAGTGCCGCCCGGGCGGTCACTGCCGAAAACCGCCAGTGCGTGAATCTCGTCCAGTGCCGCGCGCTTTCTCTTGAGCAGCGCGTGCTGCGCGGGAGACGACTGATTGGCGAGCGCACGATCGAGATACGCCCGCGCCTCGTCGAGATTGCCTAGCGACGCGTGGAGATCCGCGTACGCTGCGAGAGCATAGGGGTACCTTCCCAGAACCTCCCGCTCTGGGATTGCGTCGAGCTCGTCGAGGCCCGCACGTGCCCCTGAGTCCATCGCCTTCGCCAATGCGCGATTGACGTCTACGACCAAGGACGGTGAGCACCGCCTAAGCAGGTCGTATAGGTCAGCAATGCGCGCCCAATCAGTCGTCGCGTACGTCGTTCCCAGCGCATGACACGCAGCAATTCCGGCTTCAATGTGAAATCGCGTCAACTCGGTGCCGGCTCCGGCGTCGTTGAGGCATGTGAACGCTTCTGACAGTAGCGCGCTGTCCCAACGGGCGCGATCCTGCTCCGGCATCAAGAGTAGGCTGCCGTCGTCAGCCACACGGGCCGGGACGCGGGAGGCGTGAAAACACAGCAGGGCTCGCAACGCAAACGCCGCGGGGACGGCCGTCGGCTTCGTCTCTGTGAGCAGGCGTACGAGCCGGAGGGCTTCGTTGCAGAGTCCCGAGTCGAGCACGGCATCATCGTCCGTCGGGTTGAAGCCCTCGGAAAAGACGATGTAGAGCACATCGAGCATGGCCGCGAGTCTCGTGGGCAGCACGTTCGCCTCCGGCACATCGAACTGCACGCCTTCATCGCGAAAGCGTTTCTTGGCCCGGACCAATCGCTGGGCCACGGTGCGCTCGTCCGTCAGAAATGCCGTCGCGATCTGGGCGGCAGTCAGACCGAAGGTCACGTTGAGCATCAGCGCGATCTGGGCCGCTCGAGTGAGTGCGGGATCGCTACAGAGAAACATCAAGCGCAGTTCGTCGTCGCTCTCGAGTGTCGGAGGATCAACCGACGCCTCGTGACTCTCGTTTAGCGGGCGCATCGGAAGCTCGCGTTTCAGGGCGTCGATCATCGCATTGTGCGCCACGCGCACGAGCCAGCGCTCGGACTCCGTCGGTGTCCCCTCGGAGGGCCATCGCTCAAGGGCGCGCACGTACGCGTCCTGCACGGCATTCTCGATGAATGCAAACCGCTGGACGCCGAACCGCCGCGTCAGCGCCGCCACGATGCGGCCGTGGCACGCTCGGAAGCGCTGGTCCAACGAGACGATGACATCGTCAGCGCGCATCGGGTCGCGCTAGCTCGATCACGCGGACTTCAATGTAGCCGTTCTGCAAATCCAAGCAGGGACACGATCGTGCGATCTCGGCCGCCTCATCCAGCGAGGCGGCGTCGATGATGAAAATGCCGCCGATGGCGTCCTTCGACTCGATGAAGGGCCCGTCGATCACCTCGCCGCCGCGAATGGTCAGTCGTCGGCCGGTTTGATCATGGAGCTTGTAGGAGCCCATGAACCGGCCGCTGTCGCACAAGCCCTGAATCCACGCCATATAGCGTTCGAGCATGACGGGAGCCAGTTTGGGATTGTTTCCAGAGCGTTTGTCAACGTCGGCGCCGCCGGCGATCAGCATGAATTGTGGCATCAACGGTTCTCCAAAGAATCCGGGACGGTTGCACGAAAAAGCATAAGTGTGGGGCGTGTCGACCAACCCGCCTCACAGGTCCGCATCAACAGGGTTAGGACTGCCTTGGCCGCCTTCAAGGTATCGCTTCAAGCTGACAAGATAGAACCCCCAACGCGTTGTCGCGCCGGCAAAGCCATCGTCTGCCCGCTTGAAGCCACGGTGGGCGAACGCCAGCATGGTGTCGCCGCCGTTCGCCCGCAAATCGAATGCGATCGTCGTTCCGTCAAACGCGGGCAGCCCAGACGAGATCATCTTCCAGCCCACATGGGTCTGCGGCGTGAGCTCGTCTATCTTGACCTTGATGACGAACTGATGTTCGTTGAAACCGAATTCGCCCGTCCCACCGATCTTCGAATCAAGCGTAGTGTCGCGTGTCCACCAGTTCCGAACGCCCTCGGCAGTGGTGATCGCCTGATACACCTGGTCCGGCGAGGCGTGGATTTTGACGAGATGCATGATGTCGGGCATTCTGCTGCTCCCTTCGCAAGAAGCAACTTGCGTTCGCCAGCGCGCTTCGCCATGCACGCTACCCCTTTCGTGCGACTGCTGCTTTTACCTTTGCCACGTTCGGGCCGTCTCCGGCTCCCTCATAAAAGGACAGGTCCTCGTCGATTCCGACTAACCGGAGGCATTGACCTCCCGGAGCCTGGAAGTAGAAGTGGGGATCCGGTACCTCAAGCTTCCTGACGAGACCGGACTCGACGATCTTTCGGCTCATCTCCTCCACGTCGTCGGACTTGATTTCTAGCCAGACCGATCTGGCGGTCCGCAAGAACGCGCTCTCATCAGGGACATCCCCATAGAGAAAGCCGATATAGAAGTTTTCTCCCAGACGAAGGAAGTCCCTTTCGTTCTCCTCTTTCGTGATTACGCCACCGAGGACATCACAATAAAAGGTGCGAATGCTGTCCCGATCTCGTTGCGGAACTATGACCGAGCAATGGTTTCCAAATATGACCTTTGCCATCACCCTTCTCCTTCGCTTGCTGTCTTTAGCGCCAGCTGCCACTGATCTTTGTGTCGTCGGGAAAAGCGGCGAAGGCACCGCCTTCGAGCCCGCTTCTCAGGCCGATCAGGACCGTGGCCCACTTGGTGCTGCAGTGATGCATGAACTCGACGGGCTCTCGCCAGTCCGCGTGCGTGAACAGCAGCACTGTCTCTCCGCCGCTGCTTTTCAGATCGAAGGTGACGGTCGTGCCGACCCATTCCGATGGGCCATTGACGCATCGCCACACGACGCGGTCGTCCGGCGACAGCTCGACGACCTCCATGACGGCAGAGGGCTCGGGCTTGCCGAAAAAGAAGCGCAACTTGCCGCCCACCTCAGAGTCGCCTTCCACTTGTCTGGTCCAGAACTTGGCTAGACCGTCCGTGGTGGCCAACATCTCGTATACGCGGTGTTGTGGCGCTGCGATTCCTACGCGGTGACGAATCTCGGGCATTGTCCTGCTCCTTTGTCGATACGCGTTTCGACGAACCAAGCGCGGGTTGTCGTCGCCTGTTCATTAGTCCAAGGCGGCGCCGGCGGTTGAATTGACCACGGTTCCTGTCAACAGTCGCGCGCGATCCGATGCGAGCAGTACGGCTGCCTTCGCGGTATCCGAAACGGTGGCAGGGACCTTCAGAAAATTGAGGTTGGCCATGCCTGCCAACGCCTGCTCTTTGGTGATGTGCGTCTTCTTGACTACTGCGTCCATCGTCTGCTGCATCGTCCGGCTGTCGGTGTTCGCCGTGGTGCGAAGGCAGACCACTCGGACGCCAAACGGACTGATCTCGACCGCTAGATTCTCGGTGAGGGACTCAATCGCGCCGAAGGCGGTGCCAATGGCAGTCGCGCCCTCGACGTGACCGCGGGCGGGGCTCCCTGTCAGAAATACGATGACGCCCGACCGCTGCTTGATCATGTGCCGCGCCGCTGCGCGTGCCGCGATGAATTGCGATTTCACTACCGTTGTGAGTGGCAACATGAATTCGTCAACCGTGAGCTCCGTGGCATGTTTGGTGTTGCCGTACTCATTCGCCAAGGGTCCAACGGCAGTGAACACGATGTCGATCTGTCCCGCGTTTTCGACGACGCCGTCGATGTAGGTGTTGACGGCAGCGTCATCGAGCGCGTCGATCACGGCTGCGTGTGCGCGGTGACCCGCCTTTCCGATACGCTGAGCGACGGCTTCCACGTTCGACCGGGTACGCCCAGCCAGAAAGACCTCCGCGCCTTCAGCTGCAAACTCGCTCGCGACGGCGGCCCCGATCGAGCCCCCCGCGCCGAATATCACGGCACGCTTCCCTTGCAGCATTTGCGAATCACTCACGGTTTCCTCCGTCGAGCATCGGGTTGGCGACGTCCTCGCTTTCGTTGCTCACAACAAGGACGTTCGGCGACGGGCGCACTCGACATCGGGCCACCTCGACTAGCCTGCGACTCAGCCGTTGGTGTTCCTCAGCCGAAACCCGGAATGATCGAGGACGATTCGCGTCTGAGACGGCACTCTTTCGTTGATGAACGTGCCCTTGCACTCGACTACGATTGCAGTCCCGTCTCGTACTGCAGTGGCATCAGCAAGCTCTTCGTTTGTGTTGGCGTCGATGGGATTGCGTGTGTACAGCCACTTCTTGCCTCGGAAGACGGGTCCCCAGTGAACTGATGGCGAGCCGCCTTTGAGTCGAGGGCGATCGCCAACTCGTCGAATCCGCGTGCGTATCCGCAGAGACGAGCAGTTCCTCGCGTTTCGCCGCTATCGCAGCGGTGCTTTGGTCCCGCTGTCCGTTTTCCCTGGACTGATCATCGGTGATTGAACGAAACGCGCGTCTAACGCGTGTCTAATTCCCGCGTTCTCGCACGTGTGCGGACAAGTCCAGACCGAGGTAAGATGCTCTGGACAGGAGATATCCGCGTATGTCCCGAGACAGACGCGGAGATGGGGTTCAGGTGGTCGCGGGTTCAAATCCCGCCTGCCCGACCAAATCGAACTTGGCCGCCACCATCCTCACACCCCGCATCGGCCGTTCCGAGTCTAATGTTGTGTCTAGTTCACGCCGATTCAAACGGTTCGGCTCTCCATTCCTCAACGACTTACGCCGCTTCTGATGACGGCGAATTCAGGTGGTCGCCGGTTCGGTAACGAGCCCGGCCATCAGCTTCGCAACCGCGATGACCACGTTCGCCGCAAGAGCGACGAGAATGGTTCGTGCGCTATCGCTCCTCTCGTCCGTCTGAAGCGCTGCACGCGACCGCCGATTTGGGCCGAAGCATGCGTGCACATTCTGCTCAACGCCGGGCGCTGCGACAAACCGCGGAGTCTCGGCAATGCGCGCGCATCCGCTCTCATGCCGGAAGATGCGCGTTGATCCACACTCGAATGTCAGACATGACCCGCTGTTTGTCAGTGTCGTTGAGGAGATCGTGGTAGCCACCTTCGTAGAATTTCAGCGTCTTGTCCGTGGATCCCACGGTGTCGTAAAAGAGCTGGCTGCCGCTCGGTCTTGCAGCCTTGTCGCTGGTGCCGTGGAGAATGAGCACGGGCAGCTTGATGCGCGGGAACTCCTTCTCCAGCCGCTCGTCGGCGCGCACCATCTCAGCTAACGTCTCCGTCGGCTGCGTTTCGTTGGCGATGAGCGGATCGTCGTTCATGGTTCGCACGATGTCTGAATCGCGTGAGAAGTCCTCATTCTTGAGGTGCAGGACGTGCGCATGCGGCGCAAGGTGGCTCAATCCCTTGAAGACGGCAAGTACGAAGTCGGGGGCCGGCACCTGGAAAGCAAAGCTCTCGCAGATCAACCCAGCGAGCTGGGATTGGTTCTCGAGCGCGTAGAGACATGAGACCACACCGCCGGCGCTGTGACCGAGGAGGTACGCGGGCAGGCCCGCTTCGCGAGACTTGGCTCGATTGACCAGCGCAGAGACGTCGTCGACGTAGTCCTGAAACTTCTCGACGTAGAACCGCTCGCCGTCCGATTTCCCCCGCCCGCGCAGATCCACGGCATACACGGCCAGCGCCTCGGCCGTGAGCTGCTCCGCCACCCACGAGTAATATCCGCTATGGGCGTTGAAGCCGGGGACGATGACAACCACGCCGCGGGCTTTCCCATCCGGATGCCAGGCGCGGAAGAAGATCTTGATACCACCTGCGCCTTCCAGCGTCTCTTCAGTCATCTTCATGGTCATTCTCCCTTCGCTTTGGCAACCTGATTGATGAACTGGGTATCGGATGGGCCTACGCCCGAGATTTGAACGATTACCGGCTCAGTCCGCGTCTCAGCGAAGTGCGCCCGACGCGGCGGCTCGGTGTAATAGCTTCCCGCGGGCAGAGCCTTCAACGCCGCGGCATTGAACTCGTCGCCGTATCCGAAGTACCACGTCCCCGACACCACGGTGGCGACACGGTCGTCGCGATGTTCGTGCGCCGCGATGCGCGTGTTTGCGGGGACGTAAAGCATGATGGTGTAGAGGCCGGCCTTGTTCGGATCGCCCTTCACCACGACCGTGCGCATGCCGCCGACGGACGACGTTCCGGTTCCGCCGGCCTCGGCGCGAGAGAAATCGTATTCGCCGCGGGCCATCCTCCGGTCGCCCGCTGCGCGCTGTTTCTCGCCGAGGAACTCGGTGATGAGCGCGACGGCCGGCGTCGGATTCTCTTCCATGATCCAGTGCCCGGCCTCCGGGATGACAGCGCCCGTGACGTCCGTGGCCACGTTGCGCATGCTCGTGGCCATCGTGGCGCCGAACGACTTCTCTCCTCCGATGGCCAGCACCGGCATGGTCAGCTTCGTTCGCTGCGTCACCTTGTTGTCCTCGGCGTCTTTCGCGAACGCAGCGAATTGCGCGAAGGCGGAGTGCATCGCCCCGGGCTGCGCGTAGACCGTTGCGTAATACGCGCGCGTCGCTTCGTCGATTCTCTCGGGGTGCGCGGAGAGCTCGTTGTAGAAGCGGTCGAGCAGGATTCGCTCCCGACCTTTGACCAGCCGTTCGACGTCGGGCCCGCGGAAGTTGAAGTGCCAGGTTTGCGGTGAACACTTGACCTCGTCCCACGGATCGATGCCGGGGAGCGGTGCGTCGATGACGACGAGACGCTCGACCTTGTCGGGATACCGCGCGGCGTACGCGTAGGCGACCATGTTGCCGATGTCGTGACCAACAACGGCAGAGTGGTCGTAGCCGAGGGTCGTCATTACCGCGCGAAGATCGGCCGCTTGCGTCCTCTTGTCGTAGCCGTCCTCCGGATGCGAGGAGCGGCCCATGCCGCGGAGATCGGGAACGACGACCGTGTGTGAGTGTTCGAGGTCGCGCACGACGGGCCCCCACATTTCTCCCGTATCACCGAAACCATGAATCAGCAGGACCACGGGGCCCGACCCGCCGTACCGAACATAGATCTGGGCGCCGTCAGGAGTGGCGATCGTCCGGCTCCTCAGGTCGGCCGGCAAGGAGGGCTGGCTGGCCGCAACGGTGGCGATGGTGAGGGAAAGAGCAATCAAGCAGGCAATACGTCTCATGGCGTCTCCTCGCTCGGCCACTGAATTAAAGACCGATCGTTCTAGAAAGGTGATAATAGACTGGTAGGTCTACAATCGCAAGGTGCGATCTCGGAAGACCGCCACGAAACGAATTCCGGGTCGTCCTCGTGAGTTCGACGCCGATGCGGCGCTGGAGCAGGCCATGCGTCTGTTCTGGCTCAAGGGGTATCTCGGAACGTCGGTCTCGGACCTGACGGAAGCGCTGGGGATCAGTCGCGCGAGCCTCTATGCCGCCTTTGGAAGCAAAGACGAGCTATTTCTTGCGGCCTTGGAACGGTATGGCAGCGGACCATCAGCGTTCGCCGGAACGGCTCTCGATGAGCCGACGGCCTATCGCGTCGTCGAGGCAATTCTCCGAGGGGTGGTGGAAATGACGAGCAGTCCGCTGAATCCCCGCGGATGTCTCTGGGTGCGCGGGCTGCTGTCGAGCGGCAACAATGACGCGATGAGTCGCGAGCTGGTGGCGCGCCGCAGGCCTGATGAGGCCGCGCTCGTCAAGCGATTCAAGCGCGCGATCGCCGAAGGCGACCTTCCCGCGGATCGCGACCCGGTCGCCCTCACGCAATATGTCACGACGGTCAACTTCGGTCTGGCTGTTCAGGCTGTAAAGGGATCGAGTCGGGCGGAATTGAGCCACGTCGTGGATGCGGTTTTGCGAAGCTGGCCACCGTGATGGCGCTCAAGTGCCTTACGATTCTTCAACGAGTTACGGAAGGCACAGCACCTGCACGGTCCTTTGGGGTGAGCAGGCAAAGGGCCGCTGAAAGCGCTCGAACGATGACATCCGCAATTCCCCTCTCGATCGCGCCGCGTGACGATCAACTCTGGCCCACGCTGACGCCCTCTCAGATCGCGCGTGTCGCGAAACAGGGCAGTCTTCGCTCGCTGCAGCCCGGCGATGTGGTCCTCGAGGCGGGCCAGCAGGAGTTCCCGCTCTTCGTCGTCACCCAGGGAGAGCTCATCGTCGTGCGTCCATCGTGCGACGGTGAGCAAGTCATCACGACCTATCATCCGGGCTCTTTCAGCGGGGAGCTCAACCTGCTCGCTGGACGCCGGCCTCTGGCCACCATTCGCGCCACGACCCAAAGCGAGGTGATCGAGGTGCCGCGAGACCGGCTGCTCGCCCTCATCGAGACCGATGCGGAACTGAGCGCGATCCTGATGCGCGCGTTCATCCTCCGCCGAGCCATGCTCCTCGACCAGGGCTTCGGCGATGTCCTGATCCTCGGTTCTGTGTATTCGCCGCGCACGCTCCAGATTCGCGAGTTCCTCTCGCGCAATGCCCATCCAGCGACGTTCATCGATCTCGACCGCGATGCGATGGCCCAGGAGATCCTCGATCACTTTCATGTTTCAGCGGATCAGATTCCGCTGGTGATCTGCAGACGTGAAGTGGTGCTACCCGATCCGACGAACGCCGAAATCGCCGACTGTCTCGGCTTCAATGACGCGATCGATATCGATGAGAGCCACGTACGTGATGTTGTGATCGTCGGCGCGGGACCAGCCGGACTTGGCGCCGCGGTGTACGCGGCGTCGGAAGGTCTCGACGTGCTGATGATCGAAGCGAACGCGCCGGGCGGTCAGGCCGGCTCCAGCATGCGCATCGAAAACTACCTCGGATTTCCTTCCGGCATGACCGGTCAGGAGCTCGCCACGCGCGCGTTCACGCAGGCGGAGAAATTCGGCGCGCAGTTGCTGATCGCCAAAGCCGCAGTGCGCGTTCGTTGCGACAAGCGACCATTCGCCGTCGAGATCGACAACGGCGCGCGGATCAGCGCGAGAACGATCATCATCGCCACCGGGGCGGAATACCGCGGGCTGCCGATCGAAAATCTGTCGAAGTTCCACAGCGCCGGGGTCTACTACTTCGCGACGCCTATGGAAGCGCAGCTCTGCAAAGGGGAAACGGTCATGATCGTTGGCGCCGGTAACTCTGCCGGGCAGGCCGCCGTCTACCTGGCCGATCGGACCAACCGGGTCATCATGATGGTGCGGAAGGGCGAGCTTGCCGACAGCATGTCGCGCTACCTCGTCCGCCGCATCGAAGAGAATCCTGCGATCGAAGTGAGAACGCAGTGTCAGGTCGTTTCGGTCGAGGGTGACGATCACCTGGAGCGCGTGCATTGCGTCAACGGCGCGACAGGTATGGAGAGCGTGGAGTCCATCCGGCATCTTTTCGTGATGACGGGAGCCGTTCCGGCGACGAAGTGGCTGGAAGGCTGCCTCGCACTCGATGTCCACGGCTTCATCAAGACTGGTTCAGATCTCACACGTGAGGATCTCGAAGCAGCGCAGTGGCCACTGACACGCGTGCCGCATCTACTCGAGACGAGCCTTCCTGGGGTCATCGCAGTCGGCGATGTTCGCGGCGGCAACATCAAGCGAGTTGCGTCGGCGGTGGGCGAAGGAGCGATCGCCGTGGCGCTCGTGCATCAGGTACTCCACGAATGACCGGCGTGAGCTGAACGCCGTCTGAGGTCGCGGGGCCTCCCGGATGGATGACTAGAATGCCCACCAGGCGCGCTGGTTGGGGCGGCTGGCGGCTGGCTCCACGAATTCGCCAGGTTCCGGGATGACGATCTGCACGCCATTCTTCGCCGCGGCCGAAAACGCGCGGTCCGCCGGGTCACTCCAGGCATGAAATGCCAGGTTGAACGTGCACCAGTGAACAGGGAGCATGACCAGGCCCCGCAGGTCGCGGTGAGCCTGCACGGCTTCTTCCGGTGTCATGTGGATTTCGGACCAGGTGGGATCCGAGGCGCCGATCTTGATCAGCGTGAGATCGAAGGGGCCGTAATGCGTGCCGATGTCCGAAAAAGAGGTGGAGTAGCCGCTATCGCCGCTGAAGAAGACTCGATGACGCGGTCCCCTGATCACCCATGATGACCAGAGCGTCTCATTCCCGTGCAAGGGATTGCGGCCACTGTAGTGGCGCGCGGGCGTCGCGATGACAGTGACGTCGTGCAAACGGAAACTGTCGCTCCAATCGAGCTCGTGGATCTGCGAGCCTTGTACACCCCAGCGCTCCAGATGTGCACCAACTCCCACCGGAACCGCGAAGTGCGTTCCTCGGGCCGCGAGGAATTGAACCGTGGGCATGTCGAGGTGGTCGTAGTGATCGTGCGAAATCACCACCAGGTCCACCTGCGGCAATTCCTCGAGCGGCATCGGCGACGCGTGAAAACGTTTCGGGCCCACGAGTGTCGATGGCGAACAGCGTTCGCTCCAGACCGGATCGGTCAAGACGATCCGGCCGTCGATTTCGACGAGTACGGAAGCCCAGCCGATCCAGGTGGCGCGCAGGCCGGAGGCGGGTGGCTTCGCATAGTCGCTCCGCACGCGGTTGACCACCGGGACGATCCCCGCCGGCTCGCGCTGCTCACCGCCGAAGAACTGGTGCCGCAACATCCCGAGATAGGAGCCGGTCAGCATATGCGTCGGCTGCGGATTGTGGAACTTACCGTCGCGGTATTCAGGCGAGCGTCGGACACGGTCGAGCCGGGCTCCAGTCACGCGCCCGCCGAGGGCGGCGAGCCAGCGCGTTGAGCGAAGGAGGATCGCGGCCGCCGCTCCGGCGAGGATCACGATGATCCAGAACGTACGAAGACAACCGCAGCCCTTCGATCTCACTCGCCAATTGTGACACCGCTGCCGGACCCGTGATCAGAGGCTGATGACGGCCCTGTTCCTTTCATCGTGGCGCTCGCCAACCGCCGGGGGGGAGGCCGTTCAGCCGGTTCGATCTGCGCGGGGCTCAGTTCGAGCTGGTCGGCCGCGATGTTCTCCTCGACACGAGCACACGTAGACCTGAATGAACCTTTGGAACCTCTCGTGCCGATCCCGGCAGGCAACGAAATTGTGACAGGCAACGATCAGCGGGCTCGTTCAGGCAAGTTGTCAGTTCCCACAGGTGAGGTGATTGCCATGCGGGTAGCGCAAGCGGAAACTGTTCAACCACGGGAAGAGATGATCTCGAAGCTGCTCTTTGTCTTCAGTGCTAACGGCGGACGCTGGAACGCCATCGCCGATTCGATGAAGAAGCTACTGATGATGGAAGGATGTGCACTCTGCAGCATCACTCATGGAATTGCAGGAGAGAAGCCTGAATTTCTCATCTGGAAGCGCTCCGTGGGTGTTCCGGTCGAGTACGTTCATCGCGACGAAATGCTGGCGGAGCTGGTCGATGTGGTGGGGAAAGCCATACCGGCAGTCGTAGCCGCCACCGGCCAGCGCCTCGTCCTGCTTCTCCCGCCCGAGGCGGTCGCGCGTTGCCGCGGCAGCGTACCGGATCTGGTTGGCCGTCTCACACTTCACGCTGCGACCAAGGGTTTGAGCTTTCCGGTCATATCCATCGCGCAACGGAATGAAAAGGGGGGGAAGCTTCAATCCGCGCTCGAATCGGCGAGCCAGGGAAGCGACCGGCCGCTCACAACGCACGCGCAGTCTCCGAGATTCAACTGACGTAGCAACCACGGCAAAATGGGACTAGTTCGCTGCGATCGTTCGCCGGTATTCGCCTGCCGAAACACCGTGCATCCGCTTGAACGCCCGGTTGAAGGCCGCATCGGAATCGTAGCCTACGGAATTCGCGACTTCCAGCAGCTTGCGGCCGCGATCGCGCAACAACCGCGTAGCCTTGTACATGCGCCAGCGAGTCAAGTATTCGAGTGGTGTCTCACCTACGAGTTGCTTGAATCGCATGGCGAATCCGGCGCGCGACATGCCCCCTTCGGCCGCAAGCTCTTCCACCGTCCACAAGCGCGCCATATCGCCATGCATCGCCGTCAGTACCCGGCCGATCTGTGGGTCCCCCACGGCACGGAGCCAGTGCGACGCACAGTCTTTGTTCTGCGACATGTACGAGCGGATTGCCTGCAGAAAAAAGACATCGGTGAGGCGATTCACGACGATTTGCGAGCCAGGCGAGTCGTGCTGCATCTCGGCCGCAAGCAAGCGAATCGTACTCTGCAGCGTTGACGACTGCGGCTCGTCCCCTTTGATGTGAATCGTCGCAGGGAGTAGATCGACGACCGGTTTACTGAATGATGAATCGAGCGTGAAGCATCCGGTAAGCATCACCGTCGTTCGTCCGTCGCCGCCGTAGCGGTGAGAGGCCTGGAGCGTACTGATGAATGCATCCAAGTCAACCAGCGCCGAGGCGTCATCATCGCGAAGCGAATACGCCACTCCGCGCGGGAGAACATAACAGTCGCCGCCGTCGAGCGACAGTGCACCACTTCCTTCCGCCTGCAGCCAGCAGTGACCGCGTAACACCATGCCGAATGAGGCATGACCGGGGGGGAATCGGATCCCCCAGGGGGCGCCGAACTCGAACCGGCCATAGATAACACTCTGAACCGCGAGAGCGGTGAAGACGTCGGAGATAGGGTCCATGGCTTCCTTCGAATCTAGACGATCTGCATCATATATTGGCGTTTTGGCGATTGCTAGTCTCTGCAGGTGGACCTATCGTAGCTGCACGAAAGGAGAAATGCAATGGAATCTCACTCAACCTCTTCTACAGTTTCCCGGGCGGCAGCAACCGGCCGCGGGCTTCGCATCGCTCTCTGGTCCGCTCAGATCGTCCTGGCGATCGTCTTCGCGCTCGCAGGCGGGATGAAGGTGTCCACGCCGGCTGCGGAGCTCGCGAAAATGGCGCCCGGTTTCCCACTCGCTCTCCTCCGCTTCATCGGCATCGCGGAGCTCGCGGGAGCGATCGGCATCATCCTGCCGGCGCTGACGCGGATCGCGCCGGTGTTGACGCCGCTGGCCTCCTCCGGCTTTGTCATCGTGATGGCATCGGCAGGGGTACTCCACCTCGTTCGCGGCCAGTTTGGAGAGCTGGCGCTGGTCGTCGTGCTCGGTGCGCTCGCTTACTTCGTCGCATGGGGCCGATTCAAGCGGGCCCCCATCGCTCGACGCGAGCTTGACGGCATTACCCGCCTGCACCTCGACGAAGGACGGCAGTCATGACCACGGCGGAAGATCTTCATGTGTTCCGCGCCACCGGACCGTCCACGAGAGTCGAGGTTCTGGAGTTGATGAGGTTTCAGCCATGACCAGCGATCGAACGATTCTCATCACCGGAGTGACAGGCAATCAGGGCGGCGCGGTCGCGCAGGCGCTGCAGGGCACCGGGTTCCAT
>WNFG01003865.1_pt1 | contig 15395 bp, 16 predicted proteins | sample 5400431 | NCBI WGS metagenome assembly WNFG01 (sample SAMN13153346, study PRJNA577476) | soil metagenome | isolation source: 120 cm saprolite under Douglas fir tree site 2 hole 3 replicate 2 | place: USA:California | collected 2015-04-18 | reverse complement strand
TCTACGTTTCCGACACGGCCGGCGGGGCGATCTGGCGCCTTGCCAAGAACGGCGATTTCACGATGTGGTCCGGCAGCTCGTTGTTAAAAGGCACGACTGCCCCAGGACCGTGCGGGATTGTGGGTCCCACAGTGACGGCGGGTCTTGGGCCGTTCGGCGCGAATGGAATCGCGTTCAACCGGCACGGCGACATGCTGGTGGCGAACACAGATTTTGGCGACATCGTGCGCATTCCGATGAACCCTGACGGCAGCGCCGGTACGGCGAGCGTTTTCAGCGGTCCCGACTGCAACCTTTGGGGCGCTGACGGAGTGGCCATGGACACCGCTGACAACCTCTACGTGGCCGCGGACGCCATAAACCAGATCGTCCGTGTCGATCCGACGGGTCATATTCAGGTTCTCGCTGCGGGCGATCCCTTGAACGAACCCAGCGACATCGCATTTGGGACGGGACTCGGCGACCGCACGGAGCTGTTCATCTCGAACGATGCTGCGTTCCCAACGTTCCCAGCGAGCACCGGCGCGCCAGGAGTGCTCGAGATGAATGTCGGATTCCAGGAAGGCCGATTTTGGAGAGCTGACTCTGCGGCCCAGCCACTAGCACCGACGCGCAGCCGAGGGCAGATTCTCGCGCTGCGCGTCGGGATCGCTGGAGGAGATCGTTGACTGCGATTAGTAAACGTGCAGCAACTGAAGGGCCCCGTGCTGTCGGCGACTGAAAGTTATGGAAACTCGAACTCTAGAAAACCAACCCGACGGTAAGGAGAGGTCCCATGTCCGACGAGGACGTGATAACGAGGCTCATCCGTCCGCCCTTCTCGCCATCCTGTGTGCAGCGACGTTCATGAGCAGCTTGGACTTGTTCATCGTCAACGTCGGACTCCGGTCAATCGGCAAAGACCTGGGATCAGGATCGCTGGCCGACCTGAGCTGGATCCTCACCGCCTACGCTATCGTCCTCGCCGCCCTACTCGTCCCGGCTGGCCGGCTGGCCGATCGCTACGGGGTCAAACAGGCGTTTCTTTTCGGGCTCGCGGTCTTCACGCTTGGCAGCCTGGGATGTGCGCTGAGCAGTGACCTTTGGGTCATTGTTGGGCTGCGCTGCGTGCAGGCGATTGGAGCGGCGGCGCTGGTGCCGACGAGCCTCGGCTTGATATTGACCGCGATTCCGGCCGAACGCCGGAAGCACTCCATCCAGATTTGGGCTGTGAGCGGTTCTCTGGGCGCAGCTGCTGGGCCAGCGCTCGGTGGACTCCTTGTCCAGGCGTCGTGGCGGTGGATTTTCATCCTGAACATCCCCATCGGTATCGCGGCGCTCGTGGCAGCCGCCATTTTGGCGCCGAACATCAAGCACTCGGTCGAAACACGAGTCCCTGACCTGTGGGGCGGACTGTTGTTGATCGTGGCCATCGGAGCGCTCACCCTCGCTCTCGTGCAAGGATCCAGCTGGGGTTGGAGCTCGATCAGGATCCTCGTCGCCTTCGGAGTCAGCGTGATTGGGCTGGGGCTGTTCGTGACGCGGTCATGGCGGCACGCGTCGCCGATTATCGACCTTCACTTGTTCCGCAACCCCGTCTTCGCGTGGGCCAACGTGGCTATGTTCCTAATCTCGATCTCCTTTGGCGCCCAGCTCCTTGGCCTCGTCCTCTGGCTCCAACAGGGCTGGGGGTGGTCGGCCATCGAGACCGGCTTCGGTATCGCTCCAGGCCCAGTCATGGTGTCGGTGACTGCGATCGGACTGCGGCGATACACGGCGTTGATACCTGCCGGAATTGTTGCCGCCGTTGGTGCGCTGCTGATGGGTGGTGGAGGAGTGCTCATCGGCCTCAGCCTCGGCGCACATTCCAACTACGCGGCCACCATCCTGCCGGGATGGCTCATCATCGGAATCGGCGTCGGTTTGGTTATTCCGACTCTCGTCGCCGCCGGTACTGCCGGGCTTCGAGCGGATCAGACCTCCACCGGCAGCGCCATCGTCCAGATGGGTCGCCAAATCGGTTCCGTCCTTGGCGTTGCCTTCCTCGTTGTCATTCTCGGCTCGTCCACCGCCTCGACGGGCAATCTCGATCACTTCGTCCATTTCTGGTGGTGGGCCGGGCTTCTCGCCGTCCTCTCCGCTGGCGCATCACTTTCTGTCACCCCTAGGCGAGCGACCGTCAAAGTCGTCGAGGGGAGTGAGATGGGCGAAGACGCGGCCCAGGTCAGCCCCACCGCAGGACCTTCGGAGGCGGCGTGATGGACGAGCTGTTATCGCGGGGCGCGGGATGCGCATGGAGGGCTCGCGAACTGTGCCGGCCTGTCCGGTCTGACAGCGGAGATGTCGCTCGCCTTCGCCGAAGTGAGTGGTCCCGACGATCTCAACCGCAGGCTGCAGGCGGCATTTCCCGAATCCGGGGGCAGCTCGTTGCTCTCCCTCCAGAACTACCTCGTCTACGCGAGCCAGCCATGAGAGGTCAAAGCGCCTCCCTCACCTGGCGGGTCTTCGTAGCGCCGATCGCTCCACTGACGGCGGATCTCGCCGTCAGAGCGGATGCGGAGCGGACCGGCAAATCGCTGGCGCACGGCACCACGACGTGCCTGCTAGTGGCGCGTTTGGAGGGACAGTAGATTGCCGCTCGTTCGCATCGATATCCCTGCTGGCAGGTCCGCGGCCGACCGAGCGGCGATCGCCGATGCGGTCTACACCTCGATGGTCGAGGTGCTGAACGTGCCGAAGGATGACCGATTTGAAGTTATCGCCGAACACTCAGAGGGCGAACTCGTGATCGACCCTACCTATCTCGGCATTCGGAGGAGCAAGGAAGCGATCCTGATCCAGGTGACACTCAATGAGGGGAGAAGCGTCGACGTCAAGCGAGCCTTCTATAGGGCACTCGCCGACGGACTCCACGAAGCAGTGGGGCTTCGTCGCGAGGACGCTCTCATTAGCCTGGTGGAGGTGAAGAAGGAGAACTGGTCGTTTGGCAATGGCGAGGCGCAGTACGCGGAGTAGCCACCTCGACTTCGAATAGGCGACCGTCGCCGGAATGATTCGCCGGCCGTGCTACTGAAAGCATGGTGGGCCGCGATGTCGACGAGGAAACCATCGCGCTGTTGCGACGATTCGGATCGCTGCTTAATACCGCTCGTACTCCGGTCGCCGCGGTAACCGCCGAGAAATAACGCCGAGAACGGCTGCTGAGCGGGCGCAGAGCGCGACCACTGGCACCAAATTTGCCGGGTATCAGCGAGGTTCCAGCGAATCTGTGCCCCGTCTATGCCCCGTGAGCCCAAAAATGCCATTGCGTGGGTCGGAGGCGGCGACTTTTGAATTCAAGAACTGGTCGGGGGCGAGGGATTTGAACCCTCGGCCTCACGGTCCCGAACTCTGCGCGGTTTCGTCCACGGAGACCGATTTCGAGGACTTTGAGCTCAACTCGAAGGCTCTCAGGGCGATTTCCGGTCGGCTTCAGCCACCGACGTCGCCCGGATTACTACACGAATTACTACATGACCTTGCGGTTGTCGCGGCGCTCCGTTTAGAAAAATGGAATCGGAAATCTGCCCCATGGCCGTGATCCGGGTCAGGCGACCGCAGCGCACTCTTGACACTGCTGCGACGAAACGTGAAGGCAAATCGTGCATAGGAACGTTGAGTGCGTTTTGCGACGCGGTCGTTCAGGGTTGGGGAGCTTAGACGGCCACACGAAGTCAGGGCTGGTCAGCCGTCGAAGAGCCCCTCTTTACGCTGGCCTCGCCATGTCGAGCACCTGTTGGCGCGTGACTTCCATGTTGTGGGCTTTACGCCCGTGTTTCTGAACCACCGGGACGAGTGACTCCTCATCTCCCCTGGCTTCGAATCCGCAATCGCACCTGACGACGAGCTCGACCTTGACGTGCCTCTTTCCCGTGGACATAACGCCCTCCTGGCCAGCCACCTAAGTCGAAGTCAGGCTATCACCACTTGTTCCAACCCGATTCTGACCAGACCATCACCTCCGGCTGGCCGTCGAAAAGCTGACCGAAGAACTCTTGTATTTGGGGGCTGCCCGCGAAAGCCTGTGCTTGCTCGGCCGACTGCCAGGTATCGATGCCGAGGAATTCGTGCTGATCCTGAGGGTTCAAATAGACGACGTGGGAGATATCCCCGGCCTGTCTCGCCATCTCCTTAGTTGCGCCTGTGACCTGGTCATGGATCTTCTTCATCGACGAAACGTCGCCCTTGAGACGAGCACGGATTGTAATTGTCACGGGCATGGGTTCTTTGGCCTCCTGAAAATGGATTCGACCCCCCGACACTAACGAGCCCGTTTTGGCGAAACTTTGGCGTGATGCTGAGGATCTATCTGACCGGCGAGCTAAGCGTGGCATCGCCCGAAGCCCTGATTCGAGCTGAACGGTTCCCACGTCGCCAAGGGCGGCTGGCCTTTGCTTACCTGGTCAGCAACCGCAGTCGCCAAACCACACGGGACGAGCTGGTCGACCTGCTGTGGCCGCAGCACGCTCCGCGCGCTTTCGATGCAGCCCTGAGCGCGCTGGTGAGCAAGCTGCGGGCAGTTCTGGCTGGCGCCGGACTCAGCCGGTACGCGTTGACGGCGGCCGACCGCTGCTACCAGCTTCACCTGCCGGCTGATTCGTGGATCGACACCGAGGCAGCCATTGAAGCAGTTCATGCCACCGAAGCGGCGCTTCGGTCTGGATCACACAAGAGGGCCTACGGACCTGCGGTAGTTGCGTGCGCCATATTGCGTCGTCGTTTCTTGCCTGGGGACGACGGATCATGGATCGACGAGATCCGTCAGTCCCTTTTGGCGGGAAGACTCCGTGCGCTGGACTGCCTCGCAGAGATCCATTCCTGGAATCTCGAGCCACCGCTGGCCCTGCGGGCGGCCGAGGAAGCAGTCTCGCTCGAGCCATATCGCGACGCCGGATACCGGCGCTTGATGCAGATTCACAAGCTCGCGGGTAACCCCGCGGAAGCGATCCGCGTGTACGAGCGCCTCAGCCGGTTGCTCGCGATAGACCTTGGGATGCGTCCTGCTCCTGAGACGCAAGCGTTGCTTGAATCCATCGGCGCGTCGGCGCTTCTAACCCCGCCCGTGAAGAACGTCTAGCGGCTGAACCTGGTGCAGAACTACTGCAGAGATTCAGCGCGGTTATCACCTTAGCTCTGCGCGCAGGACGATCCTGACTCAATTTTGGTCGGGGGCGAGGGGACACTATTTGAACTCCCGACGCGAACTCGCAGTTGGAGTACTCGAACTCCTGAGGGCCAACAGTCCAGAGCTCTGAGGCGCTCTGGAGTCGGTGACCCCTCAATTTGCACTGCCGGAGCGCGGCGCTTGCCTCATTCGGTCTGATAATCGAGGGCAAGCAGAGCCCGCGCTGACAGTCCTCCGGAGCACCGTCATCGAAAGACCCGTCGCGCGCCAGGAAAGGCCTAGGAGAAGCCCGGCCTTCGCCATCACCTGCCGGCGCACTCCTGCTTCACCAGATGAACGGAATGAGCCGCTTCGTCCTTTTCATGTACTCGGTGTAATCGGACCCTAATTCTTCAGCTAGGAATCGCTCTTCGACTCGAATCCGATTGGCATAAAAGATCGTATATGGGACCAAGATGATCAGTAGAGCCAGCCAGGACTGTAAAGCCAAGCCGAGGCCGATGAATGAAAAGATCTGGCTGCCGTACTGCGGATGCCGGAGAAGACGATAAGGACCCTCCTCAATCAGCTTGTGATCGGAGACGACTCGAATAAACATTGAGTGGTAGCGCCCGAGTGTCAGGACCATCCAATTGGCGATGACGGTCCCGACCGCATAGATCACCAAACCGGGGTAGAAGAGATAGTGCGGAAGAGGGCCGATTCGAGCGTAGCCAACAGCTACTGGGATCACAAGTGTGGATATGAATAGCAACGGCACCGCGGCCCGAAACCGCTCGGTTCCTTCCCTTTTCTTGTCCGGTCGCTTCATGCCGCCCGCTCTCCTGGCAGCCCACAAGGTCTCTATTAATCCGCCGAGTACGATCACCCAGAAGAGAACCGCCTCGAAGGCCGAGGAAAACAGTGGCGTCATCGCGTCACAGGATATGCGCTTGGTTCTCTCCAACCAAGATTCGGCATCCATTGGCGTTCTCGCTACGACTCAAGTAGGCGTGCCGCCGCCAGATCTGACCAAATTAAGTCACAAAATTCGGCAGTGGGCCGGGAGGGATTCGAGCCCCCGAAGATCTTCTGGCAGTTCGTAGGGCTGCTTTGATCTATTGACACTCCAAGGCCATGAATTGGGGTGACTTCCAAGCCTCGCGAGCCAGGCCTAGGTGTCCACGGCTTAACCGGACCCAAGGCGAGTTCAAACAGCGAACCTTTGGTCTGAAAAAGTCGGGGGCCCGGGATTTGACCCCGGGGCCTCACGGTCCCGAAATCTAGGCGGCCTCGTCCACCGAGACCGTTTTCGAGGGTTTGAGTTCATTTCGAGCACTTGGTCCAGACCTTCCGTCCGAGTCCAACCACCAGAATCGCCCGGACTACTACATGAAGTACTACATGGAAACGTCTACTGCAATAGACGCTTAGATGCCGCCAATCTCAGCCAACACTCCGTGCACCAACTGCCCAAGATATGAAACTAGGTGCTTTTCACGTAGCTTGACTACAGGGAAGGGATGACCGATCAGGAGCTTACGGCGTCCTTTGTGGGGCGGTCGCGCGAGCTTGAGGAAGTCGAACGCCTGTTGTTCCGTAGCCGACTGGTGACGGTAATGGGCGCCCCGGGCATAGGCAAAACGCGCCTCGCCTTGAAAGTGGCCTTGCGCGTTGCCAACCGCTTTCCTGCTGGCGTGTTCACGTGCGAGCTCGCTCCGGTTGTAGACCCCGCGCTCGCGCAAGTCGCGGTTGCCGAAGCGCTTGGTTTCGCACCCGAGGTACGAGGTGACCTCGGCAAGGTCGCAAGCCAACGCTTCGGGCAGGACGCGGGTCTCCTCGTAGTCGACAACTGTGAGCATGTCCGAGCCGACGTGTCGCTGACACTGGGGAATCTCCTCGCTTCCGCACACGGGCTGCGCATTCTGGCAACCAGCCGCGAGCGGCTCCGGATGGCGGAGGAGACAGCGTGGATTCTGCCTTCTATGAGCCTCGAGGATGCATTGCAGCTCCTCGTCAGTCGAGTTGCCGCGCATGACGCCGCGTTCGCGGTAACTCCAGGTAACAGGGACTCGCTGATCGAAATATGGACGCGTTTGGATGGACTCCCGCTGGCTCTAGAGCTGGTTGCCCCGCGGCTCGCCCTAGTCCCGGCTCGGCAAGTGGCGCGGATGCTCGACGACGCCCTCGGCATGCTCGCTCCCCGCGATGGCAAAGGCCGACAGCGAACAATGAAAGCTGCGCTTGACTGGAGCGTTGCCTTGCTCACTCCGCATATCCGCGAGGACTTTTGGCGCTTGGCAGTGTTCCCCGCAAGCTTCACGCTTGACGCTGCTGCCGCTGTCCTTGCTGTGCCTGCAGCAGTGGGCCTCGACCGACTCGCCGAGCTGCGGGACGCCTCCCTGTTGGTCGCCGATACTGCCGGCGCGTCGGCTCGGTTCAAGCTGCTCGAGCCTATTCGCCAATACGCGGTGGCGCAGCTCGCTGGTGCACCTTTTGAGGTTCGGGTGCGCCGTCGCCACGCCGAGCATGTGCTTGGGCGCGCCAAGTGGATCGGCGCCCGGCTTCTCGGGACGCCAGAGCACGCCGCTGCGTTGGTCGCATTCGAAGAGCTGCTGCCCGACCTAAGGCAGGCAGTCGCCTGGGCGTTCAATGCGGAGGCCGCATGGGCTGTGACCATCGTTGGTCAGACGGGCTGGGCATGGGAAATCACGAGCCGGCTCCGCGAGGGTGAAGCACTGGAACGTAAGGCCCTCGAGGTCGCAACCTCCGCGGATGACAAAGCGCGCTTGCTGACTAGGATCGGGAGCCTAGTTGACCGGCGAAGTCGCCTGGAGGGCAGCACCATCGCCGAAGCTGCTATCGCCGCAGCCAGAAACGTGGATGACCCGCGCGAGCTCGGGCTGGCCCTGTGCCTCGGCTTCTACAGCGGGACCCGAGAGACTGCTGCCGCGCGGCTCGACGAGGCGGCCACCATTGCGGCCGAGAGCGACGACACCCTGGTGCTGGCGTTTGAGCGCTTCTTCCGCGCTCACCTCTGCTACCTGGCAGGCGATCTCATGGGAACCCGGACGTGCTTCGAGGCAGCGCTCGCAGTCAGCCACACGTTGGGTGACCACTGGCTTGCCACCCAGACGACCACCAACCTCATCCGTGCATGCCTCGAGCTCGGTGACAATCAGGCGGCTCGCAACCATTTACGGTCGATCCTGCCCCTTCTCCTCCAACACCCGAATTGGGTTGCCGCTGTCTCATTGCTCAATCACAGCGCGTTGTTGGCATCGCGTTCAGGCCGACCGGCAGACGCTCTGCGTCTCGTCGCCGCTCAGAGGCGTTTGTGCGAAGAGATCGGCGCACCCCAATGGGTGGCAGACACCGCAGAGATCGAACTCGCCGCCCACGCCGAGCTCCGCCCGCGATCCAAGGAGAAGCAGTGCTTGGCTGAGGGTGTGCGGTTGTCGCTGTCCGACGCGCTTGCACTTGCACGCGCCGTCGCCGACGAACCGCCTTCGCGCCCGGTCAAACGACGTTCGCGGCACAAGGTCGAGGTCGAGCTTCTAACCAAACGGGAGCAGGAGGTGGTGTCGCTTGTTGCCGGAGGTCTGACAAATCGTCAGATTGCCGCGAGACTCTTCATAACCGAGCGTTCCGCCGAGGGACATGTTGAGCGCATACGAAACAAGCTCGATGTTCGCTCCCGAGCGCAGGTTGCGGCCTGGGCAGTTCAACAGGGACTGGTCACAGGCGAGGCGTTCGAAATCAACTAGGACGACGCCTGCTTGCAGACGAAAAGACAGGTACTTGTACAGGTATTTGTCACCTAGGCCGCGCATAGCCTTTGGATCTAGTTTGCGTTCGTGATTGAGGATCCCGAACTTCTGCGGCGTATCGTTCGAGCCCGACAGGAATCTCTTGTGGCCGAGGCTGAACGTGAGCGACTCGGACACTCAGCACGGTCCAGCGACGGGCACGCTGTTTTTAGCGCGCTATTTGGTTTTTTCAAGCGACGGCTTCGGGACAGCTTATCTATTGTCTCGAAGCTCGCCCGAATCGCTTCGCGCCCAGGTTTGAGCTAACAGAAAGAAGCTGTTGCGTCTGGCTGGCGCGCTGCTCGAAGAACAGAACGATGAGTGGGCGGTCGGTCGACGCTACTTCAGCAACGAGTCCATGAACAAGCTCTACGAACCCTCACAGGAAGAGGTGGTTCAGGCTCTGCTCGAGCTGCAGAGCGCCTAGGATGTCAGCGGAACTGCGCGACTGGATTTACACCACGTCACGCGACATCACCCCTGCGAAACCCTCTAACAGGGAGTCGGACTATCCCCGATTCCGCCGCCAATTCCTGTGGTCCACTGGAAGTCGAAGTACCACGGGCCCTGCAAGCTAGGCGTACTGAAGCGCCTGATCATCCTGAGCAGCAGGTGATCACCGAAACCAGAGATGTCAACCGACGTTGTGGTGCCAGGCAGAAAGGGTCCGAATGTATTGTCGGTGCCGTTTTGGTCAATCAAATCGAAAAACGCACAACGACCAGAGCCTGCCTGGTTTGTGACGTTCATCGTGGTGTCAAGGAGCGTGACTGGGTCGTACGACAACGTGTAACTAACCAAGTTATTGTCGCCGGTTCCAAACAACATCGGATCCGGTGGCAATGGATAGCAGGCGAATAGAGTTCCGTGCCTGCGGACAAGTGTGATGAAAGTCGTTCGGTCGAAGGGAGTGCCCTGCTCGAACCATTGCTCCAACAGTTCACGAGAAAATTGGAGCGTTCCCTGCTCGTCCAGCTGTGCAAACGCAATCTCGACGCAGTTGCCGGTCCTCGCGTTTGGTTCATCCGATGCCTGTGCAGACGCGGGAATAACGCTGATCACGCAGGCGATTACGATGCCAAGAGTGATCTTTCGCAACTGAGTCATTGGGGTAGGGCTAACACCGAGCGATCCCATGTGTCAATGGGTTAACAGACCTACCCGCTTGATGGATGGCCACCCGTTACAGCAGCGACTCCCTCGTTCCCAGCCAACAGTCGCCCCTGCGTCTTGAAATGCTGGAGTGCATCGCGATTAGCTTCAGGCGAGGGCACAATGTAACCATCGGGTTCCCACGCCTTGACGATTGCCTCTGCACCTTGATGGACCCGATAGAGCGGAATCAGGTCGCCGCTGCGATGCAACGCCTCGGGGTGACCAATGCTCATCCGCACGCCTCGTTTCTCGGCCGCCTGCACGAATTCTTCTGGATCTAAGAGACCGCGCTGACTGAATACGTAGTCCAGATCGTGCAGTTCAAGCGGCGTCCGTCGATTTACGGGCGAGGCCGTGGGTGGCTCAGGCGTGAATGATCCTTCTTTCTACGAAACTCGGAATCTGGCCGGCGCTCGCAGCCTTTCCGCGGCCAGCGCGAGAAGGTTGCGCGACAAACGGTTTTCAAACCGTGTTGCGGTGTTTGCGGGCATCGTGCATCGCCCAGCTGTAGTCGGACCATCGCTGCACGCGCTCACGGCAGATATCTACGGATAGACCGAGGTCCAACATCAGGCACACATCAAAGACGATGCCGCCAAGTCGAGCCATCTCCTTGAGTTCGTCTGGCGCATAGTCTCGACGCCCCTCGCCGCTTTTCTGCCCGCGATGCGTGTACGTATTGCGCATCTTCTTGATTAGTTCGGCCCACAGCGGTCGCAACCTAAGGAGGTCGTCTAAGACAGGTTCGACCTTCTTGTGAAGGTCAGTAAGTCGATCGGATAGGAATGGTTCGTTCGCGAACCTCAGCACCTCGACGAGCCACTCCCTAAGCTCGGGGTCGTCCTCATCGTTGAAATGCGCGAGCACTGCCTGCTTTCGCTCCCTGACGATCGCCTCTGGCCAGCGCTCCTTCCGAAGTGTGGCGCGGTGGTACGCCTCTAGCGACTGCGCGACAAGAAGCAGATCAGTGTCGACATATTCCGGCGCAGCAAACAGGAGACTCACCATGAGGTCCACAGCCTCCTGGCTTTGTTCCAGCACTTCGAGGCTGCGCTGTAGGCCATCGGCAAACGTTGGGGCGAGATCGGACGCAAAGAACCGGATGTTGCCGATCGGAGACTCCTCGTTCGTCGCGCTCGCCTTTCGCCACCTCCGGCGCCATTCCAGCCATTCCCCGTCAGGTCGAACACGGAGGTAAGCAGCCGTGACTGTGACCGGCCGCTGAACGGACCACGCCACCAGTTCCTGTAGCGGCACAACATGCTTCAGCACGATTTCCTGAGTCGCTAGCGGGTTGCCGTACTTCCAACGCACGGAGGCGGAGTAGTTCAAAGTATGTCCGCCCTTAAGCGAGTAGCCCCATGGGGCAGAGGTGCTGATCTGGACATCAGTCCCGTCTGTTAGTCGACCTTCAAGGGGCTCTTGGGCCGTGTAGCTAATCTCAAGCACCTTCTCTCCCGGCTCTCCGCGTCCGGTGCCTTTGATGTCGATCCCCCGAGCCGGCACCCACTCAGTCAGGTGGTCTATTACGACGGCCGTCTCCGCAAAGCTCGCCTTGGCGGGATCAAGGTGCACTCCAACCACGACATCACTGACCGCGTACCAATTGCCGATGGGGAAGTCCTGTATGGAGTTGGCACCGAGTAGGGATAACTCAAAACCTCCTCTCGCAAGGCCGTAAATGACCGGGAAGTCATGCTCCCGTTCGCCTTTTGGAACCAGAGCCGCGTCAAGCGTGAGGTCCAAAATCGCGCCGCTGAGATCCAGACGGCCGCCGACGCGGGCAGCCACCAATCCCCCCAGTATTCGGTCTCTTGGCTCACGGTTCCACGGTAATGCGACGTGCGGGGGTTCGCGGCAACTTTCAAGGTTGGAGACTGGTTGTTCGCAACATGGGGACTCAGCGACATTCAGTGAATCTGTGACCCGGCTGTGCCCCGTCGGCTCCTGAACAAAGCGCGAAAGCGTCGGTTTTGAATACAAAAATGGTCGGGGGCCCGGGATTTGAACCCGGGGCCTCACGGTCCCGAAATCTAGGCGGTCTGGTCCACCCAGACCGGTTTCGAGGGTTTTGAGCTCATTTCGTGTCGCCCACGAAGCGATAAGCCAGCCTTTGGAGGGTTAATCGAGCCCTGGATTACTACATGAACTACTACATGTTCTGGCTTTCGCTGAACGAACCCCTGGATCAGAGGCGGCCGCCGGTTCTCATCGCCATAAGCACCATGTGCTTCGCGATTGAGTTTCGCGCATACACCCACTGACGCCAAACGCGCGGAAATTCAGGCGGTGCGGCAAGGAGGTCACGGTACTCGTTCGTTCTGCGCTCTTGACCGCCGGCCACCACTCTCATGTGCAGGTCGGCCATCGCTGCCTCGAGCGCAAATGGTGATGCGTCGATGTGTTCGGGGATCGTGCGCTCTAACAGCACCAGCCTTGCCTGGCTGGACATGCTCCGGCGACAGACCTCTAGGATGGTTCGCGCCTGGTCATCGGTCCAGATGTGGATGATCCTCTTCAGGATGTAGAGGTCTCCTCCCGCCGGAACAGACTCGAAGAAGTTGCCCTCCACCAGCGTCACGCGCGAGGCCACGCCATCAGCCTCGAGAGCCTCGCGAGCGCCCACCAACCCCTGTCTCAGGTCGAACAGCACGCCGTGCATCTCGGGCTTGGCCTGCAGCACCGCGGAGAGGAGGGCCCCATTGCCGCCACCGATGTCGACGACTGTCTGAACGCCGGCCAGGTCGTACGCGGCTACGAACGCCCCCACCGTCCTCTTCGTCGACTCGACCATGGCTGCGTTGAACCTGGCGGACGCCTCGGGATTTTCGGCCTCCATCTCCCAGGCCGTCTTGCCGAACGTGTGGACGAAGGCGTTGTTTCCGGTTCGCACGGTGAACACCAGATTCGCCCATGCCGGGTACCACTCGCCGTTCGTCAGCAGCCAGTTGCGCAGCCCCGGTCGGTCGGATCGGAAGTGGCCGGAAACCTCGGTGGCGGCAAACGTTCCGTCCGGCCGTTCGTTGAACACCTCCCACGCGCACAGGGCCCGCATCAGGCTCCGCATAGAGGGCTCGTGAGTCTGAGTCGCCGAGGCGATATCCGCCGCGCTCTTGGGACCATTCGCAAGTAGGTCGGGGATCTTCAGCTCGCAAGCGACGACGACGCACTGAAACGCCCGATAGCCTTGCCCCAGCCGCCTGGCGGTGTCGAGAGAGCTGCTCACGCAGGCATCACGGCTGGAAAGCATAAGCGGGCTGCACCCCCGCCGCCTTCTCGAGCCCAGCTCCTCGATGGCGACCTCGCGCATCTTGAACTTCTGGACCTTGCCGCTCACCGTCATCCGGAACCCGCCCACGAACTTCCAGTGCCGCGGAATCTTGCTCGGTTACCACGTTAGCTACGTCGGCTGGACGAATCTGAGTTCATCTATGAAAGGAGCTGACCTTGTCAAGCCCTCTTCCAAGTTCGTAAGGCTTGAGGGTGCCAGTCGGTTGGCGTGTCTGAACTCCCGCCGCGCGGATGATCGTCTTTCCCCCGGCTTCGCCTCAGGTCATGAGGCGTCGGCGTTGGTTGTCACGGCCGGAGACCGCGGGAACCACCTGAGATCGGCGTTTGGTCAGCCGATCATTCATCTATTCGGTTGACGTCCATGGTGAGCATGCGGTCGCGCGACCCAATCAGAAAGCGGCCGTCACCGGAGGCCATGAACTCAAGCGGGTGCGCTCCGACCGGGCGGTGTGAACAGTCATCGGGTGCGAGCCGGAAAAGCCCGGCAGCCGTGGGGACTGCGCAAGGCGTGGTAACAGAGCGTGGCGATACGGCGCGCCAAAGCGACGCGGGCGATTTTGTCGCCACGACGACTTGCAATGCCAGCCTCAAAGTTGGACAGCTCTCGATTCCGATAGGCGTGGCAGGCTGCCTCCACCAAGACCCAGCGCAACCAACGCGAGCCTTGCTTGGAGATGTGACCACGGCGGATGTTCTCAGCGCTCGAGTGCTCGGTGGGAGTTGGACCACACCAAGAGCTGAACTGCCGAGCAGTTGGGAAGCGAGCTATCTCGCCGACCTCTGCCACCACAATCGCCGCGGTGATGATTCCCACGCCAGGAATCGGAAGCAGCCGGCGGACCCCCTCATCGCGGGCAAAGAGCTTGTGGATGTGTGCGTCGGCCAGGTCAACCTCCTTGTCGAGCTCTTCGATGAGGCGGAGGTTGGCCTCGGCGCGCTGCTTGGTTACCGCGGGCAGCTGCTTGGTCATCCGAGTCAGGTCGCCGGCAAAAATGTCGCTCCCCTCGGGATGCAGACCCTGGTCGGCCAGCAGCGCGTGGATCTGATTCTTCAGCCGGGAACGGATCCGGACCATCGCCGTGCGCATGCGGACCAGCCGCCGCGCCTCCCTGGTCTGGGCGGGGCAATCCACGACTCTGGCAGTAGCCCAGTGCGCAGGAGCTGAGCCAGAGTCTTGGCGTCGACCGCGTCGTTCTTGACCCTGGCGCTGGCAATCGCCTTGTTGGCTCGAGGATGGGCCATGTGCGCCGGGATGCCGATGTCCCCGAGCAGGTCGATCCCCACCCATACGTGGCCTCGTAGGCCACCTGCATTGATTCGATGGGACCAGCCTCGCCAAAAACGCGCAGCAAGTCCTCTCGCTGGCTGGGCACATGCCGATTGAAGATGAGCTTGCCTTGCTCGTCGACGACCGCTACTTTCGAGGCCTTGCGATGTAGATCGACTCCGACGTATAGCATGACCTGGGCCTCCTTCTGTGTCGGCTGTGTGGCGGTGGCCTCAGTGTCGCTGGTAGCCACGGGGAGCGGAGGCCCGCTCCTTGCATGACATCAGATTTTGGTCGGGGGCCCGGGATTTGACCCCGGGGCCTCACGGTCCCGAACCGTGTCGGTGGCGTGTCCTCGAGTGTCCGACAGACTCCCGAGTCGTCCTCGCGAATACGAAATCGACCAAGCTGGTGTCCTTTGGTGACCCACTAGAGCCGTCCGGTGTCGGGAATGCGTGATCCAGCTGTGATCCAGCGGGGATGCTCGCGGCCCTGTCAGCTGCTCAGGGATTCGACCGATGAGCGAGGCTAAGTGGTCAGCTGTGGACTGTGAGCCGTGTTCTAGCTCTTCCTTACCAAGGAAGTGCTGAAATACCATTTCCCAATTGGGTTTCCGCTGAGATCGAATGCAGAGGCTATCGCCAATAATCGCTGTCTAGCAGCGCTTCCTAGGAAACGGCCAACCTGTCCACAGCAAGTGCTGAGGTACGCCACCCAGAGAGTGGCTACGAGCCGACCTGCTTGATCCAAT
>WNFG01005008.1_pt1 | contig 15401 bp, 14 predicted proteins | sample 5400431 | NCBI WGS metagenome assembly WNFG01 (sample SAMN13153346, study PRJNA577476) | soil metagenome | isolation source: 120 cm saprolite under Douglas fir tree site 2 hole 3 replicate 2 | place: USA:California | collected 2015-04-18 | reverse complement strand
GATCATCGGAGCTGTGATTGGGCAATGGCTGATGGGCCGGACGAGCGAGCTTTGGCCTCTGATTGGGCGCATGACCGTGGGGCTGGTGATCTTGCGGCTGTGCACGATCATTCCTCATGTGGGTCCCTGGGTGAAATATGGCGCCGCCCTCTGGGGCATCGGCGCGATTTCGCTGGTGGTTTACCGGCGGCTCCAGCCGATGATTGCGCCGAACATGCCGTCGGCGCCGTACTCACCGCCGATACCGCCGAATACGACTGTGGGCGGGCCGCTGCCGGCGTGAGGAGAATTGTTAGAAGTTAAGAGAGTTCGGGATTAGAAGTTGGAATGCAGAACCCAACCCCTCCCCATGTTTTTGTAAAGGATTGACAGGACACGGTTTAAGGGGTGGGGGCCGGCAAAAGGATTGAAGAAAAAGGACTTACAGGCATTCGTTTGGACTCCCCACTAAGCTCAAGTCCTCGAAGAGCTGAGCTCTGTGACTCCCACCCCCCTGTTTTTGGCAAAGAGTGCGGAATCATTTGATTCTTAAAGAGTTGGCGAAAATTCTCGTGCAAAAGAGTGCGCAAGCTATTGATTCTAAAGGGACGAAATGGCGCACAAAGGTGCGCTGACCGCAAAGAGTGCACAAGTTCATCAAGAAAAAAGAGTTAAGTGCAAGAAACCGGGGGAGCTAGCTGACGGAACCTGGGAGACTGCCATGGCGCAAACTTACCTGTTGAAGAGTGTACCAGAAGGTTAGAAAAAGTCAAATGAAAAGTGGAGTCTTTTTGGATGAGTGTTTCTGCAGTGGCCCGGGACTGGGCAAAGCTGCTCCAAGGGGTACGCCGTTGCCTTGCATGGACGCAGCCCGCCACGGCGCGCGCGTCTACAGCCGACCAAGGCTGCTTCGGCGGACCCGGAGTTCGACATCGCGGTTCTGACTTGGCCGGGTGCTTGGGAGCAAGGCGGGCGATGGAAGCGCGCTAACGAATGGCAAAAAAAGCGGGCTTACCGACGTTGTCGTTGGTAAGCCCGTTGCCTTTTGCGGAGGCGGAGAAAGACAGATCAAGGCTGGCGTATTTTGGCGGCGAAGAAGGCTGGACTTGCCGTATTGCCAGGGTTCTGGAAATAGAGCACGCGAAGTCCTACGGGTTTACCCGTGGTTAAGCCCGAAGCGTTATTGGCCACGCCATCCAGATTCGTTACACCATCGGTACCCAGAGGGGCGGTGAGGAAGGCCACCTCCTGAAAGGACGTGGGAAATCCGAAATACGCTGGAAGTGTATCGATATTGATGGTGAAGGAGGTGGTTGAGAAGACATCGGCTCGCAGGCGCGTCCAGCGCAGCATGACTGTGTCGGCAGTGGCTACGGCAAGCGTGGTCCCGCTTGCCGCAGTGAAAGGAGCGGAAACATGAAGGGCCACGGTCTGCCCCGGGTGGATAGCGGTTGTGGTGGTCTGACCGGAAAAGAAAGAATAACTGCCGAACGTGCTCACAGTAAGGCCCTTGGAGTCGACGAGGAAGCCTTGGCTGAGAGTGGGGATATTTACGGTGAGGACATCTCCAGTGTTGAGCGCGCTGATGACGGAGTTCGTAGCCGCTTTGATTCTGTCCGTAGTGACGATTGTGAATTGAGTTTGGCTGTTCGGGTTGATGGCAACGACCGTACCTTCAATGAAGTCCTGCTGAGTTGCATTCAACGGCTCGAATTCCTTGAGCGAAAACGTGCCGTCGGTGTTGAGGAAAGCGTCCACGCTGGCGATTTGACCAGCGACGGCACAGTTGCTTGGAGCACTGGGGCAAAGATTTGTGGGAGGAGGACTCTGGTCGAAGAACGACGTGGACGTGCTCGTGGTTGGGAGCATGCCCCGCGTGGGAGACGTAATCGTTACGGTGCTGCCGTTAATGCTGACGACGCCGGTGAAATCCTCGATGAGTTCGAGCTGATTCGTACCGAGATTGGCATTGGCGCGGGGCAGGTTGAAGGCGGAGAGGACGTTGACTCCAGCGGTTGCCGGCGTGAAGGTGACCATCATGGTCCCGCCTGTGACGGTGATGGAGTTGCTCAGATTAAAGTCAATGCCCACGCCAATTTTCGCGCTTGAGGACAAAGTAATGGGAAATGAGATTTTAGGGAGGCCGGCGGCGTTAGGGCTTATTGTGCAGATGGCGTTGACGACGCAACTGCCTGAAGCAGAAGAAGCATTGGTAATCGTGGCGCTGGTGTTGTTGAGAAAAGTGATTTGAGGGCTGCCAAGCGAAACCGTAATGCTGCTGTAGGTACCCACGGGGACATTGAGCAGAGTGCCGAGGAAGGCCGTGTCACTTTGAAGGCGCATTAGCTCGATCACCGGCGCGGGAGTAGGTGTGAAGGTAACGGCAGCGCCTGTCGTGGGAGTGAGAATAACTTGTAAGACGGTGACCTTGTAAGAGAGGAGGGAAGGGCTGGCTGGAGCAGTATCCGAGACCAGAGTCACGCTGATTGTGCCCGTGCCGGTGACGACGCAATTTACGGTACACGCCTTATACGGCCCGCTGCAGGCAGCCAGGGACAAGGCGGTGAGCAGAAGAACGGGAAGAAACGAAAGAGTTTTACTGCCATTCATGTGGCCCCCTACGACAGAATAGTATGCGTTTGCCATCCCTGGAAAGGAAAGCGCTCATAGATCCCACTGTGGAATGTAACGTGGAGGGAGACCGGGATGGCACAGCAAAAGCAGCTAACGTGCCCAACTCCTAAATGTCCTGAAACAAGAAGATACGATGCCAATCCGCGTACGGACGCAACGCTGAAGGAGCACAGGGAAAGGGTATGCTATCGTAGCTGGTCTCTGTGTTGCCCTAGTTGAGAGAAAAGGCGGATTCTGGCCAAGCGCACATCCAATTCGGCGGAAGATCACCAGGCGGCGAAGGTCAAGCGTGCGGCCAAGACTGCCGTGCGCGAATATATGCCCATTGAAGATGATCCAACAGTGGCCGGAAGCGCTCCGGAAGGCGGCGCCGATGCGCCGGCTCAAGAATCCGCGAAGCCTTCGATGCGTGAGGTGTTTGGCCCCGGAGGATTTCTCGAAAAGTGCATGGTGGCTGGGTTTGACCCAACCACGGTCAGCTCCGACTATGAACACCGGCCCGGGCAACTGGAGATGGCGGAGATGGTGCACGATGCGTTCGAATCGCATCATCACGCCATCGTGGAAGCGGGCACGGGGACGGGCAAGACGCTGGCGTACCTTCTGCCAGCGATTTGCAGCGGACGGCGCGTGGTGATTTCCACGGCGACGAAATCGCTGCAGGAACAGCTCTTCCAGAAGGACATCCCCTTTCTGCAGAAGCATTTCGCACCAAACCTAAAGGTCGCCGTTATGAAAGGGCGGTCCAATTTTCTATGCATTTCGAAACTGCACCAAATGGCGGACCAGGCGCTGCTCAAGGGGATGGAGGAGCTGGACGCATTCCGCCAAATCAAGGATTGGGCGAAAGTGACGGAGACCGGCGACCGCGCGGAGCTGACATTTCTGCCGGATGACTCGGATTTGTGGACCAGAATGGACGCGCGGCGCGACACCTGCACGGGCAAGAATTGCCCGTCGTTCAATCCATGTTTTGTGACCGGCATGCACCAGCGCGCGCAGGAAGCCGACCTGATCATCGTGAATCATCATTTGTTCTTTGCGGACCTGGCGTTGAAGCAAGACGATTTCGGCAGCATTCTGCCGGAGTACTCGGCGGTGGTTTTTGACGAAGCGCATGAGATGGAAGACGTAGCCAGCGACTATTTCGGGCGGCAGATTTCGAATTTCCGGTTCGAAGAGCTGGCGCGCGACGCCGATCAGACGCTGCGTTTGCTGCATCTAGGCACGCCATCATTGCTGCGCAAGACGCAGCGAATCCGGGAACGCAGCCGCGGCTTTTTCGAATTGTTTCCGCCGCGCGACGGGCGATTCTCTTTCCTGAGGAGCGAGCGTGAAGCGTTTTTGGAGCAGAACCGCGAAGCGTACGATGCGCTGGTGTCGTCGCTGAAAAGCATGGAGACGGAATTTGCGGCGCTTACGGCGAAGCCGGAAGAGCTGACGCGCATCGCGCGGCGAAGCTTCGAGCTTCGCCAGGAGCTATCCTTCCTGTTTGAATCGAACGAGCGCAATTTCGTTTATTGGTACGAGCGGAGAAACAAAGGCGTCTTCCTGACCGCCACGCCGATCGACGTCAGCCAGATCCTCCGCGAGCGGCTGTTCGAGAAATTCGACACGGTCATTCTGACTTCCGCGACGCTGACCGTCGGAGGGCGGTTCGATTACATTCGCCAACGGTTGGGAATCGATCACGCCAAGGATCGCGCGCTGCCGCCGGAATTTGATTTTCCCAAGCAGGCGTTGCTCTACTTGCCGCGCAAGATGCCGGACGTTCGCGACGCCGGGTTCCAGGCGAAAGCGGCGGATGAAATCGTACAGTTGCTGGAGCTGAGCCAGGGGCGGGCGTTTTGCCTGTTCACCAGTTATTCGCAGATGAATGATTTGTTCGAACGAGTGCGTTCGCGCGTGCCTTTTCCGATGCTGCTGCAGGGAACAGCGCCACGCTCCGCGCTTTTGGAGCGATTCAAAAATACTGAAGCGGCGGTGCTGTTCGCGACGGCAAGTTTCTGGCAGGGCGTGGATGTGCCGGGGGAGCAGCTATCCTGCGTCATCGTGGACCGGCTGCCGTTTGCCGTTCCGAGCGATCCGATCGTAGCAGCGCGGGTGAAGGCTCTTCAGGAGGACGGACGCAATCCGTTTGCGGAATTTCAGGTGCCGCAGGCAGTGCTATCCTTGAAGCAGGGATTTGGGCGCTTGATTCGCACAAAGACGGACCGCGGCGTGCTGGCACTGCTGGACACCCGGCTCCAGCGCATGCCCTATGGTAAAGTTTTTCTGGAGTCGCTGCCGCGATACGGAGTGACGCACGAGCTGGCAGATGTCGCCCGGTTTCTCGACGCGAGCGGCGCCTCGGTGCGGCTTGAGGCCCATTCGGCAAGTCCCTCCTGAAGGGCCACGCTCCAGGCAAGTTCCGCAACGGGCGTCTAGGACGGTTGGGAGAAAATGTTTCAAGTCAGCGTGGAAGAGACTTTTTCGGCGGGGCACGCCCTGCGCGGTTACCGCGGCAAGTGCGAGAACGTGCACGGCCATAATTATCGCGTGCGCGTGACGCTGGAAGGGCCGCAGCTCGATTCGATCGGACTCCTGGTGGACTTCACGCAGCTTAAGCAGGTGGTCCGCGAAATCATGGGCCGGCTCGACCACCAGTTCATGAACGAGCTTGAGCCTTTCAAGACCGTGAATCCCTCGGCGGAAAACGTGGCGAAGTATTTTTATGATGAGGTCACGCGGCAATTGAAGGGGCTGCCGCCGGGTGCGCGGGTTACGGACGTCATTTTATGGGAAACGGATACCAGCCGGGCGCAATACCGGCCTGGGGCTTAGTTGGTTTGAAAACTGGTGAAGCGATGAACCGGGCGTTCTTCATTATCATGACTCCCGCGTTGCTCGTGGCGGCGGGCTATGTTGTTGTGTTGCGGTACATGGGAATCGCGCCGGGGTATCCCCGGCTGATCGTCGCCGTGATTCTTTTTTTCGCGATGATTTACTGGTTGTCACAACGAAGCGGGCACAAGGACAACCCTGACCGGACGTAATCATGGTTATCACGGAAATTTTCAAATCCATTCAGGGCGAAGGCACGCGCGCGGGTTTGCCGTGCATATTCGTGCGATTGACAGGCTGCAACCTGCGGTGCACCTGGTGCGATACCGCGTACGCGTTCCATGGCGGGAAGAAGATGAGCATCGAGGAAGTTTTGGCGCGCGTGGATGAACTGGCGGGACGCGTCGAGGAAATGCCTGGCTCGCAGGCTTCTGTTCCGCTGATCGAACTGACGGGCGGTGAACCTTTGTTGCAGGAAGAGATTTATCCGCTTGCCGAAAAGCTGTTCGCTGCGAAATACGCCGTCATGATCGAGACCAGTGGGGAGCGATTCATCGGAAAGCTGCCGCGGGAAGTCATCAAGATTGTGGACGTGAAGTGTCCCGACTCGGGCGAACCGGATACGTTTGAGATGCGCAATCTTGAGGCCCTGTCTGAAAAGGATGAAGTGAAGTTTGTGCTTTCCACGCGGCGCGATTACGAATTTGCGCGAGATTTCACGTTGCAGCACGGCCTGGCGCAGCGGGTGAAACAGGTTTTGTTTTCGCCGGTGTTTGAAGATCCGCAAGGGAAGTGGCCGGGCCTCGATGCGCGCGCTCTCGTGGAGTGGATTCTGGCGGACGGGCTGCCGGTACGGCTCGGGCTGCAACTGCACAAATTCATTTGGGACCCGGCGACCAAGGGTGTTTGAAGCCAGCGGAGAAAAACCACATGTAACGCAGAGACGCAGAGGGCGCAGAGAAGAAGAGGAAAACAGGAAGAGCTGGATAGCCGATGGAAACAGAACGGGATAGTCGTAAGGCTGTGGTGCTTTTGAGCGGCGGGATGGACTCCTGCGTGAGCGCGGCGATTGCACGGGAAGGCCACGGCTCGTCAAACATTGCCGTGCTGCATGCCAGCTATGGTCAGCGAACTCAGAAGCGCGAACGGCGCGCGTTCGAGGATATTGCAAATTTCTACGGCGTGCGCGAACGACTGGTCGCGCAACTCGATCACTTTCGCGCCATTGGCGGATCCGCGCTCACCGATAAGAGCATTTCCGTTCCGGAAAATGAGTTGGGCGCGCCGGGCCAGCATGGCAGCGCGATTCCCGTAACTTACGTTCCCTTTCGAAATGCGCATTTTCTTTCCGTGGCGGTGAGCTGGGCGGAAGCGATCGGCGCTGGCGCGATTTACATCGGAGCGGTGGCGGAAGACAGTTCCGGCTATCCGGATTGCCGGCCGGAATATTACCGGGTGTTTCAGGAGTTGATCCGCGTGGGTACGCGTCCGGAAACGCGGATCGAAATCGTAACGCCGGTCATCACTTTGAAAAAGAGCGAGATCATCCGGCGAGGCATCGAACTGGGCGCGCCGCTGCATCTAACTTGGTCGTGCTACCAAAACGAGGATACTGCCTGCGGCGCCTGCGATAGCTGCCTGCTGCGGTTACGCGCCTTCGTGGAAGCCGGCGTGCCCGATCCCATCCCCTATCGCCGAACCGTTACTGCCGGGCGCTGAGCTTGGAATCGGCGCGCTTGAGAGAGATAATGGGGCGCACATAGCCCGGACAGTTCGGGCAGGGCGCCCCCGTGAAAAAGGAGAATGGAGCATGAAGCGTTTTCTCAAGTCGTGGACGCTTGCCGCCATCCTGATGGCCGCGCTGGCAAGCGTGCTTGCACCGCGCGCCGCGGCCCAGACCGGCTCGGTCAGCGGCACAATCCTGGATGTGAATGCGAAACCCTGGGCCGGCGTTGTCATTCGATCTGTAAGCGAGCAAGGCGCAAAGCAGGAGACCAAAACGGATAGCGCAGGCAAATTTAGCTTGCCTAACTTGCGCGCGGGCATTTACACCGTATTCATTGTCTTCCCGCCACCGAATGACAAACAAGCGCCCTACGAGGCCAAGTGCAGAGTGCAAAGCGGGGAGGACGCGAAAGTCGATATCAATTTCCAAGACGTCGTCGCCAAGCAAGGCGCTGCGGCCCAAGAACAGGTGAAAAAGGTCGAGGAGGCCAAGAGCAAACTCGAGGGGCTCAAAGCGCACTTCAATGCGGGCAACGCGCTCATTGACCAGGAAAAACAAGCGAAGGCTGACCTGCAGAAGGCGCCACCGGACCAGCGCGATGCGCTTAAGAAGAAGTTGACGGACCTTTCGGATCAGGCAGTCAAGGAATTCCAGGAAGCCGCCAAGAGCCTGGGCGAGAAGGATACCAATGCGCATCTAGTATGGTTCAAGCTGGGAGAAGCCTACGACACTGCAGGCCGCAATGACGACGCTGCTCAGGCGTACCAGCAGGCTATCACCGCCAAGCCCGACGTCCCTGGCTATTACAACAACATGGGTAACGTGCTGGCGCGCGCGGGAAAGATCGAGGAAGCCAAAGCTGCGTATACCAAGAGCGCGGAACTTGATCCGCCAAACGCCGCAACCGCGTGGCGCAATTTTGGCATCAGCCTGTACAACGCAAATCGGCTTGCCGACGCGATCGAGCCGCTGCAGAAGGCCACGGAACTTGATCCGAAAAGCGCGCAGGCTTGGTATCTGCTGGGCGCCTCTCTCTTAATGAAGATGACGACGAAGAAGGTCGGTGATAGAGAGGAAGTTCAGCTTGCACCGGGCACCGTGGAGGCGTATCAAAAGGCGGAAGAGCTCGATCCAAACGGGCCGTGGGGCCAACAGGCAAAGCAGGGCCTGACGGATTTGAAAGCGCTCGGCGCCGGCATCGAGACGAAAGTCAACGTGAAGAAAAAGAAGTCGTAAGCAAGCTTGGGCCCGTTCCGCGTGCGCCGGAACACAGGGCCGGAAATCCCATTGAGGAGCCGTGCCGATGGTTTCATTTACGGACCGGGCCGCCATGCCGGCCCACGTTTTGGTCCGCATCCTGGATCGAGAATCAGTCCTGCTGAATCTCGAGACCGAGCAATACTTCGGGTTGGACGAGACCGGCACGCGCATGTGGCAGCTTGTAACCGCTTCGCCAAACGTTGACTCGGCTTACCAGGAGCTTCTCGCGGAATTCGATGTCGATCCGGAATTGCTGCGCTCCAATCTGATGGAACTTCTGAACCGGCTCGTGGATAGCGGGCTGCTCCAAGTATTCCCTGCTGATGTGGGAACGGTTCCGGCGATTTAGCGCCCTGGAGCGCCCGGCGCAGGGACTCTTTCTGCGTGCGATGGTTGTGCTGCCTCTAGTCGCGCTGAGTTTGCGATGGCGTGGTTTCCGAGCCACGCAGTCCAGCCTGAAGCTGCTCCTTTCGGATTCCCCTCCGGAACATGATCCTTCACTCGTGAGCAAAGATGCGGCGGTGGCCGCGCACATGGTTAATGCCGCGGACCTGCATGGGCTGGTTCATCCTTCCTGCCTGGCAAAATCATTGACTCTTTGGTGGCTGCTCGCGCGGCAGGGAATTTCCTCGCACTTGCGCATCGGCATTCGAAAGGATAACGAAAAGATGGAAGCGCACGCCTGGGTGGAACGCGACGGAGTTGCACTGAACGATCCGGACGAACATCACCATCACTATTCGGCTTTTGATGCGGCGTTCTCCTCATTGCCGCAGGAAGAACGCTAAGAAACATTCGTGGTAACTAACAAAGACAAAAAAGGCCCCCGACTGCGCGCGGGGGCCTTCACGAGTTGGACTACATTGCTAGATGCTGGTGCGGCGAGAGATAAGCCGCTTGGTGTGCGCGGCGGGCGCCGGCAAGTCCACGCTGAGTGATACCTCACTCTTGTTGCGTAGCACGCCCAGCTTCACCGTGCGATCCTTTTCATCACGCTTTGCGGAGAGTTTTTCGCGAAGCTCGCCCACGGTGCGGATGCGCTCGCCGTTCAGCGAAGTGATCACGTCGCCCGCCTTTACACCGGCTTTTTCCGCGGGCGAACCAGAAGTGACGTCGCGAACGAGTATTCCCTCGCTATCGGGAACTCCAAAAAACGCGCCAAGCTGTCCACTGAGATCTTCAGCATCAATGCCGAGCCGGGGCTGCCCGCCGAGGAGCATGCTGCCGTTCCACTCCATCGAGGGGATTTCCGGCATCTCCGGCATCCGGAAAGCAAAAGTTCCGGGCGTCGGCGCCATCATCTTCATAGCGTGGCGGCCCTGTTCGGATTTGCCGAGTGTCGCGCTAATCGTTTGCGTGCGCCCGTCGCGCCATACAGTGAGCTGAATAGTGCGGCCCGCGGGAATCTCATGGATCATGCGGCGAAATTGGGCCGCGCCTTCGACGCGCTGTCCGTTGATTTCCGTCACCACGTCGTTTTCCTTCAGGCCGGCCTTGGCCGCGGGACTGTCCGGAACAATCTTTCCCAGGACCACGCCACGCTCCGCGGAGAGCTTCAGTTCCTTGGCCTTGTCTGCCGTCACTTCGTGTGTTTCGACGCCGAGCCAGCTCGAACCGTCGTCGCCGATCACGATATTCAGATCACCTGTTTCGACCTTCGGCAGTACTTCGATCTGCTCGGGGGCTTGGTTTTCCAGGTCGAGAACTTGCGCGGACCCCTCAAGCTCATCGGCGTCGGCAAGCACTGCCTCTTCATCCTGCTGGCGCGCAATCTGCGCTTGTAATTTTGCTTCCAGCTCATCGATCCTCTGCTGCAAACGCGCGATCGCAGACTCGACGGGTTTCTGGGGGGCCGCGGAACTGGCGGGCAGAGCCGCCAGCACGAGCCCGAGGGCCGCAGCTCCGCCAATCGTAAGTAAATTTCGTTTGTTCATTGTTGTCCCATCCTCCTTAGCGGTTAGACGCAACAGAAGAAAAAGCGTCAGACCGTTGACCGCAGAATGACCACCCGAATCCCTCCGTTAACCGTACGCAAACGAATCGGAGCGCCGCCGCGGCCCAATTTGCCATGCATTTCCCGCGGACGCTGATTGCTCTCCATCGTCATGGGGAGCTCGGAAGAGAAGTTTCCATTCAGGCAGCGAGCTTCGACGTCTGCCTGCATGTCGGATGGCACGGCAAGAACGAGAGAACCGTTCGTCGTCTCGGCGGAGGCGCCGGTCTTCTCGGGGAGGCGCGCCAGTTCCAGGTGCACGTTGCCGTTGGTCGTGTGCGCATGAACGGTTCCCCCGCCGTCGAAGACTTCGATATTGCCGTTCACCGTGTGCAGATCTTCCACGGACTCGACGCCGGCAATTCGCAGCGTGCCGTTCACCGTGCCAATATGCTCGATACGCGCACTGTGCGGAATGTGGATGGTGTAATCGACGGCAACTTCCACGCCCTCGTTTTGCGGATAGTGCGTGGCAATGGAAACGGCGTCCGGCTTGGCGTCCACTTCGATGGAGACCCGCTCGAGATCCGTCTCCTTGTGTTTCGCGGTTTTTACCGCATGGACTTCAACTTCATTGCGGTCCCATCCCTGCACGTCCACGGTTCCGTTGACGTTCTGCAATTCCAGGGAACCGCCAGGTTGCAGCGGATAGGATTGATTGAACTCCTTGCTGATCGCGAAGCCCGGAGCGGCCCAAATAATGGTTAAGAGTAACGCGGATACTGCAGTTGCGCGGAGAGCTGGACGAAACATAACGTTCTACCCCCTTCGAGTTCGTATCACCAACGAAAACCGAGGCCCCGAACGAAATTCGCGTGCGCCGAGACGACTCTTGCTCAGTGCAACTGAAAATTAAATGTCACGGTCGAAATCACCTCGACCGGCTGGCCGTTAATCGACGCCGGCTTCGCCCGCCACTGTTTGACGGCGGTAATGGCGGCATCGGCGAGCGCGGGCTCGCCTTCCAGAAGTTTCTGCACCTCGACGCTGCCGTCTTTCTTCACGCGCACTTGCAGCTTCACGAAACCTTGCAAGCCGGCGCGCTGCGCGAGCGCCGGATACGAAGGCTTCGGAGAATTAACCAGCCGCCTCTGAAAATCGTCAGGATTCTCGCTGATTCCGCCGCGCAATGCGCGTTCAAACCGGTCGAGCCAGTTTTCAAGCCAGTCCGTCTTGGTATCGGGTGAAGGCGGCACGTCGGCCAGGGCCGGTGCGCTGGGCTCTGCTCCTAGAGAAAAAGGCGCCGGGGCGAATCCATTTTCCGCCAGTCTTCTATTGAGGCGGTCTACCTGCTCGCTGACCAGCATTTGATGAAGAGCAATATCCGAATCCAGGAACTTAAGGCGAATTTTTCCGCCCGTAGTTTTCAATTTGAGCGGGGCGCCGCCCCCGTTCAAAACAGCCATGGCGTGGACGGAACCGGAAGCATTGCTAGACGCCTGCACCATCAAATGTAGTGCGGGGTCTGCTTCGATGCGGCGCTCACCCCCGTTTGCCACGACGGCGTCGATGTTTGCGGCGAGGTTCCTCGGCAGAAATACGATGATGTCACCGTTTCCCGAAGAAAGCTGCGAAGATCCCGCGAGCCGCACGTTTCCGCCTCCGGAAGGCGGCTCTGGATTAATCCAGGCCGTAATCGTGCCACCGGAAGTGGCCGCCTGCAGAGCGCCCGCCACCCGCGTGAGGCAAATGCTGCCGCTGCTCGATTCCAGCTCCATCGGGCCGGAGACGTACATCACGCGAATGCCGCCGCCGCCCGTCTGCGCGTGCACTGAGCCGCGCACTTCGCCAAAATCGATCTGCCCGCCGCCCGTCTTTACGCTGACGAAACTCCCGGCGTGGGCGACGGTGATGTTGCCGCCGGCAGTTTCCAGTTCAGCGCGACCTCCGATCTGGCCCGCGCGTGCGCAGCGAAGCGTCTCCCGCAATGTTGCCCACGTTGATGTGGCCGCCTCCGGTGAAGGCCGTGAGGTCACCCGCCACATCGAGAACCTGAATATGTCCGCCTTCCGTTTCCACCTTGGCGGCGAAGCGTCCCCACGCCGCATCCCGGATTCCCGAAGACCCGATGCGTCCCGTCCTGATGTTTCCGCCTTGCGTGTGAAGAGACGCCGTGCCGCCGATGTCCCCGGTTGTGATGTCGCCCGCCTCGGTGTTCACTTCCACGCTGTAGCCGCGCGGCACGGCGACCTCAAACTGCACCCAGAACTGGGCGTCCGCGGAGCGCGCCGCTTGTGGCGGAAGCGTGCCGGTGATTTCCACTCCCGTGGCGGTTGACTTTGCCTTGAGAGAATACGAATCAAGGAGTTGCTGAGCGGCGGGGCCGCGTGCGTCGGTTTCGATGTGCACACTGTAACGCACCACGGGCGCAGCGCCCGCTTCGAGTTGGACGATGTTGACGGGTCCAAAATCCGTCGTCAGCCGCAGCGTCAGGCTATCTCTGGTGCTCAACACTCCAGTGCGAACAGCGGAGGCATGCTGTGAACCCGGATCGGAAGGTTGCGTGTGTTTGGTGGGCGCTGGTTCTTTGGCATCGCCCGCAAAAACCGGCGGTGCGAGCCGTACTCCGGAAAAGAGGAGCGCCAGCAGTGGAAGCAGCGCGGTGCGGCGCGCGATGGAAAGAAGCCTGTTATGCAAACGTATCTTCATCGTCGAACGAAAATTTCTTGCCGTCTGGCCTGTTATTGTACTTCGCGCGGGCCAATCTGCCGCAAGGCAGCGGCGCTGCGCAACCGCACATAGCGGCTGGGATCACGGTGTTGCAACTGTTGCAGCACGCGTACAACGCGTTCCAGCGATTGGTCTTCTCCGGGACGTCCTGGGTTTGTCGGCGGCTCCGGCGCCAGCGCCAACTCATCGGCACCGCCACGGTGTAATGAACCAACAAGTACGTTGACGGCTTCAACTCGCACGCCCGGATTGGCGTCATGCTCCAGGGCATCGAGCAAAGCCTGCCGGACGTCATCATCCGACGCCGCATCCCGAAGCGACTCCAGTGCCTTCATGCGCACCGCGGGATTCGGATCCTTGCGCGCCGCGGCGATCAACGCTTGGCGGACTTGTTGATCTCGCGCCGCCGTCTTCAGCGCTTCGAGGCAATCGAGGCGCACGCCAGCGTCGAAGCGCTCCGCATTTTCAACTACGTAGGTGAGCACTCCGCGGATGTCGCTATCCTCAACGTTGCCGCTCAAAACCATCGGCTGCTCCGCGCTGAGATGCACTTGCACGTTCGGAGCTCCTGATTCCGCGGAAGGAGAAAAATTAACTCCGGAGAATGTAATCTTCGCCTGCTGGTCAGGCGTGAGCGGAGGCTTGGCCATGACGTTCATGGCCTGACCGTTACCGGCGGTGTTATTGCCGTTCCGCATCCACGGGAGAATCTGAGTTCCCATCAGGATGCCGAAGAAGACCAAAAGCGCGCCGCTCCAGGCCGGTCGCAACGCCATCCAACGGCGCAGCCAGCCAAAGGGACGCCAGTGTTCCTGAATCGGAGGAGCGGAAAGATCGTCGAGGGCTTCGGCAAGCTCGCTTCGGCACTGCGAAAGAAGAATACCGGAGGAATCGAATTCATCGGCGGGCTGTGGAGCGGCAAGCATCGCTTCCTGCAGATGCTTCTCTTCGTCAAGCAGGGCGGCGCACGCTTCGCAATTCGCGATGTGGACCTCAATCTGTCTGCGTTCCTTGTCAGTGACTTCGTCGCAGGCATAGAAAACCAGAAGCGGCGCAACGTCTTTGCAGACCACGCTCTTTTCAAAGACGCTCATCGCAGGCCTCCCAATTCGTGGCGGAGTTTGCGCGTGGCGCGGAAAAGCGAATTCTTCACGGTCTCTTCGGTGGTGCCCAAGGCGTCGCCAATCGCCCGAAGCTTCAACCCCTGGTAGTGTTTCATCTCGAACACGATGCGTTCGCGTGGGGACAGGCGCTCCATCGCCGTGGCAATACGCGCCTTGATTTCTTTGCCAATGAAGCTGCGTTCGGGGTCCAGCGTCGGGCGGTGTTCCCGCTGGCGCTCGAAGAAATCGGTGATGCCTTCCTCATGCGCGCCGGAGTTCAGCTCAGGAGACTGGTCTTCGGGGCGCGCCTGGCGGCGGCGCAGATGATCCAGGCAAACGTTGGTGACGATGCGGTACAGCCAGGTATAGAAGCTGCACTCGAAGCGGAATCTGTGGAGATTGCGGTATACCTTGAGGAAGGCTTCCTGGTAAACGTCCCGGGCGTCCTCAGGGCGCTTCATGAGGTTCAGCGCCAGGCGCAGGACGTCCCGGTCGAAGCGGCGTACCAATTCCTCGAAAGCCACGCGGCTACCCGCTTGTGCTTCCGCGACCAGGGCCCGCTCGTCGACATGGGACAAAGAGATCACCGAGGCCAGGGCGGCGTCCGTGCTACCCGAGCGACCGTTGTCATCGGCCAAAGCCAAAGCCCATCTGGGGAGCGGCATATTTCGCTTTCTCTTCGCGTGCGCCGGCGTCCGCTGCTTGTAAGACAAGAGCTTAGCCCAAATTCCAGCACTCGGCTAACGCCGCGCACCACACGACCACCCAATTTGGACGCACTGCTGCCCCTTGGGTGAGCACCGCTACCCACTATATCAACGCCGAACCTGTGGATTTTGTTTCAGAGATTTCCGTCAAATCTGGCTCGCAGGACCAGTCTTGAGTCCTTACTTTACTTTATCGGTCAGAGGCAGAGCTGGCGGCTCCAGCAACGTTTCCCAAATCCCCTAAGCGCCACGCCAAAAAGGGCCAGGCAAAAAGGAGAGTCAGCGCCCCCAGAAGCGCATAGCCATTCGCCCGATAGAACGAATCCGGCTGCGAGAGCAGTTCCGCTACGCCACCAACCAAGGAAGTGCCGGCGACGAGAAGAAAACAGCCAAGAATGTTGAAGCGCATCACCCGGCACACGCCGAAAACGAGAACGCCGAGCAGGATGAGGTGGGCCAGGAATTGTTTTGCAAGGTCCGCGGGGCTGCCCCAGTTTCCGGGCGCG
>WNFG01004813.1_pt1 | contig 15404 bp, 11 predicted proteins | sample 5400431 | NCBI WGS metagenome assembly WNFG01 (sample SAMN13153346, study PRJNA577476) | soil metagenome | isolation source: 120 cm saprolite under Douglas fir tree site 2 hole 3 replicate 2 | place: USA:California | collected 2015-04-18 | reverse complement strand
CAGCCATCTGCATTACGACCACACCGGCAACTACGAGCTGTTCCCGCGCGCGCGCTATCATCTGCAGGATTTCGAGATGGCGTATGCCACCGGCCGGCACATGTGCCACGCCTATCCGCGCCTGCCGTTCGAGGTCGACGACGTGGTGGCGATGGTGCGAAAAGTGTTCGCCGGGCGCGTCACGTTCCACGACGGCGCCTCCGAGATCAGACCGGGCATCAGTGTCCACAAGATCGGCGGGCACTCGAAGGGACTGCAATGCATAAGGGTCAAGACCCGACGCGGCTTCGTCGTGCTCGCGTCGGATTCGACCCACCTCTACGCCCATATCGAGCAGGGTCGGATATTTCCCATCGTCTACAGCGCCGGCGAGGTGATCGACGGCTACGAGACGCTCAAGAAGCTCGCGACTTCGATGGACCACATCGTGCCCGGCCACGACCCGCAGGTCCTCGCGCGCTACCCGGCGGCCAAGACCGGGCTCGAAGGTTGGGTGGTGCGCGTCGACGCCGATCCGATCTTCCAGGGCGACCGCACGTCGGGCTAAGGCCCATCCGCATGCAAAAACCGCGGAATTCGGGTGGTAAAATTTGGAAGAACAACAGGTAAGCCAGTTGCTTGAACCTATTCAATTCGTCAAAAACAGCTTTCGGTTAAAAACATTACGCGATTATGCACTTGACAAAGGTTCGGCCAAGGGCTAGATTCGCAACCTAGCAGCAACCGCAGGCTGAGTGCCATGACCTCCACCCCGGAAAACCTCACCCTCGATCAGATCATGGCCCGCTTCGCCACGGACGAGGCGTCGCGCGAGTATCTAGAAGCCGTTCGGTGGCCCGACGGCCCGGTATGCCCTCACTGCGGCAACACCGATGCGAAACGCATCTATGACATCGCGCCGAATCCGGCGAAGAAAATCCGCGCCGGGCTGCGTGAGTGCAAAGAGTGCGGCGGTCAATTTACGGTGACCGTGGACACGATCTTTGCCGATTCGCACATTCCGCTGCGGAAGTGGCTCATCGCTTGGTACATGCTTTGCGCGTCGAAGAAGGGCATCAGCGCAGCCCAAATCCAACGGATGCTCGACATCGGGTCTTACCGCTCGGCGTGGTTCATGATGCATCGCATCCGCTACGCGCTGCGCGATCCCGTGTTCGCCGACAAGCTCGGCGAGGGCGGCGGTACCGTCGAGGCGGACGAAACCTACGTAGGCGGGAAGCCGCGCAAGGGCACTGGTCCGCACAAGCGCGGACGCGGCACGAAGAAAGTTCCGGTTGTCGCCCTGGTTGAGCGCGGCGGTCGCGTGCGCTCGCGGTCGATGCGGAAGGTCACGGGCAAGAACCTCCAGCAAATGCTTGGTGAACATCTGCATCCCTCTGCGCATCTTGTGACGGATGAATACCCACCCTATCGCAAGCCGGGAAAACGGTTTGCCTCACATAAAACCGTTAACCATTCTGCGGGAGAATACGCGCGGGGCGATGTACACACCAACACGGCTGAGGGCTATTTTTCCTTGTTCAAGCGTGGCGTGTGGACCAATATCTTGCCGAGTTCGATTTTCGGTACAACCACCGCGGCGTCACAGACGGCGAGCGCACAATCGCCGCACTCCAGAAGGCTTCCGGCAAGCGCCTGATGCTCCGCCGCCCGAGCGTGCAGGCGTGACATGGCCGCTCCTGCGCGAGTCGCGGAAGTCCGCGCCGAAGAACTCCTTACGGAGTTGCTACGAGCGCAGGGTTGGGACGTGCGCCGCCCGCCTGCCGGCGAAATGCTGCGCCAGCATGAATACAAGGACTATCCGATCCTCGCGGATATTCTTCGTGGCATCAGCAAGTCCGGCAAGGGTGACGGCAAACCGGAAGCCTTCCTAATAAACCGGGAGACCCTTCAGCCGCTTGCCGTTATCGAGGTCAAACCAGACGCGGCAAGCCTCGAAAAGGCGGTGCGGGAAGTAACCGAAGTCTACGGGCGCGCCTGCATCGACGCTGGCTATAATCCCCTTGCCATCGCTCTTGCTGGCGTAGATGAGGAAGATTTCAAGGTCCGGGTGCTAAAATGGACCGGCGCATCGTGGCGCCCGGTCACGTATGATGGCGATCCCATCACTTGGATTCCGAACAGAGCTGATACCGAGCGCCTGATACCGCTGACGGCCGCAACCGAGATTCGGCCCACGGTCCCGCCTGCCGAAGTGCTCGCCGCGCGCGCCGATGAGATTAACCGCCTTCTTCGCGAATCCGGAATAAAAGACGAGTTCCGTCCTGCAGTGGTCGCTGCCATCATGCTTGCCCTTTGGCAATCAAGGGGCGAAGTGCGGCGCGATCCGCGGTACATCCTCCGCGACATCAACGAATCTTGCCGCGATGCCTTCATTCGTGCCGGCAAGGCTGATCTAGCCAAGAGTCTCAGGGTTGATGAGGCAAACGATCATCTCGCCCGTCACGCCCGGCGCATAGCCGTAATTTTGGAACGGTTGAACGTTCACGTTCTGACGGCAGAGCACGATTATCTAGGGCAGCTTTACGAGACCTTCTTCCGATATACCGGCGGCAACACGATCGGCCAGTATTTCACTCCGCGCCATGTCGCGTGGATGATGGCAGAAATGACCGATGTTAGCCCCGATGATGTCGTGCTCGATTGTGCCTGCGGCACAGGCGGATACTTAATTGCCGCAATGAACCGCATCTTGACGCAAAAAAAGTTGTCTCGCGCGCAACTCGTAGCTCTCATTAAGAAGAAACTGATCGGCATAGATAAAGAGCCGGTCACGGCGGCGCTTTGCGTTGCGAACATGATCCTGCGCGGCGACGGCACGACGGGCATTCACCGCGCCGATTGCTTTACCTGGCCGGAGTTTCCGACTGGCAAGGCGACTGTCGCGCTTCTCAATCCGCCATTCCCGCACAAAAGAACGGATACGCTGCCGGAGGCCTTCGTTGAGCGCTCATTGGAAGGGCTTCAGCAAGGTGGACGGCTTGCCGTGTTGGTCCCAACGAGTCTGCTCGTAAAGAGTTCAAAGCAAGAGTGGCGTGACAAGCTCAAGGTCAAGCACACGGTGAATGGCATCGTCAGCTTTGAGCGGGAACTCTGGCACCCATATGCGGACTCGGTCGCCTCCGTCCTGCTCATGACAAAAGGCGTGCCGCACCGGGCGAACCGAAAGGTATTTTTTGCCAAGGTAAAAAACGATGGCTTCCGCGTCATCAAACAAGTGCGGATGCCTATACCAGGAAGCCAGATTCCCGCAGTCATTCATGCATACCGCGAAAAGGAAACGATGTCGGGGCTATGCGGATGGGCTGAGCTTGGCAAGAATTGGGGACCCGGCCTCTATGTACCGGCTAACGAGTTGTCCGATGAAGAAGTGATCGATGAAGTGTACTACCTAACCCGTAGCAGGTCATCGGCGGCGGTCGCTTACGCGCATCGATTGCTGGAAATGCGCGAGGCGATAGATGCGGGCAAGCTTGAGGTACATTCGATTCGCGAGCGCCGCCGCCTGGGGCGGGTGGCCATAGGGGGGGCGACGGTTGGCGGTTACTTTGACATCGTGTACGGGCAGAAGGATTTGCACAACAAGCGAGACTTGCGGCCGGGGGCCGCGCTCGTCATTTCTGCGCAAGGCACAAACAACGGATGGTATGGGTTTTTCGATTTTACGAGACTATTCGCGCCGCCGTTCGTAACAGTGCCAAGCACCGGCAGCATTGGGCAGGCGCTTGTTCAGGAATGGCCGTGCGGAGTCACGGATGATTGTTTGATCTTGGTACCAAAAGTAGGCGCCAATATCGAGCACCTTTACATTGCGGCGGCCGTAATCCGATCCGAGCGGTGGCGCTTCAATTATGGAATGAAGGCGACCCCCGATCGAATTGCTCGCTACCCCCTTCCTTTGGGTGCTGCACTGTTGGCCGAAATTAGCTCTCTAATTGGGGCCGCGACAAAGATCGAAAACTTGGCATTGGAAGTTGCCGAGGACGAACATGATGCGCGTATTGCGCGCAAGCGACTGGCGGAGGGGACGCTTGTCGAGGGTTCCGCGCTTACTGAGAGACTTGAGACGTAGGAGGATGTCCGCGCTCTATGGATTCGCGTACACCGAAACCGCGCTTAAGTACCTAGAGACGGTTGTTCCGGCGAAGATTCGAGGACAGATAAGGCGGCGGGTTGAGGCGTTGGCATCGGATCCGACGCCGCCCGGATCGAAGAAAGTGCAGGGGGCTACAGACGGAGAATATCCAGTCCATCGGGTGCGGCAGGGTGACTATCGAATCCTCTATTCCGTGCGAAACAACCCGGATCAGATCGTGGTTCTCGATATAGGGCACCGAAAGGACGTGTACCGATGAAGGAAAAGCCCAAGCGCGAAGGCCCGCTAAGAATACCGATGAAGTTCGACGATGCGATCAAGCGGGCATTGACCGTTAAACCGCCAGAGGGCGGCTGGGCTGAGTACGAAAAGAAGTTGAAGCGGCAGCGGAAGCGGCGCCGGTCAAAATCTGCGGCCTAGCCGTTATTGGTCTTAGCCTCCCGAATGGTATCGCATCGTGCCACTCGTCTGCTCCGACGCCAAAAACGGTGCTTGGCCCATTTGACCACTCCCGCACGTCGCAATCCCATGCAGCGACGCCATCGGCGGGTCAGCAACGGCCCCTCGAACCGATGATCAATGTGCCGTGATCCCATCATGCCGCGCAACCTACCCCTAGTATCTCCTTTGTCAAGTGCATAATCGCGAAACATTACAGATTCTATTTTCAAGAGAAAAGGGCGGGGCAAGGCGCCCTGCCCCGCGCCTGCGGCAGCCCTCCGCCTCCGGGCCTCGCCGGATGAGAAGCTGCCTGCGGTGATCAGCCGATCAGCTGGCGCCGCCGCCCCCGGTCAGCACCGGGCCGAACCGCTCCCATTTCTCGCCGCTGAATCTCTCCATCTGCATCTGCTTGATGGGTGCGAAATCCGTGGGGCCGGTGTTGACGGTGATGCCCGGCAGCAGCATCCCGAGCTCGAGATTCTTCAGGTTGGCCGCCTGCTTCATCACGTTTTCGCGGGTGAGGTCGTCGCCGGACTGCTTGATCACCTGAACCAGCGTTTGCGCGACCAGATAGCCGTAGACCGTGAAGGTGCTGGTCCTGTCGCCGTCCGGATAATACTTGTCCATGAAGGCGGCCCATTCCTTGTAGGCGGCATCGTCCTTCCAGCTGGGGTCGGTCGGATCCTTCAAGTAGATGGTCGTCAGGATCCCCTTTGAATTGTCGAAACCGGCGGGCTTGAGCACCGAACCGACGGAGTTCGACACGTTGTTCAGGAGGTGCACCGGCTTCCACTCGATCTCGGCCGCCTTCTTGATCGCCTGGGCGGCGAATTTCGGCGTCGTCACGTTGAAGAACACGTCGGCGCCGGACGCCTTGAGGTTGACGATCTGGGAATCCACCGTCGGATCCGTGGTCTCGTACGGCAGCTCGGCGACGATCGGCAGCTTGCCGTTCAGCCCGTCTTTGAGCCCCTTGACGTAGTCCTTTCCGTAATCGTCGTTCTGGAACAGGATGCCGATCTTGCCGTTGGGATGGTTCTTGATGAGATATTGCGCGTAGATGTGGCCTTCGCTCTGGTAGTTCGGCTGCCAGCCGATCGTCCAGGGATAATTCTTCGGGTCGTTCCACTTGGTGGCGCCGGTGGCGACGAACAGCTGCGGCACCTTCTTGGCGTTCATGTACTTCTGGATCGCGGTGTTGCACGGCGTGCCGAGCGTCTGGAACAGCAGCAGCACCTCGTCGCTCTCGACCAGCTTGCGGGCCTGCTCGACCGTCTTGGGCGGGCTGTAGCCGTCGTCGTAGGAGATGAAATTGATCTTGCGGCCGTTGATGCCGCCCTCGGCGTTGACCTTGTTGAAATATGCGGTGATCGTCTTGCCGATCACGCCGTAGGCCGACGCCGGGCCGCTGTAGGGATTGGTGTTGCCGATCTTGATCTCGGTGTCGCTCGCACCGGGATCGTATTTCTTCTGCGCCGCGGCGGGCGAAGCCGCGAGTGCCGCGCCGCCCAGCAGGGCGGCGGCGAACAGCCAGGATTTGTGCATCTTCATTCATTCCTCCCGTTGAGCCGCGTCATCTGCGCAACCGGGCGAATTGCCCGGCGAGGAGCCGAGCCAGGCCCGCGGCGCCGCTCGGCATGACATAGATCACCAGAATCAGGATAACGCCGTACACCGCCCCGGCCAAGCCCTTCGACACCTCTTCGGCGATATTGGGCACGAACAGGACAAACAAGCCGCCGACCAGCGTGCCTGGGATCGAGCCGACCCCCCCGACGATGAGCCCCACGAACAGCGCGATCGACAGAAAGAACGTGAAGCTGTCGGGAGCGACGAACTGCACCGCGATCGCCCCGAGCGCGCCGGCGATGCCGGTATAGAGCGCGCTCACCCCGAAGGTCAGCGATTTGTACAGCGAGACGTTGACCCCCATGGCGCTCGCCGCAATGGGGTTCTCGCGGATGGCGATGATGGCGCGGCCGGTGCGGCTGCGCACGAGGTTGATCGCGCACACGTAGAGCACGATCGCCACCGCGACCGTGAAGAAATACAGCCATTGGTCGGAATTGATCGGCAGCCCGAACGGCGCGTCCGGCTTGATGATCACCACCCCCTGCACCCCCCCGGTCCACGGCTCCAGCGGCGTCGATTTCAGCAGCTGCGGGATCGCCACCGCGAGCGCGAAGGTCGCGAGCGCGAGATAGATGCCTTCGAGCCGCAGCGCCGGCAGGCCGAACAGGAAGCCGCTGACCAGGCAGACGAGGCCGGCAGCCGGCAAGGTCCAGTAATAGGGCATATCGGCCTGGTCCATGAGGATCGCGGCCGTATAGGCGCCGATCGCATAGAATGCGCTGTGCCCGAGCGAGAACTGCCCGTTGAAGCCGGTGAGCAGGTTCAAGCCGAGGATGGCGATGGCGTAGATCAGAGCCAGCGTCAGCTGGAAGATGAAGAAGTTCTTGGCCACGAACGGCAGCAGCACGATCAGAACCAGCCCGACCGCGATCGCCGCCGGGCGCCAACCGGCGAGCAGATTGGCGAACGGCAGCCGCCGTGCGGCGAGTCCATGGGCCAGTGCGAGATCCTCCTTCATGGCTCACACCCGACTGACCACTCTGCGTCCGAACAGACCGGCCGGCTTGACCAGCAGCACGGCGACGATCAGGAACAGCGCAATGGTGAGCTTGAGCTCGCGACCGACGTAGGGGATGAAGGTACCGGCGAGATTCTCGATGATGCCGACCGCGAAGCCGCCGATCACCGCCCCGCCCGGGCTGGTGAGCCCGCCCACCACCGCGGCCGCAAAGCCGTAGAGCAGCACGCTGGTCATCATGTTGGGCTCGAGGAACACCACCGGGGCGATCAGCATGCCGGCGACCGCGCCGATCGCCGCCGCCATGCCCCAGCCGAGCGCGATCATCCAGCCGACCCGGATGCCGGCGAGCCGCGCCGATTGCGGGTTCGCGGCCGCGGCCCGCATCGCCAACCCGATCCGGGTGTGGCGGAAGAACACGTAGAGAAACACCAGCAGCAGGATCGTCACGCCGATCATTCCCGCGTCGTGCGAGCTGATCAGGCCGCTGCCGAGCAGCGGGCGGGAACCGAACGGCGTCGGGAAGTTCTTGACGTTGAAGTCCCAGATGAACCCGGCGAGGCTGTTGAGAATGCCGAACAGCGCGATGAACACCACGATGTGGCTGAGGATCGGCGCGTCGTGGATGGGCCGGAACAGCACGCGGTCGATCAGCACTCCGGCGACAAAGGAGATCGCCAGGGTGACCACGAACGCGATCCAGTACGGCGTGCCGAGCTCCATGAGCTGCCAGGCGATGAAGGTCGAGAACATCGCCATCTCGCCCTGGGCGAAATTGAGATGGTCGATCGCCTGGTAGATCATGACCAGGGCAAGCGCCAGACAGGCATAGATGCCGCCCGTGGCCAGCCCGGCCAGCACCTGGTGCAGCAGCAGTTCCATCGCGCCCCCCTAATAGCCGAGATACGATCGCCGGACGGTCTCGTCGCGGCGCAGCTCTTGCGCCGGCCCGGTCATGACCAGCCGGCCGGTCTCGATCAGATAGACGTCGTCGGCGAAATCGAGCGCCAGCGAGGCGTTCTGCTCGACCAGCAGCATGCTGACCTTCTCGTCGCGATTGAGCACGCGAAAGATCTCGAACAGCTCGCGCACGATCAGCGGGGCGAGACCGAACGAGGGCTCGTCGAGCAGCATCAGCCTCGGGCGCAGCATCAGCGCGCGGCCGACCGCCAGCATCTGCTGCTCGCCGCCGCTCAGCGTGCCGGCCTGCTGATGGCGGCGCTCCTTGAGCCGGGGGAAATAGCCGTAGACGCGCTCCATGTCGGCGGCGATCGCGGCGCGGCCGTTGCGCGCCATGGCGCCGATCTGCAGATTCTCCTCGACGGTTTGCCGCACGAACGTGCCGCGGCCTTCCGGCGCGTGGGCGATGCCGAGGCGCACGATGTCCTCGATCGCGCGCCCGGCGATGCGCTCTCCCGCGAAGCGGATGTCGCCGGTCGTGCGCAGCATGCCCGATACGGCGCGCAGCGTGGTGGTCTTGCCGGCGCCGTTGGCGCCCAGCAGCGTCGTGACGCCGCCCTCCGCCACGTCGAGATCGAGCCCGAACAGCACCTGGGTGCGGCCGTAGAATGCGCACAGTCCCCGGATCTCGAGCAAGGCGGTCATGACGTGGTCCCGAGATAGGCACGGACGACTTCGGGATCGCCCTGTACCTCACCTGGCGTGCCCTCGGCGATCTTGCGGCCGAAATCGAGCGCAACGACCTTGTCGCTGATCGACATGACCAAGTTCATGTGATGCTCGACCAGCAGCACCGCGACATGGCGCTCGTCGCGGATGCGGCGGATCAACCCGCCGAGCTGCTCGACCTCGTGATGGTTGAGGCCGCTGGCGGGCTCGTCCAGCAGCAGGAGCTTGGGATCGGCGGCGAGCGCCCGCGCCAGCTCGACCCGCTTCTGGACGCCGAACGGCAGGTCGATCACCCGCTGATGGGCGACCTCGCGCAGGTTGAGATAATCGAGGAGACCCCAGGCGGCCTGCTCGAGCTCGCGATCCTGGCGCACCACCCGGGGAAGACGCAGCGCGTCGCTGAAGAAATCGCTGCGGCCCCGCCGATGGGCGCCGACCCGCACGTTGTCGAGCACCGACATCCGCCCGAACAGGGCGAGGTTCTGGAACGTGCGGCTGATGCCGATCTCGACGATCCGGTGCGGGGGCTTGTCGAGGATGCTGCGTCCCTCGAACAGAATATCGCCGCTCCCGGGCGTGTAGAGCCGGCTGAGGCAATTGAACAACGTGGTCTTGCCGGCGCCGTTGGGCCCGATCAGGCCGAGCATCTGCCGCGGCGAAAGCTCGAACGACACGCCGTCGAGCGCGACGATGCCGCCGAAGCGGACACTGACGTCCCGCACGTCCAGCAACGGCTCGGCAAGCCGAGCGCGGGGACCGATCCGGGTCTCGAGGGCGGTGCCGGTCACGGCCGGATGCGCCGCCATGGCGCGCCCGCAGTCGGGCAGAATGCGGCGCGCCGACGGCGGCGCGGTCCGGTCCGACGCGATCGACCCATGCCGGCGTTCCCCATCCAGACGATGCCCAGCGGCTTATCTGCCGTTCGGGCGGGCTTCCACGTTCCCATCAGAGATCGCCGACGCGGACCCAGGTTTCCTGCTCATCCTTCACGGATGGGAACGGCGACCCATGATTGACACCGATGGCACCACTTCCTAGCGTCCCGGTCAATCCGCCGAACGATCGAGCGCACTGCCGGTTGCTTGACTCATGAACACCGGCACCGCGGGAGGAATTTCGTCTTGAGCGTCGTAGAGCTGTGCCGCGAGGAGGAGATCGCCGTCGTCCTCGTCGACAATCCGCCGGTCAACGCCCTGAAACACGAGGTCAGGCTCGGCCTGATGGAGGCGTTCTCGCAGGCGCGCGACGACCCGGCCGTGGCCGCGATCGTGCTCGCCTGCGCGGGCCGGACTTTCATCGCGGGGGCCGACATCACCGAGTTCGACAAGCCGCCGAAGCCGCCGCATCTCTCCGAAGTGATCGCGCTGGTGGAAGCGATCGGCAAGCCGGTCGTGGCCGCGATCCATGGCACCGCGCTCGGCGGCGGCTTCGAGATCGCGCTCGGCTGCCATTTTCGGGTAGCCGCGCCCAGGGCGCGGGTCGGTCTGCCCGAGATCAAGCTCGGGCTGATCCCGGGCGCGGGCGGCACCCAGCGCCTGCCGCGGCTGATCGGGATCGAGAAGGCGTTGCCGATGATTCTTTCCGGCGATCCGATCCCGGCGCGCCAAGCCCTCGAATACGGTGCGATCGACGCCATCCTGGAAGGGGAGCTCACGCCGGCCGCGGTCGAATTCGCCCGGCTCGTGGTCCGGGAAAAGCGGCCGTTGCGGCGGGTGCGCGACCTCGACGAAAGGCTCACCCCGATGCGGGAAAATCCCGCCAAATTCGACGAGCTCGCCGCGAGCTTGAGCAAACGGACGCGCGGGCTTCATGCTCCGGCGGCGGCAATCGAGGCGGTGCGCTGGTCGTTCCAGGCGCCGTTCGAGGAGGCGGAGCGGCGCGTGCGCAGCGCCTTCCAGGAGCTGCGCCAGGGCGAGCAGTCGAAGGCCCAGCGTTACGCCTTTTTCGCCGAGCGCGAGGCCGGCAAAGTGCCGGGGCTTTTGCCCGGGACGCGGCCGCGGGAGATCGCCCGCGCGGCCGTGATCGGCGCCGGCACCATGGGCGGGGGCATCGCGATGTGCTTCGCCAATGCGGGCATCCCGGTCACCGTCATCGAGACCGGGCAGGAACCGCTCAGCCGCGGGCTCGACACGATCGCCCGGAACTATCGCAACACGGTCAAGCGCGGCGGCCTAGCCGCGGACGAGATGGAGCGCCGGCTCGCGCTGATCGCGGGCTCGACCGAATTCGAGCGGGCAGCGCAGGCCGATATCGTGGTCGAGGCCGTGTTCGAAGAAATGCAGCTGAAGCAACGCATATTCGGCGAGCTCGATCGCATCGCCAAGCCGAACGCGGTGCTGGCGACCAACACCTCCTATCTCGACGTCAATGCCATCGGGCAATCGACGAAGCGGCCGGCGTCCGTGCTCGGCATGCATTTCTTCAGCCCCGCGAACGTCATGCGCCTGCTCGAAGTGGTTCGCGGAGAGAGAACGGCGCCCGACGTGATCGCGACCGCGATCGCGCTCGGCCGACGCATCGGCAAGGTGCCGGTGGTGGTCGGGGTGTGTCACGGGTTCGTCGGCAACCGCATGCTGCGCGCCCGCTCCATCGAGGCGGAACGCATGCTGCTCGAGGGCGCGCTGCCCCAGGACGTGGACGGCGCGATCGTCGAGTTCGGCTTTCCGATGGGGCCGTTCGCGATGGGCGACCTCGCCGGCCTCGACGTGAGCTGGCGCATGCGCAAGGTGCAGGGGCTGAAATCCGAGATTGCCGATCTGCTGTGCGAGGCCGGGCGGTTCGGGCAAAAGACCGGCAAGGGCTTCTACCTCTACGAAGCCGGCTCGCGCACGCCGCGACCCGACCCGGAAGTCGAGAGCCTCATCGTCGAGGCTTCGGCGCGGCGAGGCATTGCCCGCCGCTCGATCGACAACGAGGAAATCGTCGAGCGCCTGATTTTCCCGATGATCAACGAGGGCGCGCGCATCCTCGAGGAAGGCATCGCGGCGCGGCCCGGCGACATCGACGTGATCTGGATCTACGGCTACGGCTGGCCGGTGTGGCGCGGCGGACCGATGTTTTATGCCGACCAGGTCGGCTTGGCCTCGATCCGCGACAAGCTCGCCGCGATGGCGGCGCGATCGAAGGACGAACGGCTCGAGCCGGCGCCGCTGCTCGCGCGGCTTGCCGGCGAGCGGCGCGGCTTCGCATCGCCGGCGCAGACGGAACGGTCTCGGGCCTGAGACTGGCTATTTCGCCGGAAAGGCCCATAATTTCCGGAGCGCGTGCAACCGGCCGGCGCAACGGCCGGGCCCACCGAGAGGAAATGCCATGGACCTGCGCTTTACCGACGAAGAGCTCGCGTTCCGCGACGAGGTGCGCGATTTCATGCGTACCAAGCTGCCGGAGAAGACCCGGCAAAAGATCATCGAGGGACGGCATCTCGACAAGGACGATTACGTCACCTGGCAGCGCATCCTCAACGCCAAGGGCTGGGCGGTGCCGAACTGGCCGGTAGAATGGGGCGGCCAGGATTGGAGCCCGGTGCAGCAATACATCTGGCTCGACGAGATGCAGCAGGCGCCGGCGCCCTCGCCGCTGCCGTTCAACGTCAGCATGGTCGGCCCGGTGATCGCGCAGTTCGGCGACGCGGCGCAGAAGCAGAAATTCCTGCCGCGCTGTGCCAATCTCGACGATTGGTGGTGTCAGGGCTTTTCCGAGCCCGGCGCCGGTTCTGATCTCGCGTCGCTGAAAACCTCGGCCAAGCGCGAGGGCGATCATTACATCGTCAACGGCCAAAAAACCTGGACGACGCTGGCGCAATATGCCGACTGGATTTTTTGCCTGGTGCGCACCGATCCGGCGGCGAAGAAGCAGAGCGGCATCTCGTTTCTGCTGATCGACATGAAAGCGCCCGGCATCATTGTGCGGCCGATCGTCACCATCGACGGCGGACGCGAGGTCAACGAGGTGTTCTTCGACGACGTGCGGGTGCCGGTCGAGAATCTGGTCGGCGAGGAGAACAAGGGCTGGGATTACGCGAAATTCCTGCTCGGCAACGAGCGCACCGGGATTGCCCGGGTCGGCATGTCGAAAGAGCGCATCCGGCGGCTCAAGGAGCTAGCGGCCATGGAGCGCGACGGCGACAAGCCGCTGATCGAGGACGAGCGGTTCCGCGCCAAGCTCGCGGCGATCGAGGTCGAGCTCAAGGCGCTGGAGATGACGCAGCTGCGCGTGGTCGCCGACGCGCGCCGCAACGGCGACAAGCCGGATCCCAAATCCTCGATCCTGAAAATCAAGGGCTCGGAGATCCAGCAGGCGATCACCGAGCTGTTGCTGGAACTGGTCGGCCCCTACGCACTGCCCTACCAGCGGGAATATCTCGAGGACGAGCGCTGGAACGAACCGCCGGTCGGTCCGGAATGGGCCGGCGCGCTGGCGCCCGCCTATTTCAACTACCGCAAGGTCTCGATCTACGGCGGCTCCAACGAAATCCAGCACAACATCGTTGCCAAGGCGATCCTGGGATTTTGAATGATGTGCTCCGAACGCACTCCCTCGTCATGCCCGCGCTTGTCGCGGGCATCCACGAAAATCGGCTTGCCGTAAATCGAACGCGTGGATGGCCGGCACAAGAGCCTGCCCCGGACTTGATCCGGGGCCGGCCATGACGATGAACCCCGGGATTCTGACAAATGGACTTCGAGTTGAACGAGGAGCAGCGGCTGCTCAAGGACAGCGTCGAGCGGCTGCTGGCGGACCATTACGAGTTCGAGGCGCGCAAGACCTACATGGAGGCGCCGGAAGGTTTTGGCCGCGAGCTGTGGGCCAAATACGCCGAGCTCGGGTTGCTCGGGCTGCCGTTCGAGGAGCGTTTCGGGGGCTTCGGCGGCGGGCCGGTGGAGACCATGATCGTCGCGGAGGCGTTCGGCCGGGCGCTGGCGCTCGAACCGTTCCTCGCCACGGTGGTGCTCGGCGGCGGGCTGCTGCGCCACGGCGGCAGCGACGAGCAGCGCGCGGCGCTGCTGCCGAAGATCGGCGACGGCAGCCTGTTGCTGGCGTTCGCGCACAGCGAGCGCCAGTCGCGCTATCATCTCGCCGACGTGGCCACCAGCGCGCGCCGCGACGGCTCCCGCTTCGTGCTCGACGGCGCCAAGACGTTGGTGCTGCACGGCGATGTCGCCGACAAGTTTCTGGTCAGTGCCCGCGTCTCCGGGGATCGCCGCGACCCGCAGGGTATCGGCTTGTTTCTGGTCGACGCCGCGGCGCCGGGCGTGTCGCGGCGCGGCTACCAGACGATCGACGGCCAGCGCGCCGCGGAACTGACGCTGGCGAAAGTCGCGGTCGAGCCCGAGGCGGCGATCGGCAAGCCGGGCGATGCCTTCGCGCTGATCCGGCGGGTGGTCGACGAGGCGATCGCCGCCTTGTGCGCGGAAGCGGTCGGCGCCATGGCGGTGATGCACGAGCTCACCGTGGAATATCTGAAGACCCGGCGGCAGTTCGGCGTGCCCATCGGCACGTTCCAGGTGCTGCAGCATCGCGCGGTCGACATGCTGATCGCGCTCGAGCAGGCGCGCAGCATGGCGATGCTCGCCACCATGATGGTCGCGGAGGAGAACGAGGCGGAGCGCCACAAGACGATCGCCGCCGCGAAAGTGCAGATCGGGCGCTCGGGCCGCCTGGTCGGCCAGCAGGCGGTGCAACTCCACGGCGGCATCGGCATGACCATGGAGTACAAGGTCGGGCATTATTTCAAGCGCGTCACCGCGATCGACGCGATGTTCGGCGACGCCGACCACCACCTCGCCGAGGTCGGCCGCGCCGGCGGCTTGGTCGAGGCGAAGTAACGCACGAGACGTGATGCTGGCCTCGAAACCATCTTACTTCGGGAGGCGAAGTAAGAGTCCGGAGCGTGAAGCGCACTCGGAAACTCTCCCCCCTTGCGGGAGAGGGTGGTCGATCCGAGTGCAACGAGGATCGACCGGGTGAGGGTTGTTTGATCCTCACTCGAGCAATACCCCTCACCCGGCCCGTTGCTCGTTTCACGCGACGAGCCACCCTCTCCCGCAAGGGGAGAGGGGAAGCGCGTCTGTGGCGCGGCCTCAGTGCAGGCTCTTAACGTGTTTATGTGATCGTCACGCCGCCGTCGGCCACCAGGATTTGTCCGGTGATGAAGCTCGCGGCGCGGGAGGCGAGGAAGGCGGCGACCGGGCCGATCTCCTCGGGCATGCCGATGCGGCGCAGCGGCGTGCGCTCGTTGCGTTGCGCGACGCGCGAGGTGTCCTCCCACAGCGCGCGGGCGAAATCGGTCTTCACCAGGCCGGGCGCGACGCAATTGACCCGCACGTTCTTCGGCCCCCATTCGACCGCGAGGCAGCGCGCCAGGGCGAAATCCGCGGATTTGGAGATCGCATAGGCGCCGAGCATCTCGGTGCCGCGCATGCCGCCGATCGAGGAGATGATCACCACGGCGCCGCCGCCGCGCTCGGCCATGCCGGGGATCGCCAGATTGCACAGCCAAAGATTGCTCTTGACGTTGGCGCCCATGATCTTGTCGAAAGCCTCGTCGGTGAGCTTCGCCAGCGGCCCGAACACCGGGTTGACGGCGGCATTGCAGACCAGGATGTCGATCTTGCCGAAGGCTTTCAGCGTTCCGGAAACCAGCGCCTC
>WNFG01004698.1_pt1 | contig 15411 bp, 24 predicted proteins | sample 5400431 | NCBI WGS metagenome assembly WNFG01 (sample SAMN13153346, study PRJNA577476) | soil metagenome | isolation source: 120 cm saprolite under Douglas fir tree site 2 hole 3 replicate 2 | place: USA:California | collected 2015-04-18 | reverse complement strand
GAACAATTCCTTAAGGAGGTGCCATCGCCTGATTTCAGCACCCAGGGCCGGGACGCTTCCATCTGTGCTTTGCGTATCGCCCATTCAATAAAAGAGTGCAAGACAGACGCAGGTTTGTAATGGTCTTGGATAATATGTTTCGATGAAATTCCTGAAGATGCTGAGCAAGCCTGCCGCGTGGGCGAGTGGATGGACAAGCGCAATCCTTTGCTTCAGCGCGGCTACCGGATATTGGCTGGCCGGTGAGCGTCGGAGAGCAATCTGTTGGGCTGCTCTAGGTGCGGTTGAAGTGGGAGCCATTGTCTTGTAGAACGCTATGCAGTCTCGTCGGCTGAGTGAACGTGGCTCGGACTGTGGGACGCAGCAAGTAGTGCAGCAACGGGCCCGCAATCGTAAGGCCTGTACCGCCGCGCAACAGGTCGCCCCTGAAGGGACTTCCAACCTACCCAGCAATAAATTGCACACCGGACGGTAGTGATCTGTGTGCGCTACCGGGCAGACGGAGCACACTTCTTCGTTCTACACTTCTCATACCAGCCTTCCTTCTCAGAAGAAGCTCGCCTATGGCTGGTAACGGCGATTTTCGAGTGACCTGCCGCATCTGCAAAAAACCCGTAAAGCTGGAGCTCGCCAAAACTGATGAACTGGGTAGGACTGTTCACGAAGGATGCTACTTGCTCAAGGTGATCCATCCCAAGCCCACGATCCGGCCCAAAGCCTAGACACTACTTCTTCATCGCCGGATCACTCGTTGAGCGTCCGTGAAGGTGCCCTTCCTCGCGCTCTCAGTCTGAGACGTCGTCCAGCAGTATCCGCACGCGGTACCTGTATGCGTGACCGGCGTCCGCCAAGCGTTCGATGTAGTTGCCGGCGGCTAACTTTCCCATATTGGCGAGGGTTGTTTCCCGCGATCGCCTCAGCTCGACCGCGATTCGACTGGTAGGGACAGGGCGGCCTTCGTCCACGATGCCAAGGGATCTACCATTCCCCGCTGAGTCCTCCGCGGTCACGTGTGCGCGCAGCCATAGGTATTCCCAGATGCTCGAGCCCATCTCTCGGCAGTGATCAAGTAGTCGGTCGGATACCGGAAACGTCCGCGCGTTGTCGGCCATGCTGCCTACCATTGTAGATTTCTCCTACCCTCGTAGTTATCTACTCGTCTTGTTCACTCTGCAGATTCATGCAAGCCTATGCGTATGGGAGCCACGCAACAGCTTGCTTCGATCGAGCAAATCCCGCGCTTGCTTTTCAGCCGGCGTTCCGCGGCGAGGGCCCTCGACATCTCCGTGCGAATGGTCGACTACGCCATCGCGTCAGGGTTGCTCGAAACTAGGCGCCTGAACAGCCGCATCCTTATTCCGTCAGACTCGCTGGCGAAGTTCGCAGCGTCCGATCGCGTCATCCCAAAAGCGTCGGCACACTGCCAGGAGTGTGCATAGTGTGCGACGAAGAATCAGCCCGACTGCTCCCAATCGTTTCGGCCTCCGGGATTCTGGAATTTGTCCAAGTGCTGGCCACACAGGACCCGGAAGCCTTCGGACAGCTCGTTGTAGAGATTCTCTGCAGGCTGGCTGATCTCGACCGCGATGCTTATGAGTTCCTGGTGGGCGGAATGGTCTCAAAAGAACTATGCGGCGCCGGCTTGCTGGTCGCGTTGGAGCAGGCGAAGCAAGCGCTCGCGCTGGGGAAAGTCGACCAGGCTGCGGAGAGGGTGAATGCCATCGACGTTTGGGTGCGCTCGGTCGAAGACCTAGGTTCGCGGGAGCGACTGGACCTTCTGCCGGCCGAAGGGGCAGAAGGGTGAACCGACGTCCCCGCAAACATATGTCATGTGAAGGAAGAAGCAGGTAGGACGACAATGGGCGATAACTTCGGTTTCGGCAGCGGCATTCCGGACGACGAGGACGAGTTACGTCCACGCATCGGACGGCCTAACCTTGCTTCTTCAACTCCACCCCTTACGTTGCGAGGAGTCGGCACGCGACAGCCGGGCGACGTGTTCGGGCAGGGATCGAAAACGCCAGAGCAAATCAGCGCTTCAATTCCATCCGCCCAAAGACTGGGCGACGAATCGGAACTCCAGCGGCGAGAGACGACGGGCTCTGGAATTTCGCAGATTCAGCACGGATCGCCAGAGGGCGGCATCGGCATTGCCAAGCCCCATCGTTTTTTGGGCGGCATTCTGCGCGGCTTGAATACCGTGGGCACCATTGCCGGAGCGGTTTCGCCGCTAGCGCACAACATCATGACGGCCATTCCGGGAACCGAAGAGCACCACAGTTCGCTCGTCAACCAATCACGCGGACGCATCGGAGAAGATGTCGCGCAAGAGAAAGAAGAAGCGGTCACCGCAAATCAGAACAGCGAGGCGCAAGCCCGTCAGAATCCGCGGGCCAAGAATGAATTTGAGCTGTGGCAGCAGCAAAATCCGAACGGCACTCTCGATCAATACGAAGGCGCCCTCAACAAACCGGCCAAGGATGAGGACATCACCAAAGCGTATGGGCAAGCACTGCTTGACGGCGACATGAGTCGAGCAGCCGCGTTGGAACCACGCGTCACGCAATTCTTGAAGACGACTCAGAAGCCCCAGGCCGACAAACCAGACACGGCAACAGAGGAAAAGCAACGCGCTGAGACGATTCGGCAAAATCAGATCCTAGGTAAGCCCGTCTCTTCGGAGGATGCTGCCTGGCTGAAAGCGCATACCACGGAATCGACAATGGGGCCGGCCGCAACTGCCACCTTCAATGCACCCAAAGCGGAGAGTGGACGCGCCGACAAGAGCTACCAGTTACAGAGCGGCCGACTCGACAAAATCCGCCAGCCCATAGATCAGATTATCCAGCGAGTGGGGCGACTAAACGACACGCTGGATCAGAAAAGTCCACAGGGAGACGCTCTGGTCGCTCCCGAATTACTGTCCATCATGTCGGGCGGCCAGGGCTCCGGGTTGCGCATGAACGAAGCAGAAATTGCGCGAATTGTGGGCGGACGCTCGGCGTGGGAAAGCCTGAAAGCCTCGGCTCAGCACTGGAGCACGGATCCATCATCGGCGCGCAGTATTACCGCTGATCAGGACAAGCAGATTCGCGCTCTCGTGGGCGCGGTGCACACAAAGCTCGCTTCCAAGCAGAAAATCATGGACGATGCGGAAGAGGCATTGCTTGCCAGTGACGACCCCAAGGAGCATCGGCAAATTGTGGTTGATGCGCGCAAAAAATTGGACGCCATTGATGCCGGCGGCCAGAGCAACGGCCACACGCAAGAAGTGACGGCCACTGGGCCGGGTGGACACAAGATCGCTCTACGCGATGAAAGGTGGGTAGATGCCGCAACAGGAAACCCTATCCAGTAGCCCACCCCCTCCCCCTCCGTCCGGATACCAGCTGGACAGCTTGACTGCGGGGCAAACTCCGCCGCTGCCGTCTGGGTACAAGCTTGATTCTGCGGAATCAAGCGACGGTGCATCCATCGGCGCGCGCCACGGCGGAGCGCTGGACTGGCTGGAAGATCTGAAAGGCGACATCAAGTACGGCACGGGCGCCACAGCTCCCGGAAGGCTGCTTCACAAAATGGGCGCCCGGGGGATTTACGGAGGGGTCTCAGAGCCAGTTGGAGATTTTATCGGCGGACCGCTGATTGGTCCGGCGAAGGTTGCGCACGGAATAGGAACGATCCCATCGCATCCCGTCCGGGGTCTCAATGAAACGATAGAAGGAGCTGCGCAGACAGCCGCGCCAATTTTCGGCGCGACTGTACCTGGGGCAATTCCTGCGGCCGTCGCGTATGGCGCAATTGGCAAGGGCACTTCAAAAATAGCCGAAGGGTTTGGCGCCGATCCAGAAACGGCAGAACTCATCGGTAGTGCAGCTTCCATCGCCGCACCAGGCGCTATACCGCGTATCGGCAGATTGGTCGAACGAAATGCCGGTCCGATCGGCAGGGGCGTTGGGGTCGGAACTGGCATCTACGAAGCGGCGAGAACAAAGAATCCCCTCTGGCTCCTTACGGGAACTCCGCGAGCAACCGCCATGGCTTCCGACGTCGCCGGCAGAGTGGGACGCGGCATGCAGCGTATGACCCTGGAGACCGGCATCCCTGGACCACCGACCCCGGAGCCGATTCGAAGCATTCCTCCGCAGCTTAGCGGACCGATCGAAGGCGAATACGTCGCGTCTGAGCCAGCAGAGAAACCACCGGAGCGCTACGCAAATGCGAGCGTAGTCGGGCGGCCTGCGCTACCTGCCTCCGCATCGGTTGCTCGGGATCTTCCTTATCGTCGCGGCCCTGGCGAAATTCCGCCTGAGGATGTGAATGCTCCAGATCCCTTTGTGCTCGGCGGACATCGCGGCGTGCGCGTTCCTCCTCGAGGTGCGCCAAAGTTACTGAGTGGGGCCCTTGAAGGAGAAACCGCAACTGGCCGCTCAAGTCCACGCAGCAGAGTTATTGCCGCGCCAGGAACCGGCCAGCAATCAGGGGCGCCCGGACCACTGGCGGCCGAAGATCGACCGGCCAGGATCGCCAAACCAAATCTTCGGCCATCCGTCACCGAAAACCCTGCAGTCGGCGATCTCACGCGCGCTATGCAGAAGTCCGGAATGCCCATGGCGGAGCGTCCCAACCTGTTGCTCAAAGGCAGCGGTCGGGTAAATCGAATCCTGGGTCCCGAGGAAGACCTGACCAATGCGCTGGCAAAGAGCGTTAGAGTTGCGAGAAGGCAGAGGGGACAGTAGGAAGGGCGTTCTCACGACCCCGTCACTGAGTGCAATAGCGATGTTACGCCAGCTACGGCACGAATAGTCGCTTTCAGATGAGCGCCGAACCTTGCTTGGCCTCGAGCGGCCCCCTCAACAGGTTTTCAGGCCGTTATTGCCGGTCGTGAAGCCTGGTAAAGCTGCCACGCAAAAGCTCCCAACCCTAGGCAAACCATACCGAAGTGGACCAGTCCGCCAAGATACGGGATGAACCCAACAATGCTGAGGATCAACAGGCCAACCAGTAGCCCCAGCAGCCAGTCGCCCTTCGCCGATCCCGCTGGCTTCAGAAGCATCCGACCCAGGAAGGCTCCCACCCAAATCTTCGCCAGGTAGATCGCAGCTAGATACAGGGCGAACAACATGAACGAGATCGGGATACCAACCAGCGTGATGGCTGCCACGATTATGGCTACCGGCACACCCGCCAGTACCGCAATCCCTAGCCCGAGGCTGCGCCAGACTGAGCCCACCGCCTGAGTGCTAGATTGAACGAAGCCGGGAAACAGGACTAGGCTCAGCCATCCCACCAGCACGGCCGCCGCGAGCCAGACAGCCTGGTGGAAGTAGAATCTCGGCCGCGTGAACTGGCTCTCCCTGACGCGCACCCGGATGTCACGCTGGCCCGCAATGGTCGCCCCGTCGGCGATGTGTACGTCTTTAAGCTGGTGCACGCGAGCGCTCAGGTTGCCTCCCACCCGGGCCGTGTTGGTCAGCGTAAGGCCACCCCCGGCCATGGTCAGTTCGCGGCCGATGCTGCCGCTCACGTCGGCCTTGCCAGTGAAGATGGTCACGCTACGCTTCACCTCGCCTTCGAGGATGAAGTCGCCAGCCCCAGCCACGATACCGTCGCCCACGTGACCTCGGTTATCCACACGAAAGGACTGCGACCAGCCGTAGATGCTGTGGCCCAATTGTCCGTCCAGGTCGAGCGACTGCGAAAGGTTGAAGATGTGGCCTTCCACGGTTCCGCTCACCACAGTTCTCTTGGCAAAACTCATAAGGTCGCCTTTGACGGTGCCACGCACTTCCAGAGTCTCGCAAAAAGCCAGCAAGTCCCCATTGACCACGCCTTCCACGCGCACAGTGTTGCCCGAGGCTACAAGGGTGTCGTCCAAAGTCTCACTCGCCGGTACGGTGACGAAATCCCCGTGCCGCCGTTCCAGGGCAAAGCTGGGCAAAGATAACGTAAGCAGCACGATCAGCAGGCGCAGGCCCGGCTGGCGTAGCCGTCCTCGGCGTCCCAGCAGCACTGCGCCGGTACCCAACAGCAAAAAGATTCCCCCAATAACAGCAGCATAATCAGCCAGCATGGCAGTGCCTCCGTGGGCAAAGTAGTCGGACAAGTTGAAAATCAGGTTCGTAAGGCCACTTACGCTGAAGGGATTGAGCCATTCCAGCGCTTCCGGAATTTTCAGATCGTCGATCCAAAAGAAAAAGATCGAACCTAACGCCAGCATCACGGCCATGGCCGCGAGATCACCCCAGAGCCAGGACCAGCGCAACCGTGGAAGGCTCGCAGGGCTGGCTGCTCCTTCCGGCAGCTCTTCTTCCGGCAGCTCGTGCAGGATTTCGCCCAGAGTGCGGTTCTCGGCGCGCAATGCGTCCACCAATTCCCGACAGCGCTGGCACGTGGCCAGGTGGTCTCGCAGGCGGCGCGCCTCGTCAACCTCCAGTTCACCGTCCACGAAGATGGCGCAGGTCTGTTCCGAATAACATTCCATGACTACATGCTCCCGTGGGTTAGTTTCCGACGCAGTTCCTGCTTGGCACGAAATATCAGCGCCGCCACATAGTTCCTCCGCAGGTCCAACTGCTGTGCGATTTCGTCATAGCTCAGCTCGCTGTAATAACGCAGCACCAGTGGCACGCGAAAGTTCACCGGCAGGCGCGCGATGGCGTCCCGGACCTGCGACCTCTCCTCCATCCTGATGACAACGCCCAGCGGCGACAGCTCCGTGCTGGGTGCCTCAAGGACGGTTGCGTCTTCGACTTCCACAATCACCTGGCGTCCACGCTGCCGGCGCCGCAAAGCGTCGATGCAATGGTTGCCAGCCACCCGCAGCAGCCATCTGGCAAACGGTATCGAGCCGTCATAGGTCTCGATGGAGCGCTGCAGCTTGAGGAAAACTTCGCTGGTGGCATCTTCTGCGTTCTCCCGTGAGTCCAGCATGTAACGGCACAAGCCGAATACGCGCCGGACGTAGCGGCGATGGATCTCCCCCAGGGCCTCGGCATCGTGGCCCCGTGCGCGCTCGATTACGCTCTCCAGATCCCGCCCGTCCATCGGCTTGGCTGTGCCCTCTCGGGGCCGGGGTCCTGTCGGCCTGTTCCTCTCGGCGTCCATAAAGCAGTACGCTGCAGATCGAACAAAGTTACACACATTTTATGGGACGAAGGGAACCCAAGGCTGGACGCCTAGCCGTTCCTGCAGTTCATAAAACAGTTCTTTTCGGTACGGCTCACACTGCTTATTTTGGCTGCGAAGAATCAGCAGGTTGCAGCCTCGGTTGTGTGGGGGTTTTTGGAACCGGATCCACCCTAGGCGCATTGACATCAACGCTCCTCAGTGACAGAATTTCTCCGTCTCTATTCCTTCCCCCAGAAGGAAGTAGCTGACCTTGACCAATCGTATTCGGTTCATCACTCATCAGGGGAAACAGGTTCTCCTGGTAGACCTATCAAAGTGTTCGGCGGACGAGGTTGAAGAAACTGTTCGAGAAGTCCCCAACATCGTGACTGCCCGGCCGCGCGGTTCAGTTCTGATTCTCTCCGATTTCACTGAATCATCGTTTGATCAAAACGCAATTCGGGCCATGAAAGAGAGCGCTGTCTTCGACAAGCCCTATATCAAGAAATCCGCATGGGTGGGAGCCGGGCATCTCCCTGAGGTGTTCGCCGAGAACATAAAGAGCTTCTCCCGACGCGAATTTCCGGCTTTTAAGACCCGCGAGGAAGCTTTGGCATGGCTGGCAAAGGACTGAAACGTAACCAAGGCACTCGTCCGCAAGAAGCTAGTCTGTGGAAAGAGCGTTATCGCGTCCTTTTCGACCGGAACGTCGCCGGCGTTGTCCTGACGACTCCCGCGGGTCGCATCGTCGACTGCAATGAGGCGTGTGCGCGGATTTTTGGGTTTGATTCTAGGAAGGACATGCTTGCACACAGCGCCTGGGACTTCTACTTTCACAGGGCCGAGCGGAAAGTCCTCATGGAGCGGCTTCGAACCCGAGGGAATTGCCCTGCTGAGGAAGTTTGCTTGCGGGGTAGGAATGGCGCACCGGTCTGGGTTTTGGCGACGCGCACGGTGGCGAGCTTTGCGGAGGGTGTTCCAGAACTGCTGCAAGGCACACTCATAGACATCACCGCGCAGAAAAAATATCAAGCACGGCTGCGGGACACTAAGGGCGGAGAATCAGCGGCCAGGATGCCGGCAGGCGAAAGCGCTCGGATGGCTGACATATCCCAACAGATGAGAAATATCCTACGACGTGTAAGTAAATCCCTTCAGCCAGACAACCTGTCACGGATTGATAGAGCAGAAATGCAGGAGTGCATCCTCGCTCTAGAACAAATGAAAATGCTCATGTCCGAACTGGAAATCCTTCACCTGTTTCCGGAGTGACCGGAGCCGGCCCCAACGCAATTTACGAATGTGTCTGTCCCTTCGCGTGTGGGTACGCCCGGCTAGACTCCCCCAACATCAACCGCGTCGAAACGGTGGGCGTAGTGCGCGGTCACGTCGAGGCTGTCATCGCAGTCTGTTCGGTTTTTGTAACGGCGCAGCGAAAGGTTGGCAAGTCAACGAAATGAGGAAATGATACCTTTCGATGAATTACCCCGAGGAGCACAGTGCGGCGATTCCCACGGTTTGAGATCGACACTGAAATCAACGTTGCCACATTCGGGAAGAAAAAACCGGAAGTTATCCGCGGCCGAGCACTTAATATCAGTGAGGTCGGTGTGGCTGGTGTATTCATCAGCGGATGGGACGCGGGCACGGCGGTGAATCTCAAATTCTTTGTACCGGTGATAAAGACTCCTGTTAGTGTCGACGCAATTGTGCGCAGTCGCTCCGACCATCGCTACGGGTTTGAATTTGTGGAATTGAATCCTGTTCAACGCGAAGTTATCGGCAAGACCTGTAGAACTCTGGCCCTGCTCCAATAGAAGAGATGACCGAGTAGATCAACCTTCGCGACCATTTCCTCCTGAGGGTCATTTCGCTTTCGTGCAGTGCGCTCGGGGCCTAAAATCGCGCCATGAAACGGGGAAAAGACTTACGCGATCTCAAAGGCCAACCGACGAAACCAGAGACACTGAAAGAGGTACCAGTGCTCATGTTCGTGATGGTGGAAACGGCGCCTGGCGCCTTCACGTTGCGTCTCGTGTGCAACGAAGACGTGCTGGGGGATATCCGCCATCAAGGTGCACTCGACACGTTACTGGTTGACATCGACGAGCTGTATTCGGATTTTCGTCGACGCTTCAGCAAAGAAACTCCCCAACAAATCAACTGAGGATCTCCGGAGAGTTGGACGAAGTTATCAGGTCCGCGCGTGTGGATGAGCGGAGCGATAGGTCTGCATCATCCTGCCGACTGACACACGCGTGTAGATTTGGGCAGTCGAGAGCCTAGCGTGCCCTAGAAACGTCGCCACTCCTTGCAGGGGCGCATCGTGATCGTGCATGTGCGTCCCACAGGCGTGGCGCAGCAGATGAGGGTGCCACTTCGCCGGATCTAAGCCCTTCGCCTCTGCTACAGCCTTCACGACACGCCCCACGGATCGTACATCCAGCCGCTCTGCTGAATGCTTGGGGCCCGCACTGAAGAGTAATGCCGCGGTTTCGAGTTTGAACTTTGCCAGCAGCCCCGTCCGGATCGGAAGCCATGCCTTGATCGCCGCCTGAGCGTATTCCCCGATGATCACAAATCGCTCTTTGCGCCCCTTGCCGCGGACAACCAAAACGTCCTCATCTCTGAAATCGTCGACATTGATGCCGACCAGTTCCCCGGCACGCAAGCCGCTCCCATAGAGCAATTCCAGGATCACTCGATCGCGCTCCGGGCTGGCGGTCGGAATCTTTCCGTCGAGCAGTTTCTTTACCTGGTCTTCGTTCGGAACGTCAGGCAACTCCTCCCGCAGGCGGGGCGGTCCGGAGATTGATTCGATCAGGCTGGCCTCGAGCAGCCCCTCGCCTTCCAGCCACTTGCAAAAGCTCTTGACGGCGGCCAATTTTCTCCGGAGAGATCGCTGCTTCATGCCGCGGTCGTGCAACTGAACCACAAAGCGGCGAATCAGCTTCCGGCTGATGTCGGCGGCCGTGATCTCGTTGCCTCCTGAAAGGGCGATGAAATCACTGAGGTCGTTGCGATATGCGCGGATGCTGTTTGTGCTGAGGTTTCGCGCTTCGCAGTAGGTGAGAAACTCTTCAGCTCTGGGCTGGAGAAATACGGGCTCTGGGATGACTGGCATAGTAGATCCTCCTCAAGAACTTGAGATCGATGTGAACGTAGATGGCTGTCGTATCCACGGAAGAGTGACGCATCAGGACTTGCACGTCGCGAATGTCCGCGCCACCTTCCACCAAGGCCGTGGCAAACCCATGCCGCAAGAAATGCGGGGAGATACGCTTCCCAAGTGCCGCCTTCGCGATGTTCCGGACGCGGTAGTAGACCTGTTGCCTAGTCAGCTGCTGTCCCCGCCGGCCTAGAAACACATACGCCTCACCGCGTGCAGCATCGAGGCGGGGGCGCACGCTTTCAAAGTAGAGTTTCAGTGCGGCTACTGCCGGCGGGCTGAGAGGGACAATTCCGTCCTTTCCGCCTTTCCCATCCCAGACCTTGGCCGCGCCGGCGTCCAGGTCTAGATCCCTCATTTTCAACGCAGCCAGTTCACTCTCCCTCAGTCCAGAGGCGAAGAACGTAAGCAGCATCGCTCTGTCGCGCACGTCCAGCCATGACTTACCGAGAGAGGAGACCATCGTTTCGAGATCCGCCTGGCTGAGCGGCTTGGGAACTGTCTTCCAGCGTTTCGGGACGGGAAGGTTTCGGGTGGGATCGGTGCTGATCTCCTCCTCATCGATCAGGAAGTGGTAGAAATGCCGCAAACACGATAGGCGACGAGCGGCGCTTCGTGCGTTGATGCCTTGCTTCAAGGAATCGCTAATGTACTTCTGCAGACTGATTCGTGTGGCCTGCGGCAACGGCTTCTCCAGCCAAGCTGAGAAATTGCGGACATCATGCTCGTAGCTGGCAAGAGTGTTTTCCCCTGCTCCCCGCTCGATTCGCAGATATTTGAGAAAGCTGTTGATCAGGTCAACGTTATTCGTCGCCATCGGGCACCTCCTCGGCAATGTTTCTGAGAAATCGAAACGCCACCAATGCCGCAGCAAGGCTTTGGTTTCCACCGGCGACGGCTAAGGCAGCCCTGTGATTGCAATCCCGGACGCGATACCAGAAATCAAGCGTGGGCTGGAGAGCCTTGCGGTTGGTGCCCGGAAGCTGCTGAAGCTCCTGGGCGGCTTCAATGGCTTCCGCAGCGAGGAAAAGCTTTTGCAGGTATTTTGGAACGCCGCTGGGCGATTCGGTGGACTGTTCCCAAGCCAACCTTCAGCTTTTTCGCGATCGCGCGCCAGGACGCCCCGGATTCGCGCAGTGCAAGGACGGCGGTTTCATCGACGTCGGCCCTTGGCCGCCCTAGGCGCCTCCCCTTCGCTCTCGCGTTGCGAAGGCCTGCTCTTACCCGTTCTTGGATCAGTGCACGTTCGAACTCCGCCATGGCGCCGATGATCTGGAACATGAGCCGGCCGGATGGCGTGCTGAGGTCGAGATTGTCTCGCAGGCTGATGAAAGTAAGGCCCAAGGCCTCGAGTTCCGCCAGTGCGTTGACCAGGTGACGGAGAGATCGGCCGAATCGATCCAGCTTCCAGACCAGCACTGCATCGAATTTCCGCCGGCTGGCGTCGGCCATCAGCCGGTTCAGGGCCGGGCGGGAGTCTTTCGAGCCCGTCATCTTGTCGACGTATTCGCCGACGATGGTTAGCTCGCGGTGCTTGGCGTATTCGCGAAGCTCCCGCAGCTGCATTTCGGGATCCTGCTGGCCGTTGGAGGTAGACACGCGGGCATACAGGGCCAGTCGCGTTTTCATGGTCGCCTCCGTCCCACGCCGTGCGCCTTCGCACGTTTTCCTGGGATTCTGGTCAGGCGAGACTTCGGACGGCAGTTCTTGCACGCCGCAGGAAAGCCCTTGGAGTCTACGCCGGAGGCGATGTTTGTTTTACAAGCGGGGCAGATGTGGATTCCGGTTTCAGTCGGCAAAGCGCACCGCCTCTGCCTCGGGGCCTGGCGTTGGGGAAAAGCGATCGGAGGCGACAGGCTTCTTGAGTCCCGCGGCGAAAGCGGGGTTCGGCTTCACGCGAACTTGCGTGATCGGTTGCACCGGGGCCGAGGCTTCCACTTCGAGCTTCCAATCGGCTGCCTTCTCGATTCCGTAAAGCTTCGCTGCCAATTCCAGGGCTTGAGTTTTCCAATCGACCGTGCGGCGTTGCTGGTCAACGAAGGCGAGTAGGTAAGGAGAGTCGGTTTCTTGCTCGGCGCCGGCCGCGCGCAGTTCGAGCAGCTCTAAGCGCAGCGCCTTCTGCTGGGCTTCGAGCTGCGAAACCAGAGCGGAGAGTTCTGCGTACCGGCAAATCTCTTCCGAGGTGATGGTAAGTGGCGGCCGCTGTTGAGCGGGAAAGGGATGGATGGTAGTTTCGTGGGTAGCCATGTTGCCTCCAGTAAGGCGATCTGGTCAGGGCTGGGTGAGTGCTATAACACTCTCTCGGCCCGTTTTAATGTCCGAATAATCTCACCTTGCCAGCAAGGTGTCAAGTAGGTAGGAGAAAATAAATCACTCATCTTGCTGGCATGGTGTAACATTTGCCACATGGACGATGAATTGATCAGAAAGGTGCGGTCTGAACTCGCGAGGCAGGGGGGCCAGGCGAGAGCCAAGGCTTTAAGCGCCAAGCAGCGGAAGACAATTGCGATGAAGGCATCCAAGGCCGCGGCAAAAGTCCGAACGCAGGCAGCGAGAGACCGGAAAGCCGAGAGGAGTTCGTCATCGCACACCATTCCTCGTCCGCGGATAGGTTGATCGCTGACAAACAAGATCATTGGCTCGAAAGGGTCCTGGCCGAAGAGCACGAGCGTGACAAGAAGCATGCCGACCGCATCGAATTGCCGGACTGATCCAGATGGATCGAAAATCAACCGAACGATTCAAGAAATTGCTGCAGGCTCGGCATCGTGAGCTCCGTTCAAGCCTAGAACAAACTCGCCAGGAATCGCGGACTACACAGCAGGACTACGGCAAGGACGAGGGCGATCGAGCCAATACCTCTCTGGCGCGGGAACTTGACCTTGGACAGAAGTCTCGCGACCGAGCTTTGCTGGCCTCAGTGGACGCCGCATTGAAGCGGATCAATGAAGGCACATTTGGTGAATGCCTGAACTGTGGGCAGGAGATTAACAGCAAGCGTCTAGAAGCGATTCCCTGGGTTCGCTATTGCATCACGTGCCAGGAACTGATGGACGGCACGAAGTGACTGAGTTCTCTTCCCGACTCAACAATCGGAAGAGTGCCTATCTGTTCGGTATGACGGTGCGACGGATGGCGCTGGCGGGGAATTTGCCTTATGCGAAGCTAGTAGAAGAGAACGCTTTCACACCTTTCATTCGGCCTTAAAATACAACAGCCCTGATTTGCGGTCAGGGCCACGGGGTGCTGCCGAACTCTAGAACTTAAGTATGGCAGCACCTCCGAACACGGGTCAACGCTTAATTTGCGTATGGCGGAGGTGTGTGCGATGGAGTCCCTCGAATCGTATTACACGCGGTTCTGGAAGAGATTTCGTAAAGACGCTGAGCCATGGGCCAGAGACAATATCCTCTGGGGAATTGTCGTGTTAATTGGCCCGCTTTTGGCTGCCCGCCTGCTGCATCGGCACTTACTTGTAGACTGGGAATTGGTCTATACGACTCTCGGGCTGTACGCAGTTGCAGCCGTGATCTATGCCGCAGTCCACGTCTGTAGAGTCCCCAAGAAACTAGACACAGAGCGCGGCGCCAGGGAGGCGGCGCTTGCACGGGGCCTATCAGACTATGAACAAAAAATCAAAGAGCGTGACGATGCCATTCGCGCTCAGTCGGAAAAAACGAAGCGCACCCCAGCGGAGCAGCACAATTACGATAAACTCAAGAAATGCCTAGACAGGTTCGGTGACAAAGCTGCCATTGCCCTTCGCCATTTGAGAGCCCGTGGCTCAATCATCATTACCGCGCCAGGAATGGGCAATACTAGCGGCTCATTTGTTCCACCCGATATAAACCTTTCTGAACTGAACTGGGCATTAGGGGCATGTGCTGGGGAGGGCGTAGTGATTATCAATGAACCGTTTGGTAAGAATGAACGAATCTATGAGATTGCCAAGAATATGGATAAAGCCTTGGAGGATTTGTTGTACTGAAAAGCCGAATGCTACTTCTGTGGCGGGATTCACTTCTTATACTTCCTCGTTCTCAGCCAGTGACATTTGGATCCACCGACATCCCCCAGCGCTTCAAAAGCCATTCCGGGATATAGCATCGATCCTTGTTGCGTTCGCACCATTTCTTCAGCTCGCGTGAGCCTTCGCAAGTCTGCTCGTCCAAACCCAGCCTTCGGACTTCTGCTTCAAATCCGGTAGGGCTCTGTGGTCGAATGTCGGCGGGGCGACCGCTGGCCCAGTTTCGTTTTCGCGAATTATGGACCATCGGACTGTCTCTTCACGATCGAGAGGATGATACTTGCGGTGGCGGCACAAGTACAGATTCCCCTCAGGCGTTCCAACAGAACCTGCACCACGATTGCGGCAGTTAGTAGATAGGCACTTGCCACAGCGCGCATTCGTGCTATTAAGGTGAATCAAGACCTCGGATAGTCGCCGGCTCGATCACCGGTGATGACAAGGTGGGTTGCCTCCCGCTTCCCACTTTCCGGATATGAAAAGCGGGAAGGTCACGGGAGGTGACAAGTGGCAATCAACGGGCCTATTGGCGCTCCAGGCGATTCCCTTCTCCAGTCCATGCCAATGACTGGAAGTCTGCTACGGCAACTCCGTAGGCAACTCGAGCTCAGTCAAGCACAACTCGCTCCCCTCGTGAGATGCACAGCTGCGTCGTTGAAGCATAGGGAGCAGCGCGACAGCCTTGTTCCCGAGCACATTGCGATCGCCGTTCGAACTCTCATTTCCGCGCGCCGTGCTGGGGAGATGGCAAACCTCGCAAAGATGGCGAAAGGCTCGTGGAAGGAAAGCAAGGCGTTTGAACGGAAGCCGCCGTTTGACGTTTTACCGCCTTGGGGAACGGCGTGCGGCTGCGGCAATTCGAGATGCACGCTTTCTACTGTCAGCGATGGCGACTGGGAGGATCGGGGTCATCTATGGGTATTCCACGGTCGGTTCTGTCACACGCGGGTTTACCTCGATGCAAGCGGGCACAAGGTAGCGTCTCCTCGCAGACGGCCCGTTGAAGTTTGCATTGGTTGTGGTCGTTCGCGAGAACTTCATCCGCGAAACAGCACACGGCTGGGTGAAAAATATTGGACTACGGTGTGTCGGCCGCGCCCCGGCGATC
>WNFG01002496.1_pt1 | contig 15411 bp, 9 predicted proteins | sample 5400431 | NCBI WGS metagenome assembly WNFG01 (sample SAMN13153346, study PRJNA577476) | soil metagenome | isolation source: 120 cm saprolite under Douglas fir tree site 2 hole 3 replicate 2 | place: USA:California | collected 2015-04-18 | reverse complement strand
GTCGCAGGGTCGAAGAAGATTTGCAGCTCCGCCTGGAGGAACTCTCGCATCCGGTAGGCGCCCTGCCGCGGACTGATCTCGTTGCGATAGGCGCGTCCCACGATGGCGAGTCCCATCGGGAGTTTCCGCCGGAGAGCCTCGAACTCCCGCTTGAAGTTCAGGAAGACGCCCTGGGCGGTCTCCGGTCGAAGGTAGGCGCGGTCCTTCCCGGTCGGACCGATCCCGAGGGGGAACATCATGTTGAACTCCCGCGACGGACCGAGGACCCCGCCGCAGTTCGGGCAACGGATCTTCAGGTCCCGAACCCGCGCATCGACGTCGGCCAGGGTGAGCCCTTCCTCCTCGACATGGGTCACCGACTCGATGAGGTGGTCGCCGCGGTAAGTCTCCCCGCACCGCGTGCAGGTGATGAGGATGTCCGTGAAGTGGTCGACATGGCCGGACGCCTTGAGCGCAGACTCCGGCAGGATCGTCGTGGTGTCGATGAGATGATAGTTGTCACTCAAACCAAGAAACGTCTCGATCCAGAGGTCTTCCCAGCGACGGCGGAGCATGACCCCGTTGTGTCCGTAATCGTAGAATCCTGCGAAGCCACCGTACAAGTCGACGGCGGGCCAGAGGAACCCGCGACGCACGGACAAGGACATGACGTCCTCGTACGAGGCCATCGCGGCACCGAAAGGGAGGAGTCGTGATAAAGGATGGGGTGGTCTCGTCCGCGACGTACCTCTGCCGTTGCGTGACCGAACCGCTTGGCTCAACGGCGGCGACGGGACGGGCGCCGCGCGATTGGGACCGCACTCCCTGGCCAGACACGACCGCGCGAGACCACCAGCTTCACGTCGCTTGCGGTCGCGCGCATCAGGGAGGCGTATCCATTCCTGCCACCCTCCAAGTCGAACACGACCAGGTCGGCGGGCTCCCCGACTCGAATGCCGCAAGACGCTCGAGGATTCGACAAACGTCGGCCGCGGACCGCCATTTCGAAAATATCGCGCGCCCTCACGCCGCCCGTCATGCGAGCCGCGCGGTAGGCGAACTCCATTTCCCTCAACATGGACGGGACATTGATCATCGCATTGTCTGTCCCGAGCCACAGCTCCGCTCCGGACCGGACCATGCGCGGGATGTCCGGCGTCATGCCGAAGAATGCGTTGGACCTCGCACATACGACGACGGGGATGTCCGTCGCGGCGCATCGCTCGAGGTCCGCGTCCGTCGCATGGACCATGTGGACCAGGAACGCCGGAGACAGGTCGAGGACTTTGTCGATGTCCTCGCGGATCCGCTCGGAACAATGGATCGCGAAAAGCTTCTGCTCGCGGCGCACATGGGCGGCGAGTTTCTCCAGGTCATCGACGGGCCAGTCCGCGTACGCGCTGACCGCGATCCCATCCGAGGCGTTCAGGATTCCCGCCACCTCTCGGGGATCGTAGGCGAGACGAGCCGGTCGACCGAGTGCAATCCCCTGCAGGGGAAGAGCCACGGAAGCCGCGTACAGGAGTTTCAGGCCTTTGAGGCCGCCCTCCCGGAAATCGCAGAAACCGGTCGTGCCGGTCCGGAGCATCGTCGTGATGGCGCGGCGCATCGCCGCGATGACGGCCGGATCCTTGGCCTTCGCGAGGACCCGGTGCTTGAGGCCGTGCGGCGGGGCGACGAGTTCCTCTAGCGTGCCCCGGAGTTCCTGCGTGACGACAGCGTCGCCCAGATGGGTGTGCGCATTCCAGAGCCCGGGAATGATCAAGCCGTCCGCGAGGGTCTTCCGGGCGCGACCGCCGCGGGCCTCGACGATCGTCTCCTCTTCCCACCCCACCGTCCCGTCGCGGAACCTGGTTCCGTCATAAAACCAGCCCGAGACCCGTTCCACATCCGCGCGAAGGGCGGAACCGCCTTTAACCCTGGCGGCGGGAACCGGAGTCGCCTCGGAATCTTTATGGCGTCGGACCTTTTCCTCGCGATTGCGCCACCGTAGCTCAGCCGGTTAGAGCGGCAGTTTCGTAAACTGCAGGTCCGGGGTTCGAATCCCTGCGGTGGCTCTCGCGACTTTTGATTAATGAGCGTTTCATCCTCTCAGCGAATTTATTTCTGGTCGGCCAAGTTCCTCCTCGACGATGGTCCGTAAGGCCAACGCCCGAGCCGGGCCCTCGGTCACGTGGTCTCAGGTCCACGCGTTCCGAATGGCGAGGCACCATCTGGATCGTCCCTTGCCCAAGACCCAAGTCACCCGAGCCGCCGCGGACGCCTGTGGCGTCCAGGCCCAGGTTATGGTGGCGGCCCAACTCGCCCTCCGCGTTCGAGTGCGAGGCCTGACGATCGAGGATGTCGACCGAGCCCTTTGGCACAATCGCTCCCTGGCGAGGGTGTGGTGCATGCGAGGGACCGTCCATCTCGTCCCCTCCGAGGAGTTCGCGATCTTCGTCCGGGGATCGAGTACACGGCAGGTGGGCCTCGCCTCCCGCTGGTTCGATCGCGCCGGCGTTCCGAAAGCGTTCGTCGAGAGGCTCATCGAGGCGGCGAGCACTGCGATGGATCGCCCGCGGACACGCGGCGAGATTGCCTCGAGAATTTCTGACTCTCTGGGACTGCCCATTGAACGTGGTGGTTCGCGAGGGTGGGGGAGTCCCGCGGAGGCGACGGGCTTCAAACTCGGAGCCAAGATTGTCATGGTGCCTGACATCGCATTCGTGGCCGCTTATCGAGGCCTCGCCTGCTTCGGGCCGGACGAGGGAGAAGGGACGACGTTCGTCCGGCCGGACGCGTGGCTCCCTCGATGGCGGGATGTTCCCCTTGAAGACGCGGAGGATGCGTTGTTACGCCGCTATCTCCGGTCCTTTGCCCCCGCGACCGCGTCCGATTTCTTCGCGTGGAGCCGACTGACCATGGGTCGCGCCCGTCACATCTGGTCCCGGCTGGAGGACGAATTATCGCCGGTGACGGTGGAGGGACGCGGAGCCTGGATCCTGCGCGGCGATCGATCCACCCTGGAGCGAGCGAAGGCGGCCCGACCCACGGTTCGCCTCCTCCCCTACTTCGATTCGTACCTCATGGGACACAACGAGAGGGGTCATCTCGTCGACAAGGCTCATTACGCGCAGATTTACCGGCCGGCGGGCTGGGTGTACCCAGCCGTCCTCCTCGATGGACACGTTGCGGGCCACTGGTCGTACGAACGCCGGGGAAAGTCCCTCCAGATACGGGTGCAGCCTCACGAATCCCTCCCCGAGGCGACCAAGGACTTGGTCCGGGGCGAAGCGGAGGACCTGGCACGGTTCCTTGGGATCTCGGAAGCGCACGTGACCTTCGCGAAGGTCCGATGACACGCTGACAGGAACCGGTGGAACCACCTGCGACTATCGGCCGGACTTCAAGCCGAGGAAGTTCACCAGCTCCGGGTTCACTTCGTCCGCGTGGGTCCATGGGACGCAGTGCGGCCCGTTCTTCACAATCGCGAGTCGCGCTCCTTTGACCAACTTCGCCGTCCGGAGTCCCGCCGCCGTGATGGGCACGATCCGATCGGCATCGCCGTGAATCACCAAGGTGGGGATGTCGATACGAGCGAGGTCCTTGCGGAAGTCCTCCAACCAGGAGGCCACGCAAGCGAAGCTTGCGGTGGGGGAAGCGTCCGCCGCGATGTTCCAGCTCGTCCGGACGACCTCTTCGCTCACGCGCTTGCCTAGGAACGCGTCCGTGTTGTAGAAATTCTTGAAAAACTCTGTGAAGAACGCGTATCGGTCCGCGGCGACGGCTTGTTGAATCCCGTCGAACAGTGCACGGTCGACTCCTTCCGGGTTGTCCGCCGTCTTCAGGAGGAAGGGAGGGATCGCCCCGATCAAGACCGCATGGCTAACACCCTTCGATCCGTATTTCCCGATGTAGCGCGCCACCTCGCCCCCGCCCATCGAGAACCCGACGAGCGCGAAGTCGGTGAGTCCAAGCTGGGTCACGAGTTTGCGCAAGTCCTCGGCAAAGGTGTCGTAGTTGTAGCCCGTGGTGGGTTGGCTGGACTTGCCGAACCCTCGGCGGTCGTACGTGATGACACGGTAACCGGCATCGAGGAGCGCGGGAACCTGTCTCTCCCACGCCGCACTGCTCAGCGGATACCCGTGGATCAGCACAACGGGTTTGCCCGTCCCGTGGTCCTCGTAGTAGAGATCGATGTTTCCCGAATTTTCCTTGCCTACAGTGGCGTATGGCATTTCAAAAACCCTCCAGCGACCCCAGGGCCACTGGAGCTATTAGGATTTCCCTTCCCTTGGAAATGACCATCGGCAGATCAGGGAGGAAGCAGAGGTGGACCCCGTCTCCGCCGGAAGAACCACTCCGCCAAAGCGACCAACCCCGCGAGGAGCGTTCCGACGACAAAGCCTTACGGGTCCTCGGCCGCGGCGGAGGGGGCGCTCCGCGCATACGCATGCTCGACTTTCGACAACGCGATGTGCAACCCTGCGGCAAGTGCGAACGACGGGAGTGTCGCGCCGATCGGAAGGGCGAAAAGCACGATGAGGAAGTACAGCGCGCTCCCTGGAATCCAGCTGGCGAAGGCCGGCCATCGCCACCGTGGTGCAGCCTCGAAGAAATCGCCCTGAGAGTAACCTCCGCGACGCACGACAAATGTTTCAGCGATTACGACTCCAAGTAGAGGAACGAAGAGGCCTCCGATCAGAAGGAGGAACGTCTCGTACGGTCCTCCGATCCCCTGGCCCGAGGCGACCAGGTACCATGCCGCGGCGATGCCGACCAGGGTGGAAGCGAATATCGTCGTCGCCTGTCTGCGTCGCGCGGAAAGATTCTGGACCGACACCGCTGCGGAGTACACGTCCGCAAAGGCATTGTCCGTCTCGTCGACCAGGATTGCAATCAGCGGGAGGGCGCTCAGGCCCAAAAGGCCGATTGTGGCGAGGAAAGCGTATGGGTCCTGCGGGTCCAATCCGAACGATGTGATGCCGAGGAACACCAACGCAGCTCCGACGAGGTAGAAAGAGGTGTTCGCGGCAATGTAGCCGAGGCTCGTGCCCGCGGCGGCCCCCTTCGGCGTCCGCGCGAAACGATTGTAGTCGGAGATCAGCGGCCACCAGGAGATGGGCATCGCGACGACCAAGTCCAGTCCGAGAAGGAGCGAACCAGTCCCCGCGAAGCCGCCAGCGACCGAAGGTGGCCGGAGGTTCGGGTCAAGGTTGTGTAGTCCGAGGGCGATCGCGATCGCGATCGTCGATCCATATACGATCCAGATCGCGAACCGCTCCAGCCAGTTCCGAACGACCGCTAGAGGACCGCCCAAGGCGAGGGCCATCGTAATCGCTCCCCATACCGGCACGAAGATCGCCGCGGTCATGGGACCGAGAACATTCCTCGTGAGGATGGCGGTGGCTTGCGCCATCACGAGCAGTTCGAACGCAGTCCATCCGAGGAGTTGTAAGATGTTCAAGGCAGTCGGGGCGTAGGACCCCGTGCGGCCCAAGACCGGGCGAAGGCTGACCATTGTCGGTACACCCGCCCGGCTGCCGTGATGACCCGCAGCCGCTAGTAGCAGGCTCCCGATGATGGAACCTCCGAGGGACACGATTGCGGCTTCCCAGAGCGAGAGACCGAATGCGGTCACCAGGAGCGCGCCCGCGGCGAGGACGAGAAGCCCCGCTCCGAGACTGGACCACAGGACGAAAAGATCGAACGTCCTCAGAACTCGGAGCGAATCGGGGACCGGTTCCACGCCCCACTCCGGAGGCCGCCGCAGTAACACCATCGGCCGACCGAAAGCGGTCGACGTATAACGCGTTGACGGGAGGGCGGCGCGCGCTCGAGGATCAGGCCTCGGGTCCAGCTTTCGCGAACTTCTTGTATGAATGCCGCAGGGCGGTCACCAGGGGAAGTTCCCTTCCAGCGAGGAAGTGGATAAGGGCGCCGCCCCCCGTACTGACGTGATCGATCTGGTCTTGGAGGCCGAACCGTTCGACCGCCGCGACCGTATGGCCTCCACCAACCACGGACAATCCGTCGGCCTCCGCGACCGCGATGAGGAGTTCTCGCGTGCCGACCGAAAAAGGCTCGAGTTCGAAGACGCCCGCGGGACCGTTGAAGAAAATCGTCTTGGCCCGACCGATCACATCGACATAGTGTGCGATGGTGTCGAGGCCGATGTCGTAAATCGGGAATTTCGAGGGGAGGGCATCGACGGAAATCGGCCCGCGCTCGCCGTGTTCGTTCACGACGACGTCCGAGGGCAGGAGGATACGCCTTGAGAATTTCCGAAGCAGTTCCTTCGACTCGGAAAGGAGGGCATCGTAGTCACCGAGGTCCCGCCGGAGGAAATCCGTCGTGGGCTCGCCGGGGTCGATGCCGGCCGCATCGAGGAAGATGTTCGCAACCCCGCCCGATGTGAGCACCGTGTCCACGATGTTCTTCTCGAGCATGTGACGGGCGACCGCGATGGAGTCGTCCGCTTTGACTCCGCCAAGGTGGATAATCTTGGGCCTCTCCGGGTCCTGCACGGCCTGCGTGAGCATCGTCAACTCGCGTTCCATTACCCGACCTGCCATGGACGGGAGGACGTCGCAGAATCCCACCAGGCTCGGCTGGGCGCGGTGGGCGGCCGCAAATGCGTCCAGGACGAAGTAGTCCGCATGGGGGGCCAGCCGTCGGACGATGTGGGTGTTCACCATCTTCTCCAGCTTGGCGTCGGCGAGGGCCTCCTCCTCCGCGTAGAAACGGGTGTTCTCGAGCACCACGACGTCGCCGACGGTCGCGGCTTCGATCGCATCGATCGCGGGCTTCCCGAAGAGGCTGGGCACGTAGCGTACGGGGTGTCCGAGGAGGGCCGCGATCCGCTCGGCGTGCGCCTCCAGGGTCGTGAAGTCGTCCTTCCCGGGCCGGGACTGGTGCGCGAGGAGGACGACTTTCGAGTGCTTCAGCTCGCGGATCGTCGTCAGGTGCTCCCGGATCCGCGCATCGTTCAGGAGCTCTCCCGTGGCCGGATCGACCGGCGAGTTGATATCGACCCGGAGAAGGACCGTGCGGCCCGCGAGGTCGAAATCATCCATCGTGAAGAAATCGCGGGCCATGACAGATTGAGAAAAAGTCCCCGCGGTATAGTCTTTTTGCCTCGCGTTCGGGAAGGCTCCTTCCCGGCAAACCCGCGTGTGTTCTCAAACGGACGAACTAGGTTGGAACCTTTTTAGAGGGGCCCGGGGGATGGATGCCAGCAACGAGGGAACCCTACGCCCCAAGACCTCCTGCTCCCAGAGGGTAAACTCATCCGCACCACTCGGGGCGGGGCGAACGCCCTGAAGCAGCTCCTCCTCGACCTGAAGAAGTACTCCTTCTCCGGCTACGTCCGGACGGTTCGAAGTGTCGGCGGGAAGCGGTCCGAGGGGATCGTCCTCCTGCGGAGCGGGAATCCCGAAGCGAGCCTCCACCAAAGGGACGACGCCCAGGACCGCGGGCGACAGGCATTAAAGCTCGTTTGGCAGGACTCCTACGATCAATCCTGCGTCCTCGAGCTCCACGCCCGGGTGGACATGGACGGGCTCGTCCGGGAATATTCCGATGCGATCCTCGAACGGCCCGCCAAGGTGGTGAAGCGCGCCAAGATCCCTCAGGCCGTGGACCGGGCCGACATCGAGAGGCAGGTCCAGATCTGGAAGGACCAAGGGTACGACGTGAGCTCGCTCGAGTCGAACCTCGACGCGGAACCGACCGTGCGCACGGCGTCCCTCCTCGTCATGCGGGAAGCCGTCAAGAAGGCTGAGGCGGCCTCGGCGATCCTCGCGGGCCTCGACCTCTCCGGCTTCGAATCAAGGGCCGAGATTCTGCGAGAGAAACTGCGGGATCCGATTCGGTACACGGACATCGACGCGGAACTGGAGAGCCTCCGCGAGGCCGTGCAGAAGACGAAGCGGGTCGAATCGAAACGGAAGCTCGAGCAGTCCCGGGAACGCGACTTCAAGGAACGGACGAAGAGCATCTTGGATCGGGTGATGAGGCAGCGACGGGATCAGAGGCCCGAAGCCCCGCTGCCGTCCACGGACGACGTCGCCAAGGCCCTCGAAGAGGCGCCGGCTCCCGTCGATGCAGCGACGAACCTCGCCATCGCATTCACGTTCGACGGATTTACGGTCGGCGAAAGCAACCGGTTCGCCCATACGGCCGCGATGGCGGTTGCGAAGCAACCTGCCAAGGCATACAATCCCCTGCTGATCACGTCCGGCCCCGGACTCGGGAAGACCCATCTCCTCCACGCCATCGGGAATTACATCGCTTCCCACGAGACGGGGGCGAAAGTGCTCTACCTCACGTGCGAAGCCTTTGCCTCGGGGCTCACGGAGGCCCGCGAAAAAGGGTCCCTCACCGCTTTCCGGAGCCGCGTCCGCGGCGTCGATTGTCTTCTGTTGGACGACATCCAGTTCCTGAGCGGCATGTCGGAAGCCCACGAGGAACTCTTCCACACCTTCAACGACATGCACGCCGCGGAGAAGCAAATCGTCCTAGCGAGCGATCGGTCCCCGAAAGCGATCACGAACCTCGATAGCCGTCTCACCTCGCGGTTCGAATCAGGCCTCGTGGCGGGCATGGAACGACCCGACCTGGCCACGCGGGTCGCGATCTTGGAACGACGCGCACGCGATGCCAAGGTGACGATGGACCCGGAGCTCTTGAAGGTCATCGCGACGGTGGTCGAGGATAATGTCCGCGAACTCGGAGGCGCGTTGAACCGAGTCGTCGCGTTCTCGTCAATGATGGGCCGCCCCATCACGGAAGGCTTGGTGCGCGAGGTCCTCGAAGAGCCGCAAGCCGAGTCGACGCCGCGGGTCACCGTGACGACGGAATCGTCGAATCCGAGTCCGGACGGACTTGTTCCGGGCCGGAGCTACCTCGTCGAGGAAGACCGTCCCGCAGAAGCGTTTCGCCGACTCACCGGTTACCTCGGGGGCCGGGGTGGCGGCCTCGTCATCACACGGACGAACCCGAAGCGGGTCCGGGAGGCCCACGATCTTCAGGCGGACCGAGTCCTCTGGCTGACGGACCGCGAAGGATCCGCGGAGGACACGATCGCACCCGCGTTGGAGCGGATCGTGTACGAGATCGAGGCCTTCATGACGAACCACCCGCGAGGCGGCGTGTTGCTCGACGGCATCGAGTATCTTGTGTCCAACAATTCGTTCGAAGCCGTACTCAAGTTCATTCGACGACTTCTCGATCTAGTCTCGGAGAGCCACTACGTCCTTCTCATCTCGTTGAGTTCGGCGACCCTGAAGGAACAGGAACTGAAGGTCCTCGAGCGAGAGATGGAAGTCATCCGCTTCCCTTGACTCGAGACCCTCAACCGAGCCGTTCGACTTCCTTGTAGAACTCCCGGATCTGACGGAGCGCCTCCGCCCAAGATTCCTGCTTCACAAACGTGCTGGCCAGTTTGAGGATTCCAATGGGCTTCGCCAAGTCGTTCCCCTTGAGCTTCAGATCGAGGAGGCGGCTTCGGGCCTTCCGCATCTCTTCCTGCACGAAGGACGGCACGTCCCGCTTCAGGCGATCGTAGGCCTGCGTCGCGATCCGCATCGCGGCGGCGATATCCCGTCGCTCCAGGGAATCGCGGGCTTGACGGAGGAGTCGATCCGAGTTTTGGATGTCCATCCCCATGGCCCGCACCTCCCGTACGAGCCGCTCCCCCTCGTCGATCGTCTTCCGTGCGTCGTGGAAGTCCTTGGCTTCTGATTCGAATCGGGAGAGGACGACTTGGTAGACGTCCCACGCGCCGTCGTAATTCCCCTTTTCCAAACGGCCCATCGCTTCCAGGAGGCCCGGCATGACCGCCGCCACCCCCGGATCCCCTTTCGCCGCCCGGATCTCCTGAGCGAAGCCTTCCATTCCGTCGCCGATGAAATCCACGAACGCGATGTCCAGGGCCTTCCGGGCGTCCGCGATCAGGGCGACCGCTCGCTCGATGTCGCGGCCTTTTCCGGCCTGGATCGCGTCGTTGATGAGTCGCTTTCCGTCGTCGATCTCGAGCCCGATTCGCTTCGCGGAGACGAGGAGAGGTTTCACCGTATTCACGAGTTTGGGCAATTCGCGGTAGAGCAGTTTGCGATCTCCCGTCGGGATGCGTCTCTCGGCGTCCCGTCGGGCCCGTCGAAGCGTTTCGAGTCGCGCCTGGAGAGGCGAACGCGCCGGTTTCATGGAGGGCGGGGACATGGATGCGGACGCGGGGGTCGGCGACCTTGCAGCGGCGACCTCCGCCCTCGAGCGGGCTCGGCCGACGCCGACGGGCTCAGCTTTCGCGGTTCCGCTCCCGTCCGCAAATCGCACGCCACAGTTGGGGCATTGGTCCGCGGTGGCTGGGACCGAAGCTCTGCACACAGGACATTCGTACTCGGTCGATTCTCCCTCGGAGAACTCGGCTCCGCAGCCGGGACAGACCGTCGTGTTGGCGGCGACGAGGGTCTCGCACACGGGGCACAGGAATTTCTCGCCGAGCTCGGGCGGTGTCGCACTCACGGATGTCGAAGTCAAGGCCGCGACGACGTCGCCAGATTCCGGCGTGTTCCTCGCGACGCTTTTGAGGGACTCGATGATCTCTCGGTGGTCCTCTTTCCCGTCCATGATCGAGGCGAGGATTTCGTCGATGCTTCGGCCGTCCCTGACCGGGACGTCGACCGTTTCGTGGGACCCTCCCGTGAGGTCGAACAAGGTGAGATCGGTCTGACACGAAGGACAGACGCGGGCATCCACGTCGACGGAAGAATCGCAGACGGGACAGACTTTCGTTTCCTTCGGTGGCGTAAGCCGACACCTCGAATTTTGTCGACGGGTTTTTAATCCTTAACCAGCGTACAAAGACTTTCCGGACTCAGTCCAGAGAATGATAAGTCATCAGGTCAGATAATCACCTACAAACGATTAAGTCGGCCTTGGTCCCGTCCGATGCATTATCACGGCGTGGCCATGGCGTTCCGCAATGCAATCGAAGGACTTGATAAGGTGATTCGCACAGACATCCTGCCTCCGAAAGTCATCCTTGTCACCGGTCCACCGGGCTCGATGAAGACGTCGTTTTGCTACACGCTCATGTCCCGCTACCTGAAGGACACGGGGGAGTTCGGCTTGTACACCACCCTTGAGGAGACGGTCCAATCTCATCTGCGGAACATGGAGTCCCTCGGAGTCGAGCTTTCGATGAACATGCAGATCAGCGACTTCACGGATCTCCGAGAGATCGACGCGGTGGTGGGCCCGGAGGATCAGACGGATTACCTCGCGTTCATCGAACGGATGATCGTCCACTACCGAAAGGTCCACGGGCAGAAATTCCGAATCTTCACCCTCGACTCGCTCGGGGCCCTGTACTCCCTGATGGAGAACACGTCGAACATGCGCAAACGAATGTTCTACTTCTTCAAGATGCTCCGCGACAACGAGCTCACATCGCTCGTCGTCATGGAAAGGAGTACCGATGGGGAGAGCCAACTCCTCGGGAACGAGGGTTTCCTGGTCGACGGAATCGTGATGCTCGGTCTGGACCACGCCCGCGGAAAACTCGTCCGGTATTTGCAAGTCGAGAAGATGCGCTCGACGGATCATTCGATGGAGAAGCACGCCATCGAAGTCCGCAAAGGAGGACTCACCGTCCTAGGTCCGATTTTCGAGGCAGGAGGCGCGTGATTCCATGTCCGCTCAATGGCCGATGCCCGAAAGGCTCGGCTTGCCGCACACACAACGGGGGGCGCCGTAGATGGCCGAAGCATCAATCCTGGATGCGCTGGACGCACTGAAGAGGGTCGAAGAGAGCCTGAAATCGCAAGACTCGGAAATGAAGGAACGGGAGTCGTCCCTTCAGGACCAAGCCTCGAGGATCGACGAGGACCGCCGGGCGATTGAGCAGGAGCGGAACGCCCTCGCGGACGAGCGGGATTCCATCATCGGCCGTGAGAAGGGCCTCCGCGCTCGCGAGAAAGAACTCGAGCAGAAGGAGCGCGGCCTCGAGCAGCAGGAGCAAGAGTACGAGGCCGGTCGACAGCAGGTCCTCGCCAAAGAGAACCATCTCATCGGTCGAGAGCAGGAACTCATGAAGAGGCTCGAGACCCTCGTGAAGCGCGAGGAAGAGATCACGCATCGCGATTCGGAGGCGGCGGCCCACGCGCGGGAAGCCGCTACCCGGAAGAACGACATCCTGGCCCGCCAGGAACAGATCGTCAAGCTCCTCGAGGAACAGAAGGCTACACTTCAAGCGCAGATCGAACGGAACCGCGAACTGATGGAGCGGGAGAAGAAGCTGGCCTCCGAAGAAGACGCGATCGCCGCAGCCCGCACGAAGATTGCAGAAGAAGGGAAGCGACTCGTGGACCGGGAAAAGCAGCTCGTTGCGTTGGAACAATCGGTCCGCTCCGCCGCGACAGGAGCGCCCGTTCCGATCCCGACGCCCTCCGGCCGTCCTGCGGGCGTCCCCACTCCCGGTCCCGTCGCGGTCCGTCCTCAGCCCGTTCCCGCGGGCTCGTCGTCGGCTCCTCGGGCGGCGGCACCCGCCGCTCCGGTGGCAGCCGCTGCCGCGAAACCGGTCGCGAAGGCCGCACCCGCATCCGCGCCCGAATCCGCGGCGGGGGGCGAGTCAGAGATCCCTTGCCCGGCTTGCGGAACGATGATTTCGGCGGACGCGATCATGTGTTATGCCTGCGGCCACCGCTTGCATGACGAATCCGCCCCCGAGGAAGTCACAGAGTCGGACGGCGAGTCGGAAATTCCGTGCCCGGCTTGTGGCACCATGATTTCTGGGGATGCGATCATGTGCTACGCATGCGGCCACCGCCTCGGCGGGGACGACGAAAAGGGCGCGAAGAAGGCCCCGATGAGCGTCAAGAAGGTCTTGAAGAAGAAGGTGATCTGAGCCATCGCGGGACGCGCCCGGGCGCGCTCGAGGCTCGTCCGAAGCACGAAATTTCCACGAAATTTTCGCCTTTTTTTGTGTCTCGGCGTGATACTTTCATGCATAGGGTTAAATAATAATTTTTCTCCATGAAAACGGACTCGTTCTCGCGCGGGAAAACAGCTCCGTATCGGGATAGATAATCGCTCGGTAACCTATTTATAAAGCGGTCCGGGATGGCCCGCACATCATGCCCACCGGTCGCAGTTTTGCGGAGTTCTTCCGAGACTCGACCTTGGGAGGTCTTCGGATGTCGAACCGAGCTGGACGGAATGGTAAGGCACTCAGCCTCTTGATCGTTTGGTCCATCGCGCTGGGCGGGATTTTCGCCGCCCTTATGGTGCTCTCTCCCGCCGCACGGGCTGGCCCATGCGATCAGGTTTCGGTCGTTTCTGGAGACTGGACGGTCAGCACGCCCCAGGTCTGTACGGGCATCGTCTTCACGGTCCACGGGACCATTAACATCATGGCCGGCGGAAGCCTGAGACTGGTCAACGGCGGTCTCACGTTCGAAAAGGATGCGGCCCATCCCAACTACGCGCTCAACGTGAATGCGGGTGGGAGCCTCATCTTGGACAACTCGATTGTTTCGACCAACCCGAATGTCATCAATCCGATCCTGAAACTCCCCCTGACCGTGTCGGGGGCAGGCAGCTCGTTCGTGATGACCAACGGGGCCAAGCTGAAATTCCCCGGCTGGTTCAACGCCACGAACGCCGCAGTGAACATCACGAGTTCGACGATTACCGGGTTTAGTCTGGCAGAGATCCAGGGTACGGGACTCGATTCGCAGTTGAACGACAACGGCCCCATCATCTCTTGGGCAACGACCACGGCGAGCCTCTATCGTTCCTCGATTGACAAGGTGTACCAGGACGGCCGCTTCTCGGAAGGTGGCAGGACCGGAGGCGCGAACTTCAACATCAGCCTCACGGCCACGAGCACGCTCTACGCGTACGATTCGTACATCGCGGTCGATTACTCGAACGTCGTGGGCCTGCACAATGAATTGCAGCTCGACGGGACGTCGAACGCATACCTGTACAACGTCACGATCGACCGCACGCAGGACCCGCTCTCGGCCACGCTTTGGACCCCCGCCTACCGGCCGACCGCGGCCGGCGGCAGCGTCTATCTGTTCCGATGGCTGAACGCCAAGGTCATCGACCGGACTTCGTTCGCCGTGACCGGAGCCACAATCTGGTCTCAGGCAAGCCCGACGGCCTCCTCCGCGCAGTACCCGGACAACGGCATGTCGGTGGTCCCGAGCTCTCAGACGCTTTGGTATCTCGGACGGTCTTCGAGCGGTGCCTCTGCGTGGAACCGCACCGACTCGACCGGGTCCGCTCGAATCCCCTTGTACACGGACCAGATCACGACCGCGACGTTGCCGAACGGTCAGTCGTTCGGGAACTTCAACGAGGTCCTGACCTATACGACGCTGACCGCGACGGGCGGAGTGTTCTTCAACCCGTACCCCGCGATCAACACGGCGGAGAACAACCGATGGGTCACCTACAGTTTCAATACCCAGGTCCGGACGCTTCCTGACCTTGCCCTCAAGCAGAGCGACTACTCCGCGACCAAGAACGTGATCCAGAATCAGCCGTTCGTGGTCTACGCATTGATCTACAACCTCGGGCAGACGGACGCCAGCGGCGTCGCGATTGCCGCCTACCACAACGGCAACCGCGCGAACCAGCTCGCCCGGACGAACGGCCTCGCGATCCCGCAGGGGACCTTCGTGAACCAGACGTTGAACGTGGCGGCGATCAGCACCCTCGGAGCGCAGACGCTCATGCTGATGGTCGACCCGGACAACGCCATCAACGAAGGCGGAGCCGCCCAGAAGGCCAACAACTTCGCGAACGTGACCCTAAACGTCGTTCCGCCGCCGGCGGGATACGTCGCGATCGCCACGCCCACCCAAGGGCAAACGATTGAGCCGGGTCGCGCCCTCGTCGTCCAAGGATACGTCCGGGATACTTCGGACAGCGGCATCGAGGGCATCGGTCTCACGATCGAACTGCGCTCGGGCACCGCCGTCGTCGCGAACACCTCGACGGCCTCTCAGGCGGGCGGCCTCTTCATCGGGTCGATCAACGTGCCGGCCGGCATCCAGGACGGTGCCTACACCGTCGTCGTACGGCCCTCGGCGGGGACGATCACCCAGGGAACGCAGCCGGTGAACGTCGTCACGAACGTGCCGTTCCTCAACCGGACCGTGCCGATCATCGGGTTGCCCTACTGGCTCTTCTTCATCATCCTCGCGGCGGCCGCCGCGGCGATCATTGGCGTGACGCTGTACACGAAGGTCTACGGCCTCGGCAAGATGGTCGAGTGCGGCGAGTGCGGCGCCTTCATCCCGGAGGACGCGACGTCGTGCCCGAAGTGCGGCGTCGAGTTCGAGAAGGACATGGCGAAGTGCTCGAACTGCCAGGCCTGGATCCCGATGGATGTGAAGCAGTGCCCGGAGTGCGGCGTCGAGTTCGCGACCGGCGAGGTCG
>WNFG01007207.1_pt1 | contig 15413 bp, 14 predicted proteins | sample 5400431 | NCBI WGS metagenome assembly WNFG01 (sample SAMN13153346, study PRJNA577476) | soil metagenome | isolation source: 120 cm saprolite under Douglas fir tree site 2 hole 3 replicate 2 | place: USA:California | collected 2015-04-18 | reverse complement strand
GATCTTGATGATCCGCACGAACAGGTGCCGCATGGGCGGCTCCATCTGCTGTCTCTGAAAGCGCTGGTCGGCGAGGCCGCCGAGCCACTTGGCGGCGACGAATCCCACGGCCAGGATGGCGAGGGCGCCCAGGACCTGGAAGCCGTAGCGGAGCAAGAGCTCGACGGTAAGTTCTTTGACGTTCAGGGCGTTCATGGCTGTCTCCTTGTCGAGTGACGCCGTCTAGTTTAGGAGCCTGTCGGAGAAACGTGCGGCAGACCGTTGAAATCACCTTGCGCGATTCTGTTCCGCTCCGAGCGCCGGCTTTGCCGGCGCAACTTGTTTCGGGGGGAGGCTTCGGAAGGGGGGCAGAGCCCCCCTCCGAGTATCCTAGGGCGCGGCATAGAGCCGGTCAAAATACTCGCGCACCATGCGGTCAGAGGAAAAGCGCTCGACGCCCATGGCGATCGACGCGCGCATCATCCGGGTCCAGCGGGCGGGGTCGTCCCAGGCCGGCAGCACCTCACCTTCCAGCGTGTCGTAGAGAGCGCGCAGGTCCCGCCCGTCCTGCCCATCCTGCGCTATCCCTTCTCTGGCATCCCCGATGGCCCAGCCCGTGACGCCGGGCTGGCAGCCCTCCGGCCACCATCCGTCGAGGATGGAGAGGTTGAGGGTGCCGTTCATGGCCGCCTTCATTCCCGAGGTCCCGCTCGCCTCCATGGGCCGGCGGGGAGTGTTCAGCCACACGTCACAGCCGCGCGTGAGCAGGCGCCCCAGGGCCATGTCGTAGTTCTCGAGGTAGACGATGGACTCGGGCCACTGGCGGATCGTCTGGACGAGGAGCGCGATGACGGACTTGCCCGCCTGGTCCGCGGGGTGCGCCTTGCCGGAGAAGACGAGCTGCAGGCGGCGGCTCTTGAGCAGGGGAGCGAGCCGGGCGGGGTCGCGGAGCAGGAGATCGGGGCGCTTGTACGTCGCCGCGCGCCGCGCGAAGCCGATGGTGAGCGCCTCGCGCTCGAACTTCACGCCGGTGCGCGCCTCGATCTCGGCGAGGAGCTCACCCTTCACGGCGCGCCGCGCCTCGCGAAGCGCCTCGTCCCCTTGCTCCACGGCGGCGGCGATCCGCGCGTCCTGCCACGTCCCACGGTGGACGCCATTGGTGATGGCGAGAATCGGCGCGGCGTCGTCGACGTGGGCCCACATGGCCCGCGCCGTCTCACCGTGAAGCTGGGCCACGGCATTGGCCCGGCAGGCGAGCCGCAGTCCCGCCACCGTCATGTTGAACGGATCGCCGCCGATCTCGCGCAGCTCGGCGGCCACGAGCTCGCAGCCCGCGCCCAGTCGGCGCAGGTCCTCGATGGCGTGCACCTCGTTGCCCGCGGGCACGGGCGTGTGCGTGGTGAAGACGATCTTCTCGCGCACCTCCCGCCAGGCCGTGGGGAAGTCGACCTCGGCCTCCATGCGGTCGGCGATCAGCTCGACGCCGGCGAAGACCGCGTGCCCCTCGTTGAAGTGGTAGAGGTCGACGGGCAGGTGGAGAGAGCGCAGGGCGCGCACGCCGCCGATGCCCAGGAGCATCTCCTGGGCGATCCGGCAGTCGGGCGCGGGGTCGTAGAGGCGGCGGGTGATCCAGCGGTCGCGCTCGTCGATGGGCTCGAGAAGGAAGAGGGGCGCGGTGGCGTAACGGGCCACGCGCCACACGCGGCACTCGACCTCGCGCGCGGCCACCCGCACCCGCACGCGCGCGCCCGTGTCGGCGAGCGTGTCCGTCGGGTAGTCGCGCCAGAGATCGTACGGGTAGCCGTCGGGGCCGATGCGCTGCACCGTGTAGCCCTGCGCCCAGCGTAGCCCGATGCCCACCACGGGGACACCGAGGTCGCCCGCCGACTTCATGAAGTCGCCGGCCAGGACACCCAGGCCCCCGGCATAGGACGGGAACTCCTCGTGAAGCCCGAACTCCATCGAGAAGTAGGCGACGAGCGGAGGAGCGGGGGCGGTCATTCCACGAGAGCATACGGCAAGATCAGCGGCTCCGCGAGGGCCGGGCGGCGCGCGAGACGGCCCGGAGGAGACGGGCGGGCTGGAGTATAATCGCGTCCATGACGACCCAGATCGAGTCCAAGCGCCATCCGGTCGAGGACCTGAGCCACGCCATCGAGTTCTGCTACCAGCAGGGGTGGACGGACGGGCTGCCGGTGGTGCCGCCGACCGAGCGGGCCGTCCAGGCCATGCTGGAGGCGGCCGGGCTCGAGGCGCGGCAGCAGGTCGCCTTCATCACCAATCGGCAGGTGGCCGTGACGGCCGAGAAGATCGCCATCAATGCCGTCATGGCCGGGTGCCTGCCGGAGTACATGCCGGTGGTGGTGGCCGCCATCGAGGGCATCGCCGACCCCAAGTGGGGCTACCACGGGCCCGCCACCTCGACGGGCGGCGCCGCCGTGCTCATGATCGTCAACGGCCCCATGGCCGCCCGCTTGAAATTCAATTCCGGCGACAATCTCTTCGGGCCCGGCTGGCGATCGAATGCCACCGTCGGTCGCGCCGTGCGGCTCGTGATGCGAAACGTGATCGGCACCCTGCCCGGCGCCCTCGATCGCGGGACGGTGGGCCATCCCGGCAAGTACAGCTACGTCATCGCGGAGAACGAGGTGGAGAGCCCGTGGGCGCCTCTGCACGTCGAGCGCGGCTTCACGCCCGAGCAGAGCACGGTCACCGTCATGTCGGCGGAGGGCCCCCACCAGTTCTACAACCAGCTCTCGAGCACGGCCAAGGGCGTCCTCACCTCTCTCTGCGAGGACATGAAGCATCACGGCAGCACCAACGGCCAGCCACAGTACTGCGTGGTGCTGGCGGGCGAGCACATGCGCACCATCGCCAACGATGGCTGGTCCAAGAAGGAGATCCAGCAGTTCGTGTACGAGAACACGCACAACTCGGTGGCCCACCTCAAGCGCACGGAGCGGCTGGCGGGAGCGCTGACCGCCGCCGACGAGACGACCATGCGGCCGCTCGTCCCCAGCCCGCAGGATGTGCTGGTGGTCGCGGCGGGAGGCCGGGCGGGGGCCTTCTCCTGCTACATCCCGGGGTGGGCGGGGGGCAAGAAATCGTCCCAGAGCATCACGAAGCTCATTCAAGACAGGAGGGTGTGATGGCCATGGAGATCCTCGATCCGACGGTGGAGCCGCGGAAGCAGCCGCTGACGTTCGTGCCGCGTCCCGACTCCCTCACGGGCAAGCGCATCGGGCTCGTGGAGAACACGAAGTACAACTCGGACAAGATCCTCGCCAAGATCGGCGAGATCCTCAAGAAGGAGTACGGAGCCGCGGAGTGCACGATGTGGCGCAAGCACAACTCGAGCGTGCCCGCCCACCAGGAGATCATCGACGAGGCCAAGCGCGGCGTCGACGTCGTGGTCGCCGGCATCGGCGACTGAGGGTCCTGCTCGTCGGGCAGTGTGCTCGACGGAATCGTGTTCGAGAAGGTCGGGATCCCCGCGGCGTCGATCGTGACGGACGTGTTCGAGGGAACGGGACGGGCCATGGCCGTGGCCTGGGGCGTGCCGAACTACAAGTTCCTCGCCCTGCCGCACCCCATCGCGAACCTGACTGACGCACAGCTGGAGCAGCGGGCGAGAGAGATCGCGCCGGAGATCGTGAAGCTGCTCCTCCAGGGTCAGGAATAGCCACGACGAAGAGCGCCAAGACCCGGACGGCCAAGACGAAGCCCGCGGCCCCCGACTACCATCCCCCGTGGTGGTTCCGGGGGCCGCACCTTCAGACCCTCTGGGGCCCGCTCTTCCGCCGGCCCAAGCTGCCCGAGCTCCGGCGGGAGCGCATGGGCACGCCGGACGGCGACTTCCTCGACCTCGACTGGCTGCCCGCGCGCGAGCGGGGCGCGCCCATCGTCGTCATCCTCCACGGCCTCGAGGGCTCGGGCAAGTCGCACTACGTGCGTGGCCTCATGCGCGAGGCGGAAGAGCGGAGCTGGCGCGCCGTGGTCGTCAACTTCCGCTCGTGCAGCGGCGAGGTCAACCTGACCCCACGCATGTACCACTCGGGCGAAACCGAGGATCTCGACTGGATCATGCGCACCCTGACCGTCCGCGAGCCCACCCTCAGGATCGGAGCCGTCGGCGTCTCGCTCGGCGGCAACGTGCTCCTGAAATGGCTGGGCGAGAAGGGCGAGGGCGCCCCGCCCCAGGTGCTGGCCGCGGCGGCCATCTCGACGCCCTTCAACCTCGCGGCGTGCGCCCGCGTGCTCGACCGCGGGCTGAACCGCTCCATGTACACGGCGAGCTTTCTGCGGACGCTCAAGGCCAAGCTCAGGAAGAAGCAGCGCCTCTATGACCGGCTCCTCGACCTGCCCGCGGCCCTTCGCGCGCGGACCTTCGCCGAGTACGACCGGCTCGTGACCGCGCCCCTTCACGGCTTCGCCGACGAGCGGGACTACTGGACACGCTCGAGCTCGGGTCCCTATCTGGCCCGGATCCGCCGGCCGACCTTGCTCATCAACGCCATCAACGATCCGTTCATGCCCGCGGCCGCCCTCCCGCGCGACGCCGCCTCGAAGTCGCGCTTCATCCACGCCAACTTTGTCCGCGAGGGCGGCCACGCCGGTTTCCTCGAGGGCGCCTCCGGCCGGCGTTCGTGGGCGGAGGGCCGCGCCCTCGCTTTTCTCGAGCGCCATCTGCTAGGATGACCGCTGTGTTGCAAGACGCGTACGGCCTGCCCGTCTCCACCACCTCCCGCGCCGCCGTCGACGCATATGATCGCGGCGTCCGCTCCCTCCTGGGCTTCGGCGCGGACATTTTGGAGAATTTCCAGGACGCCCTCGAGGCGGATCCCGACTTTTCACTCGCGCGGGCGGCCCTCGGCATCTCGCTCTATCTGGCGGAGAAGATCCCGGAAGGGCGCGCGGAGATGGAGAGGGCGGCGACGGCCGTCGCCACGCTCTCCCCGCGGGAGAAGCGCCACGTCGAGGCGCTCGCCCTCTGGGTCGCCGGGCGCGGCAACGACGCGATCCCCGTGATGCTGGAGCACCTGGCCGAGCACCCGGGCGACGCTCTCCTCATGCAGCGGCTCTACTTCATCTACTTCTGGCAAGGGCGATCCCCCGAGATGCTCGCGCTCACGAAGTCGCTCCTCCCGGCCCTGCCCGCCGACGGCTACCTCCTCGGGTACCACGCCTTCGCCCTGGAGGAGAACCGGCTCTACGCCGAGGCCCTGCCCCTCGCCGAGCGGGCCCTCGCCCTCAATCCCAAAGACGCGTGGGCCGTCCACGCGGTGGCCCACGTGCTCTACGAGCGCGGCGAGAACGAGCGCGGCGTGGAAGCGCTCCCGCCGCGCATCCATCCCTGCGACCATCTCGGCTATTTCCGGAATCATCTCCTCTGGCACCTCGCCCTCATGCACCTGGCGGAAGGGCGCTATGACCGCGTGGGCAAGCTCTTCGACAGCGTCTTCGGCAGCGTGCCCATCACCGTGGGCTCCGACCTGCAGGACTCGGTTGCCCTCGCGTGGCGGCTCGACCTCTATGGCCGGCCCGACCCCGCCCGCTGGAAGCACCTCGGGGCGGCGGCGCGGGGCTGGCTCGAGATGCCGCTGCTCCTCTTCCACGACCTCCACGTGGGCATGGCGCTCAGCGCCGCGGGCGACTGGGGCGCGGCCGAGACCCAGCTCGAGCGCCTGCGCGAGCGGGGAAAGAAATCGCGCCACCGGACCTTGCCCGAGGTCGTGGTGCCGATGATGGAGGGGATCCATGCCTTTGCGCGAGGCGAGTACGCGGGCGCCGCGGCCAGGCTCGCGCCCATCGAGGACCGCATCGTCGAGGTGGGGGGGAGCCACGCCCAGCGCGAAGTCTTTCACGACACCCTGCTCGAGGCCGCGCTGCGGGCGGGTGAGCCCGAGCGCGCCACCGCGCTCCTCGAGCGGCGCCTGGCCAAGCGGCCGAATCCCGGGCGGTATTGGGTGGAGAGGCGGGGGATGGAGAGACGGCCGTGATGGACTGGGGGGCGCTGGGGACCGAGACCGTCGAGCTGATGCGCGCCTACCTCAAGGTCGACACGACCAATCCGCCGGGCAATGAGACGGCGGGGACCCGCTTCCTCGCCCAGGTGCTCGACGGGGACGGGATCGCGAGCGAGACGGCCGAGCCGGCGCCGGAGCGCGGTAATCTCGTGGCCCGGCAGCGCGGCGACGGGTCCCTCGGCGGTCTCGTCCTCCACCACCACATCGACGTGGTCTATGCCGACGAGCGCTACTGGACGGTGGACCCCTTCGGCGGTCTCCTGCGGGACGGCTTCGTCTACGGGCGCGGGGCTCTCGACATGAAGTCCACGGGCATTCTCCAGCTCGTGGCCATGCTCGCCATCAAGCGGGCGAAGGTCCCCCTCAAGCGCGACCTGATCCTCCTCGCCACCGCCGACGAGGAGGTGGGCAGCCGATTCGGCGCGCAGTGGATCGCCACGGAGCGGCGCCAGTGGCTGGCGGGGGCGGAATACGCCCTGTCCGAGCTCGGGGTCATCGCGGCGGAGGCGGGCCAGCGCGCGCCCTTCGGCACCATCGTCATCTCCGAGAAGACGGGCCTGTCCCTGCGCCTCACCGCCCGCAGCGAGCCGGGCCACGGGTCCATGCCCTGGCCCGACACCGCCCCCCACCGCCTCATCCGCGCCCTCACCAGGCTCCTCGAGGCGGAGCGCCCGCCGCGCGTGCTCCCGGAGATCCAGGAGTTCTTCGCGCGCATGGCCGCCGTCCTGCCCGCGGGACAGGGGGAGGGCTTCGACCGGCTCGAGCGCTCCCTCGGCGATCCCGGTTTCCGCGCGCGCTTCCTCGCCAACCGCCACCACGCCGCCCTCGTCCGGACCACCTTCGCCGTCAACATGCTCAAGGGCAGCGAGAAGCGCAACGTCATCCCGCCCGAGGCGACGGCAGACATCGACTGCCGCATGCTCGCGGGCGACGATCCAGACGAGATCGTGAGCTGGGTGCGCGCGATCGTCGCCGATCCGAACGTGGAGGTGAGCGTGACCTCGCCTCCCAAGGTGCCCAATCTGTCGCCCCCCGACACCGAGCTCTACAAGGCTCTCTCCGAGGCCCTCAGCCGGCGTGCCCCCGGGGTGATCGTGGCCCCCGAGATCATGGTCGGCTTCACGGACAACTGGGTGTTCCGCGGCATGGGGCTGCACGGCTATGGCTTCGGGCCCTTCGTCCTCGACGAGGGCGAATGGCGGCGCATCCACGGTAACGACGAGCGCATCTCCGTCGAGAACCTGACGGCGGGGGTGCGCTGCTATACCGAGCTGCTGCTGCAGATGGCCGCGGCCTGATGGCCCGGGCCGCGCTCTCCATCCGGCGCGGCACGCGGCGAGACGTTCCGACCATCGTCGCGCTCATCCGGGGCCTCGCGGAGTACGAGCGGCTGGTGCACGAGGTCGAGATCACCCCCGCCCAGGCGCGCCGGCACGGCTTCGGCCGGCGCCCGTACTTCGAGACGCTCATCTGCAGACGCGGGCGGCGGCCCGTGGGCTTTGCCCTCTATTTCTTCACGTACTCGACGTTTCTCGGGCGCCCCAGCCTGTACCTGGAAGACCTCTTCGTCCTGCCCGACGAGCGGGGGCGGGGGGCGGGACGGGCTCTTCTGCGGGCCCTCGGCAAGGTCGCCATGGCCCGCGGTTGTGGCAGGATGGAGTGGACGGTGCTCGACTGGAATGCCCCGGCCATCCGCTTCTACCGGCGGATCGGCGCGCGGCTCCACAAGGAATGGATCCACACGCGGCTCACGGGCGCGCCGCTCAGGCGGCTGGCGCGCTCCCGCTGACGTCGATGGCGGCGGAGAGGGGCCAGCCCTGCGGAGGACGGGCGGTGTTCGGCGACTACGACGCCAAGAGCTTCTTCGACGAGGTCTTCGAGCCCGATGGCTCGCCCCGCCAGCACTATGCCGACATCGTCCAGCGCATCGGGTCGCTCTCGCCCGTCGAGTTCGGCCGCCGCCGCGCCCTCGCCGACCTGACCTTTCGCAATCAGGGCATCACCTTCACCGTCTACGGTGACGAGTCGGGCACGGAGCGCACCTTTCCCTTCGATCTCTGCCCGCGGGTGATCCCCGCCGACGAGTGGGCCCGGCTCGAGGCGGGATTGATCCAGCGCGTGCGCGCCCTCAACCTCTTCCTGCGCGACATCTACCATGAGGCGCGGATCCTCGACGATGGCGTGATCCCGCGGCGGCTCGTGCTCGCGAACCCGAACTTTCGCCGCCAGGTCCACGGCATCAAGCTGCCCCACGACGTCTACACGCACGTGAGCGGCATCGACGTCATCCGCGGCGAGGACGGCCGGTACATGGTGCTGGAGGACAACCTGCGCACGCCGAGCGGGGTCAGCTACATGCTGGCCAACCGCATGGTCATGACGCGCACCTTCCCCGGCCTCTTCGAGGGGCGCGGCGTGCGGCCGGTCCAGCACTACACCACGGCCCTCCTCGAGATGCTGCGCAGCCTCTCGCCGCGCGATCTGAAGGAGCCGACCATCGTCGTGCTCACCCCCGGCCAGTACAACAGCGCGTACTTCGAGCACGCTTTCCTCGCCCAGCAGATGGGGATCGAGCTCGTGGAGGGACGCGATCTCTACGTCGAGGACCGCCGCGTGTGGATGCGGACGACCCAGGGACGGCAGCAGGTCGACGTGATCTACCGACGGGTCGACGACGACTTCCTGGACCCCGCCGTCTTCCGCGCCGACTCCATGCTGGGCGTGCCGGGGCTGCTCCAGGTCTACCGGCAGGGACGGGTGGCCCTGGCCAATGCCGTGGGCACCGGGGTGGCCGACGACAAGGCCATGTACACCTACGTGCCCGACATGGTCCGCTACTACCTCAACGAGGAGCCGACGCTGCCCAACGTCCCCACCTACCTCGGGGCCGACCCGGACGGGCTCGCCTACATGCTCGACAACGCAGAGACGCTCGTCATCAAGGCGGTGGGCGAGTCGGGCGGCTACGGGATGCTCATCGGACCCGAGTCGACGGCGACGCAGCGAGACAAGTTCCTGGAGACCGTGCGCGGCAATCCCGGGAACTACGTCGCGCAGCCCGTGATCGCCCTCTCCCGCCATCCCTCGTTCTTCGCGGACTCTGGCGTGTTCGAGCCCTGCCACATCGACCTTCAACTCCTCGCAGGGCGGCGGGTCCAAGGACACGTGGGTGCTGTCGGAAGGCGGCCAGGCTTAGATGCTCAGTCGCATCGCGGAGAACCTCTACTGGATCGGCCGCTACATCGAGCGCGCCGAGAACACCGCGAGCCTCCTCGACGTCAACTACCACGCCAACGTGGAGGCGCCCGTGATACCGGGCGCCAAGGGCATCGTCACCGAGCAGTGGGCGCCCCTGCTCACCCTCACGGACGACGAGGCGGCCTTTCGCGAGCACTTCGACCGGGCAGACGGGCGGACGGTGCCGGAGTGGCTGGCTTTCCACCCGCAGAACTCCTCGAGCATCCGCGCGAGCCTGGCCCGCGCGCGCGAGGACGCGCGGGGGCTGCGCGATCGCATCAGCCTCGAGATGTGGGAGACCCTCAACCGAGCCTACCTGGAACTGTGCTTCTCCACGGACCGCGTGCTCGAGCAGGACGGGCTGCACGAGTACTGCGTGGCCGCGCGCGAGGCGAGCCACCTCTTCTCCGGCATCGCCTACGCGACGTTGCCACGCGACCTCGGCTGGTACTTCCTGCTCGCGGGCCAGCAGCTCGAGCGCGCGGACAACGTTCTCCGGCTCTTGCAGGTGCGCGAGCGGCAAGGCGTCGGACTCGAGCCCGTCGCGCGCGGTCTGGAAAACCATCGCGGCATGGCCCTGCTCAAGTCGGTCTCGGCCTACGAGGCTTTTCGCAAGCGCCACCACGTCGCGCTCGAGGCGCGTCGGATCGCCGCCTTTCTCCTCCTCGATCCCGATTTCCCGCGGAGCGTGCGCCACAACCTGGCCGCCCTGCAGGGCACGCTGGAGAACATCGAGCGGCTCAATCCGGGCGCGCCGGGCACGGCCACGCGGCAGGCGGGGTGGCTCGCGGCGCGGCTCGAGTACATGCAAGGGGTCGAGCCCATCCTCGACGCCAAGGAGCCGGGGCTCGAGACCCTGCTCCAGGAGGTATCGGCCATCTCCGACGCCATCAGCTCGACCTACTTCGGCGTGACGGGAGTAGATCAGCCGCCCGAGCCGCGGGGCGAGTCTGCCGCGTGATGACGACGGCGGGATCACCCATTCACCTGGCCGTGGTCCACGTCACAGAGTATCGCTATCCCGAGCCGGCCTGGGATTCCTTCAACGAGGTCCGGCTCTCCCCAACGGACGATCACGCCCAGAGCCTGCTCTCTTTCGAGCTCGAGCTGTCGCCGGAGGCGACGGTGCGGAGCCATCTCGACTACTACGGAAACCGCGCGCACCAGTTCCACATCGCGGAGGCGCATCGTCGGCTCGCCATCGAGGCCCGCTCGAGCGTGGTCACCTATCCGCGCCCCGCGCCCGTGCAGGTGGCGGCGGACAGCCTGGCCGAGCTGAAGCCCCGCTTCTTCGAGTTCCTGGCTCCGACCCGGCGCGTGCCGCTGGAGGAGGACTGGGCCGCCGCGATGCGAGCGCCCATCCTCGCCCCCGATGGCGACCTCGTCGAGTACCTCACGAGGCTCACGCGCCACCTCCACGATTTCTTCGCCTACCGGCCCAGTGCCACCGAGATCGACACGCCCATGGCGGAGTTCGTCCGCGCGCGCGCCGGCGTCTGCCAGGACTACACACACGCCATGCTCGCCCTGTGCCGGAGGATCGGCATTCCCGCGCGCTATGTCAGCGGATACCTCGAGACGGGCGCGAGCCTCACCCTCGGGTCGGATGCCTCGCACGCCTGGATCGAGGCCTATCTGCCGGGGAGCGGCTGGGTCGGCTTCGATCCGACCAACGGCACCCTGGTGGGGCAGACGTACGTCAAGGTCGGACACGGCCGCGACTACGACGACGTGGCGCCGGTCAAAGGGCTCCGCCGGGGCGGTGGAACCGAGAGCCTGCGCGTGGCGGTTCGCGTGCTCCGGGTGGAGGCCCCCGGCACCACGGCAGCTTCGACCGCCTGAGAGGTCACCGGGACCGCTCCGTGCGGCAAGACGTTCTGGACATTGGCGCGCTTCACCGTCGGCGCTACGCAGTCGGCGCTACGCAGGAGCGTGGGTTTGCCAGCCGGTGCAATCAACCCCGCCATCCTGACGCGAGCATGCTGCCAGCGCGCCGTGTTGCCCCCTGTCGGAGCGTAGAGCTCGGCGGTTTCGCGATTCAACGCCGCCCGAGAAAAGTCTTCGCGTGTGCCAGTTCCGGACGCACGGTGTCGGCCTTGCTGGACAGCGCGACGAGCTTCTCAAAGTATCCCACGGCCTTCTGCCGGTCGCCGGCGGCTTCAGCGGCGCGCGCGGCACCGGAGAGGCTCCGATAGCGGTTCCGGTTCTCCTTGAGCGAGGCCTCGAACTCCCCCAGTGCGGCCGCGGGCTGCCCGATCTGGAGCAGCAGCTCACCGAGCAGCTCGCGCATTGGATAGAGCCGGTTCTCCATCGCCACGTGCTTGACACTGCCATCTTCGCCGTCGGCGGCAGCGCGCATGAGCTTTGTCGCCTGGTCGCGAGCGCCCTCCGCGTATGCCACCCAGGCTGCGACGGCAAGGATCTGCTCCTGGGTGCGATCGGCCCAATAGGACTGGCTCGACTGCTCGAGTGCGCTGCGCAGCTCCAGCAGCGCGTGGACCTCGCGTTTCGCTCCGGCCAGATCGCCGCTGCGCGCCATGCCGAGCCCGCGGGCGAAACGAGTCAAGGAGTCGGCCATGACGCGTCCGGTCGAGGAGACCGGCAGCGCAGCCGCACCGGCCCAGTCGGCGCGCTCGAGCGCGTAGCGCGCCGGGATCGCGGCGACCGCCGTGAAGTTCGCGAGGATGGGATACTCCCTTTGGGGAAGCGCCACGATGAGATCCACCAGAGCTTTGGCCTTGGCGTCCTGCGCAAGCTGGAGATGGGCGTAGACCATGAAGTCCGTCGCGTGGTGATAGTCGGGCTGGACCTCGAGCGCCGATCGGTTCGAGGCGATGGCCTCCTCCCACATCCCCACCATCGAATAGATGTGTGACGGCATGTGCCGGGCATGCGGCGCAGCCGGCGCGATGCGCGCGTATTGCCCCGCGATTCTGATGCCCTTGTCGGCGAGCGGCGGGTAATCGTAGGCGTGGACCAGGTAGTGCGCCACCCCGGGATGCTCGGGGTTCTGCTTGAACAAGCGCTCCAGAATCTCCGCCGATTTCAGCTGGTTCCCGTAGGTCTTGTCGTTCTTCGGCGCGGAGGCCTGTAGGGTCAGCGCGTAATACGTCCAGGCCTCGAAGTCATCGGGATAGCGTTGCGCCATCTGCTCCATCGCCTTCGTGTAAGCGACGAGCCGGGCGTTCAGCGGCACCGTGTCGGGGTCGCGATAGTAGACGCCGATCCCCTCGATCCAGTCGCGCTCGCGCTGGGTCTTGGCCCCGATCACCCGTGCCTTGTCGAGCCCCTCCGACGCGGCAGCGATGTCTTTCGACGACGGCGCCGCCGCCAGCGAATTCCCGAGGTAATTGACGGCCAGCCCCCAGTACGCGATCGCGCAGCTCGGATCCTGCTGGATGACCGCGTCAAAGACCTTGCGCGCTTCCGTGAACCAGTACGAATGCAGCATCGCCACGCCGCGCTCGAACTGGCCCTGCACCTTGGAATCGCAGGACGTCGGGAACGAGACTTTGCCGAGCTTCTCTTGCTGAGAGAACCCGGGCAGCGGCAGGGCAACGGCGCAAAGGAGCGCGAACACAACCGACGCGATTCTCATATTGCCTCCTCGTTCCTCGCAGCGCCCATGGATTTCATGCTTCGCGGCTACTGAACCGGGACGATGCCAGGCTCGCCCTTGGGGTGGATCACAACCACGAGGATCTTGAGTGGGGTTGAGCCGGGGTTCTTCGCATTGTGGATTGTTTTCGGGACGAGCATGGCGTGAGTACCTTCTTTCAGATCCGAGGGGCCTTGGCCGTCGACCTCCAAGGCGCCTGTCCCGGACAGGACGTACGCGATCTCGGTTCCCGGATGGTAGTGTCGGCCACCCTGAGCCCCGGGGGCAATCTCGGCAAGGACCATCAGTGCTTCTTTCCCCTCGATCCCGGCCAGGCCCTTCTGCATCAGGGGCGTGCGCTTCACGCCTTGCTGTTGCGCGTGGAGAGCCTGGGTGCCGAAACTTCCGATCAGCGTCCCGACGATCAGCGCGCTCACGGCGAGAGGGGCTGTACGCTTCATCGTTGCGCCTCCATTGATGAAGGGTGCTGGGGACCCGGTCGCGTCTCGACCCTCGTCGGCGAGTAGCCGCCTGGTTTCTGCACGTCCAGGGTCGCTTCTAGCCGCAGTCTAGGGATGCGGGTTCTGATGTGTCCAATGCGTTTTCTCTCATATAATCGATGCACCAGGTGCATCAAGGATGGACTTGCGACACTTGCGCGCCTTCGTGACCATCGTCGACGCCGGCGGCTTCGGCCGGGCCGTTGCCCGACTGAATCTCAGTCAGCCGGCGCTGTCGCGGCAGATCCACGCCCTCGAGGCCGAGCTGGACGTCCAGCTCTTCGACCGTATCGGGCGTCGCATCCAGCTCACAGCGGAGGGCGAAGACCTCCTCCGGCGAGCCCGCGGACTGTTGACGGACGCCGACTCACTCGGCGAGCGGGCGCGGGCCCTCAAAGGAGGGCAGGCAGGCGTGCTCCGGGTGGGCGCCACGCCGCAAGCGATGGAGACCCTGCTCGCCGGTTTCCTTCCACGCTATCGGCGGAGACACCCCGGCGTCGAGGTGCACCTCGTCGAGGACGGCGGCGTCCGTCTGGCCACGCGCCTCGAGCGGGGCGACGTTCACCTTGCGCTCACCGCCTCCACCGATGCGCGGTTCCGTTGGCGCCCGCTGGCGCCCCTCTACCTCCTCGCCGTGCTCCCGAAATCGCAGCGGCTGGGCCGCGGCCCGACGCTGGAGATCGGCGAACTGGTCGACGCACCGCTGCTCTTGACGCGGCACGATTTCGCCTCACGCGAATGGTTCGACGCGGCCTGCCAGGTCGCGCACATGCGACCGCGTGTGCTCCTGGAGAGCGGGGCGCCTTCCACGCTCGTGGCGCTGGCCCAGGCGGGATACGGCATCGCAATCGTTCCGTCCAACGTACGGATTCCGCGCCGAGGTCTTCGAGCCGTGCCTCTCGTCCAGAGTGGGGCGCCGATCGGCCGGTGGTTGAACCTCGCCTGGGACCCACGGCGATTCCTGGCGCCGTATGCGGAGCAATTCGTCGAAGAGTTGGTGGCGTACGCTCAGCGCGCCTCTGCGAAACCTGGCTACACTCGGCGCGCGCCGCCTTTGCCCGGTCCGAAGGCGCAGGCGTCGACCGTCTAGCGGCAGGCGGCCGGCTTCCCCAGGCACTCGCGCGGCTCGAAGAGGAGATGACTCGGGTCGAGGGCATGACCGCCACGAAGGTCGGTACGGGCGCGTTGCGAAACGATTCGAGGCCGGCCAGGGCCGGCAAAACCTCGGCGAGCGTGTCCGCCGGGGCCGTGTCGTGGCTTCTGGGGAAGGCTCCGTATGTTCCGGACGAACCTCCCGCGCTCACAAAGAAATGATTGTGGGTAGCGGCTAACGTGTTCTGTGGCGTTCGGCTGTCTCGTGTAGATCGACTTCGATTGGCCAAAGAGCGCACCAATCTTCTCCCAGCGAGCGCTGCGCCTACGCCGCCCGCGTCTTGACCGGCGACGGCTCGGTGAGCGCGGCGTCGATCTCCTCGAAAGAGCGTCCCTTGGTCTCGAAGCCGATGAACCAATAGGCGATGATCCCGAGCACGTACCAGGAGGCGAAGTAGAGGAACGCCAGGCCCAGCGAGTCGAGGTTTGCCGTCGGCTTGATCAGATCGTTCGCGCCGAGGATCAATGCCAGCCCTAGCGGCCCGACGATCTTGCCGGAATTGCCGACGCCGTAGCCGAGCCCCATGCCGCTGGCGCGCAACCGAGTCGGCCAGATCTCGGTCATGTACGGGCCGGCCACCGAGTAGGCGGCGCTGCCGAAGAAGTTTTGCGCCATGACCAGCACAAAGAACAGCGACACGCTGCCGAGGAAGACATCGTGCAGATAGCCGGCGAGCACCATCAGCACCGCGGCCGCGGCGCAGTACAGGGTTCCCGTCCCACGGCGCCCCAACGGCTCGATCAGTGCGGTGACGCTGAACCGTCCGACGATCGCCGCCATGTTGACGAAGATCATCAGGAAGGCTGCATCGGCCGGCGAGACCTTGAGCACCAGCACGAACAGGGTCGCACCCCACAGCCCGAGCCCGACGCCGCCGGTCTGGGTCAGGCCGACCAGGCAGCCGGCGATGACGCTGCGGG
>WNFG01020773.1_pt1 | contig 15419 bp, 11 predicted proteins | sample 5400431 | NCBI WGS metagenome assembly WNFG01 (sample SAMN13153346, study PRJNA577476) | soil metagenome | isolation source: 120 cm saprolite under Douglas fir tree site 2 hole 3 replicate 2 | place: USA:California | collected 2015-04-18 | reverse complement strand
ATCACCGACGTCAACAACGCCTATCTGCGCGCCGGCAAGCTCCAGGTCGAGCGCCTCGGCCGCGGCTATGCCTGGTTCGACACCGGGACGCACGACTCGCTGCTCGAGGCCTCGGAATTCGTGCGCATGCTCGAGAAGCGCACCGGACAGAAGATCGGCTGCGTCGAGGAGGTCGCCTTCCGCCAGGGCTTCATCGACACCGGGCAGTTGTTGCGGCTCGCCCTTCTCTACGCTAAATCGGGTTACGGAAAGTACCTTGAGCGGCTGGCCGAGGAAGAGGCGTGATCCCACCCGTTTTGCCCCCAAGAATGATCGGGATAGAGTGAGATGACCACACGACGCGCATTGATTACCGGCATCACCGGCCAGGACGGCGCCTACCTCACCGAGCTCCTTCTCGGAAAGGGGTACGAGGTGCATGGCGTGTTGCGCCGCGCCAGCTCGTTCAACACCGAGCGTCTCGACCACATCTATCACGATCCGCACGTGGCGGGTCCGGGGCTTCGCCTCCATTACGGCGATCTCACCGACGGCACGGCGCTGCGCCGCGTCCTCGAGAAGGTGCAGCCGCAAGAGGTCTATAACCTCGCCGCGCAGAGCCACGTGAAGGTGTCGTTCGAGATCCCGGAATATACCGGCGACGTCGTCGCCATGGGCACGCTGCGCCTGCTCGAAGCCTTGCGCGATCACATGGAGACGACCGGCACGACGGTGCGCTACTACCAGGCGAGCTCCTCGGAGATGTACGGCTCGGCGCCGGCGCCGCAAAGCGAGACGACTCCGTTCCATCCGCGCAGCCCTTACGCGGTCAGCAAGCTTGCCGGGCACTGGTACGTCGTCAACTACCGCGAGTCCTATGGGCTGTTCGGCTGCAACGGCATCCTCTTCAATCACGAGAGCCCGCGCCGCGGCGAAACCTTCGTCACTCGCAAGATCACGCGCGCGGTCGGGCGCATCAGGGAAGGGCTGCAGGAAAAGCTCTACCTCGGCAATCTCGAGGCCAAGCGCGATTGGGGATATGCCGGCGACTATGTCGAGGCGATGTGGCTGATGCTGCAGCAGGATGAGCCCGACGATTACGTCGTCGCCACCGGCGAAGCCTATAGCGTGCGGGAATTCGTCCAGCTGGCCTTCAGCCATGTTGGGCTCGATTGGCGGAAATACGTCGAGATCGATCAGCGCTACTTCCGGCCGACCGAGGTCAATTTCCTCCAGGGCGACCCCAGCAAGGCGCGCGAGCGCTTGGGCTGGCGCCCGCAGGTCGATTTTGCGACGCTGGTAAAGATGATGGTTGAGCACGATCTCATGCTTGCGCGCAAGGAGCGCACGCTTCTAGCGGCCGGTTATGGCCCATCGACCCGCGGCGCCGCCGATGCCGCCGACTGACCGGGCGCGTGACGCAGAGAGATGCTACAATCCAGGGATCAGCGGCCTGAAGTCCGTGGTGCCGGCTTCCGGCGTCGGTTGACTCCGATGATGGCGGCTTCGGCACGATCGCGTTGAGGGCTGGGTTTCGAGCATTGATGCAATGAGTAAGTTCATTCGATATGCCGTGATCCGGCGACCCGTCGATTTCGTCATGCTGCTTCGCGCGTTGATCGTCCTCGCCTGGCTAGCGGCAGCGGCGTGCCCCGGCGCGGGTCTTGCGGCCGATCCGCCGGCCTATCGGCTGGGGCCCGGCGATAAGGTGCGCGTCACGATCTTCAACGAAAAGGATCTTTCCGGGGATTTCGAGGTCAATGGCCAAGGGGAGATCGCGCTGCCGCTTATCGGCCAGGTAAAGGTGAGCGGCAAGACAATCAGCGAAGCCGAAGCTATTTTTGTTCGGAAATATGACGCCGACTACCTGGTGAATCCGCGCATCAACGTCGAGGTTCTGAACTATCGGCCGTTCTTCATTCTCGGCGAGGTGAAAAACCCCGCAAGTTACCCCTTTCAAAACGGGATGACGGTTATCAACGCGGTGGCTTTGGCCGGCGGCTATACGCCGCGGGCGAATAAGGGGCGGGTCATGGTCAAACGCGCAGATCACCCGGACGCCGGCGAGCAGCCTGTCGCGGAAGACGCCCCGGTCCTACCCGGAGACATAATCCGGGTCACCGAGCGCTTCTTCTGAGCGGGCGATCGACAATGGCGCGATCCACCGTCCAAGCGTCATGCCATTGGATACATTTATTTATCAATCCAGGAGATAATATCCTGGGGCGGAGGGGATAGGGATTATCGGGCAAGCGGCACGTCGCGCTGTCTTGGCGACGCCCGATCCCGGGGATGAAACCAGCGGACCGAAGCGGCCGAAAATTCGCCGGTGCCGCGGCGTGAACGGATGAAAGCAGCGTATTATGGCGGAATTGGTCACCCTCCCAGGAACACGCGGCATTGCCGAAAGCCAGCCGGGCCAGCCCGCGCGCGAGCAGCAGCGCGGTAACGGCGGAGCGATGCCTGAGCCGACCGAAGGGCCGGACCTGCGCTCGTTTCTCAACGTCCTCAAACGGCGCCGGGCCATCGTCTTTTGGACTGCCGCGTTGTTGACCGCCTTGGCAATCGCGATCGTGTTCCAGCTGGCGCCACGCTATACGGCCGAGGCGATCGTTCTGCTGGAGACCCGCAAGACGAATGTCGTCGACATCCAGGCCGTGGTCTCCGGGTTGCAATCGGATACGGCTGCCGTGCGCAGCGAACTGGAAGTGCTGCAATCACCAACCCTCGCCGGAGAGGTCGCGGATAAGCTCGATCTCAGGACGAACCCCCTCTTCAATCCTTCACTTCGCAAGCCGACGCTCTGGGAGCGTTTCAATCCGCTGCCGATGGCGAGCCAGCTAATCAGCGATCTGTGGTCGGATCCGAATGTCGCGAGCATCGATCCGACGCAGCCGCAACAACACAGCCCGGCCGATGCCGCCATCGATACGCTGCTCAGTGGCCTGAGCATCGTCAATGATGGCCGTTCCTACGCGATAAAGGTCCGCTTCTCCTCCGAGAATCCGGCCATCGCCGCGTTGGTGGCGAACACCTATGTCGAGTTGTATCTGCGCGATCAGCTCGAGGCAAAATTGTCGGCGACGCGCCAGGCGACACGTTGGCTCAACGATCAGCTGGCCGATTTGCGCGACAAGGTGCGTGACAGCGAGCGTGCCGTTCAGCTCTTCAAGGAGCAGAACAAGCTCACCGAAACGCGCGGACTGACGGTAACCTCCCAACAGCTCTCCGAGATCAACTCGCAGCTCATTATCGCGGCGAGCGACCGCGCTCAGAAGGAGGCCAATCTCCGCCAAATCCAGGACATGAAGAGTTCCGGCGGCGCTGATGCCGCCGCCCAAGTCTTGGCATCGCCCCTAATCCAGCAGCTGAAGGTCCAGGAGACCGAGCTTCTGCGCAAGGAAGCCGAGTTTGCGTCCCGCTACCGCGCAGCCCATCCGGCGATGATCAATATTCACGCCGAGGTCAAGGATATTCAGAAAAAGATCGAGTCGGAAGTCAACAAGGTCGTCCGCGGAACGGTCAGCGACGTCAACGCTGCGCGCGCTCGCGAAGCATCCCTCCGCTCGAGCCTTCAGGAGCTCCAGCGATCGACGGGCCAGCAGAACAAAGCCGAAGTGCAGATGCGCGAGCTCGAACGCGAAGCGGCGGCCAATCGCACGCTCTACGAGAATTTCCTCGGCCGGTTCAAGCAGACCTCGGCCCAGGAAGACGCGCAGCAGCCGGATGGAAGGCTGATCGCCGAAGCCAAGGCGCCGACGGTTCCGACGTTCCCCCGCAAGGGTCTCTTCATCGGGCTTTCGGGAGCTCTCGCGCTCTTGATGGGGCTGATGGTCGCCTTTGTCGTCGAGCGCCTCGATAACGGCTTCCGCCACTCGGGACAGATCGAGAGGCTCGCCGGGATCTCTGGCCTCGGTCTTGTGCCGAGCGTCGGCGGACGAAGGCGCCCGCACGACATCGTCATCGACCAGCCGGTCTCGAGCTATGCCGAAGCGATACGCTCGGTCAGAACGGCTTTGCGGTTCACCAATGTCGATCGGCCGCCCAAGGTCGTCCTGGTAACGTCATCGGTAATGGGTGAAGGGAAAACCGTCTTCGCCGTCTCGCTGGCGCGCAGCGCCGCGTTTTCGCGCAGCCGGGCGATCCTCTGCTGGGGTCGCAGACGATGCGCACCTTGCTCGACGCGCTGCGGCAACACTATGACCTCATCGTCCTCGATGCGCCGCCGCTGCTCGCGGTTTCCGATGCGCTCGTACTTTCCCATCTCGCCGATGCGAGCATCTTCATCATTCGCTGGGGTAAGACGCCGCGCCAGATCGCGCTCGGCGCGCTCAAGCTTCTGCGCTCGCAAGGCGGCGGCACCGTCGGTGCCGTCCTGTCGCGCGTCAATGTCCGCAAGCATGCCCGATACGGGTTCGGCGACCACGGCTACTATTACGGCCACTACGGCTCCTACTACACCAAGGTCTCCGCGAGGCGGCGGAAGCTAGTGAAGAAGACGGCCAAGGCGTAGCTACGGGGCCGCTCGCGCGGACGTTGGCTCGGGCAGGCGGGGAGCGGACCGGTCGGCGGGAGAGCCGTGACAGATCATCATCCGGGCGGATGGATGACGCGGCTATCGGGAAAGCCGGATCCGGATCATCGGCGTGCTCTCGCTGACGGTCCACTCGCAAAAATGCGACAGCCGTCAAATGGCGGCTGTCGCTGGCGAAGGACAGGATCCGAGGACTTTAGGCGTTCACCGATACCGTGCCGACGCGACGGCGCATCTGCAGCGCCACGCCGGCGAAGCCGAGGACCATCATGAGCCACGTCGAGAGCTCGGGAACGGCGGGGGTGGTGAACGAAAGCACCGACGGCGAGCCGTTGCCCTCGACATAGGTCACGGCGTATTCATGAGCGCCAGCCGGCAGGGTGTAGGATCCCGTAATCACCGAAGTCTCGCCCGGAGAGGTGTAGACGGGGTTGCCGAAGCTATCGACATAGAGGGAAGCGCCGTCATCGTGGAGAATCGTCCCGCTGAAGGGGGTCAGCGTGCTGTAGGCTCCAAAAATCAGGAAGAATGACGAGTAGCTGTCGCCATTGTCGCTGAGGCTGGAAGCGCCGAAACCGGCGAGGCTTCCGTAAGCACCCGACGGGGAAGAGAACCCTGAGATCAGCCCGAGATTGAGGAAATCCTGGGCGAGATTGCCCGTGCAACAATTGTTCTGCGGCGCGTTATTGATCCAGTTCACCGCCCCATTATAGGTAAAGGCCGCGTCCGGCGTGCCGCCCGGTATGTCCGCCGCGTCGGCCAGCGTGCTGGCCAGTTGTCCCGTCCAAACGAAAACGGAAACGGACGCTTGCGCGGGAATTGCTGAAAGCCCCGCGAGGACGACGCCCACCGCCAAAGCCCTAAGGGAAAATCCTCTCTGCCCCATCACAACGTACTCCTTATTTGAGGTTCGAAAACAAACGCAAACGCCCACCCCCTCATTAATAGCTAGATTTTTCCCAAAATGCTAGGCAAAAATCCGCCATCGCAATTATATGGTTTTTAACCTTGTGCAATGCACAATGCCACTGACAGCTGTCAGGTAGTTGTTTTTGCCGCCATTTAGCGCGGTGCACAATGCAGCCGTCGCCAGAAAGAACTCGTTCACCCATTCGAGTGATCGACGCGCGAAAGTTGTTCATCTCGGGCGATTTAGGTAGGAGCACCCCATATTTGACACAGGGCATTGACTCTTTGCCCATAAATGCGAGAACACTCCTCCTTAATTTCTCGACCTTGGTACGAAGGTATAGCATGCATCTTCTCATTATTGGCCTGAACTTTGCGCCAGAATTGACCGGGATCGGCAAATACACTAGCGAAATGGCAGCCTGGTTCGCCGAGCGCGGACACAGCATCACCATCGTCACAACGCCGCCATACTACCCATCCTGGAAAGTTGCGCCGGGATATAGCAATGCGGCATGGCAGACGGAAACCTGGAAGGGATGCACCGTCATCCGGTGCCCGGTCTACGTACCGCGCACGGTGACCGGCGCACGGCGTATCCTGCATCTCGCATCGTTTGCCCTTTCGGCGGCGATCCCGGCGTTTTTCCAGGCCCTGCGGCACAAACCGGACCTCGTCCTCGGCGTCGCGCCAGCCTTATTGGCGGCACCGATCGCGCTGGCGGCTGGGCGACTTGCCGGGGCGAAAACCTGGCTTCACGTGCAGGATCTCGAGATCGAAGCCGCGTTCGAGCTTGGGATCCTCCAGAGCCAGCGGACGAAGGATGGCGTTCTCGCGGCCGAGCGCCGCATGCTGCAGAAGTTCGACCTCGTTTCGTCGATCTCACCGAAGATGGTCGATGCCATCAAACGGAAGAGCTTCCCCGGCGAGCGGCTCATGCTGATGCCGAACTGGGTCGATTTGAGCCGCATCTTTCCGCTGGCGACTCCGAGCACGTTGCGCCGCGAGCTCGGAATCGACGAAGACCGCTGCGTCGCGCTCTATTCCGGCAGCATGGGTCAGAAGCAGGGCTTGGACGTCATCATCGACGCGGCGCTTGAAATCGCAGCGAAACCCGTTCAATCGCCGTTGTTTGTGCTGGCCGGCGATGGACCGGCGCGGGAGCGGCTCGAAGCCAAGGCCGCGGGGCTCGCGAATGTCCGGTTTCTGCCGCTGCAGGAGGAGGGCGAATTCAACAAATTGCTGAATGCCGCCGATCTCCATTTGCTGCCGCAACGCCGGGACGCCGCCGACCTCGTGATGCCATCGAAGCTGGCGGCGATTTTCGCCGCGGGGAAGCCGGTCATCGCGTCGGTGCCGAAAGACTCGCAGATTGCCGTGGCGGTGGGCAGCGCCGGCACCATCGTGCCGCCGGAGGACTCCCAGGCGCTCGCGGCGGCCGTGCTCGAACTCGCCACCGCACCGGCCCGCCGCGACCAGATGGGCATCGAAGCGCTCGCCATCGCGAAGCAATGGAACACCAGCGTCGTCCTCGGGCTGGCGGAGAAGCGTCTGCTCGAAATCTGTCGCACCCCCATCCCGACGGCTGCCGTCGCGCGCGTCGCGGACGCCTGACCGAACTATCGCAAGCCCGGCCGTTCGATTGGCGCTCGCAATCGCGATAGCGCCGCTCGCTGCCCGAATCCGATACTATGATGGCGGCGACACTTGTGAAGGCGGCATTGGATCCGGTGATAGGCAGACGGAAATTCGCCTCGCTGCTCGCCGCCGCCGCATGCACGGCACTGCCGCTGCGCATTGGCACAGCTCTGGCCGCGCCAGGCACCCAGCGCACCGCCGCCGTCTTTGCCCACTACATGGTGTGTTGCCCGGCAGCCGGCGGGGCGCCGACCCTCGACGATTTCCGCAAGGAAATCACCGCCGCGCAAAATCGCGGGATCGACGGATTCGCGCTGAACTGCGGGGGCTGGGCCAAGGAGCCCCACTATCAGGCGCGCTCGCAATTGATGTTCGATGCGGCGGCGGGCAGCGAATTCAAGCTCTTTTTCTCGGCCGACCAGGTCACTGCTGAAGAAGCCAGCGACATGGTCTCGCGCTTCGAAGCGCATGGGAATTATTTTCGCCATCAGGGCAAGCCCGTGCTCTCCTCCTTCGCTGGCGATCCCGAATGGGGCCAGCGCATCGTCGGCAACCTTGCCCGACAGGGCATCGCGGTTTTCTTCGTGCCCTACTTCTACCCGAAACCCGCCTCGGAATTGCCGAGCGCGGCAGCAGCGCGCCAAGTCTTCGCGGCGGCCTCGTTCGCCGATGGTTTCTTCTATTTCGGCGCCACCGGTCGATCCGACGAGCTGGTCGCGGCGACCGCCCGGATCGCGCCGCTATGGCTCGCCGCGGGCAAGGTCTTCATGGCCAGCGTCACGCCCTTCTATCGCGGGCTGGGCGGCAACTATCGCGCCTTCGAGACGCGCGGCTTCGAGGCCATGGCGGCCGAATGGGAAGCCGCCATCGAGCTTGGCGCAACCTGGATCGAGATCGTCACCTGGAACGACTGGGGCGAGGCCTCTTATGTCGCGCCCTTCGGGCGGCCCAGCAGCACCCTTCTCTGGGAAGACCATTGGGGACCGATGCTGTCGCACGTCGCCTATCTCGACGCGAGCCGCTACTACATTGATTGGTTCAAGAGCGGCAACTACATTGATTGGTTCAAGAGCGGCAGCCGTCCGGCGATCGAGCAGGACCGGCTCTACTACTTCTATCGCCTGCACCCGACGCGTCTTCCCGGCCGCATCGCGCCGGACCAGACGAGGCAGGGCTTGCCGAAAAATGCCGGCACACTTGAAGATCGCGTCTTCGCCACGCTCTTCCTCAAGGGACCAGCGTCGCTCACCATTCTCTCCGGCCGCAAGAGCGAAAGCTTTGACTTGCCGGCCGGAGTCCACCATGTCTCATCGCTCTTCGATATCGGGGCACAGCGCTTCATTGTGAAGCGCGGCGAATCCGTCATCATCGATAAGACCGGGGAGTTCGAAATCAACCGGGACCCCTGGAGCAACTACAATTATTTCGCCGGGAGCGGGGTGCCGTAAGATGTCGGCATTCCCGATCGATCGAGCAGCCGGAGCAACGGGTCGAGCGATGGTGAGCGCAAGCAGTGGATCTCCTGGCCTGCCCAAGATCAGCCTGGTCACGCCCTCGTTCAACCACGCCAAATTCCTTCCGCGCACCATTCAATCCGTGTTGTCCCAGCGATACCCGAATTTGGAATACATCGTCATCGATGGTGGATCATCCGACGATTCGGTCGATATCATCCGGCGCTTCGCGCCGAGCCTCGCCCATTGGGTATCGGAGCGCGACAGCGGCCAATCCGAGGCGATCAACAAGGGCCTCGAATATGCGACCGGTGATATCGTCGGCTGGCTGAACAGCGACGATACGCTGGCGCCCAAAGCGTTATGGCGGATCGCCGAGGCGTATCAGCGTTGGCCGGACGCGGACCTCGTTTACGGCCACACCTGCCTGATCGATACCGACGACAAGGTGATCAAACGCCTCGTCGCGGTGCCGACCAATGCGCGCGAGCTTATCCGCTACAATCGAAACATCTGGTCGCAACCGGGAACGACCTGGCGGCGCCGCCTGCAGGAAAAAATCGGGTTGCTCGATCAGAATCTGCACTACGCGATGGATCACGATTTCTGGATCCGCGCCGCCCTCGCTGGCAATCTCCGGTGCATCCCCTATCACCTCGCCAATCTGCGAAATCATCCGGCGACAAAATCGAACCTATTCACAGACCGTTTCCGGCAGGAACAGCAGCTTCTTGATGCGCAGTACGGTGTCGAATACCATGACAGCATTCACCGCATCGCGTTCAAGATGATCAAAATAGCGCGCGCTCTCTCGACGCCCCGGAACTATTGGTATTATTTCACGAGCCTCGATGATCATAGCGGATAACTGGGGCGCGAAGATCGGCGACGGCGAAGCAGGGGTGTTGCTCTCACAATTGATGGCCAGGTCCAGTGCAGCGACGGCGTCGCGACAAGCCGCACTTGCTGTACCAAATTCTTTTCCGCAACCGACGCTGAGGTCGCCAGATTTGGAAGCGCGATGTTAAAAGCGCTGTCGCTGACATTCGTGACGTCGTTCGTCATCCAGGCGGCGAACATCGCATCCGGCGTCCAGCTCGCGCGCCTGCTCGGACCTGAAAGCCGAGGTGAGCTCGCCGCGGTGCTGCTGTGGCCGATGCTCATCGCGGGATTCGGCAGCTTCGCCCTACCCGACGCGATTACTTATGCTGCCGCGGCGGGCAGGACCAAGCCGCAAGAACTGCTGGCGAGCACGGTCACCCTGGCGATCGCGCTGTCGCTTCCACTGATCGTCATCGGTTATTTTCTCATGCCGGCGATCTTCGCCGGACGACCGATCGCAACCATCCACGCCGCGCAGCTCTATGTCGCGGTCATCCCGTTCAGCCTGTTGGGGACCTTCGTCGTCGCCCTATTTCAAGGCGCCTTCCGCATCGCCCAATGGAACCTGCTGCGGGCATCCGTCCATCTCGTCTATCCGGCGGTGCTCGCGCTCCTCTGGTGGCGCGATGATGTCACCGTCACCAATTGCATGGCGGCGTCGCTGATAGCCAATCTCGTCGTCTGCTTGTTATCCGCCGCTCTCGTGATACTGAACGGCTGGCGCGCGACCATACCCAGAGCGAGCGAGATGCGCGGGCTCGTCGTCTACGGCATAAAAGTCTACATCCCGGCCATCGTGCAGGCCGTCAACGAGCGCCTGGATCAGGCAATCCTGTCGCTCCTTCTGCCGCCCGCGGATCTCGGTGAGTATGTCGTCGCGGTGACGGTCGCCCGGGCGGCGGGCATCCTGACGAGCACGCTGCAAATGCTTGTCCTTCCGGCAGTGGCCAAATCCGAGCCCGCCGAAAGGGCTGCTCTCTCCGGCCGCTATGTCAGGCTGAATACGGCGATTTCGGTCCTCGCTGCCGTCGGATCGGCCGCGGTGGCGCGCGAGATCATCCGCATCGCCTTCGGATCGGACTACGAGCCGGCGCTGCCCGCGGCCTACATCTTGATCCTCGCCAGCCTGCCGATGGGCATAAAATCGATGATGAACACGATGTTCAAGGCGCATAATAAGGCGCTGCACGTGAGCAGGATCGAGCTTGTCGGTCTCGTCGCGACGGCCGTTCTGCTGCCGCCGCTGATCTATTTCTTCGGGACCGTCGGCGCGGCTTTCGCCGCGGTTCTGGTGCAGGGCCTGACCTGCGCGATGATGAGCGATCGGGCGCGCCACATCCTAAGCATCGATGCGGGCCGGTTCTTCGGACCCACCCTTGACGACCTCATCTGGGCCGGCGAACAGCTTCGCTTCGGCATCGCACCCTCTATCCGGGGACGTCGGCGTGAGGATTAGTCGGCGGATTGCTTGAAAATCAAACTGCTACAGGAAGCCGGGATGAGCTTTGCAAGGATCGGAAATGACCTATGTAGTCGCCTTTAATAGAGATCGAGATTTTTACCAGGTCCCGCTAGCCCTCTTTGAGCAGCAAATGCTCTCGTTCTTAATCACCGACCTTTATTACCTCAATGATCATCCGGCATTCGGGATGCTTCCTGGCGCGGCGCGTTTACGGCATCGTTGTGCTTCCGGACTGCCGTCCGCGAAGGTGAAGTGGAACGTCCCCGCCCTGGCGTTGCAGTTGCGCAACCAATTGGTCGGCAATTCCTCCCCCGACGCGTTCGATGCGGTTGATCGCGCGCTGTCGCTTGCTGCCCTCAAATGCGCGCAACGGACGCGGTCGAACCTCTTTCTTTACAGTCATTACGCCTACGATGCTTTCACTTCGAACAGATCGCGGGACATGGTTAAGGGCTTATTCATGTTCCACCCGCACACTGATCTCATTCAGAAGATTCTGACCGAGGATTTCGAAGACCATCCAGAGTGCGTCTGGTCCGTCCAGTATGAGAAAGACACCGCCGGACAAAATTCTAGAACTGTCGAATTACGCGAGGAATGGCGATACGCTGATTTTATCGCGTGTGCTAGCTCGTTCACCGCGCGGTCGTTGCACCATGCCGGTTGCGATCCCGCGAACATCACTGTGGTGCCGTACGGTATTGATGTCGCCGAAATACCCTTTGAGAGGAACGCAGGAGGTCGCCGGCGCTGCCGTTTCCTATTCGTCGGGCAGGGCGTCCAGCGCAAAGGACTGCACCATCTCCTCAAGGCTTGGAGCTTGGTTAAGCTCCCAAACGCCGATCTAACGCTCATCCTTAGCCGCGCCGACCCTGGGATCGTGAAGCTGGCGGGCGACAATGTCACGATTCTTGCCAAGCAGACGCGGGACGACCTCTATCAGCATTACAACGCCGCCGATGTTTTCGTACTGCCATCTCTCGTCGAGGGCTTTGGATTGGTCTACCTAGAGGCGTTGGCCGCGGGGTGCTATTGCATCGGGACAGAGAATACCGGGCTTCCTGATCTGACCTCAGGATCACAACCGGGCAATCCGGTCATCGACCTCGTCGAGGTAGGAAGCGTTGAGCTGCTGGCCGCCGCATTGGAGCGCGCCCATGACCTGTATCAGCGCGGCGCCCTCGATCCAGCGGCGATAAGGCGGTTCGGGCAAACTAAGAGATGGGATAAATTTCGCGCCGGAATTTCGGAGCTAGCCCAACGCAACTTGGGTGCGTGACTAATAAAATGATCGACTTTGTACTTTATGCCCAGGCGGCCTTCTTCTTCGCGACAATCGCGTCATTTTTTTTGTCGCGCGCCGCGTCGATCTTCCATCCCCTCACATTTTATCTCGCCTTTCACGGTCTCGTCTTTGTAATACGTCCTCTGCTCATATACTACGCTGGCTTTGAAAATGCCTTTCTGTACATGGGTTTTCACCCGACCGACGATCAGTTCGTTTTTACGCTCGTCGTATCGTCTGTCGCGCTGCTCGTCTTCGCCGTCGTCAGCATCGCCTATGGCGGGGGGGCGGTGGCCGGCCACCTGCCCAGTCGCCCATCCTTCTCGAAAGAGGACATCAATGCGTTCGCCATCGTCGCGGCGGCAATTCTTCCCGTCGCGTTCTATTCGGCCGTCGCATCGCTCGCGATGTTCCAATTCGAGGCCGGACCAAACCAGTTCGTCGAACTCGACGTCAACACAGGGGTCGCGCATTTCACCAATGGTTCCGGTTACGCCTACGAGGCGCAATCGAGCATTGGTGCCATCGTCGTGGCCTTCTTTTGGCTCTGCGGCCTGCGTTGGTGGTCGATCGTCCCCATCCTGATCTTCATGGGTTGGCGCGCCTATTTCGGGATCGCGCGGTGGCCGATGATCATCATGGGCCTGGTGATCATGCTCCTAACCGCTTTTTGCGGCGGCAAGAAATGGCCTTATATGCGACATCTCCTCGCCGCCGTGCCGCTGCTCCTCCTTTTCCATCTGGTGGGGCAGGATCGCAGTTGGTTACGCGCGGTAATGGGCGAAGACGTGCAACAAGAGACGCCGGCAACGAACGCGGATTTCCTGCAGACGCTGGACGGCCCCGATTTCGCCAATTTCGACTATCTCGCCTACGTGCTGGCGATGGTGCCGGACAAGACGCAGAGCTTCACCTATTTCACGCAGTATCTTCAGCTCCTCACCGAGCCGATCCCGCGGGCGCTGTGGTCGGGCAAGCCCCTGGGCTCGCCGGTCGTGCTGGTCAACCTCGTCCAGTTCGGAAATTTCATCGGGCTGACAACCTCGTTGCCCGGCGACGGCTGGATGAGCTTCGGCTGGGTCGGGCTCGTTGTCACGATGGGCGTCGTCGCCTTCGTTCTCGCCCGGTTGCACAGCTGGTTCTGCCGCCACCAAAGCGACCCCTACACCGTCCTGATCTATTGCCTATTCCTGCCGCTTACCATCCAATGGTTCCGCGATGGCGGGATTTCCATCGCCAAGTTCGCCTTGTTCACCGTCGGACCCGTGATACTTTGGCGGGCGCTCGCGCGATACCTGACATCACTGAAGAACCGAGGGCGTGCTCGAGTGCGGTCGGTCGCCTTGCCGCCTCAACTTGACTAGCGGCGCCGAATCAGCAGCTTGAATCTTGATCGCGGGGGGCATCGTGGACGGGTCGAATGGGCGCTCACCTGGCTTTGCCGCGGTGAGCGGCAAATCAGGTATCGCCTTGCTCCATCATTTGCGATGGGTTGCGGCGCTGGCCGTCGCGGTCAGCCACATCCGCAACCATGTGCTGGTCGATTTCCCCGCCATCGACGGCCCGGGGCCCATGGCCTTCGCCGTCTACGCGCTAAGCGGTTATGGACTATACGTTGATCCGGAGATAGAGGAGTCGTGGAAGTATTTCCTCGTCGATCGCTTCAGCCGCATCTTTATCGTGTTGTGGCCCAGCCTCGTTCTATCGGCCGCAATCGTCTCCTTTGTCGTCCACGTCCTGCCCGATGCGCCGTTCGCGATCAGCACGGATTGGGATTCGGCATGGCTGGGGCCGATCAGCAAGGATATGAGCCCGGAGCCATGGCTTTACGCGGCGCTGCTGATCAATGAAACGGTCGGCCCGACCATCTTCGTCAACAGCCCTCTATGGTCGCTCGCCTATGAGTGGTTCTACTACATGGCGGCCTTGGCCATCGTGCTCCTCGTGCGCCGGGTTTTCATCTCGGCAACCGCCATTCTCTTCGCCTATTTCGCACTCCTCATCATCGTCGTTCTGATGAGCAAGCCGGCCATCATTATGGGGGGCATCGTCTGGACGATGGGACTGGTAGCGAAGATCGCGTCCGATCGGCGGTGGCTCGGTGGGCGCGCATCGCTGCTGGCAGGAATCGCCTTGACCATCGGTGCGCTCGCCTATTCGCGAACGCATGTCGTCGACGATTGTGTGATCGGCGCACTGCTCGCCTTCGTCATCGCGCACGCGCGCTGGCGTGCCTGGAGCGCAGGAGAGAAATTCGGTCGGCGACTGGCCGATTTTTCCTTCTCCCTCTACATCACGCATATGCCGATCGCCGCACTCGTCATCGTCCTCGTGCAGAGTTCGGGCTTCCTGCGGGAACGCATGCAATTCGGCTTCGGCGGAGTCGCCATGGTAGTGGTGCTGAGCGCGTTGACGATCGCGTTCTCACGCCTCTTCGCGATGGCGACCGAAGAGCGGACCGGCGAACTGCGGCGATGGCTGATGAAGAGAGCACGGCGCGTTCCCGTCGGATGAGCACTGTGCTCAAGGACACTGCCGCATGGTCGACCGCATGACGTTCGGCGCGCGGCACGGGCGCGAACCGGGGGCGCTCCCTGGCAAACCCCGCATCGTCTTCATGTGGGACAATTTCGGTCCCTATCACGTCGACCGCGTCGCGGCGGCGCGGATCGCCCTTGCCGCGACCCATCAGGTCATCGGCCTCGAAATCGCAAGTAACACAGCAATCTATGGTTGGGACAGTCCGAGTGCCGATGGCCGCGTGACCTTGTTTCCCGGTGCATCCTACGAAAAGATACCGCTCCTGCGCCGCAGCTGGGCGCTCCTGCGCGCCTGCGCAAGGCTAAAGGCCGAGCACTATTTCTTTTGCCACTACGAACGTTTCGAAGTTCTCGTCGCCGCCCTCTGGATGCGTCTCAGGGGACACCAGGTCACCGCGATGTTCGACTCGAAATTCGACGACAAGCAGCGTTACATGCTGCGCGAGTGGCTGAAGAGCCTCTTCCTGCTGCCCTACCGCCATGCCTTGGTCGGTAGCGCCCGAAGCCGCGAATATTTCGTCTTTCTCGGCTTTCGGCGCGAAGACGTTCATCTGGGTTACGACACGGTTTCGCTCGAGCGCATCCGGTCGCTGTCGCGGACAGCGACCGCCGCCGCCGTCGTGCCGTATCATCAGCGCCATTTCATCATCGTCGCCCGCTTCGTCGCGAAGAAGAACCTCGGCATGGCACTGGACGCGTATCGCCAATACCGCGAGCTGGCCGGCGCAGCTGCCCG
>WNFG01002492.1_pt1 | contig 15420 bp, 12 predicted proteins | sample 5400431 | NCBI WGS metagenome assembly WNFG01 (sample SAMN13153346, study PRJNA577476) | soil metagenome | isolation source: 120 cm saprolite under Douglas fir tree site 2 hole 3 replicate 2 | place: USA:California | collected 2015-04-18 | reverse complement strand
AAAGATCGGGATGCCCCGCGCAGGACCGATCTGCTCGGCGCGTTCGTCACTGGTTTTGATGGGCTTACCGACAACGAGATCAAGTATGTTCATGAGGGGTGGTGTCCAATGGGCTGCTCACGTCACGAAAACAAGGTCTATGCAATATATGGGAGGTGGTCCTGACAAGAACTCCCGACAAGAACTTTAGGAACATGAGATCACATTTGACGCTTATCCCCAGAGAATTGTCCATGGGAGACCCAAGATAACATCGGGCGGATTCGCAATCAAAAATCGACTTCCGGACAGGTTACGAGTCGGCCGTGACACGAGAGCAGCGACCCGACGATTCCGGACGGGCTGTCGCTAGCCTCGATCGGAAACGCTTCGGGGCAGGACACTTCGCCAAGGACTGAAACTCGATCCGGTGCACATGCGTTTTACGTGAGGCCCGGTGAGGCCCGCACTCCCACAGACATATCCTGTGCTAACGTGCTACGATTCCGGGCAAGTTAGTAAGCTACGGGAGGCGAATGATGGCAACCGCGCTCAGGCCCCTCACTACCGGAGAATTGCTGGATCGCACATTCTCGCTTTATCGCAGCCACTTTGCATTATTCCTGGGGATTTTCGCTCTGCCCCATCTTTGTGTTCTCGCTTTCCAGTGTCTGGCGCTTGCCTTTCAATCTCCGGGAAACCAAGTGCGCAACGTGCTCACGGCGGCAATTTTTGGCGTGCTAGCGGGGCTGCTGAGCATTGTCGTCATTGCCGCCTCCCAAGCCGCCACCGTGGTCGCAGTTTCGAACGTCTATCTCGATCGCCCCGCGAGCGTGATGGATTCATTTTCGAAAGTGAAGCACCAGATCGGTGGCGTCATCTGGCTTTCGGGTAAAGTGGGGTTCCTGGTGGGCCTGGCCTGCATAGCTTTGATCGTCCCCGGAATTTTGTTGGCGGTACGGTGGTCATTGGCGGTACCTGTCAAAGTCTTGGAAGGTAAACGTAGCGGGGAAGCGATGTCCCGCAGCGCTGAACTTACTCTCGGGAACCGTGGCCGTGTCTTCGTGATCTGGTTCCTATTCGTGATCCTCAGCATCGGGGTCAGCATGCTTCTGCAGTGGCCGATTCAGATCGCGGCGGGAGTGGGAGGGCTGACGGCGTTGCAGCACGCTGCAGTCGGATGGCGAGTCGCATCGCTGGTCGCAACGTTCATTTCGCAATGCCTCGTTGGCCCGCTGGCGACCATTGCGTTCTCGCTGGTCTACTATGACGAGCGAGTACGCAAAGAAGCCTTCGATCTGCAATTGATGATGACCACGCTCGATGCACCTGGTCTTCAGGTTGCCCCGGCGTAAAACGGCGCATGACGGCAAGGCGCACTTATAGTCTCGCTGGGCTCCTAATTGCTGGGTTCATAGCCACCGGTTTTTTCTGCTGGGCAGATTCGGGAGCGGTCAACTATTTTAGCGTCGCCGAATATCGCAGCGAACTGGACCAATTGCTGGTTGCTACAAAAGAGCTCGACAGTTCCGGACGTGATATCCCCCCGATCCTTCGAGATGTGCCGCCAAGCTGGCGAGTCCGCACCGAGCAGCAGGATTTCGCAATCTCCGCGGAAGGTTTGCGCTCCGACGTTCGCAAGTTCGAGCAGGAGAAGAACCTCACCACCGCGAGCGCGATTCGATCGCGGGTTCAGAGCCTCCGCAACGATCTCGACGGTTTCGAAAAAGCTCCCACAGACGTTTCGAGCAGCCGACAGCACCTCGCCGTCCTTCTGGCTCGACCGGAGTTCCGCGATGTGCGCGGCCCGACGTTTCTCGACCGGCTCGCGCAAAGGTTCCTCGCCACCATCGTCAGCTTGCTGGGGTTGCTATTCCGGTCGTCCGCCATTCCCGCCATAAGCAAGTTTTTTGTGTACGGGTTGATTGGGTTCGCAGTGTTGACGCTCGCCTTTTTGGCCTACCGGCAGATTAAATCGGCTAGCGAACAAGAAAACATTGTGCCCACCGATCTTCCGGTTTCGGTGAAGAGTTGGGCGATTTGGCTGGCGGAGGCGCGCGCGTCCGCCGTACAAAACAATTGGCGGGAAGCGATTCATCTCGCGTACTGGGCTGGCATTTCGTTTTTGGAGCATCAAGGCACATGGCGGCCCGATCGCGCGCGCACTCCACGCGAGTACCTGCGCTTGACATCGACCTCAAGTGAGCACCGTGAGACGCTGGCCGCGCTTACGCAGATCTTCGAGCTCACCTGGTATGCCAAGCGAGAGGCAGACGAAGCAACATTCGCGCAGACGATGCAGGCGCTGGAAAGGCTGGGATGCCGCTCAACCTGAACCAGAAAGACCGGAAGCTTTTTCTTGGTGCGGGATTCATCTTCGTTCTGCTGGTCGTTGCCGCGCTGGCGTTCAGTTCCGCCGACCGAGGACAGGCTGAATACCCCAGCAGCTATTCGAAAGCTTCCGGCGGAGCTAAAGCCGCCTACCTGCTTCTCTCGGATACGGGATACAACGTGCAACGCTGGGAAAGGCCTCTGAGCGATCTCCCGCTCGACTCCAACACCCTCACGGTGGTTCTTGCCGAGCCTGACGAAGCTCCCACTCGTGAAGAGCGGGAGCGGCTTAAGACGTTTATTTCCCAAGGAGGGCGCGTCATCGCCACCGGAGTGTTTGCCGGCACGTTTCTGCCCGAGAGTGAGTCGGTGCCGGACGTTCTCACCGGGATGACTTGGAAGAAGGCGACGTCTCTTTCGCCCTCCCGAATTACTCGCGCGGCCCCACAGATTGTGCTGGCTCCGCGGGCCTATTGGCAGGGTTCTGCCGCGGCGTATCCCCTCTACGGCGATGGCGACCACGCACTGGTTGTGAAGTATCCTTTCGGACGAGGTGAAGTTCTGTGGTGGGCTGCGGCTACACCTCTGACGAACGCGGGGCTGAAAGAGCCTGGCAATCTGGAATTCTTTCTGGCGTGTCTGGGCGATCAAAAGAATGAGATTCTGTGGGATGAATACATTCACGGCTATCGTCAAACGCTGGCTGGTTCCATTGCCCACTCGCCGGTGAAATGGCTTCTCGCCCAATTCGTTATTCTGGCGGTCGCAATCGTCGCGACGTTCTCTCGCCGCAGTGGCCCGACCTGTGTGCCAACAACCGAGGCCCGCCTGTCGCCGATAGAGTTCGTGCAGACCCTGGGGGGGCTTTACCAACGCGCTGGAACTGCTTCGCTTGTGGTCGACATCTGCTACCGGCGTTTCCGCTACTGGCTGACGCGACGACTCGGTGTCGCGGGCAACACTTCTGCGGACGGGCTAGCGACTGCAATCCGCGATCGCTGGGAATTCGTCGACGATCAATTCATGGCCACCCTTAGAAGCTGTGAGGCTGCCAGCTCAGATCCTTTTTTGCAGGCTCCGGCGGCCTTGCGATTGCTGCAAGAACTCGACGGATACGCGGCTCAATTGAACCTGTTTCAAGGCATTCGGAAGGGGAAGGGTGAATGAAGGCAGTTCCGCAATTGGTCGAGCACATCCGCGACGAGATGGGCAAAGTGGTTGTCGGCCAGAACGAAATCAAAGATCAATGTGTCATTGCGTTACTGTGCCGAGGGCATGTTCTGCTGGAAGGTGTTCCCGGCATTGCGAAGACTTTGATCGTGAAGACCTTATCGCGGCTAATGAAGTTGAGCTTTCAGCGCGTCCAGTGCACGTCAGATCTAATGCCGGCAGACATCGTCGGCACAAATGTGTTGAACATGGCAACCGGCGCATTCCAATTGCACCAGGGGCCAGTGTTCACGGATTTGCTCCTGGTCGATGAGGTGAATCGCATGCCTCCGCGAACCCAGGCGGCGCTGCTGGAATGCATGGAAGAGCACCAGGTTACGATCGATGGTACGGGTTATCATCTTTCTAAGTTCTTTACCGTCTTCGCCACGCAAAACCCGGTTGAATTCGAAGGAACATACCCGCTTCCAGAAGCTCAGCTCGATCGGTTCCTTTTAAAACTTCAGGTTCCCTACCCTGGGTTGCAGGATGAAGTCCGATTACTTTCGAATGTACAGAACGGATTTGAATCTCGCGAACTGGATACGATGGATTTGAAGCCGATCGCCGCAGGACTACTGGAACAGGCGCAGCAGGAACTCAAGTCCGTCACGGTGGAGGAGGCGCTGTTTAGTTACATCGTGCAGATTACCCGGCGCACCCGTGAGTGGCCATCTTTGTCACTTGGGGCCAGTCCTCGCGCCGCGGTCAGTCTCATGGCGGTCTCGAAGGCGGTGGCTGCATTCGACGGGCGCGATTACGTAATTCCAGACGACGTGAAGGCCGCTTCGAGACCGGTGCTCCGTCATCGAATCATCATGAAGCCGGAGGCTGATTTGGAGGGCATTACGCCCGACCAAGTGCTGGAAGACGTGTTGCACGCAGTCCAGGTTCCGCGGTGAACGAGTCGGGCACGTTGGTTCCGGCCAATGTCGAGGGGGCGGCTCACTCCTACAAGCGCGTTGGCGTGGCGTTCGGCGGCCGTTTCTTCGCGCTACTTTTGCTGGGCCTGGTATGGATCATTCCGGCATTCGTCGATCTACGATTTGTTTATGCACTTTTCGCGTGGGACGGTCTCGTCGCCCTGGCTTGGCTTGCCGATCTAGCGCAACTACCGAGTCCATCGCAACTCACGGTACGACGTACGTGGCGCTCGGCGGTGGCGCTGTCGACTGCATCAGATCTTGATCTCACCCTGATTAATTCCTCTGACAGAACTGTGCGGGCGACGATGGTCGACGCGGTTCCCGCACAATTGAGGAATGAGCCTCCTACTCTCACCGTCAAAGCAGCAGCCAGAACCGAAGCGACGGCGAGGTATCGAATCTGCCCGGTGCAACGGGGAGACGTGAAGCTGGGTGATTGTTATGTGCGTTATCAAAGCGTCCTGCACATCGCGGAGAGATGGGTTCGAGCTTCCGTATCTCAGACGGTGCGGATTTATCCTAATCTGGAGGACGCCAAACGCCACTCCAACTTTCTGCTTCGAGGCCGCCAGATCGCCGTCGACAAACCCCGCTCACGAATGCGCGGGATCGGCCGCGAGTTTGAAAGGCTGCGCGAATTCCGGCAAGGGGACGAGTATCGTGACATTTGCTGGACCGCGGCGGCGCGGCGCGGAAAGTTGGTCACCCGCGTTTATCAGATTGAACGCAGCCAGACGGTGTGGATCGTCATCGACTCTGGACGCTTGATGCGGGCACGCGTGGGAGGCTTCAGCAAGTTGGACCATGCGGTCAACTCCGCGCTGATTCTGGCCCAGGTGGCGTTGTACTCAGGAGACCGCGTGGGACTCGTGGCCTATGGCCGTGCGATTCGTCAGCAGCTTCCGGCCGCCAAAGGCAGCGCGCACTTGCGCCAACTCATCGAACAACTTGCGCTGGTACGCGAGGAAGTCTCTGAGGCCGACCACCTTCACGTGGCCGGGCGTCTTTTGAGGGACCAGAAACGGCGCAGCCTCATGGTATGGCTCACCGATCTCGCCGAGACCGCGATGACTCCCGAAGTCATCGAAGCGGCGGCGATGATGATGCCGAAACATCTAGTTCTGTTTGTGGTCATCGGTCAACCGGACTTACGCGAGTTGGCAGGAAAGAGGCCACAAAGCGAAACTGAAATGTACCAGGTGGCCGCTGCGCAGGAGATGGTTCACCGCCGAGAACTGCTGTTGGCCCGCTTGCGAGAACGGGGAGCGCTCGCGCTGGAAGTGAATTCCGGAACAATTTCACCAGCGCTCGTGAACTCGTATCTAGAGATCAAGGAGCGAAATCAACTCTGAGCCGACTGCGGTTCGCGCCAAAATCCGAACAAGTAAGCCGCCAGAAGCACAAACAACGCTGCTGCCATGGAGAACTTCAACGGAACGGGCAGTCCCGTCGGCGAGACGAATGCCTCGATCAAGCCCGCAATGATGAGGATGGGAATTGTGCCCAGAACAAGTTGCACGGCTTCCAGCCCGGCTCGTGTCAGTGATTCTCGCCGGGGCAATACCCCTGGAAACAAGAGACCCTGAGCGATCCGCAGACCCGCACCACCGGCAATAAAGATGGCCGGCAGTTCGAGAACTCCGTGCGGCGCCACAAAGCTCCAAAGCTGCAAGCTCATCCCCGACAGCGCGCAAGCCATGCCAATAACCCCAATCAGCAGGCCGTTAAACGCCATCATATAAATGGTGCCCAAACCTGCCGTGATCCCGAACGCAAAAGTGGTGAAACCCACACTCATGTTGTTGGTCATGATCGCGCTCGAAGCCAGCGGCTTGATGCCGACGATCGAGTGCGTCCACATTTCATGGCGGTCAATCGTCTCCACCATCTGTGGCCCTAGAATTTTCACTTTGAAGTCGGGATTCTGATAAGTCAGGATGGCCCCCGCCACACCCGCGACCAGAAAGATAAGGACCGCCAACAGGCAATGCTTCAGATTTTGCCGGAAGGTCGAGGGAAAAGTGCTCCAGAAAAACCAAAACATCGCCGAAGTACTCGCCCGGCGACCCGAATAGATGGTATTGTGGGCGCGGACGAGCAGTTGGTTGACGTAGCGGGCGAAGTGCACAGAACCACGATCTTCGCGGATAGCGGCAAGGTCCGCCGCGGTTTGCCGGTAAAGCAGACTGAGTTCCTGAAGCTCGGAGCGGGAGAGCGACTTCAAGCCGTTCTTCGCGCTTTGGTTCAACAGCATTTCCAACTTGCTCCAGTACGGCTTGCGCTTTTCCAACCATCGAGTGGAAATCATCGTGAACTCAATCGACCAACTGAGAATTGACACTCCCGAGCAAATCGCCCTGGAGCTGCCTCTGGCCGGAATCGGAAGCCGCTTCCTCGCCCTGGCAATTGATACTGTAATCCAAAGTGTCTTTTATCTCATCACGGCATTCATATTCATATTCACGCTGCACGCAGGATCCTCCGTATTGATGTTTCTTCCGAAATTGTTGGGTCCGGCCTCGGCGATCTTCATTCTGTTTGCCATCTACTGGGGTTATTTTGCTTTCTTCGAATCTATCTGGTCGGGGCAAACGCCGGGAAAGCGCTATGCCGGCATCCGCGTCATCAAAGAATCGGGCAGGCCGATCAACGCTTTTGAGGCAATCGGACGGAACTTGATGCGTGCAGTAGATGGGCTGCCGGGCATCTATGGTGTGGGCCTAGTGTGTATGATGTGCAACCAGCAGAGCCGAAGGCTGGGAGATTTTGTGGTGGGCACGGTGGTCGTACACGAGAGGCCCACCGAAGACGTCCGGCCTTCGTGGAATACTTCGGACCAAGGAATGGCGGCCGCTGCGGGCGTGACACAAGTCTCGCCCGAGGAACTCGTCCTCATTGAAACCTTCCTGCATCGGCGATGGGACCTCGACAAATACGTCAGAGTGAACACTGCCGTTCAAATAGCGGACAGGATTAAGGCAAAGACGGGGTTGCAGCCTCAGCCTCACCAGCATGTTGAGGATTTTCTGGAGGAGGCAGCCAAAAAGATTCGAGACAGCGGCCAATTCCGCTAGGAGAAGAACCTTAGTCGGGCTGAGCACGACTGGCGTTTGTGCGCAAAGCCTTCCATCGTCCAAGCCCTCGCCGACACCATCCTGGCAACAAGCATCCCGACGGTGGAACCTTTCCGAAGTTTAGGAATCTGTAGCCAAACCTAGTCCAATTCAAACTGCGTCCTACTGTTGCCAACCGCCACCCAAGGCTTGGTAGAGCTGGACCAGAGCAATCAGTTCGTTCGCCTGAGCCTGCGCCAGTCCCAGCTCAGCGGAGAAGGAGTTCGTCTCATTGGTCAGTACCTCCAAGTAGTCGGTGGTACCGGCCTTGAAGCGCACCTCGGAGAGCCGTGCCGCATCTTGAGCTGATTCCAGCAGGTGTTCTTGCTGAATTCTGAACTCTCGATTCTTGTGATAACCAATCAGCCCATTCGAGACGTCTCGAAACGCGCCTTGAATAGTTTGTTGGTAGGTCAAAAGCATCTGCTCGTGTTGTGCTTCAGCCAAACGAACATTCGACTTGAGCCTCCCTCCCTGGAATATGGGCTGAGTTACGGACGCGGCCAAGTTCCATATGCCGGCCGGGCCAGTGAAGAGATTCGTAAGCGCCGAACTCTCGTAACCGGCAGTTCCGGTGAGTGAGATCTGGGGAAAGTAAGCCGCCCGTGCCACACCGATCTGCGCGTTGGCGGCAATGAGGCTGTCTTCGGCTTCTCGAACATCCGGCCGTCGCTCCAGCAGAGATGAAGGAACTCCGGGTGGAACTTCGGGAGAGTGCGGCTCCTCGGTGAGTGTGAGTCCGCGAGGAACATCGCCCGGGTTATTCCCCAGAAGTATGCTGATGGCATTTTCCTGCTGTGCGATCTGCCTTTCAAAATCCGGAATCTCCGTAGCAGCGGTGAACACCAATTGCTCTGACTGGCGTACGTCCAATAACGAGTTGATTCCGTGTTTCTCCAGCGTTTGCGCCAGTTGCAGGGATTCATTGCGCGAGTTGAATGTCCGTTTTGAGATTTCTAACTCGAGATCCAATTCGCGGAGCTGAAAATATGCGGTCGCCAGGTTCGCTACCAGAGTGGCCGTCACTTGCTTTTTAGCCCATTCGTTGGCGAGCAGAGTCGCTCTGGCAGCTTGGGTGGCGCGGCGATACTTTCCCCAGAAATCGAGGTTCCACGCGGCGGCAGCTGTCAGTTGTCCTTGTGTAATCTCGTAAGCAGGGATCGGACCGATATGCGGGCTTTGCTGGCTGGTGATGTTACCGCCGCCGCTGAGGGAGGGTAGCTGATCGGCGCGAGTGATTCCGAGTTGTGCCTGGGCTTCGAAAACCCGGGCTGCGGCAATGCGAACATCATAGTTATTCTTGAGCGCCTTGCGAATCAGGCTCTGCAGTTGAGGATCCTGGAATACCTCCCACCATTTTTCGTCTCCCAACGACGCCGTAGCCTGTTCGGTCCTGGCATGCTCGGGCTGTCCTGGTTGTAGTTTCGCGTCTGGATTCCCCGGCGCGTCGTCGGTTGATCCTCGATACATGCCTGGCACATCCATGGTCGGCCGCTTATAGTTTGGGCCGACGGCGCAACCGGTAAATCCGACGATGCCGAGGACGGGAACGAGAAGCAAAAAATGAGTGTGTCTCAGAGTTCGAATCATAGGATTAGTCTCCAGCTCCCTCCTGCAGGCTAAAGGCTGGACTCGTCGAGGGTACTGGTTCGCGCCTCGCCCGGAAGAAAGAAACCCGGTCCAACACTTTTTCCTGGAATTCCTCGAGATAGAGATAGATAGCCGGCGTAACGAACAGCGTGATGAACTGAGAGACGATGAGGCCGCCGACAACCACCAATCCCAGCGGCCGGCGCGACGCTCCGTCGGCACCATATCCCAACGCAATTGGAAGTGCGCCCAGCAATGCCGCCATGGTTGTCATCATGATGGGGCGGAACCGCTCCATGCTGGCGTCGTGAATCGCCTGATCATCTGCAATTCCTTGACGAACTCGCTGCTCCGCGAAATCAACGATCATGATTCCATTCTTCTTCACGATGCCCATCAGCATAAACATCCCAATGTAGGCATACAGCGAACTTTCCGCGCCGAACAACCATAGCGTGAGCAGTCCGCCCAGCAAGGCCACGGGCAAAGACGAAAGCACGGTGATGGGGTGCAAGTAACTCTCGTAAAGGATCGCCAGGATGACGTACATGACGAACACTGCGACGAGCATCAGCACAGCGAGGTCGGAAACCGTATTGCGAAACGTGAGCGCCTCGCCCTGGAGAGCTCCAACAATGCCCGGCGGCAGAATCTGCTTGGCCGCTCCTTCCACAAATTCGGTTGCCGGTCCAATGGCGTAGCCGGCTTTCAGATTGAAGAACATGGTCACACTGGTGAATTGATTGATGTGGTTGACGGCTTGCGGGCCGATGACCGGACGCCAACTCGTGACCGCGTTGAGAGGAACCATACGCTGGCCGTCGTCGCTCTTGATGTAGAGCCGGCCCAGGTCCTCGGGTGCGGACCGCTTGTCATCCGCAACTTCCAGGATCACCTGGTACTGATCGGTTGGTTTCTTGATCAGATAGCTGTAATTCTGTGAGTAGGCGTCGTGCAGAAGCGTGAGAATCCGGCTCTCCGATACGCCGTATACCTTCGACTGCTCACGGAGAATGTCGACTTGCAGGTTCGGAGTGTGATTGTAGAGATCGGAGTTCACGAACAGGAACCCGGGATATTCGTGCATCTTCGCCATCATCTTGGCGGCTGTGCCGTAGACTTCGTTGGCGTCGATTCCGGAAAGAGCATAGGCGAATTGTCCCTGCGCGTTGGCGGTGGCTCCCGTGCTGATTTCCAGAGCGGGATTGGGCTGGAGAAAAGCGACCGTACCGGGAATTGCGTTGCCGATCGCGCCCATTAATTGTCCAGCTACTTGCGCGATCGGTGGGCGTTGGGACGGTTCTTTCAGGAACGCAATCAGGAATGCCTGATTCGATCCCATGAACTGTCCGTTCCCGCTCATGGTGAAAGTGCTGCGCACGGCGGGATTCGCTTTCATGATCTTTTCCGCTTGGGTTTGGTAGGCGTGCATTTGATCGGGTGAGGATCCCTCCTGTGCCACTAATATGCCGCGGATGAACGAACTGTCGCCTACGGGCAAGAACGATTTCGGGACAGCATAAAAAAGGTACCCGGTGCCAGCCAGGCAAAGCACCCAAATTACAGCCGAAACCCAGCGACGGCGAAGAAAGAACCACAGGGAACGCCCGTATACGTCCAGCACGCGATGTTCGAAGGCGCCAAACACGCGTTCCATCCAGGTCTTCTTCGCGCCCGCACCGCGATCCCCGAGCAGCCTGGAGGTCATCAATGGAGTGAGCGTCAGCGACACAATTCCGCTGGCCAGAATCGAGATCACAATCGTGAGCGAGAACTCGCGGAAGATCCGTCCCATGAGCCCGCTCATGAATACCAGCGGGATGAAGACCGCGGCCAGTGAAAGTGTCATGGCCAGAATCGTGAAACTGATTTCCTTGGCCGAGTTCAGCGATGCCTCGAAGGCGCTCTGTCCTTCCTCCATCAGACGCACGGTGTTTTCCAGAAACACGATGGCGTCATCCACCAGGAATCCGATAGCCAGGGTCAGAGCCATCAAGGAAAGGTTGTCCAGGCTGTAGCCCAAAACGTCCATGGCTATGAAGGTCAGCAGCAACGACAGAGGCAGTGCCACGGCTGGGATTAAAGTGTCTGTAACCCGGCCAAGGAAGACGAAGATGACCATGACCACCAATACGAAGGCGATATAGAGCGTCGTCTGCACATCTTTTATGCTGCCCACGATGGTCAGCGACCGGTCATAGGCCGGCACCAACAGAACCGAAGAGGGGAGCTGCGACTGAATCGTAGGGAGCAGATTCCGCACCGACCTGGCTACGTCAACCGCATTCACGCCCGCCCGGCGAAACACCGCGACCACCACGGTCGCACCGGGCTGCGGGTATCCGCGTACCCAAAACCGCATGTCGATGCGCTCGTCCTGAACGCTTTGTCTGGCGCTGGCAACATCTTTCAGGTACACGGGTGCGCCACCGCTTTGGCCTACGATGAGCCGGTTGTATTCGTCAGCGGTGGTTAGTTGTCCTTGTGGCTGGAGCAAGAAGCTGCGGTGCGGTCCGTCAAATTGGCCTGCACCGGTGTAGGCGGTTCCGCTCTTGATCGCGCCCGTCAGATCTTCCAGCGTGATGTTGCGAATGGCCATCGCCGATGGGTCGGCTTTGATCCGCACTGCCGATTGCGTGCCGTACACAGCGACCTGGCTCACGCCGGGCAGAATGCTCAGGCGCTCGCCGACTTGCGTGTTGGCATAGTCGTAGAGTTGGCCTTCCGTCACCGTGTCGCTGACCAGTGCAATGTATTGGATCGGCTGGTCGTTCGGATTCGTCTTGGTGAATGTGGGAGGGCTGGGTAAATCGACAGGGAGCTGTCCCTGGGCTCGTGTGATTGCGGCTTGCACGTCAGTCGCGGCCGCGTCGAGGCTCTTCGAGAGATCGAACTGCAGGACAAAGCTAGAGTGCCCCTGGCCGTTGTTAGAAGTCACCAGCTCCAAACCGGGGATCTGCATGAACTGGCGCTCTAGCGGCGTGGCCACATTATTGGCCATCGTATCCGGCGTAGCACCCGGATAGTTCACCTGTACCTGGATGACTGGATAATCAACGGCTGGCAGATCGCTTACCGGCAACCGAAAATATGCCAGCACTCCGAACAGGACGACGGAGACGGTCAGCGCGACCGTCATTACCGGGCGACGAATGAAGACTTCTGAGAGATTCATGAGCGACCTCCGTTCGGACTGCCCGCCTTGGTATCTGCTTTCGATGGGGGGCCAGCCGGAGCAGTGGAATCGACACGCACTTTGCCACCAGGTCGGACCAACATTTGGCCGGTGAGCACAACGCGCTCGTTTGCGTTCACTCCTTCCGTTACAACTACGTCATCGCCTTGGCGCTGCCCCAGTTTCACGGGGCGGAGGTCAGCCGTATCGTCGGATTTCACCACGTAGACGAACGGCCCTTTCTGACTAATCTGTGCGGCTTGATTGGGGATCAACACAGCCGCCTTTTCCGTATTCAGAACGAGTTTTACGTCTACGAACTGCCCGGGCCAGAAGTGACGGTCGGAATTGCTGATTGTGGCGCGCAAATTAACGGTGCCACTGCCGTTCTGCACTGAGTTATCGAGGAACTCGACGCGCCCAGATTTCGTCGCGCTCTCCAGGTCGGAGGGGAGACGGACTGCCGCTCTCAGCATGCCGCGAGACATCTGTCGTTGCACTTCCGGGAGATCGCTCTCGGTAACCGTAAAGTTCGCATAAATCGGGTCGAGCCGCTGGACCGAGAGGAGCGATGTGGCATTAGCCTGCACCACGTTTCCCACATCTACCAAACGCGCTCCGGCCCTGCCGTCGATCGGAGAGTGGATGTAGCAATACTCGAAGTTGAGTTTTGCAGTTTCGAGAGCAGCTTCCGCGGCTTCCACCAGCGCCTGGTCCACATCCACGGCATTCTTCTTGGTGTCATAGTCCTGCTTTGAGATAGCTCTGGCTCCTATGACCTCCTCATCACGGGCGAATTGAATCCTGGCGAGATCGAGTGCCGCCTTCGCCTGGGCAAGGCTCGCTTGAGCCGAGTCGACCTGCGCTTTGTAGGGACGAGGATCGATCACAAAGAGCAATTGGCCTTTCTTCAGGTCCTCCCCGTCTTGAAAATGCCGCTCGACGATACGACCGGCGACCTGCGGGGTCACCGTAACCGCCTCGAAAGCCGCGTTTCTGCCGATTTCATCCAGATACTTGGGGACATCCTGCGCGGTCGCCTGGACCACAGTTACCAGTGGCGCGGGCATGGCAGGCTCCGCCGCTTGAACATTGCTTCGGCTGCAACCTGCTGTCGCCAACAACAGCACTGCAGCAGGTACAAGCCGTCGGTATCGGAAATTAGAGGTATTCTTCACCATCATCTTCATGGCCATCCTTGTCTGAAAGGGTTGTTCATTTACGCCGAAGTTACCAAACGAGGAGCAATCATCAACTCGAGCACAGAACTGCGGCGCTCATGCGATGCGGGAGTTTGCGCTCTGGCATCGGGCGTCTGCTTGTAGTACATCTCCATGGCGCTTCCAATTTGTCGCAAAGCGCGAGTGCGCGCGGCGAACACGTCCCGACGGGCGCAGCCCAGTAGAAGAGAACACTCCTGATCGGAGTAGTGTTCAAGAAGCCTCATCACGTAGACAAAGCGTTCGAACGGTTGGAGTCGAAGAACTGCGGCGATCTCCACCTGCTGCTCGGCCGCTAGCGCTTTGCCATTGCTCTGTACCGAAGCAGAGCTCGAACCGCCACTCCCTTCGACTGGCCGTGGGTCGATTACCCTCACCGCATTCTGGACGATCGCCCGCCGAGCCCAGGAGCGCGCCCATTCCTTGAAAACCAGATTGCCGTCTGCCGCGTCCTCCAGGCCGGAGACGAAGCACTGCTCAGCCTTCTCGCGATCCGCGGTCAGCAGAAAGCAGAGCAGGTAGAGGCTGTTCATGTCTTCCTCAAAGATCCGGCGGAAATCGGCACTGCTTGCGTACGGCGTGGGTCTGGTGATGTGCTTTGCCTCCCGCATGTTTACCTCCGTCTTTCCCTTATAAGTCGTTTGAGCTTGGTGGAAATCGACAACCAAGATCATCTTTTGATGTTTTTAGCGACTTTTTTTCAGATAGCGTGAGGGCAGGCATCGACATCTTCGGGCAAGTCGCTTTACCACGTGTCGAGTAAGAATGCCGGCGCAGGAAAACTTTGCGCCCTTCTTCATCAGATCGAAAATCGCGTCTTCTCCCTCGCGGCTGATGACGGTCAGCCGGCTGACATCGATCACCAGCTTGCGCCCGTCTAAGTCGCGGCTCGCATTTCTGCAGGTGGTGCGAAGCTCACCCACCCAGGGTTCGCTGAGCTTCCCTTCCACCACTAGCTTGCGCTGGGCCGCGCTATCGATAATGGAAATCTTGAACACAGTGAATCTCAGGACGAATCAGTGAAGCGCAACACGCTTGCCAAAGCTGCAGGCCTGCAAAGTGCTGACACCATTGCTGGGAGCGAAATTGTCGGAGCATTCTGTCAATGAATGTCAAAAATCAAAATTGACACCTGTCGATACTGGAGAGCAAAACGACGGACCTTACGCTAAGTCACGAAATGCCAATTTGCGACAGAAATCAGGGATGGTCGGGCACTGGTCAGTCTGACGTCTGAGATTGGACCCGAGGCTGCCGAAGAGGACCAGGCTTGTTTCCAAGCATGCGAGACTATGCCACCCGGTCCAATCGCCTGGAAGTACGCTCAATCGAAATTGGCGTGGTGCCGCTTCTCTCTTGTCGTTCGATGAATCGAATATGAGGCTTTATTGCCTCTCTCAGAAGAGCGCACAGAAATACCAGCATGAAGAAAACTGCGGCGCCGCAAACGCTCGCTAATGCCAATGATGCGATCACACCAAGACTCAGAGCAAGGCGAGGGCCAAGATCGCTGGAACGCTAATCTCAAAGAACCCATGAGCGCAGAGGTGTTGCGCGTCCCTTACACTGAGGCTAAAGAGTTGCTGTCCTCAGCTTTCGACAATTGTCGAACCTCATGACACTCTTCGCGGGTCGACGCCCAGCTTCTTCATGCGCGCGAGTAGGGTCGTGCGTTTGAGGCCCATGCGGGCGGCGGCCCCCTCGGGTCCTGCTACTCGCCCGTTGGTGATTTTCAAAATGCGGACCATCTCATCGCGTTCAATCGCTTCGCGTGTCCCCGCCACCGGAGTGGTCTTGGCGTTGTTGCTCAGCTCGGCGATCGGAGCTTGCAGCGCCGTGCCGTGGGTAAGGATCACCGAACGCTCGATAAAGTTTTC
>WNFG01002489.1_pt1 | contig 15430 bp, 12 predicted proteins | sample 5400431 | NCBI WGS metagenome assembly WNFG01 (sample SAMN13153346, study PRJNA577476) | soil metagenome | isolation source: 120 cm saprolite under Douglas fir tree site 2 hole 3 replicate 2 | place: USA:California | collected 2015-04-18 | reverse complement strand
TCCGGCGACTGCAAGATCGCCAGACCGGCCGAGCCAATCAAGAGGCGCACGAGGTTTGGGAAATGACTGACATTGGCGAGCGGGTGAAGAAGATCGTCGTGGAGCACCTTGGCGTGGAGCCCGATAAGGTGACGGACGCTGCGAGTTTCATCGACGACCTGGGCGCCGACAGCCTCGACACCGTCGAGCTCGTCATGGCGTTCGAAGAGGAGTTCGGCTGCGAGATTCCCGATGACGCCGCCGAAACGATTCTGACCGTTGGCGATGCGGTGAAATTCCTCGAGAAGAACGCCAAAAGCTGATCGCCGCGCACACTCGGTCGACCGTTGCGAGCCCTGAAGGCAACAGTGTTTGAGTCGTGGCCGGGGCGTTTCGATTTCCGGTTTTCTGTTGACCGGCAATCGATGCGGCTGGGATTGAGCGACAACGGACCAGATTGGCCACGTCGCGACGTTCGCGTAGCAGGGGTGCAAGGAAGCTGGCTGCAGGCCGTGCGGGCGAACCCATGAGACGCGTCGTCATTACAGGCATGGGGATGGTGACGCCGCTTGGTTGCGGCGTTGAAGTGACGTGGCGGCGGCTGATCGCCGGCGAAAGCGGCGCGCGCAAGGTCGAGGCCTTCGATGTGTCCGACCTCCCGGCTCGCATCGCCGGCATAATTCCCCGCGGCGACGGCACCGATGGCACCTACAATCCCTCCGATTGGATGGAACCCAAGGAGCAACGCAAGGTCGACGACTTCATCGCCTATGCGATGTGTGCGGCGACCCAGGCGATCGAAGATGCAGGCTGCGCGCCCCGAACCTATGAGGAGCAGATCGCGATCGGGGTGATGATCGGCTCCGGCATCGGCGGCGTTGCCGGCATCGCCGAAACTGCTCTGGTGCTCAAGGAACGAGGGCCGCGCCGGGTGTCTCCGTTCTTCATCCCCGGACGCCTCATCAACCTCGCCTCCGGCTTCGTGTCGATCGCCCACGGCCTGAAGGGGCCGAATCACGCCGTCGTCACCGCCTGCTCGACCGGGGCGCATGCGATCGGCGACGCCGCGCGCATGATCGCACTGGGCGATGCCGATCTGATGGTGGCGGGGGGAGCCGAATCTCCGCTTGACCGCTTGTCGATGGCGGGTTTTGCCGCCTGTCGCGCACTGTCGACCGCTTTCAACAACGAGCCGGCGCGGGCATCGCGGCCCTACGACCGCGATCGCGACGGTTTTGTCATGGGCGAGGGCGCCGGCGTGGTGGTGCTGGAAGAAATCGAGCACGCCCGGGCGCGCGGGGCCAAGATTTACGCCGAGTTGATCGGCTACGGCTTGTCCGGCGACGCCTACCATATCACTGCGCCCGCCGGGGACGGCGACGGCGCCTTGCGTTGCATGACCGCGGCCATCCGGCGCGCCGGCATCACGCCAGCCGAAATCGATTACATCAACGCCCATGGCACGTCGACGCCACTTGGCGACGAGATCGAGCTCAACGCGGTGCAACGGCTTGTCGGCGAGGAAGCCAGCCGCATCGCCATGTCTTCCACCAAATCCTCGATCGGTCATCTGCTCGGGGCAGCCGGCGCCGTGGAGGCCATTTTCTCGATTTTGGCGATGCGCGACAGGGTTGCGCCGCCAACGCTCAACCTCGACCATCCGTCCGTCAAGGCGGCAGTCGACCTGGTGCCCCACCGGGCGCGCGAACGCGAAATCGACGTGGTACTGTCGAACTCGTTTGGGTTTGGCGGCACCAACGCGTCGCTGGTGTTTCGACGCCTACATGATTGACGTCCCCCCTCCTTACCTCCTCCGCAAGCGGGGGAGGGTAAGGAGGGGTCCTGAATGGCCCCGCAATCGCCAAAAGGACATAATTCATAGCTGATCTTACGACTGGTGGTGGGGCTTTGACGCTACGTGGCGTTGGTTTCGTTAGTCTCTGAACGGATTATATCTATGGCCGATTCTCGTGATGCAGCCTCCGAACTGATGCGGCGGGACGCGGTGCGAGTGAGGCGGGACAGTGCCATGCGCGCTCCATCGCGCGACGGAACTACGGAGGGGCGCACAGGCATGGTGTCGGGCGAACGACCTAACGAGTTCAAACGAATCGCGCCGCGCAGTCCGCGCGCCGCACTGGAACCCGAACGGGTTCCAGTGCCCACGCGCCGGTCGGAGCGCGTGCGACATCCCCTGGTCATGGCCGGCAATGCGGTGTTCACCGTGTTGATCCTGATAGCGATTGCAGGCGGAATTCTGTTCGTAGTCGCCAAGCAGCGTTTTGAAGCCCCCGGCCCACTCGAGCAAGAGAAAATAGTCAATATTCCGCCGCGCCTCGGCATTCGCGATATTGCCGACCTCCTGCTCCGAGAGGGCGTCATTGATCACCCGTGGACCTTTGTGGTGAGCGCCATGCTGGCGAAGACGCATGACGACTTGAGGTTCGGCGAGTATCAATTCCCCAAGCAGGCGAGCCTGCATGACGTGATCAATACAATCATCGATGGCAAAGTGGTGCAGCATCAGATCACCATCCCGGAAGGATTGACCTCAGAGCAGATCGTGCAGCGTCTGTTGGAAACGGACATCTTGTCCGGCAGCATCAAAGAGATTCCACGCGAGGGCTCGATGCTTCCGGAGAGCTATCGCTACCCGCGGGGAGCTTCGCGCGATCAGGTGATCCAGCGCCTGCAGCAGGCGCAGGCGCGCGTCGTCCAGGAGGTTTGGGAGCGCCGGATGCCCGACCTGCCGCTCCGCTCGCTCCAGCAATTGGTGATCCTGGCCTCAATCGTCGAGAAGGAAACCGGCCGCCCCGATGAACGCACCCGCGTCGCTGCCGTTTTCGTCAATCGCCTCAAACAGCGCATGAAGCTGCAATCGGACCCCACCATCATCTACGGGCTCGTCGGCGGCAAGGGCACGCTCGGCCGGCCCATCCTGAAAAGCGAGATCGAGCAGCACACGCCCTACAATACTTACGTGATCGAGGGCCTCCCGCCAGGGCCGATCGCTAATCCCGGCCGGGCGGCGCTTGAAGCGGTCGCCAGCCCGGCGCGCACCAAGGAACTTTATTTCGTCGCCGATGGCACCGGCGGCCACGCCTTTTCGGAGACGCTGGAGCAGCACCAGCGTAACGTCGCCCGCCTGCGTGCGCTCGAGCAGGGGCTGCGCGACGGCACGCCGCCCGCGGCGGCGCAACCGGCCGCACCTGCTGCGGGTTCGGTGCCGGCAGTGTCCATCGACCGTCGTGCCGCGCCTGCGCGCCCGGTGCCGCCGCCGACGCAGCCACGTTAACCAGTGTGGCATCGCGCCGAAGTAAGGGTGACGTAGGGGCGACCCTTGCGGTCGCCCTGTTCCTGGCGGACGTAACGGACGGTAAGATTGGCTCGCTCGTAGGGCGACCACAAGGGTCGCCCCTACGGCGGGCAACGTTGGAGGACGCTTGTGGGCGCTGGTACGGCTTGAGGCAGGTCGTCGCCATCGCTAAGTTCAGGGCGATTCCGTTGATCCGGCGAACCGAAGGTTTTTCGCAATGGCGCTGTCGAGCATGACTGGATTTGCCCGTGGCCACGGGGAATCCGGCGGGTATGCATGGGCGTGGGAGATCAAATCCATCAACGCCAAGGGCCTCGACCTGCGCCTGCGCCTGCCGCCCGGCTGGGACGCCGTGGAGCCGCCGGTGCGGTCGAAAACCGGCGAGGCGCTCGCACGCGGAACGATCTACGCCACCCTCAATGTCGAGCGCCATGGCAAGTCGCCGGTCGTGCGCATCAACGAGGACGTGCTTAACGCCGTGCTCGGTACGGTGAAGTCGCTCGCCCGTCGCGTCGATGCCGAACGCCCGCGGCTCGATGGCATTCTTGCCATCAAGGGCGTCATTGAGGTGGTCGATGCCGAGGAGGGCGAGGACGAGCGGCGCGCGGTGGAGGCCGCCGTGGTATCGGGTTTCGGCACGGTGCTGGCGAACCTGATCGAGAACCGGCAGCGCGAGGGCGAGGCGCTCGGGCGTATCCTGTCCGGGCGGCTCGACGAGATTGCGGTCTTGATCGATCGCGCCGAGGCCGCCGCCGCCCGTCGGCCCGACGCTGTCAAACAACGCATAGCCGATCAGGTCGCGGCTCTGCTGGAAGCCTCGGATCGTTTCGACCCCGACCGCCTGCACCAGGAGGCGGTTCTGATCGCCGCCAAGGCGGATGTGCGCGAGGAACTCGACCGGCTCGCTGCCCACGTGGAGCAAGCGCAAATGACGCTGATGAAAGGCGGAGCGGTCGGCCGGCGGCTCGATTTCCTGTCGCAGGAATTCAACCGCGAATCGAACACGCTGTGCGCAAAGGCAAACGATCTGGAGCTGACCAACATCGGGCTCGAGCTGAAAGGCGTGGTCGAGCAGTTCCGCGAACAGGTGCAGAATCTGGAGTAATCAGGAGTCAGTGATCAGTAATCAGAGGTCAGTAAGTCTGATTACTGACCTCTGATTACTGATATCTGAGACGACCATGACACCCGCGAAAGACCTGTCTGGGCGACATTTGCCGGACCAGGAGACCCAGCGTCGGCACGACGGCGGCGAGGTGGCGCGGCGCGGTCTCATGCTGGTGCTGTCGTCGCCGTCGGGAGCGGGCAAGACGACGCTGTCGCGGATGCTGCTCGATCGCTATTCTACCATCGAGCTGTCGATCTCGGTGACGACGCGCAAGCCGCGGCCGGGCGAGGTTGAGGGCAGGGACTACCGCTTCATCGATGAAAGGAGCTTCGACGCCATGGTGGCGCGCGGCGACCTTCTCGAATGGGCCGAGGTGTTCGGGAGCCGCTACGGCACGCCGCGCGCACCGGTCGAGCGCGCGCTGGCGATGGGGCGTGATGTGCTGTTCGACATCGACTGGCAAGGCACCCAGCAACTGCGCGAAAAGGGCCGCAATGATCTCGTCAGCGTTTTTGTGCTGCCGCCGACGATTCCGGATCTCGAAGCGCGCCTGCGGACCCGCGCCCAGGATGCCGACGACGTCATCCGCGCCCGCATGGCCAAGGCCGCCAATGAGATGAGCCACTGGGCCGAATACGATTACGTGGTCATCAATCGCGACGTATGGCGCGCCTTCGAGGACGTCTGTGCGATCCTCGCCGCCGAGCGCCTCAAGCGCGAGCGTCAGACTGGGCTGTCCGCCTTCGTGCGGTTGCTGCAGGCAGGGTTATAGCGACGGCCGGCCATACAGATGAAACCCTGAGGGCGCTGACGCGTTCCTGCAAAGGAGGTGTGCCATGGTGACCAATCCGTCCGATATCGACCGTTTTGAGCGCGGGGTTACGGGCGCGCTTCGCGACGGTTGGCGTTTCTTGCTGATCGAGGGCATTATTCTTGCCGCGCTCGGCGCCGCCGCCATAATCGTTCCGCCGATCGCCACCCTTGCGGTCGAAATCATCCTGGGCTGGTTGTTTTTCATCAGCGGGATCGTCGGCCTCGTCATGACCTTCATGATGCGCCACGCTCCGGGGTTCTGGTGGTCGCTGTTCTCCGCGGTTCTGGCGATCGCCGCCGGCGCTGTCCTGATCGGGTGGCCGGTTAGCGGAGCGCTGTCGCTGACGCTCATCCTGATCGCATTTTTCATCTTGGAGGGAATTGCCACCATCATGTACGCGCTCGATCACAAGCGCGAACTGTCGGGACGATGGGGCTTGCTGCTGGCAAGCGGGATTGTCGACCTGGCGTTGGCTGCCATCATCTTTGCCGGTCTGCCGGGAACCGCCGCCTGGGCGATCGGGCTCTTGGTCGGCATCAACATGCTGTTTGGCGGCGCCGCGTTGATCGGGCTCGCGTTGCACGCCCGCCACGCGACGGCGTGAACTCGCCTTATCCGTTGGACGCGTAGCCCGGATTGAGCCACCGGGTCCGGCCTCTGGCCGGCCCGATGAAAAACTCCGCGAAATCCGGGAATGCCCTATATGGCAATGCCGCCCCGGGTTTCGCTGGCGCTCAACCCGGGCTACGGCTCTACGGTTCCTGTCATCCGTCATCCGTGAGGGGCGTCAGCACCGCCCGCCCGACGACACGACCGGCGCGCAGATCGTTGAGCGCGGCTTGGGCCTCGCTGAGCGGGCGCTCGGCGATTGGGACAGCCGGGGCGTGGCCGGCGCGGGCCAGCGCCATCAGTTCTTCCGCCTCCGCAAGCGTGCCGGTGAGTACGCCCTCGATGGTCATGGCGCGCAGTACAAACATGGCGACCGGCGTCGCCCAGCCACCGCCGATGAGGCCGGTGACCACCACCTTGCCGCCTTTGGCGAGCACGCCGGTTGCGAAAGCAAGCGAGGATTCTGAGCCGACGAAGTCGCACACGCCATGGACGCCGCCGGTCGCCGCCGTCACGGCCTTGCGGGCGGTCGGATCGGCGGGATCGAACGCGGCGGCGGCGCCCGCCTGGAGCGCCGCCTCGCGCTTGCCGGCGTCGATGTCGGCGACCAGCGGTGCGGTCGCGAACAGGGCGCGGGCGAGCGCCATCCCCATCATGCCGACGCCGCCAAGGCCGACCAGCAGCAGAGGGCCACGCGCCGCATCAGCCTTGAGTCGCTTGAGAGCCGCATAAGCGGTGAGGCCCGAGCACATCAGCATGCCGCCGAGCGCCGGCGAGAGCGGCGCGTAGTCGAGAAGATAGCGCGGATGCGGCACCAGCACATGGCTCGCATAGCCGCCGTCGGCCGTAATGCCGAGATGACGCGGCGCCGCGCACAGATTCTCCTCGCCCTCCCGGCACGCCGCGCAGGCGCCGCAGCCGATCCACGGATAGACCGCGACCTTGCGCCCCGGCGCCGCCGCGGCATCGTCCTTAACGTCCGCTCCGGCGCTTTCGGTCACGCCCGCGATCTCGTGGCCGAGCGTGAAGGGTAAGGCGCGGCCCGACGTGATGTCGAGTTTTTTGTCGCCGGCCAGCCTGAAGTATCCGTCCTGCATGTGCAGGTCGGAGTGGCAGACGCCGCATCGCTCGATGCGCACCAGCACTTCGGAACCCTGCGGCAACGGGCAGTCGACAATCGTTTCGATGAGCGGCGCCCCATAGGCGACGAGGGATTGGCGGCGGAGTTGGGGCATCTTTAGAGCCATTTCGCGTCAGGTGAGGATGTTCTTCAATGTCGCGAACAAGTTCTCGATCACCTTCCTATCCCCATCGCTGCGCTAGGTGACAACTTGAAGTGACAACTTGCGGATGAATAAACTGGTAGCTATACCTCATAACATGAGCTAAATGCTAATTTTTAACACTGCGCCGTGGAGCATTTTTATGCCAAACATCGAATATTACGCCAACAACGAGTTGCGTCGCATAAACATCCAGCCGCTCGATAAGCTAATAGCGGCTGCCTCTCCGAAGCCGAGCCGAGGGATCAGCCGCATGACCGCCACCATGGCATCGCACGCGGTTAAGGCCGTCAGGAGTCAGGACAAGCGTTTAACGCCGATCTTTCATGACTTCACCGGGCCTGACGTTCTGTTGGTGAACCCCAAGGAGGGCGCTCCGATTGTGATTCCAACCCCGACGCTGGTGATCGAAGGGCCGAGCAAGGCGGAATTGAAGAAACTGCAGGACAAATTCGGGGTGGAGGTGGCAAATGAAGGAAGCGATGGCAAAGTCCTTCTCAAGGCCAAGACTGGTGGGGAGGAGGGCATCAGGATCGCCTGCGAGGCTGCCAAAGCGGCGTACGAACGCGGGCAGGTCAAAGCCGCTCACCCCAATTTCATTCGGGTGATGCAACACATCAAACCGTCGGCGGCGGGCGGGAAACCGCAGTGGAACCACGCCAACGACGGCAATCCGGGTATTGCGGGTGCGGATGTTGCGGCACTCGCGGCATGGACCATAGCGAAGGGGAGCCGCGACATTCGCGTGGCTGTCTTGGACGAAGGCGTGGATACCGCTCACCCGGACTTGAAGGCCGCCGTCGTAGCAGAGAAGGACTTCGTCGACAACAATCCGACCGCGAAGCCGGATGGAAATGATGCCCACGGCACAGCCTGCGCCGGGATCATCGTCAGCCGCAGCAAAACATACGCTGGCCTGGCGCCAGATTGCAGTCTCGTGGCGGTCCGGATTGCCAAAGGAGACGGCGCAAACGGTTGGGTGTTCGACGATTTTAAAACAGCCGATGCAATCGACTGGGCGTGGAGGGAAGGCCAGGCGGACGTGCTATCGAATTCATGGGGTGGCGGTCCGCCCGTTGACGTCATCTCTCGCGCGTTCGAACGGGCCCGAACGAAGGGCCGCAAGAACAAGGGCGCGGTGGTCGCGATAGCCGCCGGGAACGCAGATGGCCCGGTGAATTTTCCAGCGACGATCGCAAATGTCCTCGCGGTTGGTGCCTCGAATTGGTGGGACGAGCGAAAGTCGATGACCTCGAAGGACGGTGAGAATTGGTGGGGCAGCAACTTCGGACCGGAGCTCACCCTCTTGGCCCCGGGGGTGAGAATCGCCACGACCGATATTCATGGTCCAAACGGTTATGACGCTGGCGACAACACGCTCACGTTCAACGGTACATCATCGGCGACGCCGCACGTGGCCGCTGCCGCCGCTTTGATCCTTTCAGCAGTACCAAGCTTGAACGAAAAGCAGGTGAGAGATGTTATCACCGGCTCTGTCGATCGCTTGACGGCGGACGGAGCGTGGAACAAATACGTGGGATGGGGGCGGCTGAACATCTTCGCCGCGCTTCGTCTGGCCCGGAGGTAGCCCTTTATGGCAAAAAGTTCGAGCAGCCGCGGCAGGTATTATTATGCTGACGGCAAGAAGGTCGAACTCATACCAGCCGACGATCTGATTGCAATCGACGAGCAAGCCCTGGAAAGCGCCAGTTTGTCGGAGGCGGTTCGGGCGGCATTGCGCAAGGCTATGCGCCCGCTGTCGGGCGGAGTCGGACTGGTCGACCGCGCCGAGCTCAAGGATGACGGTGCCGAGGTTGTGCAAGCTCTGCAGGCGGCCTCGGCCACGCACCCGGTTTTTCGGTCGCACGGGTCGGTCGTGGTCGTTCTGCCCGAGGTCCGTGTTGAGGAGAGTCGTGGAGCAAAGCAAGGGCGCATTGCAGAGTGGCTGGCATCGCATGCGACGGAGACGGTGGTCAAAAGCCGGGATGAGGATCGGCTGGTCTTCGAGCCAAAGTCCGGCTATGGCGGGGATGCACTCGATCTTGCGAATAAGTTGACCGAGCAGGTCGGTCCGGAAATGGCCCAGGCCCGGTTTCTTCGGATTACTCCGCGGCCGTCCACAATGCGGCGGTGATCTTCGGAACACCCCGGCTAGGATTTCAGACGATCTTTTGGGGGACGGAAAAACTCCCATGGCGTCGAAGGGCATTGGCGAGCGCCACAAACCCCTCAACCGAAATCTCCTCCGCCCGCGCGGCCGGATCGATGCCGGCCGCCGCAAGGATCGGCTGCGGGTCGGCGCCGAGCGCACGCAGGCTCTGCCGCAGCATCTTGCGGCGCTGCCCGAAGGCTGCAGCGGTAACGCGCTCCAAAGTCGTGCGGGAGCAGGCGAGGGGGCTCGCCCGAGGTACAAGGCGCACGACTGACGACGTCACTTTGGGCCGCGGCACGAAGGCCGTGGGCGCGACGTCGAACATGATTTTTGCCTCCGTCCTCCATCCCGCCAGCACCGCAAGGCGGCCGTATTGCTTGGCGCCAGGCACAGCCACAATGCGCTCGGCGACCTCGCGCTGAAACATAAGGACCAGCGAATCATACCACGGCGGCCAAGGCTCGATCCCGAGCCAGCGCACCAGCAGCGCGGTTGCGATGTTGTAGGGAAGGTTCGCGATGATGCGCGCTGCATTGTCCTTCCCTCCCACTGATGGGGATCCGATTGCCTTGTCCTGCGGGAAGCGAGCAGGCGCACGATTCCATTCCATCTCGAGCGCATCGCCCTCGACCACCGTCAGCCTTCCCGGATAATGCGCCGCGATCTCGCCGAGCGCCGCGATTGCGCGGCTGTCGCGTTCGATGGCAATCACATGCCGTGCGCCCTCCGCGAGCAATGCGCGGGTGAGCCCGCCCGGCCCCGGGCCGATCTCCACGACAGTGATGCCTTCGAGCGAGCCGCCGGCCCGCGCGATGCGCGCCGTCAGGTTGAGGTCCAGGAGGAAATTCTGTCCAAGCGATTTCTTCGCAGACAGGCCATGGCGCCGGATCGTCTCGCGTAATGGCGGCAGCTCATCGCTCGCCGTCATGTGGCAACCGCAACGTCCTCGCGGGCGCTGAGCCTCGCGGCGAGGCGCAAGGCTGCGATCAAACTGGATGGATCTGCCCTGTCGGTGCCGGCAAGATCGAACGCGGTGCCGTGATCGGGCGATGTCCGCACGAACGGCAGACCGAGCGTGAGATTGACGGCATGATGGAAGGCGAGCGTCTTGATCGGGATCAGCGCCTGATCGTGATACATGCACAGCGCCGCGTCATAGGTGGCGCGTGCCGCCGGGTGAAACATGGTGTCGGCGGGAAGTGGTCCGCGCGCGGCGATGCCGAGCCGTTTGAGGATGTCGACGGCCGGCCGCACGATGGCCCGGTCCTCGTCTCCCATGGCGCCATCCTCGCCCGCATGGGGGTTGAGGCCGGCCACGGCGATGCGCGGATCGGCGATCCGAAACCGGCGTGCGAGATCGTGCGCCGTAATCCGCCCGGTTTCGACGATGAGGTCGGTGTCGAGCGCGCCCGGCACCTGGGCCAGAGGCAGGTGGATCGTCACCGGCACGACGGCAAGCTCGGGCGACCATAGCATCATCACCGGCCGCCGCGCCTCGCCGGTCGTCTCGGTCGCGAGCCGCGCCAGATATTCAGTGTGGCCCGGCTCGGTGAATCCGGACCGATAGAGGACATTCTTGGCGACCGGATTGGTGACGATCGCGGCGGCCTCGCCGCCTAGCACATGGCGCACGCCGAGGCGGATCGAGGCAATCGCCGCAGGCGCGCTCGTCGCGTCGGGATGGCCGGGTTTGGCCGTCACGGCCATTCCGATGTCGACGATCGGCAGCGCGGTGGCAAACATCGCGGCCGCTTCGGCCGGCTTGCTCGCTCCAAGCGTGATCGGGGGGCCCGTCAGCTTGGCGCGCTGGGCGAAAAACTCCAGATCGGCGAGGACGTAGAATGGCGGCAGGTCCAACGCGAAGCGCCGCCGCCAAACCGCAATTGCAAGGTCAGGCCCTATTCCCGCCGGCTCGCCGAGGGTCAGCGCAATCGGACGCGGCATCGCTATTTGCGTTCGATCATCGCCTGGCGGCGCAGTTCGCGAAGATAGTTCTTGGCCTTGGCCTGGAATTGTTCGCTGAAGATTTTGTCGCGCGCCTGGCGCTTTTCGGGTGTGTCGGACTTGGTTTCCTTTTTCTCGCACAGGGCGAACAGCTCGATGCCCTGCGCCGTCGTCTCCGGCGGGGTCAGGTGCCCGACCTCGGTCTTGTCGAGGATTTGCCGCAAGGCGGGCACGAGCTCGGAGGAATTCTTGGTGATTGGCTCGCGGACGGCGACATCGCGCAGCGAACGCGCAAAGAGCAGCCCGGTATCGCAGGTGCTGAAGCGGGCGCGCAGCGCCTCGGCATCCTTGCGCCGCGATTCCTGCAACGCCGTGTTGCCATGCGGCACCACGAACAGGATCGGCCGCAACGTGTAGTCGTAGCCGACGTCGCCGCCGTCGCTCTTCTTCTGGGTTTCGATTTCGTCGAGCACGCTCTTCTCGCTGACCTGCAGGCTCGACTGGAACTTGCCGCGGATGATGTACTGCCAGTTCAGATCGGCCCGGACGCGCGCTTTGAGCGTCTTGGAGTCAATGCCGTTCTGGGCGAGCGTCTGGCTGAGCTGGTCGGCGGTCAGGTGCATGCGCTTGGCCATGTCGGCATAGCTCGAATCGACGTCGCTGTCCGTGATATCGAGCTTGTAGCGGCGGGCAATCTGAACCTTGAGCTTTTCGTCGATCAACTCCTCGATGACGTCCTGCCGCACCGGCGTCTTGTGGGTGGACAGCGTGTGGAATTTACTGCGCTGGTCGATGTCGTAATCGGTAATGACCTCGCCGTTGACGATGAGGACGACATGTTGGGCGAGGGCCCGGGACGGTGCCGCCAGTGCGGCGAAAATGCAGGCCGCCGCGATCATGATGCTGCCGGGTCCGCCCGTCATTCCGCGCCGAATCGGGGTCAAGCCTTGTCCTCCTTCTCAACGTGGGGTCCGATGTTTATACCCCAAGCCAACGCCCAACGGGCAGGCGTCAAAACGTAGCGCGCCTGGCCCCTCCTTACCCCTGCCGCGAGGGAGGGCAGGGAGGGTGCCGGCCGCACCTGTTCTGCTTCGATACTGACGCTACTGGAATCCGGTTCCGCCGAGCGTGCGCAGGCTGACCTGCAGCAGGTAGGTCTGGCTTGACGTCAAACTGCCGGCGAGGGCGTAATCCGCGTAGTATTGGAATGACATGATGAAACAATCATCGATGTACCCGAGGCCGAATCGCGTCTGGGACGGCTTTGCGTTCTGGATATCGTAGCGAATTCCGGCGTTGACGACCCAGTTTTCGCTGACCTTGTAGGCGCCGCTGGTGAGGATGCCGTCGCGCCGCGTCAAGAACCCGAGCTGGGGCTGCGCCGCATAATCGCCGTACAGAACCGTGGCATTCCAGCGGTCGAAGTTGGCGCGGGCCTCCACCTCGAGACGCTGCAGCGAGAAGTCTTCGTGGTCAAAACGGAACCGTGAGGTGAAAGAGTAGATCTGGTTCGGCTGAAATGCGACGCGCGCCACATAATCGGAGCGGGTGGTGTCGAGACCGCTGCCCAAGCCGGTGTTGGTGATATCCCCGGCCGCAAAGGAGTTGAGCCCGAACAGCTGGTAGGATTCGCCGAACAGCATGTTGAGGTTGCCGCCGCGATTGAATTGGGCGGTGTATTGCAGGCCATAATTGACGCGGCTGCCGCCTTCAACGCGGTCCCAGCCGGAAAATTTGTCAACCTTGAACAGATTGGTGTCGTCGAATACGAGGCTCTGGGCATCTTCGTTCGGCAGCTTGCCGATCGCGGTTTCGTTCGGCCGAATAATCAGCTGTGCGATCGGTTCGATCGTCTGGGTGCCCCAACTCTGCACCCCGATGAAGGGATAGTGGTATTCGAAGCCTATTGTCGGCATTGCTCGGGTGACGTTCGAATCGCCGGTGTTGACGAAGTTGCTGACGCCGGGCTGGTTGTTGATCGTTATCGCGGCGGCATCGCCCCGCACCGATGCGAACGGTATGAACACTTGCCCGAAGGGATCAATATATTGATACCGCCAATGGACCTCTGCCGATAACCGCGCATAGTCGCCCGGAACACCGCGCAGCAAGCAGTTTGTCGGAGTCTTCTGGGTCGGGTCCGCGGAATTGACGTTGCACAGCCCGAGGTTCAATGCGCTGGCGCTGATCGCATCGAAACTTGCCGTCTGGCGCTGCAGATTGGTGAAGTTGAACGTGGTGCCGAGTTCGCCACCGAGCACCGGCTGATCGAAGGTGTAGGCGTAGTCGATGACCGGCAGGACGTTCGGCAACGTGCCCTGTACGTCCGACAGGGAAAATCCGTAGTAGTGGATCGCTCTCATGTCGAAATAGCTGCGGTCGCCGCGTCCGATGAGATAGATCTGCGACACCGCCTCGGTCATGTAGTTGAGGATCGGGTCAACCGCCACCTGCTGCAACGGCTGGATCTTGTAGTCCTGAAAGAAGGTCCGGTCGGTCAGCGCGACCCCATCGAAGCCCCAGGTCCATTGGGGCGACAGGCTGAAGCGTCCGCTCGCTTCGAGGCTGCCGCGAAAATCGCGGAAGCCCGGCGTCGGGGTGCCGTCGACGAGAAACTTGTTCTTGTCGAGCTGGTCGATGCCGGCGCCGCGAATCGTCAATTGGCCGTCTTCGAAACGCTGGCGCCACTCGCCGCGAAGCAGCGGACCCTGGGTGGTGGTGAACCGAGGCGAAATAGTGGCGTCGTAGTTGGGAGCAAGCGCGAGATAATAGGGTGTTTCGACAGCAAACCCATACGCCGAACTCGTTGACACGATCGGCATCAAGAAGCCGGTCTTGCGTTTAACGGTCGGATCGGGGGCCGAGAAATACGGCATCCAGGCGAGCGGGACGCCGAAAAATTCGATTCTGGCGTCCTCGAAGTACATCATCTTCTCGGATTCATTGTGGATGATGCGCGCTGCCTTGACTTGCCACAGCGGCGGCTTGCGAGGATCGTCGCGGCACGGCTCGCAGGCCGTGTAGACGCCGCTCTGGAACACCGTGTAGTTCTTGTCGGTGCGGTCGGCGCGAGTTGCCGCCAAGCGGGTCTGGTCAGCGGTCTCCACGCGCAGCGAATCGATAAAGCCGTCGCGGTAGTCGTCGCTCAGATCCAGCAACTCGCCATAACTGACCTTGCCATCGGCTTCGGTCAGCCGGGCATTGCCTTCCGCGTGCAGCCGTTTGCTGCGCTGGTCGTAGATCACCTTGTCGGCTTCGATGGTGGCGCCGTTGTAGTAGATCTGAACGTTGCCGACGGCGGATACGAGCAGGTTGTTGTAGTCGTATCGGATCTCGTTGGCCTGCACGAGCATCTGGGCGCCGGGAGCCGGCTTGGCAGAGATGCTCTTTCCGGTCGGCGTCGGCCTGACTTGGTTTTGAAAGGTCAGAAGTGGGTTTTGCTGCGCAAGCGCAGGGCGCGATTGAGCCAAGCCGAACAGCACCGAGGCCGAGACAACGAGCAGCACCGCTGCCGCACGCGAGGCGCGACAACCATAAACGGGCAGGCCTGCGCCCGCGCCAACCATTACGCGTAAGCCTCGCTTACCACGTCCGCTACCCCCGCCTTCCCACCCTGCTGTTTTCACAGGCAAAACCGCGCCTGGCCAGCAAGCCCCCGCCGCAGCTTCCCGCGCATCTGCCGACGCATCGAAAATGAACATACCCGGAAAGCGTAGCCGGATGCCAGACGAAATTGGCCCTGAAAGCCCTCCGCCCCCAATGAACTGATCGAGTGTTGCAAAGTTGCAAATGGGGAGAGCAACGGCGTGCCGGCGGCCATCACTCCCGGATGCGATTGACCAGATTCTGACACAACTTGTAGAGTCGTACCCGGAGGAGCTGTCTCGAAGCCGGCCGCGGTCCCGAGACAGGCGACGCTGAGACAGGCGACGCTGAGACAGGCGCCCTTGAGACTGGTGATCCGGAAAAGCGCGCCCCACCGTCGATTCCATCACGCCATGCGTCCCCGGCCATTCTTGAGGGCAGCCCCGGGAAATTCCGGTCGTGCGCGATTCCCACTCAAGACACACCGACCTCATCGCCCGGCAAGATGGCCGTCCCAAGGCAAAGCTGTTGAATTTCAAATCGGAACGATTAAGAGGCTGTAATGGATCGGGGTTTTGGAGCTGGTGGCGCCGCACTGGCATCCTTAAGGACATTGCGAAGAATAGTGCTTGAAGATGAG
>WNFG01004032.1_pt1 | contig 15435 bp, 15 predicted proteins | sample 5400431 | NCBI WGS metagenome assembly WNFG01 (sample SAMN13153346, study PRJNA577476) | soil metagenome | isolation source: 120 cm saprolite under Douglas fir tree site 2 hole 3 replicate 2 | place: USA:California | collected 2015-04-18 | reverse complement strand
TGGCAAGGGGATCGCCAACCCGATCGGCCAGATCTGGTCGGGCTCGATGATGGTCCGCCATCTCGGCTACCCGGAGGCTGCCGAGGCGATCGAGCGGGCGATCGCAGCGTCGCTGGTCGAAGGCGGACCACGCACGCGCGACTTGGGCGGCAACGGCGATACCAAGACCGTGGGCGCTGCAATTGCGGAGCTCGTGAAGACGGTCTAGCAACCTGCGAACGCCCGAAGGTCCAGCCCTCGGGCGTTTTCATCGCAGGTGTCAGCGTTGATCGCTGGGTGTGGGATTGGTCTGGCCCTGGGGCGCCGACATGCCGCGGCTGCGACGACGATGCTTGCGCTTTTGCTGACCGGACTGCTGGTCGGCGGGTGCCGCCGAAGGACTGCCTGGCATTGTCGTGGGCGCGCGCGGGGGCGTGTCGTTGGATTGGGCGAGGGCAGGCGAGGCGGTGATCGCAAGCGCGAACAGGGAAACGCAGGCGAGACCCTTGAGCGAGGGCATGAAGAACCTCAATGGTCGGAGATCGGCCGGTCGTCGCCGGCCTTGCATCGCTTACGCTCGCTCGACGAGCGTCATCCCCGTCTCAATTGCAGTTCATCAAAGCTGAGAATAGCCGACCGTCGCGTGTTGCCGCCTTCGTCGCACAGCGCCAGCGTGAGCGTCTGTTCCCACCAGTCGATGTCGACGACGCCGAAATTGGCCGCAGCATAGAGTGCGCCGACCCGGTTCGGACCCGGCTCCTTGGCCGCCCAATAGACCATGTTGAGTCCGCTCGATGTGAGTTCGTACAGCGGGTAGTGGCCGGGCGGCGTCTCGCGGTAGAGCGCGCCGACATGACGGTCGCCCGACAACAGCACCACGCCTTTGGCCCCGCTGTCGCGAATCGTGTCCAAAAGCTTCTGGCGCTCGAGCGGCATGTTGCCCCAGCGCTCCCAGCCATGGCCCTCGGCCAGGACCTGCGTGCTCGATACGATCAGCCGCACTTCCGCAGGTTTGCGCAGTTCGGCGGCTAGCCACGCCCATTGGTCCGGACCCAGCATCGTCTTGGCGGGATCGGGGTCGGGCAGGTAGCGCTCCTTGCCCGGCGCGCCGCGCCGGTCGGTAATCTTGAGCGGCGAGCGGAACCAGCGCAGGTCGAGCAGGATGACCTGCACGCGCATGCCGGGCGGACCGATGATGCGCGAATCGTAGATGCCCTCGCGCGTGCGCCGGATATCGGTCGCCGGGACGTTCCAGAACTCGAGAAACAGCTCCTTCGACACTGCCTTGTGCGGGAAGTCGCCGCCGCCGTCGTTCACGCCATAGTCGTGATCGTCCCAGACGGCGAGGTGGGCCACGCTGTCGCGCAGCTTGCTATACCCTGCGATGCCCTCGGCCATCTCATAAGCGCGCTTGAGGTTGGTCGCGTCGGCCGTGTTGAAGTCGCCGTAGACATTGTCGCCGGCAAAGATGAAAAGCTCGGGCCGATAGGCCAAGATGGCGTCCCAGATCGGCTGCGGCCTGGCTTGGTCGGCGCACGAACCGAAGGCGATGCGCGACAAAGGCGGGCGGCCTTGCGCCGTGAGAGAGGCCGGTGCCAGGGCGGCGGCGGCCATCAGCTGGGCGAGAGTGCGGCGCTTGAACATAGAGGGTCACCGAAATGCCAGGATTCCAGGTTTAGTTGGCACTATCGTGAAACGCCATCTGAAATACGCCCTCGAACTGCTGCTCATGCCCATAGCGGCGGCGGTCGTCTTCATTGAAGACGTTCTGCTCCACTATCTCGGGCAGGCCATGGCGGCCCTGGCGAAATGGCCGCCGGTCGCACGGATCGAGACTTGGCTTCGCCGGTTGCCGCCCTGGGCGGCGCTCCTGGCGTTCGTTGCCCCCTCGACGCTGGTGCTGCCGGTGAAACTTGCTGCTGTCTGGTTTGCCTTCCACCATAAGTACACGCTTTCCATTGCCAGTGTTGTCATTGGCAAGATGTTGGCAACGGCCCTCGTGGCGCGGCTTTATCGGGTGCTGCATCCCACTCTGGCGACAATGCCGTGGTTCCTGCGGGCAGAGACCTGGCTTTTCACCTGGCGCGACCGGCTCTATGCCTTCATGCGCGGCCTGCCGGCGTGGCAGAAGGCGGCGGCGATGGTACGGCGGACACGGATCTGGATGGCGGAATTGGTTTCCGGTGCGTCATCGCGCTAGACTCCCCCGTGCCTGACATTGTTCCCCTGAAAGGACCGCTGGGCGCGCGCATCGAAGGCCTCGACCGTGCCCGGGCCAACGAGCCGGCCATCGGCGCGCTGCTGAACCGCGCTTTGGCCGAGCATCTCCTGGTCGTCGTCCCGGGCGAGCGCCTGGCGCCGGCCGAGACACGCCGCTTCGCCGAGGCCTTCGGCCGGCCGCAACAGCAGTTGCTGCGCTACAAGCACAGCGGCGAGACGCCGGACGTGTCGATCATGGTGAGCACGCTCATGACCGACGGCACGACCGACAAGACGGCGATCCGCGCCGAGGACTGGCACACCGACGATTCCTATTTCGCCAAGCCGGCCAAGGCGACGCTGCTGCACGGCATCGAGATCCCCAGTCGCGGCGGGTCGACCTGGTTCTGCAACATGCATTCGGTCTACGAGGCATTGCCCCAAGCCGTGCGCCAGCGCATCGACGGCCTGCGGGCCATCCACGGCTACGACACGCCGCGGGCGCGCAACCGGCCTTCGCCGCGCACGCCGCAGGAGATCGCCGAGACGCCCGATGTCGAGCATCCGCTGGTGCGCACCCATCCGGAAACCGGTCGCAAGGCGCTTTATCTCAATCCCAACCGCCTCGACCATATTGTCGGACTCGAGCGGGCGGAGAGCGACGCTCTGCTCGACGAGCTGGCCGACGAGGCGCGCAAGCCGCAGCATCATTTCGGCCATGTCTGGCAGGTCGGCGACATCGTGGTGTGGGACAACCGCGCCACCATGCATCGCGTCATGATCGACTACCCGGTCGGCGAGAAACGCATCATGCAACGCGTGCTGATCGAAGGGGATAGGCCGGTCTGATCCAGACTGCGCGGCTGCGGCGTCCTGTCATGCGGAGCGTAGCGAAGCATCTCATGGCAGAAGTGGCGATGAGATCCTTCGCTACGCTTCAGTGCGGGGACTACCCCGCGCGCGATGACTAGAAAAGCACCCGATGCCAAAGTCTGGACGGGTTCAATGGGCGGCGCCGGCGGCAAGAAGGTCGTCGATTTCGCCCGGCGCGTAGCCGGCTTCGGCGAGCACCTCGCGGGTGTGTTCGCCCAGGCGCGGGGCGTGGGTCTCGTCTTCCCGGGCGCCGCCTGAGAAAATGTTGGCGAGCCGCGTGCGCCGCAGCCGGCCTTCAGTCGGATGATCTTCTTCCTTGTAGAACCCGACATCCTTGAGGTGCGGATCGGTCAGCAGATCGTCGATAGAATTGTAGCGGGCGGCCGGCACGTCGAGCTTGTCGAACAGCTCGACCCATTCGTCGGTCGTCTTCTGGTCGAGGCCTTCCTTCTGGACCTCGAAATAGGCCGGGGCATTCTTTGTCCGGGCCGCCGCGCTGTTGAAGCGCGGATCGGTCTTGAGCTCCGGCCGGCCGATCGCGTCGAAGAAGGCGAAGGCCTGGGGGTTGGTGTTGGGCCGAATGGTGATGTAGCCGTCCTTGGTCGGCAGCGGGCGATAGTTGGGGCTGAGCAGCCGCCCGTCGCCGGTGGGACCGACTGCCGGATCGAAGGTGGCGGCGCCGAGATGCTCGCTCGACACGAACGACGCCATGTTCTCGAGCATCGGCACGTCGATCGCCTCGCCCTTGCCGGTCTTCTCGCGGCGATACAGCGCGAAGCCGATGCATTGGGCGGCGATGAGGCCGCTGGTGTGATCGCTCATGACCATCGGCACGAAGCGCGGCTCGCCGGTGGCGCGCGCGATCGTGCCGGCGACACCCGACAGGCTCTGGATCACGGGATCGTAGGCCGGCCGGTTGAAGTAACGGCCGCCGCGGCCAAAGGCGAGGATCGAGCAGTGGATCAGCTTCGGATTGTCCTTGGCGAGGCTTGCATGGTCAAGGCCGGCGCGAGCCAGTCCCTCCGGCCGCACGTTACTCACGAAGACATCGGCCCGCGCGATGAGGCGGAGCAGGGCGGCATGACCCTGAGGCTTCTTGAGGTCCAGCACGATCGAGCGCTTGTTGCGGTTGAAGTTGATGAACTTGCCCGACATGCCGGGGTTGCGGTTGCCCTCGGCCATGGTGCGCAATAGATCGCCGCCGGGCGCCTCGACCTTGATGACGTCGGCGCCGTAGTCGGCGAGGGTGCGGCTGCAGATCGGCCCGACGACAACGGTCGTCAGATCGACCACGCGGACGCCGGCGAGCGGGCCGCCGCTCATGCCGCGAACTCCAGATCCATCTCGCCGCACAGCACGCCGTTCTTGTCGGCCGCCCAGATTTTTAGCTTGCCGTCGTTCTGTTCCTCGCCACGCACGTCGATCAGGTCGCCGACCCACAACGGATGGACGAGGCGGGCGGTGTAGCCGGTGAGGGTGCCCTTGGCGTGGCGCAGGGCGGCGTCGACCATGAGGTGCATCGACAGGCCGCCGTTGGAGACGAGGGCAGGGTAGCCTTCCTCGCTGCGTGTGTAGTCGCCGTCATAATGGATGCGATGGGCATTCCAGGTGAGCGCGGAGTAGCGGAAGTTGAGTGCGTTGGTGAGCGCGGTCTTGTCGCTCCAGGCATGATCGGTGCGGGCGGACGTCGGCACCGTCGCCGTCGTCTTCTGGCCCGGCGGCACCGCCGGCCGGTAGATCGCGTCGAACGTGTCGACGGCGATGGTCTTGCCGCCTTGCTCGATGGTGTGGCGCATGGTGAGCACGAAGATGTCGCCCGAGCGGCCGCTCTTGGGGACGATGTCGGCCACCTCGGCCTTCTTGAGCGCGGGCTCGCCGGCCCTGAGGCGGCCCATGATCTTCACGCGGCGGCCGGCGCCCATGCGGCGCGGCATGGGGATGGGCGGCAGCACGATGCCCTTGTTGGGATGGCCGTCGGGCCCGACCTCGCGCTGGCGCACCGTCTCGGCGAAGAAGATCGTGAACCAGTGCGGCGGCAGTTCGCTGCCGCGCTTGAAACTTTCGGGATCCATGTCGAACGCGCCGGCGGCGCGCCGCACCGCCATCAGGCCGATATCGTCCTCGACGATGCGCACCCGGCCGATCCAAGGGCGCAGTTCCGTCATCGCTTCGTCCATCCAGCCTGCCATGGCGCTCGTTCCCCGGTTCGATTTAGGCGCAGCCTTGCACGCAGGCCCGAAAAGAAGAAGGGCCCGCCATGGCGGGCCCTTCCGATTCGGAATTCCAGTCAACCAGAAACCTGTCATCCCGAGGCCGTAGGCCGAGGGATCTTTGCTGTTGCCGTAAAGATCCCTCGCTCCGCTCGGGATGACAGATATATCAGACCGAGTAATACATCTTGTACTCGATCGGCGCCGGCTGGTGTTCCCAGTTGTAGACCTCTTCCCACTTGAGCTCCATGTAGGCGTCGATCTGGTCGTCGGTGAACACGCCGCCCTTGGTGAGGAAGGTGCGGTCGCCGTCGAGGCAGTTCAGCGCCTCGCGCAGCGAGCCCGCCACGGTCGGCACCTTGGACAGTTCCTCCGGCGGCAGGTCGTAGAGGTTCTTGTCCATCGGGTCGCCGGGATGGATCTTGTTCTGGATGCCGTCGATGCCGGCCATCAGCATCGCCGCGAAGGCGAGGTAGGGATTGGCCGAGGAATCCGGGAAGCGGACTTCGACGCGCTTGCCCTTGGGCGAGGACGCGTAGGGGATGCGGCACGAGGCCGAGCGATTGCGCGAGGAGTAGGCGAGCAGCACCGGCGCCTCGAAGCCCGGCACGACACGCTTGTAGGAGTTGGTGCTGGCGTTGCAGAAGGCGTTGAGCGCCTTGGCGTGCTTGATGATGCCGCCGATGTAGTAGAGCGCCGCCTCCGACAGGTCGGCGTAACCTGAGCCGGCGAACAACGGCTTGTTGTCCTTCCACACCGACTGGTGGGTGTGCATGCCCGAGCCGTTGTCGCCGTACAGCGGCTTGGGCATGAAGGTCAGTGTCTTGCCGTAGCTGTGGGCGACGTTGTGCAGGGTGTACTTGTACTTCTGCACGTTGTCGGCGGTCTTCACCAGGGTGTCGAAGCGGAAGCCCAGCTCGTTCTGGCTCGGCGCCACCTCATGGTGGTGGATTTCCATGGTCAGCCCCATGTCGGCGCAGACCGACATCATCTCGGCACGCAGGTCGTTCATGGAATCGACGGGCTGCACCGGGAAGTAGCCGCCCTTGATGCCCGGGCGATGGCCCATGTTGCCGCCCTCGAACTCGGCGCCGGTATTCCACGGCGATTCGCTGTGGCTCAGCTTGTAGAAGCTGCCGTTCATCTGCACATCGAAGCGCACGTCGTCGAACACGAAGAATTCCAGCTCGGGCCCGAACACCGCGGTATCGCCGATGCCCGACGACTTCATGAACGCCTCGGCGCGCTTGGCGGTCGAGCGCGGGCAACGCGCATAGAGCTGGCCGGTCGAGGGCTCGACGACGTCGCAGTTGACGATCAGCGTGGTCTGCGCGGTGAAGGGATCGAGGACGGCGGTGGCGGGATCGGGCATGAGGATCATGTCCGAGTCGTTGATCGCCTTCCAGCCGGCGATCGACGATCCGTCGAACATCACGCCGTCGACGAACGAGCCTTCGTCGGTGGCCGACGCCATGCGGGCCGTATGCTGCCACTTGCCGCGCGGATCGGTGAAGCGGAAGTCAACGAACTTGACATCCTTTTCCTTGATCATCGCGAGAACCTGTTTCGCGTCCATGATTCGTTCGTCCCTCTTTTGTGGTCTACTTCCTCATGCCCCCAAAGGCCGAGTTCTCATACGGCGGCGTCGCCGCGCTCGCCAGTGCGAATTCGGATGGCGTCGTCGATGCTCGACACGAAGATCTTGCCGTCGCCGATGCGGCCGGTATGGGCCGAGCTGCGGATCGCCTCGACCGCCTTCTCGACCATCTCATCCTCGATGATGAGCTCGATCTTCACTTTGGGCAGGAAGTCGACAACGTACTCGGCGCCGCGATAGAGCTCGGTATGGCCCTTCTGCCGTCCGAACCCCTTGGCTTCCAGGACGGTGATGCCCTTGAGCCCGATCTGGTTCAGTGCGTCCTTCACTTCGTCGAGCTTGAAGGGCTTGATGATCGCTTCGATCTTCTTCATTGGCTTGAGATATCCCCGCGCACAAGCGCCGGTGCTGCCGGTCGGGGCAACCCGCACGCGCCTAGGTCAGCAGATTCTATGCCATACTTCTTCACAGTGCGGGGGCGTGAATTGGAAACAGGACTGACCGTTGCGTGGGCGAAGTGAACGAATACAAGGCAAAAGTCTGCATAAAACAAGAGCAGGGACAGGATTTCCCATGAAGCCGGCCAATTCTTTGATGTCCGGCCTCGGAACGACGGTTTTCGAGGTGATGTCGGCACTCGCCCGCGAGCATCAGTCGGTCAACCTCGGCCAGGGCTTTCCCGACGACAAGGGACCGGATGCCGTGAGGTCCGCGGCGGCCGACTATCTGATGAACGGCCACAACCAGTATCCGCCGATGATGGGCCTTCCCGAGCTGCGCCAGGCCGTCGCCGAGCATGCCCGGCGGTTCCAGGGGCTGGAGGCCGACTGGCAAAGCGAGGTGCTGGTGACCTCCGGGGCTACCGAAGCACTGGGCGATTGCCTGTTCGGCTTGATCGAGCCGGGCGACGAAGTCGTGCTGATCGAACCGCTTTACGATTCCTATCTGCCGATCGTGCGGCGGGCCGGCGGCATCGCCAAGCTGGTGCGGCTCGAGCCGCCGACCTGGCGCCTGCCGCGCGAGGAACTGGCCGCGGCGTTCAGCGCGCGCACCAAGCTGATCCTGTTCAACACGCCGATGAACCCCTGCTCGAAGGTCTTCGACCGCGCGGAGCTCGACTTCATCGCCGGCCTTTGCCTGGAGCACGACGTCTATGCCGTGTGCGACGAGGTCTATGAGCACATCATTTTCGACGACCGGCGGCACCTCTCGATCATGACCTTGCCGGGAATGCGCGAACGCACCGCGCGCATCGGTTCGGCCGGCAAGAGTTTCAGCCTGACCGGCTGGAAGGTCGGCTATGTCACGGCTGCGCCCGAGTTGATGAAGTCGATCGCCAAGACGCACCAGTTCATGACCTTCACGACGGCGCCCAACCTGCAATGGGGCGCGGCGACGGGCCTGCGGCTGGCCGACGATTACTTCTCGACCCTCGCCGCCGACATGCAGCGCAAGCGCGACCGGCTGGGCAATGCCCTGTCCGACATCGGCTTCGAGGTCTTGCCGGCGCACGGCACTTATTTCGTGACGACCGACTTTCGCCCGCTCGGCTTCAACGGCACCGACGAAGATTTCTGCCGCCATATCACGGTCGAAGCCGGTGTGACCGCCGTGCCGGTCAGTGCCTTCTACGACGATCCGACTCGCGCGCCGCGCCACTTTGCACGCTTCTGCTTTTGCAAGCACGACGCCACGCTGGACAGTGCCATCGATCGGCTTGGTCGGCATTTTCTCAGGTAATCAGCGGCTTAGAACCGTTTTTCGAAACCGTTGCAAACGATACATTTGTAACCCCGACACAACCGCAGATATATTTGATACTGAACGCGTCGGCCGATCGCCGGCATCCTGCAGCCGACCGAGCTGAAACATACAGGTTCATGTCTGAGACCAGCGCCGGCATGGGCTCCAACGAGAGCGTTGTGTCCGTATCGAGAGCTTCCAGACCTGCCCGAATCGACGGCCGCCGCTTGCGCAGCGAGCGGACCAGGCAGTTGATCATCGAGGCTTACCTGGCGTTGCTGCGGGAGAACCCCGTGGTGCCCCTGCCGACCGCGGCCCGGATCGCCAAGCGCGCGGGCTATTCCGTGCGATCGGTGTTCGAGCGGTTCCCCGATCTCGGCAAGTTGCGCCTTGCCGCGGCCGACTACGCCCTTGCGCAGGCGGCGGCCCTTGCGCCGCCGCGCAATATCGACGGCGATCGCCCGACCCGGATCAGGTCCCAGGTCGAGACCCGCGCCGGAACCTGCGAACGCGGCGTGGCGCTGTGGCGCGTGCTGATTGCCAGCGTCGCCGAGGACGACGCGCTGAAGGACCGCGTCCGCATCAGCCGCGAGCGGACGATCGAACGGCTGGAGATCATGTACCGGCCGGAGCTCTCGACTCTTTCCGATCAGGAGCACAAGCACATGCTGATCGCGCTCGAAGCGATTACCGACATCGAAAGCTGGGCGCGCATGCGCGAACTGCACGGCCTCAGCTTCGACCGGGCCTGCGACGTCTGGATCAGCGCGATCGATCGCATGCTGCCGCCGACGCCGCAGGCTGCTTGACGGGCCGGCGCACCGCATGGGATGCGATCTTGCGTCAGCCAGGCAGGACTGAGATGGCTTTGCCCAAACGGTCTGCTCTCAAGGGCCCCCGGATCGACGGCCGCCGCTTGCGAAGTCAGCGGACCCAGCAGTTGATCATCGAGGCCTATCTCGCCCTTGCGGGCGAGAACTCGCCGCAGGTGCCGACGGCCGCTCAGATTGCCGAGCGCGCCGGCTACTCGGTGCGCTCGGTGTTCGAGCGCTTTCCCGACATCCATAGCCTGCAGGTGGCGGCGGTCGACCACGCGCTCGCCCAGATCGCCGCTCCGCTGCCTTGCCACGATGCCGTCGCTGACCGCGAGACCCGGATCAGGAGCCAGGTCGAGGGGCGGGGCCGCACCTGCGAACGCTGGCTGCCGCTGTGGCGATCCCTGGTCGTGAACCAGGGCGTGTCGACCGAGCTCAGGCAGCGGGTGGCGAGCTTGCGCGAACGCGTCGTCGAGCGCATGGAGTCGATATACGCTCCGGAACTGTCGCCCCTGCCGGCCGTCGAACGCCGGCATCTGCTGATCGTCCTCGAGGCCTTGACGGACGTCGAAAGTTGGGCGCGCATGAAGGAATTCTTTGGCCTGTCCTTCGAGGAGGCCTGCGCCGCCTGGGTGCAGGCCATCGATCGCCTGTTGCCGCCGACACCGGCTGGTTCGTGATGACAGCCGCCGACGACACTTCGACGGGAAATTCCTCGCCGGCCGCGGCCGCGCCCGTCCCTCGGATCGACGGCCGCCACCTGCGAAGCGCGCGAACCAAGCAGGTGATCATCGAGGCCTACCTGGCGCTGCTGCGCGAAAATCCACAGGTCCCGACCGCGGCGCGGATCGCCGAACGAGCCGGCTATTCGGTGCGCTCGGTGTTCGAGCGCTTCGCCGACCTGCATGCGCTGCGCGTGGCGGCGACCGACTACGCCCTGGCGCGGGGTAACGCCCAGGCGGCGGCGGGCGATGTCGCGGGCAACCGCGAAGCGCGGCTCAAGGCCCATGTCGAGACGCGGGCCGGGATCTGCGAACAGTGGCTGCCGCTGTGGCGGGCGCTCAACGCCAATCAGGGCGACTCGGCAGAGCTCAAGTCGCGGATCCTTCTCGTGCGCCAGGCGATCCTCAAGCGGATCGAGCTGATGTACCGGACGGAGCTTGCGACGTTGGAGGAGCGGGAGCATCGGCAGATTCTGATCGCTATCGAAACCCTGGTCGATTTCGAAAGCTGGGCGCACATGCGCGAGCACAAAGGCCTGTCCTTCGCCGAGGCCTGCGCCGTCTGGATCCGCGCGATCGACCGGCTGCTGCCGCCGACGCCGGTTTCTTGACGCTCCGGCCGGGCAAGCGTAGGAAGGCGCGCTTCGTCGGGAGCGACCCACGATGGCGGCCGTAGCTCAGGTGGTTAGAGCGCCAGATTGTGATTCTGGATGTCGCCGGTTCAAGTCCGGTCGGCCGCCCCAGTGGCTCTCGTACCATGGTCGCTGATCCAACCGTGCGCGACCTCGCGCCCCACGACGATTTTGTCCTGTTGAGCTGCGCGCAGATGGCCAAGGCCGACGCTGCAGCAATTGCCGGCGGCATCGCCGGGAGCGCGCTCATGGAGGCTGCGGGACGGGCGGTCGCCGAGGCGGCGGTGGGGCGTTACCGGCCACGGCCGGTCGTCGTACTGTGCGGGCCCGGCAATAATGGCGGCGACGGTTTCGTGGCGGCGCGCCATCTCGAGGCGGCCGGCTGGCCCGTTCGGGTCGGGCTGCTCGGCCCGCGCGACGCCTTGAAAGGCGATGCGGCGTGGGCGGCGCAGTCGTGGCGAGGTCCGGTCGAGCCGCTCTCGCTCGGCCTTCTCGATGGCCGACCGCTGGTGGTCGACGCCTTGTTCGGCGCAGGGCTCACGCGCGCCATCGACGGCGTTGCCGGCGAGGCGATCGACAGGATCAACCGCGAGGCGCTTGCCGTGATCGCCGTCGACGTGCCGAGCGGGCTGCATGGCGACAGCGGCGAAGTGATGGGCCGGGCGCCGTGCGCCGAGCGCACGGTGACGTTCTTTCGCGCCAAGCCCGGCCACTATTCGCTCGAAGGCTTGCGGCGCTGCGGTGTGCTCGGCGTGGCCGACATCGGCATTCCGCTGGCGATGCTGAAGGAGATCGCACCGCTTTTGTGGCTGAACCATCCGTCGCTGTGGCGCCAGCATTTGCGGCGCGACGGTCTTGCCGACCACAAGTACGCCCGCGGTCACCTCACCATCCTGGGGGGCGCCGCCGCGACGGGCGCGGCGCGTTTGGCGGCGCTGGCTGGGCGGCGGGCCGGCGCGGGCCTGGCCACCATCGCCACGCCGCGCGTCGCGATGGCGATCTTCCAGGCGGCCGAACCGGGCAACCTCGTCAGCGAGAGCGAGGACGGCGCTGGCTTTGCGCGCCTCCTGGAAGACGAGCGGCGCACTGCGGCCTTGATCGGCCCCGGCTCGGGCCTCAACGAACGGACCCGGGCGTCGGTCTTGGCGGCGCTGGCGACGGGCCGCGCCGTCGTGCTCGACGCCGACGCCATCACCGTCTTCGCCCAGGCGCCTAAAAGTCTGTTCGACGCGGTCAAGGGACCGGCTTTGCTGACGCCCCATGAGGGCGAGTTCAGGCGATTGTTCCCCGATCTGGCGAAGCTGCCGGGAAAGGTCGAGCGCGCCCGCGAGGCAGCCAGGCGGAGCGGCGCCACGGTGCTCTTGAAGGGCCCCGATACGGTGATCGCAGCCCCCGACGGCCGGGCCGTCATCAACATCCACGCGCCGGCGAGCCTCGCCACCGCAGGCTCGGGCGATGTGCTGTCCGGCATCGCCGGCGGCTTGATGGCGCAAGGCTTGGCGCCGCTGGCGGCCGGCGCGGCCGCCGCCTGGCTCCATGGCGAAAGCGCCCTGCGCTTCGGCCGGCCGGGCATTGACCTGCCTCCCCCGTATGACGGGGGAGGCAAATGATCCGCTTCAATTGACCGCCCGGCGGGCGCGGGCTAAGAGGCGCGCGATTCGGCCCTTGCGGCGCGGCCCGAAGGCCCTGGCTCGTACTGGGGCCTGGCGTCGGGCGGGCGTGGTGGAATTGGCAGACACGCGAGATTTAGGTTCTCGTGCCGCAAGGCGTGGGGGTTCAAGTCCCTCCGCCCGCACCAGACGGAAATGGAAGTGAGACGATGCAAGTGACGGAACTCGCAGCCGATGGGCTGAAGCGGCAATTCAAGATCGTCGTGCCGGCCGGCGACCTGTCGGCCAAGGTCGATGAGCGCCTGGTCGAGATGGCGCGCACCGCCCAGATGCCGGGCTTTCGTCCGGGCAAGGTGCCGGTCGGCCTGCTGAAGAAGCAGTACGGCCAGGCACTGTTCGGCGAAGCGGTCGAGCAGGCGGTCAATTCCAGCACCGCCAAGGCGATCGAGGATCGCGGGCTGAAGCCCGCCCTGCAGCCGCGCGTCGATCTCAAGCAGCTCGAGGAGGGCAAGGACGTCGAGTTCGAGGTCGCCATCGAAGTGCTGCCGGAAATCGGCAAATTGGATTTTTCCGATATCGAGCTCGAGCGCCTGAAGGCGGTCGTGCCGGACAAGGACGTCGACGAGGCGATCGAACGCGTCGCTAAGGCCAACCGTGAGCAGAAGCCGGTCGATCCGCCGCGCCCGGCGCAGAAGGGTGACGCGATCAAGCTCGACTTCGTGGGCTCGGTCGACGGCACGGAATTTCCCGGCGGCGCGGCGCAGGACTACACGCTTGAGCTTGGCTCGGCGTCGTTCATCCCGGGCTTCGAGGACCAGCTGATCGGCGCCGAGGTCGGCAAGCCGGTCGACGTCAAGGTGACCTTCCCGGCCGACTACGGCAATACCGAGCTCGCCGGCAAGGAGGCCGTCTTCAAGTGCACGATCAAGGAGATCCACGAGTTCGTCGACAAGCCGGCCGACGATGAGCTGGCGAAGAAGAACAACTTCGAGAACCTCGAGGCGATGCGCAAAGCCGTCGGCGAGCGCATCGGCCAGGATTATGCCCGCATCTCCCGCTCGATGATCAAGCGCCAGCTGCTCGACAAGCTGGCGGAGGCGCACAAGTTCGCCGTGCCCGAGGGGCTGGTCGAGGGCGAGTTCAAGGCCATCTGGCAGCGCATCGAGGAGGCCAAAAAGGCCGGCGAGAAGCTCGAGGATGACGAGGACAAGATGCGCCAGGAATACCGCGACATCGCCGAGCGCCGGGTTCGCCTGGGCCTGCTGCTGGCCGATGTCGGACGTTCCAACAGCATCGAGGTGACGCCCGAGGAGCTCAACCAGGCGGTGATGCGCGAGGCCATGCGCTACCCCGGCCAGGAGCGCCAGGTACTGGAATTCTACGGCAAGAACGCCGAGCTGAAGGAACAGCTCAGGGCGCCGATCTTCGAGGAAAAGACGGTCGACTTCATCCTCGAGCTGGCCAAGGTCGCCGACAAGCCGGTTACGCCCGAGGAACTGCTCAAGGCGGCCCGCGAGGCGGAAGAAAAGAAAGAAAAGGACGACGAGAAGCCGGCGGAAGCGGCGACGAATTGATCCAGGGACGGCCATCGGGGACCGGCGGTCTTGAACCGGCCGGCCGGCGCTGCCACCTTTAAACGACAGTCACACAAGGGGGCCCGCAATGCGGCGCGACCGCGATCCGTTGGAAGTCTACAATAACTACTATGTGCCGATGGTCGTCGAGCAGTCGGCGCGCGGCGAGCGCGGCTACGACATCTGGTCGAGGCTGCTGAAAGAGCGGATCATCTTCATGAATGGTCCGATCGAGGACAATGTCGCGGGCCTGGTCTGCGCCCAGCTGCTCTATCTGGAAGCCGAGAACCCGACCAAGGACATCTCGTTCTATATCAACTCGCCGGGTGGCGTGGTGACGTCCGGCATGGCGATTTACGACACCATGCAGTATGTGCGCCCGCAAATCTCGACCCTGGTGTTCGGCCAGGCCGCCTCGGCCGGCTCGCTGCTGTTGATGGCGGGGGCCAAGGGCAAGCGGTTCGCGCTGCCCAACGCGCGGATCATGATCCACCAGCCGTCGGGCGGCGCCCAGGGCCAGGCCACCGATATCGAAATTCATGCCCGGGAAATCTTGTCGACCAGGGCACGCCTGAACCAGATGTACGTTGTCCACACGGGCCGTACCATTGAGGAGATCGAACGGGCGATGGAGCGCGACAAGTTCTTCTCGCCCCCGGAAGCCAAGGAGTTCGGGTTGATCGATGACGTGCTCGAGAAACGCCCGACTCCGACCATCCAGGCGGCTGCCTCCTGAGAGGCAGTTGCGACCAATTGTTTGTCGTCAACCCGCCAACACACCATATTTTGAGGTTGTGGCGATCGGGGGGTCGCGTTTAACATAGTCTTGTGTGCGGGCTCGCAGGTGGCGGGCCCCCCAAGCGGAGGTGCGTTACGAAATGCCAGCCGCCAAATCCGGGGGCGACTCCCGCAACACCCTATATTGCAGCTTCTGTGGCAAGAGCCAGCATGAGGTCCGCAAGCTTATTGCCGGGCCCACGGTGTTCATCTGCGATGAATGCGTCGAGCTCTGCATGGACATCATCCGGGAGGAGAGCAAGACCACCCTGGTGAAGTCCAAGGACGGCGTGCCGTCGCCCAAGGAGATCCGCCAGATCCTCGACGACTATGTGATCGGCCAGGACCAGGCCAAGCGCATCCTCGCTGTTGCAGTGCACAATCACTACAAGCGGCTGAGCCATGGCGGCAAGGCCAACGACGTCGAGATCGCCAAGTCCAACATCATGCTGATCGGCCCGACCGGCTGCGGCAAGACCCTGCTGGCCCAGACGCTGGCGCGCATGCTGGACGTGCCGTTCACCATGGCCGACGCCACGACGCTCACCGAAGCGGGCTATGTCGGCGAGGACGTCGAGAACATCATCCTAAAGCTGCTGCAGTCGGCCGACTACAACGTCGAGCGGGCGCAGCGCGGCATCGTCTATATCGACGAGGTCGACAAGATCAGCCGCAAATCCGACAACCCGTCGATCACGCGCGAC
>WNFG01002486.1_pt1 | contig 15444 bp, 20 predicted proteins | sample 5400431 | NCBI WGS metagenome assembly WNFG01 (sample SAMN13153346, study PRJNA577476) | soil metagenome | isolation source: 120 cm saprolite under Douglas fir tree site 2 hole 3 replicate 2 | place: USA:California | collected 2015-04-18 | reverse complement strand
ATTGTGTCTGCGAAGTACGATTTCAGTTTCATGGCTTTTCCTCTATGTCACCGTGCCAAGAGATACGATTCTGTTACCGGGCGGCATTTCGTTATGAGAGAGGACTGTCAAGTTCGGTGAAGTGCTTTCAGTGATTTGCCGCACAAAATATCGCGATCCGGAACTAGTGAGAATCACAGCTTGGGCGTCTGGCGACCCGCAACACTTCTTAATGCGCTCTTGGATATCCCGCACGCGCTGCGGTGATAGATTCAAGTGGCTGGAATTTTCCGTATGCTCTACCGCCGTTTCGATATCGTGCTCGAGGGCGGGGTCCAGGAAGTGCGCCATCAAGTCGCCGCTTTGATCGAGCAGAGGTTTAACGACCAGGCGCCGGATCGCTTGCCGGACATATTCGGTGAGTAGAATCGTATTCTTGGTGATGGGCGCGGCCTCGCCAAGGGCCTCGAGGATGCTCGCCGCGTCCCGGATCGACACCCGCTCCCGCAGCAGATTTTGAAGAACTTTTTGCACTACAGCCAAGGGGAGCAATTTGGGCACCAAATCCTCCACAAGTTTCGGGTTTTCTTCGCCCACGCGATCCAGCAGTTTTTTGGCGTCCTGGCGCGAGAACAATTCGTGCGCATATCGCCGGACCAGTTCCGCCAAATGTGTGCCGAGAATGCTGACTGTATCGACAATCGTGTAGCCGGCTTTGCGAGCGCTTTCAACATTTTCCGGTGCGACCCACAAGGCGGGAATCCCGAAGGCCGGCTCATGAGCTGGTATTCCGTCGACCACTTCCGCCTTCTCGTCGGCGCGGATAGCCAGCTCGCAACCATGTACCAGTTCAAAGCGTGTCAGCTCGACGCCTTTGATCGAAATCATGTATTCACGGGCCTTCAGCGTCAAGTTATCGGTGACACGCACCGGAGGGAGGATATAGCCGAGTTCGCTGGCTAACTGCCGTCGAATGCTCGCGATCCTGCGGAGCAGTTGAGAATTTTGGCCGCCTTCGACGAGTTGCACCAGCCCCAGACCGACTTCTACAGCGAGCGGCTCTACTTTCAATAGTCCTTCCAGATTCTCGCGGGCCGGAGCGGTAACCAGTGGCTTCGTTTTTTCGGCAGTGGCAGTTTGTTGACGCACGCGCCAGGCAACCACGCCCACCCCGGCCCCTAACAAGAGGAACGGAATCTTGGGTAAGCCCGGAAAAGCAGCCATGGCGATCAAAACGCCGGAGGCCAGCATCAGCGGCTGCCAGTTGCTGAACACCTGTTTCTGAAAATCGATTCCCAGTTTGGTATCCGAGCTGGCACGAGTGACGATCAACCCACCCGATATGGAAATCATCAGCGCTGGAATAACGGTTACCAGGCCATCTCCAATGGTGAGGACGGTATAGGTCTCAAGCGCCCGCTTGAGATCCATACCATGCTGCAGAACACCGATCAGGAATCCGGCGATGATGTTGATCGCGGTGATAATAATGGAGGCGACGGCGTCGCGCTGGGTGAAACGGGAAGCCCCGTCCATGGCCCCGTAGAATTCCGCTTCACTGGACAGCATCTTGCGGCGGGCGCGCGCCTCGTTATCGTCAATCAGGCCGGAGTTGAGATCCGCGTCCACCGACATCTGTTTGCCCGGCATGGCGTCCAAAGTGAAGCGCGCGGTCACCTCCGAGATGCGGACGGCTCCATGGTTGATGACTACGTACTGGATTGCGATCAACACCAGAAAGATAACCACACCGATGACGTAGTTACCGCCCACGACGAAAGCGCCAAAGGCCTGGATGACTTCGCCGGCGGCAGAGGTTCCGGTGTTTCCCTTCAAAAGAATGAGCCGCGCCGAGGAAATATTCAGCGCCAGCCGGAATAGCGTCATCAACAGGAGCGTGGTGGGAAAGACGCTGAACTCCACTGGCTTGGTGATGTAGAGCGAAACCAACAGCACGATCACAGAGAGCGTGATATTGGCGCTGATCAGAATATCCAGGAGGAACGTGGGGAGCGGCGTGATCATGGCCATCACGATGCCTAGAACCGCAATCGGGACTGCGAACTCAGCCCAATTCGCCGCGAAACCGGCCGGTAGTGACAAGCCCCTGCTTACCGGGACGATTGCCGGGGCAGCGGCGAGCGGGCGTTGCGTCTTGGCCGGGACAACCGCCACCTAGGTGCTCCTCATATTCATCAGCTTGAAGATGTACGCCAGTACTTCGGCCACGGCGCGGTAGAGATGCGGCGGGATTTCCTGGCCCACGTCGGCGGAGCTATATAGCGCCTGCGCCAGCGGCTGGTTTTCAATGATAGGAATCTGATGTTCTATCGCGATCTCGCGAATGCGCCGGGCGAGGTAATTCTTGCCCTTCGCCAACACGCGCGGGGCCGCCATGTTTTCCAGCTCGTAGCGGATGGCTACCGAGTAGTGGGTGGGGTTCACGATGACGGCGGTGGCTTTCGAAACTTCCTTCATCATGTTGCGTCGAGCCAAATCGCGTTGGATTCTGCGTATCCGGCCCTTGATCTGCGGATTTCCTTCGCTCTCCTTGGCTTCGTCGCGGATTTCCTGCTTGCTCATTTTTAGTGACTTGGAGTGCCGGCGATAGGCTCTCAGATAATCCAGCGCGCCGATAAAGAGGAAGAGATAGGCTGCCCTCCACAGCAGGTCCCTGAGGGATCCGGCCACGACTCCGAGCGCTGGAAGAAGACCCTCGCGCGTCAACCCCGCGTAGGCCGACAGGTTTTTCGACGCAATCGCATACACGGCCAAGCCGAGTAGCGGCAAGAATACGAGAGCCTGAAAAAAAGATCCCGCGTTTTGAGAAGGGGTAGTTTTTATCTTTTGAAGCGGACTCAGCCGTTTTAGATCCGGCGCCAATTTCTGAAATGCGAATCCGAATCGCGTACTTCCCAATTGACCCGCCAGAGCTACGGTTGTGAGGCATCCTCCCAGCCAAAGAAGAGGCAGGAAGACGTGGCCTACCGAACGGCGATAAATAGCTGGCACGCTGTGCGCGGTCAGTTGGACATGAAAGGCCGCAGTCAGGAAATATCGCGCCATTTCGCGGGTCCGTTCCAGGAACGGCGACCATCCCATGGCGAGTAGAAGCACGAACGTAAAGAATTGAAGCGATGCCAACATCTCTCTGCTGGCTGGGAATTGGCCTTCGGTTCTGGCCTTATCCAGTTTTCGCTTAGTCGCTTTTTCTGTGCGTTGTCCCCGGTCCGCCATGTTAGTGATTCAGCAAACGCATTAGTGTGGTAAGCGCGACTGTTCCCGTTTTCTCGAAGACCGCCGGATAAAACGAGAGCACTACCCCGAGAAATGCGAGCGCGGTAAGAGTCTTGATAGCGAACGAGAGAGACAGCAATTGCAGTTGTGTCTGGAGACGGCCGAGCACCGCAAATGCAATATCCAGCAACAGCAGGAGCGCCAGCACCGGAAGGGCTAGCTGCAGTCCCGTCGAAAAGACCGCCGAACCGAGCCGCGTAATCGCTTCGACTATCGGTCCAGTCAACATATAAGCTCCAATGGGAGCTGTTTCCAAACTGTTCGCGAGAATATGAATCACCTGACGATCGAATCCAAACGCGAAAAACAAACTTCCCGCGAAGAGCTGGGCCAGCAGTTGCAGCGTGGTGGTGTCGGCCTGAGTGGAAGGATCGATGGTGGATGCGAAAGAATATCCGGCCTGTAGGCCGATCACCTGCGCCGCCATTTGCAGACCCTCCAGCAGGAATGAAACGGATAATCCGATCGTGAGGCCGAAGGCCGCCTCCGTGCCAATCCAGCCAAGTAGCCTGCCCAGCAGAGCCCCATTGAGGTTTGGCGCCGGCCACACTGGAAGCAGCGAGATGGTCAATGCCAGTGCCAGGACTACGCGGCTGACTTCAGGACCGGCCGAGAGTCCAGGAATAGGAACAAACGCAATTACTCCCGACACCCGCGCCAGCACCAGCAGGAAGCCGTACAGAGTGGAGAGGTTGAAGGTTAGTTCAGTGTGCATACCGGCCAAAATCACCGAGCAATAACGTTGTGTAGGTAATCAATTTAGTTGCCATCCAAGGAAGCAAGAGCACCAAACCGAACAGAAACGCCAGGAGCTTTGGGACAGCGCTAAAGCTGGTGTCTTGAATGGAAGTCAATACCTGCACTAGACTGACCGCGATGCCAACCACGAATCCGATGGTGAGAATCGGCAGAGCCAACCAAAAGGTCTCAAGCAAAGCGTGACGGAAAATTTCAACGGCCAGCTCGGGGGTCATGTTGGATAAAAACTCTTTAGAAGCGATCCAATCACCAGATTCCAGCCATCCACCAGCACAAACAGCAGAATCTTGAATGGCGCAGATAACATGACGGGCGGCAGTTGCACCATCCCGATAGAGAGCGTCACGGAAGCGACCACCAGATCAATCACAAGGAACGGAAGAAAGAGCACGGCGCCGATCTGAAAACCGGTTTTCAATTCCGAGAGTACGTAGGACGGCACCAGCACCATGAGGCCGAGATCGGATGGGCGTGCGGGTGCCGGAGTGTGCGAGACATCCAGGAAGAGCCGTACGTCTTTTTCGCGTACGTACTTCAGCAGGAAGGCTTTCAGGGGCTGTGAACCGTCTTCGAAGCCTTTCTGCCAGGTCACCTGTCCGCTCTCCACCGGTTCCCAGCCCTGGTGATAGATTTCGGTAACCACCGGCTGCATAATCAGGAACGTCAGGAACATCGCCAAGCCGATGAGTACTTGATTGGATGGCGTGCCCTGTGTGCCCAACGCCTGCCGTAAAAAGTGCAACACCACCGTGATCCGGAGGAACGGAGTCACGGACATGACGATGGCCGGAAGGACGCTCAGCACGGTGAGCATCACCACGATCTGCATAGGCACGCTCAACGCAACCGGTCCTTTGTTTTGCACCAGCGAGATGCCGGAAAGCGGCCCTTGCCCTTGCGCCAGCAATGCGCCGGGTACAGCTAAGGCGAAGATGCCGCGGGGTAATGATAACTTCATACGATTGCGGGATTAGCCGCGTCAGCGGCGTGCGATGGCCGGTAGAGCAGGGTGACACCGGCGGGATGTACCGCGACAACCATGTCCTGATCGCCGATTCTTATAACGTGGACCGTGTGTTGCGGGCCTAGAGCGAGCTTTCCGCGCGACTCCAGGACCGCGTTCGTCGCCCGAACTTTCGGGAAGCCGATGCGGATGTTCCCCCGCCTCCTGAGAAACCAAAGTGCAGCCCATAGGAGTGCGAAGACGAATGTGATGGCTAGCGATTGCCTTACTATGTCCATGCCGATGCCTGACCCTATTCTTGGAGGCTGAAATCCGTGATGCGTACGCCCACTGCATCCTCGATAATCACGATCTCTCCGTACCCGATGAGCGTCCCGCCCACCAGAATGTCGATGTTGTCGCCGGCCGACCGCGCCATGCGAATCACGCTGTCCGGACCCAACTCGAGAATCTGTGCGATGGTCAGGATCTTGTGACCCAACTGGACTTCCACCTCAATGGGCACGTCGGCCAGACCCGCGATCTCCTGAAAGGGCGTCATGTGTGCGCTCGACAATTACTTCTTCAGGTTGATGGTGACCTGACTTAGTTCGTCGACCGCGGTTATGACCTTCGAATTTGCTTCGAAACCGCGCTGGAGGATAATCAGGTTCGTGAATTCCTGGGCAATATCGACGTTAGACGCTTCTACCGCTCCACCGATCACACCTCCCCGGCCGCCCGTGCCCGAAGTCCCTACAGCGGGAACCGCGGTACGGACGCTGAGCTGATAGTTATTGTTGCCAACAGCAAGCAACGACTCGGGATTCCGGATCAGCGCCATCGCGAGCTGACCAACCACGATCTGCTGTCCGTTCGAATACTGCGCGAGCACTGTTCCTGCGTCGCCCAGGCTAATGCTGGTGAGTTGCGCAGCCGGTCCGCCGTCCTGGCCAACTGCCGATGTAGCCGATGGCTGAGCGTACTGGCTCACACGCGGAGTTGTTCCGTTGAACAAACTCCAGTCGATGTTCATGTCGGCGGCGCCATCTTTCAGGCCCTGGATTTGCAATTGTGGCGCAACATCGGTAGCCGCGGGTGTTAGCAACTTTCCACTGGAATCGAATGTAATGCTGCCAGTAAGAGGTGTGGCCGGGGGATTTGAGACGTCTGCATCCGGTATGCCGATGCTATAGTCCCACTGGCCGGCCGTCGCGTTCTTCGTGAATTGAGCGTTTACGAGGTGCGGACTGCCCAGAGAATCATAAACCGAAACCGACGTGGAGAATGTGCCGGCGGGTGTTCCGGCGATCGCGGCGGCATTCAGATTGAGGTCGAAAGAGAACGATTTGGTCTTGATTGGCGCTTCCAAGGTGCCGATGGGCACTACGATGCCGCCCACCGCAAGGTTCGTGTCGAGCACTCCATTGGTTCGCGTCCAGCCTTGCACCAATTCCCCGGTGGTCGTCAACAGCCGCCCATTTTTGTCTACCTGAAAGCTGCCGCCTCGGGTGTACTGAATAGCGCCGTTCGGCGTCTGAACCAGAAAGAATCCGTCACCTTGAATCGCTGCATCGAGAGCTCCGCTGGTGACCTGGATGGAGCCTTGGATAAAGTGCCGCAAGGTTACCGGACGGCCTACGCCGAACCCGACCTGGCTTTCACCTGTGCCCAAGGATTGACTCACCAGATCATGGAAGGAAACGACGCTACTCTTGAACCCCGTTGTGTTCAAGTTCGCTAGATTATTGCCCAAGACGTCGATTGCCGTTGCCTGAGCGTTGAGCGCTGAAAGAGCTGTGGAGAATGCTGTAAACATGAAATGTCCTTATGCCTGGGGTGTTGCCGGCGTACTGGGCTTGGGCGTGAGCGCCAGATTCTTGAGCGCATCATTCTTGAGCACATCATTCTTGAGCACATCATTCTTGAGCACATCAAGGTCCTGCCGCATCTGAAGTTCCTGCTCGAGCGAACTGAACTGGGCCAACTGAGCAACGAACTGAGTCCCGTCTTGAGGCTTCAGCGGATCCTGATTCTTGAGCTGCGCGACGAATAGCTTCAGAAAGGTCTGTTCATTAGCCAGCCCGTCGGTAGGCGACGCCGGCTTTTGCGCAGCCGCGGATTGTTCAGGAATAGTGCTTGCCGCATTGAGAGCGTTGATCATTGTATGTTCTCCATCCTCTTGTCTTCTACTGAAAGTGTCTCGTCCAGTTGTGTTTTCCAGCGTTCTTGTTGCCGTTGATTCGATTCGTTCTGACCTTGCCGCTGCTGCTGTGCGCCCGAGCCCGATCCGCCGGACTGCCGCTCCGGATGGTTCTGACTATTGCCCTGGCTGAACTGCTGCGGCGCAGCAGTCGCTTCGGCATGACGGCCTGATGTAGGAATCCAAGCTTCTGCCTTAAACCCCCTATTTTCCAACCGCCCGACCAATTCGCTCAGATCCGTCTGCATCGACTTGGCCAGCGCATGGTCCGGTGTCCGGACCGCAATTTGCATTTTTCCCGCTCGTTCCGTCAACTGTAGATCCACCTTGGTGGAATCGGGGCCGGTCAACTTCAAGGAGATCTGTCTCGCTGGTTGTGGCTGAAGCGCCGGATTTATTTCAAGATCGGAAGCGGCTTTCCCTAAATCGCTCGGACTTGTTGCGGTGCGACTACCCGGCGGTTCGGCCGCTCGGGCCATCTCGAATTGTCTTGCGGACACTTCAACCATGGCTGAATTTGTTTGTAAGTGAACGTCGTTGCGCGCTGGGGCCGCCTGGTTCGGTTTCGGAGCGGACGCTTGCGCTGAGTCCCTTTGTTCCGGCTCGGCGTTGCCCGAACCTTTACCTCCGGTGCCAGTGTGCGGCGGCGGCGGAGCTATCGCCTTTTCGAGCGCAGTGGTGCGCGGGCGCGCGGTTTCAGGCCGAATCGTTGGCTGGGGATCTGGTGAGATTGTGCGGCTCTCACCGGCAAGCACCTCCGCTACCTCAGTGTGCGGCCGCGTAGAGGGAGAGGCTACGCCAGCAGCGCTGGGATCTGGAGGTGCCTGAGCGACATATGCGCCGTCTGGCGTGGGAGCAAGATCGGTCGCAAGCGGCCCGGAAGGCGTGCGTCCGGGATCTTCGATTGAAGGCTGATTTTTCGTCAAACGAACGCCGAATGCAACATCCGACGTCGTAAGGCGCGGGTCGATTGTTCCTGGGGAAGGCATGCTGCGCGACGCGGCGGCCTTACATTCGTACGTGGAAGGAATAGGTTGCTTAAACACGTCAACTTCGTCCGCTGGTTTATTCCTCTGTGAAGCGATTTGGGTGAATTGCGGTGCTTCGAACAAGACCGGGGGATACGAAGCGATCGCTTGACGTGCGGGCGCCGTGGATTGTTGTTCGGGCTTGGTTTCCTTGCTCCGGGCTTCCTTGCTCCGGGCTTCTTTGGTATGGGCTGTGTCCGTCACCGGTATATGAGCGGTTGGAAGCGTGCCAGTACTTCTATTAATTAGTCCGCTCAGCATCGAGACGAAGGCGCTCAGTTCGCCATTCGAAGAACAACATACCGGTCTTGCAGCCGAACTGGCGAACGTCACTGGAAGCTTGATGGGCGGCTGAATTGTCTGAGAGATCGCGAAGCCAGTGACGTTCACGCAGTGAGCTAAGGCATGTGGCGGGCCAATGCGCGTGCGCTGATTCGCATGCCGTTATCGCTTTTCTCGTCGATAAAGAATTGCCACGAATCCCGTTCTGGCACTTTTTTGTCGTGGTGGATTCGTTCCACAACGAACTTATCGCTCTCTTTCGCAACAATATGAGGGCCTTTGCGCACGGCCACCGAATTGCATTGAAACCTCGCGGTAAGGACAGATCTTATGGACCCACTCACAATTTCGGCGGCGAGCGGAATGCGGGCGCGACTCGAAAGCCTGGATATGTTGGCGAACAACATCGCAAACTCGTCGGCGCCGGGATTCAAGGCGGATCGCGAATTCTTCGGCTTATATCTTTCGCAGGAAGCCGCCGAATCGCCCGCGGGCACCAACCCTCCCGTTCTGCCGGTGATAGAGCGGCACTGGACTGATTTCGCTCAAGGGTCAATGACTCCGACTGGCAGCCAGCTCGACCTGGCCCTGAACGGCAAAGGATTCTTCGTTGCCAATTCGCCATCAGGCTCTGTCTTTACCAGAGACGGTAGCTTTCGCACATCGAAGAATGGCGAACTCGAGACACTGGATGGTTATACGATCCAAGGCGCCGACGGAAAGCCGATCCTTCTGAATAACTCGAAACCCGTGGAAATCAGTCCCGATGGCGTGGTGCGACAAGGCGGACAGGATGTCTCGCGGATTGCCATCGTGGATTTTCAAGATCCCACTACGCTCGCCAAGCGCGGAAATAATTATTTTCGGTTGGATGTTTCGGCAGTTCAACCCCTACCGGCAACCAACGTGCAGGTTGAGCAGGGCAGGCTGGAAGCAGCCAATTTTCAACCGGCTGAGTCAGCCGTGCGGCTGGTGAACGTGATGCGCCAGTTCGAAACCTTGCAGAAGGCCATGTCAATAGGCGTGGAAATGAACAAGCGGGCAGTAGATGAAGTCGCCCGGGTGTCGCCATGATTTTCAGGAGTAATACAGGAGCAATAAATGATCCGCGCCCTTTATAGCGCTGCCAGCGGCATGTCCGCACAGCAAATGAACATTGATAACATCGCGCACAACCTCGCTAACGCCAACACCAACGGCTTCAAAATGCGGCGGACGCAGTTCCAAGATCTGCTGTATCAGAGTTTCATTCAGCCCGGAGCTGCCGCGGGATCGCAAACTGTTGTTCCGAGCGGATTGCAAATCGGTCTGGGAACGCGTCCGGCATCCAACGAAATCATCTTTGCCCAGGGTAACTTCCAGCAGACCGGCAATCCACTGGATGTTGTGATTCAGGGCAAAGGCTTCTTCCAGGTACGGCGCCCGACCGGCGAATTGGGCTACACCCGCGACGGAGGCTTCCAACTCGACCGCGACGGCAACATCGTGACGGCTAATGGCGATCCGATAGAACCACAGATTACGATTCCGGCTCAATCGCAGAGCGTTACTGTCGCAGCCGATGGCACGGTCAGCTATACCCAACCGGGTCAGACGGCGGCGCAAGTGGCCGGACAGATCCAATTGGCAAACTTTGCGAATCCCGCCGGGTTGAACAGCATCGGACAAAACCTCTTTAGTCAGACGGATGCGTCTGGGGATCCCACCATTGGCAATCCCGGAGGACAGGAGGGACTAGGGGCGCTGATGCAAGGCTATGTCGAGGGGTCCAACGTCAGCATCGTGGAAGAGTTCATCAACATGATTGTCAGCCAACGCGCCTATGAAGCGAGTTCCAAAGTTGTGAAGGCCGCCGACGAGATGTACCAGCAAGCGAATAACTTAAAGCAATGAGATCGATTGCGGTTCTGATACCCGTGACTCTGGCCGCGCATGCCGCCTGTATCTCCGTTCCTTCAGACCGGATTGTCGTTCGCGACCTGGCTGACGCCGTCACTCTTTTTCAGGGACTCGATCCGGAAACGCCGATTGGTTTCGCTCCGATGCCTGGAACCCAGCGAGTTCTGGCTGGACGTGAGCTCGTTCTTATCGCACAGCGGCACGGTGTTATCGTGAGCGCCGGCTCAGTCATTCCAGACGTGTGTGTCCAGCGTGAAGCCCATGTCATTTCACGGGTTGAGATGAAAGCGGCGCTGCTGGCTGCGCTTGGTATAGAGGACGCAACTTTGGAACTGATGGAGTTCACGAGTCAAGCGTTGCCTTCGGGTCGGTTGGAATTCCAGCGTGGGGCACTCACCAAGCCAGCTCCCAGCGGGCCCGAATCGCCGGTTACCTGGCGAGGAAGGTTGATCTACGACGGACAACACAGCGTAGTCGTGTGGGCCAAGGTCCGCATTACGGTTGAGCGCCCGCTCCTCATTGCGGTTGAAGATATTCCCGCCGGTAGTGTCGTCCGGACAGACCAGATCAAGTTAACCAGCGTCCGCCAATTCCCCTTTTCGGGTCCGTCAATATGTACAAGCGAGCAAGCGATCGGGAAATTGGCCCGCCGTAGTATCCCGGCTGGACAGCGAATTGTGCCGGGAGCATTGGAAGAGCCGAAAGAAGTAGCTCGAGGAGAGAAAGTTCACGTGAGAGTAATCGATGGTTTGGCAACACTGGCATTTGAAGGTATTGCAGAATCGGCTGGAAGAAAAGGGGAAAGCATCCTGGTACACAATCCAGCGAGTGGACGCAATTTCCGGGCCGTCATCGAAGAGAAAGGAAAGGTCGTGGTGCGACCCTCCCCGGGAGCTTGATATGCGATCCTATCTTGCCGGAATTTGTATCTTATCGTTTGCGATGCCAGTGATCGCGAAAAAGAAACCGCCGGTTGAACCCACGCCTACGCTCGAACAGTACGTTCGGGAGGCGACCCAGCGCTCCCATCAGGCTTCTACCGCAACGGCGGGTTCGCTTTACACCAGCACGGGGCGATTGGCCGACGGCTTCCGCGACGTTCGCGCCAGCCAGGTTTACGATCTGGTTACGATCCTCGTCTCCGACAAGGCCTCGGCTGTCTCTACCGGAGCCACAAATACGACGCGAAAATCCAGTGTAAAGGCGTCAGTCGCCTCGGCTGTGCTGCCTAAGAGTGTGGCGCCCGCGCTTGCCAATCTCGCAACCACTTCGAACAATACGCAACTCCAGGGCCAGGGGACGACGAGCCGCGAAAGTACTTTGACAACAACCGTCACGGCCGAGGTAACCGATGTTCTACCCAACGGCAATCTTGTGATCCAGGGACAGAAGGAAATTTCAGTGAACTCGGAGAAGCAGGTGATCACCGTCCGTGGAATCGTCCGGCCTGACGATCTGAGTCCGGGAAACTCCATTCCCTCCGATCGCATCGCGAGGATGGAGGTACGGGTGAACGGGCGCGGCGTGGTGAATGACGCTGTGAAACGGCCATTCTTTCTTTACCGGATACTGCTGGGGTTGCTTCCATTTTGATCTATATGCGGCTTCGACTTTCGCTTTGCTGGTTGACTCTGTTGCCGGTCTCGGCGGCGTCTCCCGTAGGCACGCGGCTGAAGGACTTGGTCTCCATTGAGGGTGTTCGCGACAACCAACTGGTCGGCTATGGTCTGGTCGTGGGGCTGAATGGAACCGGAGACAAACGTCAAACCGTGTTCTCGGCCCAGAGCCTCACGAATCTCTTGGCGCGCATGGGGGTCGCCGTGTCACCCACGGCGATCCTGGTCAGAAACACGGCGGCCGTGCTGGTGTTGACTAACTTGCCTCCCTTCGCTCAACCCGGAACTCGTATCGACATCACCGTAGCGGCGATTGGCGATTCCACTAATTTGCAAGGCGGGGTCCTGGTGCTGACGCCATTGAAAGGTCCGGATGGGCAGGTCTACGCAGCGGCGCAAGGATCGGTGATCACCGGCGGATTCGTTGCCGGCAAAGGCGGCAGCAGTCAAACCGTCAACCATCCCACCGCGGGCCGGGTCCCTAGCGGCGCGATTGTCGAAAAACTGGCGCCTTCCGTCGCTCCTATGCAACAGATAAAGCTCCAGCTTCGGCAGGCTGATTTCACGACAGCCTCGCGCATCACTAGCGCCATCAATCTGAAATTTGGCACGGACAAGATCCAGCCGGCTCACGCCGAAAATTCGGCGCTGGTCTCCGTGGACACGCCGATAACATACGCGACAAAGACCGTCCAGTTTCTCGGTGAGCTCGAAAGTCTATCGGTCGAGGCCGATCGACCCGCCAAAATTGTGATCAATGAGCGGACCGGGACCATCGTCATGGGCAAAGAAGTGCGCATCGCCCCGATAGCGATACTGCACGGGACGCTAACCGTAGAGGTCCAGACCAACCTCAATGTATCGCAGCCAGCGCCGCTCTCGACCGGCCAAACCACAGTCACCCCGCAAACCAACGTCACGGCCAAAGAGGAAAAGGCCCGGAACGTAATCCTCAAGCAAGGATCGAGCGTGGAAGAACTGGTACGGGCGCTCACCGCGATCGGATCGACACCTCGCGACATTATCGCGATTCTGCAAAATCTCAAAGCCGCGGGAGCGCTTGAAGCTGAACTGGAGGTCATCTAAAAGAATGCCCATCGAAAGTGTTGTTGTTTCTACTCTCAGCCGCACTATGCGCCCTCTCGGGGAGAAACCCAAGGAGGACCCTGCCAAGACTCGCAAGGCTGCGTCTGACTTCGAGGCCATGCTTATAGATCAGATGCTGCGCTCAGCGCGCGAGGCAGGTGGCGGCGGACTCACCGTCGACGGGAGCAGTGACAACCAAGCGAATGCTTCGTTATTCGAACTTGGCGAGCAGCAGTTCGCGCAAGCCCTTGCCAGCGGCGGTGGGTTGGGTATCGCTAAAATGGTGGTAGCAGGACTTACAAAACATGCGGATCGATGATCTTAGCCGCATTCCTCTAACGCAGAGTGCGGAGAAAACCGACCAGGCCGCTGAAAAGCGAGCGCTGGAAAAGGGAACGATTGCCAGTAATGCGGATCAGGCTGAAGTTTCCCAACTTGCAAAAGCGCTTGCGCCGCGCGATCCACAACGCCTGGAGCAGCTTCGGCTCGACGTGCAGACAGGCAAGTACGACGTTTCCGCCGAGGCTGTGGCGAAAGCGATAATCGACGCGCACTCCAAATCCTAGACGCTTGCGGCGATATTATCTTGGACGCTTGCGGCGACGTTCAATATGCGCAACTGGCAGGCTCGCCTTCGAGCGACGCTTCCCTCGCGTGACCCGCTCCACCGTCATCCTTCTGTGCGCAATACTCCCAAGCCTCGAGCAAAGTAGATAAGAGCTTTTCTGCCTCCGCTAACGGTGGATCGGATTGGCGGATGTTGGCCTCAATCAGAAGGCTTTGCACGTAACCGTACAGCTCCACCAGATTGTGGCTCAACTCAGCGCTACTCTCGGCATCCAGCGAGCGCGCCAATTCGGTCACAATCGCCATCGCCTTAGTAATCGCAACTGAACGTGCGCGGGTCTCGCCCAATCGCAAATGCCGGCGGGCTGCCGTGATGGAATCCAGCGCCCCGCGGTACAGTAATCGAACAAGCTGCAACGGATTCGCGGCCATCACTTCCGCTTCAAGATAATTCTGGTAGTGCTTCCTTCGCATCGTAAGTCTACTCATCGGCGCTGAGCGTGAATGTAAGCGGCGAACCAGCCTTCAATTCTCGAGCCCAGCGCAGAGCAGACTCGGGCGGCAATTGCAGCAATACCTCATTGGTTTCACGGTCTACTACCCGCAGGATGGCGCGATTCGTCCCGCGGTCTATTACAAAGACGATTTGGTTTTGACCCAGGTACCCGCTGGCGTTGATGGACCTCGCTGCTTGAATGACTTCCTTCTGCTGAACGGCCTCCACCGCTGGAGCTGGAGGAGACTGCGGAGGCGAATAACCAGCGGGTTTGATAGAAATGTCCATATCAAGTCCTTCCGATAAGACACGGACTCCTTTGTCTGTGCTTATCGGTAGAGTTCGAATAAGCTTGAGAACTGGGTAGGACAGGCTTCCTGGCCTGTCGGTTGGAATATCTCGGGGGCTAGACAGGCCAGGAGGCCTGTCCTACGCGATGTTCAACGTTCTCTTGATGGAGCCGCTGTCGTTCTCGATCTTCTTCTGCAGCATCATGATGGCGTAGATCAACTGCTCCGGCCGCGGCGGGCATCCGGGAACGTAAACATCCACTGGAATCACCTGGTTCACCGGAATCAGGGCGTAATTGCTGAAAACCCCGGTCGAAGTGGCGCAGGCGCCCATCGAAATAACCCATTTCGGCTCGGGCATCTGCTCATATAGCCGGCGGATCACCGGGGCCATCTTGTTCGAAACGCGCCCGGCGATAATCATCAGATCCGATTGCCGTGGCGATCCGCGCATCACTTCAGCGCCGAAGCGCGAGATGTCGAACCGCGACCCGATCATGGACATCATTTCGATGGCGCAACATGCCAACCCGAACGACATGGGCCAAATGGAATTCTTGCGGCCCCAATTGATGGCCTTGTCCAGCGTGGTGGTGATAATGCCTTCAGAACCGTCTACATAGTCCTCATTGTCAATGCGTGCGAAAAGGCTCGCCGGAAGACTCGGTTGAAACTTAATATCGCCATCCACGATCTTATTATCACATGGACCAGATCCAAGGCTATCCGACGACCGGGAGTTCCGAACAACCCGAGCTGGCTGCAGTCGCCCAGGCCTGGGGCATTGAAACCGAATATTGGGATGTTTGGGGCAAGCAGCATCGTGCTTCCCCGCTGGTCGAGCAAGCGATTCTCGAATCGCTGGGGGTGGACGGCGTGGCCAACCATTCTCTCCATCAGGCTCTACGAGAACGGGTGGCAGACGAGTGGCGACGCCCGCTCGCCCCGACCATTGTTCTCAGCGGCGATCGGACCCCGCATGAGATCGCAGTCTCCCTT
>WNFG01002485.1_pt1 | contig 15444 bp, 10 predicted proteins | sample 5400431 | NCBI WGS metagenome assembly WNFG01 (sample SAMN13153346, study PRJNA577476) | soil metagenome | isolation source: 120 cm saprolite under Douglas fir tree site 2 hole 3 replicate 2 | place: USA:California | collected 2015-04-18 | reverse complement strand
ACGCGCCAGATGTCGAGGACGTGCCCGATGCGGTCGAGGTCGGCCCGCGCGTTGATGGCCACCATCAGATCCGTCCCGCCAGCCAGGACGCGCAGCCCCCGCGGGCGATCGCCCAGGATCGCATACACCTCTGACAGCGACCGCGCCGATGTCACCGGAATCATCGCGGCGCTCCTCCGGCGGCGAGCTGGATCGCCTCGACGATTTTTGCGTAACCGGTGCAGCGGCAGAGGTTGCCGGCGATCGCCTCGCGCACGTTCTCGTCGGTGGCGGGCGTGCCGCTGGAAAGGAATCGGTGCGCCGCCATCACCATGCCCGGCGTGTAGATCCCGCACTGCGCTGCGCCGCGATCGAGGAAAGCGCGCTGCAGCGGCGTCATGCCCAGACCCTCGACGGTGAGCACTTCGGAACCTTCTATCTGGCACGCCGCCACCAGGCAGGAGTCGGCCAGCTCGCCGTCGATGAGAACCGAGCACGCGCCGCACTCGCCCTCGCCGCACCCTTCCTTGGTGCCGGTGAGGCCCAGGTCCTCGCGCAGCACGTCGAGCAGGCGCTTCAAGGGCGCCACCTCGACGGCGCGCTCCTCTCCGTTGACGGTGAACTTCACGACGCGTTCTCCAGCGCGCGCATGACGCGATCGGGGCTCAGCGGCAGCTCGGGCACGAGCCGGCCGATGGCGTGCAGCACGGCCGCGGCGACGGCCGGCGCGGGCCCGTCCATCGGCAGCTCGCCCAGCCCTTTCGCACCGTACGGTCCGGAAGGATACGGGTTCTCCAACAGCACGGTTCGCACGACCGGCACGTCGAGCGCCGTCGGGATCAGGTAGTTCTGCATGCGCGTGTTGAGGAGCTGGCCTTTCGCCGACCAGAAGTGCTCCTCGAGGAGCGCGTACCCGAGCGCCTGCACCGTGCCGCCTTCGACTTGTCCCTCGGCCAGCACGGGGTGGACGGCCTTGCCCGCATCGGCCACCTGCAACACGTCGAGCAGCGAGACTTCGTACGTGTCGAGATCCACCTCCACCTCGACGGCGCAGGCCGCCCACGCGTAGCAGGGGTACGCGTCGCCGCGGAACGCCTTGTCGTCCCACTCGATGCCCGGCGGGTGCTGGTACTGCTCGATGCACACGAGCGGCCCGCGCTCGGCGAGATAGCGTCGAGCCACCGCCGCGAAAGGCGCCAGCGCGCGCCCCCCGGCGCGAAAGACGCCGCTGACACATTCGACGGTGGACGCGCCCCACGTCTCGGCGGCAAAGCTCTGGAGGATCCGCGCCATCGCCTGGGCCGCCTTGGTGACGGTGCCGCCGACGACCATGATGGTGCGGCTCGCGACCGTCGGGCCGCTGTCGGGCATGCGCGACGTGTCGGGATCCGCCACCTCCACGTCGTCGACGGGAATGCCGAGCGCGTCGGCCGCCATCTGCGCGAACGCCGTGATGGTCCCCTGGCCGATGTCGGTCGAGATGCTCAGCACGCGCGCGCCTCGCTCGGTCAGCTCGACGCCGGCGCGCGCCTTCAGCTTTACTTCGCCCGAGCCGGTGAAGCCCGCCCCGTGCAGCGCAAGCGAAAGGCCAATGCCGCGGCGCTTGTGAACATCGTTCAGGCGCGAATATGCGGCGCGCTTGCGCGCGTAGTCGCTGCGCGCCGCCGCCGCGTCGAGCACCTCGCGCGCCGACACGCTGGAAGTGAGCTTCTGCCCGGTGGGGAGCACATCGCCGAGCTGGAGCGCGTTCTTGCGGCGCAATTCCAGCGGGTCCATCCCCAGCTCGTGCGCGATCTTCTCCATCTGCGTCTCGACCGCGAACATCGTTTGCGGCACGCCGAACCCGCGAAAGGCCCCGTTGGGCGGCGTGTGCGTCATCACCACGCGGCAGTCGATGCGCGCGTGCGGCCAGCGATAGGCGCCCGCCGCGTGCAGCACGCCGCGCGACGCGACCACCGGGCTGAGCGTCACGTACGCGCCGCCGTCCATGACGATGTCGGCTTCGAGTCCGAGCAGCGCGCCGTCGGCCGCCACGGCGCTGCGGTATTTCATCACCGCCGGGTGGCGCTTGGTGGTGGCCGCGACGTCCTCTTCGCGCTTGTAGACCATCTTCACCGGGCGGCCCGCCTTGCGCGCCAGCAGCGCGGCGTGGCCCGCGATGACCGATGGATAGTCCTCCTTCCCGCCGAACCCGCCGCCAGTGACGACCTGGATGACGGCGATGTGCGAGCCGTCGAGCTTCAGCAGCCGCTCCATGGCGCGATGGACGTAGAACGGGCACTGCATCGATCCGTAGATCGTCACGCCCCCGTCCTCGCGCGGCAGGGCGCAGATCGCCTGCGGCTCGATGTACATCTGCTCCTGGTGCCCGACCCGGTACGTGCCCTCGACGATGCGGTGCGCGCGCGCGAACGCCTCTTCGATCGACCCCTGCTCGATGCGGTATTTCTTGAACACGTGCGTCGACTGCAGCGGGTCGAGGACGGGCAGCAACTCCTCGATATCGACTTTCACATGCCCAAGCGCCTCTTCCAGCTTCTCGCGATCCGCGCAAGCGACCAGCGCGATAGGCTCCTCGCGGTGCCGGACGACGTCGTGCGCCAGCATGGGCTGGTCGTCCTCGATGAGGTGAACGATGTTCTCGCCGGGGATGTCCGCGGCGGTCACCCGAACCACGTCCGACCAGTCGAAGCGCGGGTCCCAGGCGATTCCGCGGATGCGGCCGTGCGCGACGTGCGAGCGCACCGTGCGGCCCCAGAGCTGGCCGGGGAAGGTGAGATCGTCGAGATACCGCGCCCGGCCGGTGACCTTGTCCGCCCCGTCCTTGCGCGGCGGCGAGCGGCCCACAGCGCCGGGCTCGAGCTCGATCTGCTTCATTCGCTGAGGCTTACCACAGGAGTGCGCGGGCGAGAGCCGGTCGTTACCCTGCGTTGGGGTGACGCATGCTGAGGCTCATCCATGAGTTGGTGACGGCGGTGTCGTGCCGGATCGACCTCTGGCTGCGCGAGCGGGAGTTCCGCCGGCTGCAGCGCGAATTTCCGCCCAGGTTCGCGCCGTTCTGGCCCATGGTCGCCATGCTGGCCCTGGGCCTCGCCGCGATGGCCTGGTCGGCGACGCGGACGTCGCGCCGACGCCACTGGCATCGATACGCCGTCGAATACTCCAAGCCGGTCCCTTGATCCCGCTCAAAGACAACATCCCGTCGCGCACCGCCCCTGTGGTCACGGTCGCGCTCATCGCGATCAACGTGCTCGTGTTCCTTCACGAGGTGGCGCTGGGGCCTTATCTGGAGCGCTTCGTCTACGCCTATGGGCTGATTCCCAAGCGGCTGGTGTTCTGGCCGGGCGCCCCGCTCGATCCAGCGCGCTTCCTGCCGCTCATCACCAGCATGTTCTGGCACGGTGGCTGGCTGCACCTGCTCGGCAACATGCTCTACCTGTGGATCTTCGGCGACAACGTCGAAGACAAGCTGGGCCACGTCCGCTACCTGATCTTCTACCTGGCATGTGGGGTGGCCGCGGCGCTGACGCAGGTGGCGCTGGACCCCGCCTCGCAGCTCCCGACGGTAGGCGCTTCGGGGGCCATCGCCGGCGTGCTGGGCGCGTACCTGGTCTCGTACCCGCGGGCGCGCGTGCTGACGATGCCGCTCTTGTTCATTCCCTGGTTCGTGCAGGTGCCGGCAGTCCTCTATCTCGTCTTCTGGTTCCTGCTGCAGCTGATGAGCGGCATCGCCTCACTGGGCGGCGCCGACACCGGCGGCGTGGCGGTCTGGGCGCACGTCGGCGGGTTCATCGCCGGCGTGGTGCTGGTCAAGCTGATGGGGCCGGCCCGGCGGCCGACTGTTCCCGCGCGGGACTTCCTGTAAGCGTTGGGGGCAGGCGCGGGTAGCCCACCATGCGCCCCTGCTGCGGGTCCCACAGCTTCATGCGGAAGTTGGCCGCGATCTCCCGCGGCCTCAGGCGCGTCACGCCGGGGTTCTGCAGCTCGGGGATGGCGGCCATCGCCTCCGGCAGGCGATAGAAGGGGATGGTCGGGTTCAGGTGGTGCACGTGGTGGTACCCGATGTTCCCGGTGAACCACGCCATCACAGGCCCGGTTTTCATGTAGCTCGACGATTGGAGCGCCGCGCGGTCGTACGCCCACTCCTCGCGCTTCTGGATGTGCAGCCCGTCGAAGTTGTGCTGCGCGTAGAAGAGGTACGCGCCGCTGGCCGTGGCGACGAAGACCGGGAGGAAGTACGCGAAGAAGAACGTCGCCGCGCCGAATTGGTACCAGATGAACGCCGTGGCAGCCCAGTTGGCCAGGAGGCCGACCAGCGAGTCCCAGCGCTTGCGCGGCGAGCGCAGGAACGACATCAGGCACATGTCGAGCATGAAGATGGTGAAATACGCGAACACCACCGTCAGCGGATGGCGCACGAGCCGATAGTGCAGGCGCTGCTGCGGCGTGGCCTCCGCCCATTGCTGGACGGTCATGGTGGCGAACGAGCCGATGTGCGACCCGACCAGCTTGGCGGTGTGCGCGTGATGATAGTTGTGCGTCTCCCACCAGACGTTGGGCGGGGTCATCAAGAACATGCTGACGGGGTAGAGGATGAGCCGCACCGCCTTCGAGCCCCGCAGGATCGCGCCGTGCATGTAATCGTGGAAGAGGATGAACGCGCGCACGCAGACGAGCCCTGCCGTGACCCCCAGCGCGGCACGAAACGGCCAGAAGAGCGGCTGCCACGCGCCCCACAGGCACGCCAGCAAAACCGCGGTGGTCGAAAGGACATACCACCAGCTCCGCACCCGCGATTCGGGCACGAAGGGGCGGGTCGTCTCGATGAGGTTCCTTCCGCAGCGCACGGTTGGGCGTTTTACGTACCACAACGTAGACCGCCCGTCACCATAACCCTTGACGGGCCGCACCATGAACCATTAGACGGAGCGCCCATGATCGGGGTCGTCCCATCGCTGAACTCGTACGAAGGCGTGCATGAGCGGGGATTCACGTTCGTCGGAGCCAAAGGGCCCGGCGAGGATCTCTTCGTCTCGTTCCACGACCTGCGGCTCGCTGCCATGCGGTGGGCCGCGCACTACCAGGCGCTTGGTTTGAAGCGCGGCGACCGCGTGGCCCTCGTCGTCCCCGAGGGCGAGCACTTCATCCCGGCGTTCCTGGGCGGGCTGTGGAGCGGCCTCATCCCCGTGCCGCTCTATCCGCCCCTCTCGCTGGGCAAGCTGGACGCCTTCATGGAGGCGCTGGTCAGCATCCTCAACCTCGCCCGGCCACGCGTGCTGGTGACGAGCGAGCGCGTGGGCAAGCTGCTCTGGTCGGCGGTGGCGCGCATCCCCACGCTCGAGAAGATGGTCACGGTCGAGGAGCTGGCGAGCGAGCCATCGGCGCCGCTGCCGCCCGCCGCCGAGCTGGACGACTCCGAGGTCGCTTTCCTGCAGTTCACCTCGGGGAGCACCGCGGCGCCCAAGGGCGTCATGGTCACGCACGGCAGCCTGAGGGCGAACTGCATTGCCATCTTGCGCGACGGGTTGAATGTCCGTCCGAGCGACAGGGCCATCTCGTGGCTGCCGCTCTACCACGACATGGGGCTCATCGGGCTGGTGCTGGCGCCCCTCGTCGCCTCGATCCCGTGTACGTTCATCCCCACCATGAGCTTCATCAAGAACGCCACCATCTGGATGGAGATCATCTCCAAGCACAAGGGCACGCTCTCGTTCGCGCCCAACTTCGCCTATGCGCTGGTGACCAAGCGGGCGCGGCCGGAGCAGATCGCGCGCTGGGACCTCTCGAACATGCGGGTGTTCGGGTGCGGCGCCGAGCCGATCAACCCGGGGACGATGCGCGCCTTCGTCAAGGCGTTCGCGCCGGCGGGCCTCAAGCCGGAAGCGCTCTTGCCCTGCTACGGGATGGCGGAAAACACGCTGGCCATCTCGTTCGTCGCGCTGGACGAGCCGCTGCGCACCGACCGCATCGACGCCGAGCGCTATCATCTCGACCGCAAAGCGGCGCCGGCGGCGGACGGCGCGCTGGAGATCGTCAACTGCGGGCGCACCTTCCCGGGGCACGAGGTGTCCGTGCAGGACGAGGACGGCCGCATCCTGCCCGACCGCCACGTGGGGGAGCTCTGCTTGCGCGGTCCCAGCGTGGCGGCCGGCTACTGGGAGAACCCGGCCGCGACGCGCGAGGCCGGAATGGGCTCGCCCGGCGGATGGCTGCGCACGGGCGACCTGGGGTATCTGGTCGACGGCGAGGTGCACATCTCGGGACGCATCAAGGACATCCTCATCGTCAACGGCCGCAACTATTATCCGCAGCGCATCGAGTGGCTGGTGGACGACCTCGCCGGCGTGCGCAAAGGGTCGGCGGTGGTCTTCACGCGGCCGGGCGCGGCCTCCGAGGAGATCGTGGTGGCGGCCGAGACGCGCTCGGCCGATCCGGCGGCGCTGAAGGCTTCCATCGTCTCGAGGGTGAGCGAGGAGTTTCAGCTTGCGGTGAGCGACGTGGCGCTGGTGCCGCCCGGCGCGCTGCCCAAGACGTCGTCGGGCAAGCTGCAGCGGCGCAAGACGCGCGATCAATATTTGTCGGGCAAACTGGGCAAGGATGGCGTGCGCACTTTGGGGAGCATGGGCAGCCGGCTCATGGTAGCGAAGCACCTGGCCTTCTCGCTGGTGGGGCGCGCGCGGCACGAGCTGCGGAGGAGATGGAATGGGTTCTTCTAAGGCGGACGTCGCCGTCTCGTACGACGTGAGCAACGAGTTCTTCCGGCTCTGGCTCGACGAGCGGATGAACTATACGTGTGGGATCTTCGACGATTCCGACAAGCGGGCGGAGATGCCGCCGCCGGGACACGCGGGGGAGCGGTCGCTGGAGCAGGCCCAGCTGGAGAAGCTGCGGATCTTGAGCGGCTTCGCGCACGTGACGCCGGCGAGCACGCTGCTCGACATCGGCTGCGGGTGGGGCGCGAACCTGGAATACCAGGCGCTGGTGAACAAAGTTCACGCGATCCACGGCATCACGCTGTCGGAGGCGCAGTGCGCGGAGATCCGCCGGCGCGCGCTGCCCGGCGTGACCGCCACGGTGCGCGGCTATCTCGACTACCAGCCGCCGGCGAAGTTCGACGCCGTCATGTCGATCTGCATGATGGAGCACATCGTCTCGCCGCAGGAGGCGCGGGAGGGAAAGTCCATCCCCGCCTATCGCAACTACTTCCGCCTCGTGCACGAGTGGACCAGGCCGGGGACGTATTTTGGCCTGCAAACGATCTTGCGGAACTTCGTTCCGCGCGACCGGCAGGACGTGAAGGACCTGGGCTGGGTGACCTACGAGATTTTCCCCGGCGGCATCACTCCCCGGTTGGAAGAGATCATCGCGGCGGTCAATCCCTGGTGGGAAGTCCTCGAGGTGAGGACGCGCCGGCTCGATTACATGAAGACCACCTGGCATTGGCGCGACCGGCTGCGGAGGAACGAGGCGAAGATCCGCGCCGAATATGGAGACAAGGTCTACCAGGACTACGACCGCTATCTGTCGACCTGCGTGCGCGGGTTCGAGAAGCACTACCAGTCGCTGGCGCAATATTCACTGAAGAGGATCGACTGACCATGGCTGACGAGCAAAAGCGCGGCGCTCCCCTGTCGGGCACGGCCATCGATGTCGTCGAGATGTTCAAGCAAGCCGCCCTCGAGGTGGACAACAGGCGCCTGCCCGACCTCAAGTCGGAAACCGTCATCGCCTCCCTGGGGATGGACTCGGTCGCGGTGATGGAGCTGGTTTCCTATTTCGAGGAGAAGCTCGGCGTGCGCATCCCCGATGAGGAGCTTTCGCGCATCCGCACCGTCAAGGATTTGCGCGACGCCATCGCGCGGCTGATGCCCGACAAGCAATTCGCCGCTTGACGACGTCAAGTCGCGGCGGGGTGGTTCTTCGGGTGCGCCCTGTCGAAAGCCGGGACCTTCATGCAGGTGTCGAACACCCGCTGGATGCGCGGGTACGGCGAGAGGTCGACCTTGTAGCGCTGGGCGTTGACGACCTGGGGCACGAGGCAGATGTCCGCCAGCGTCGGCGCCTCGCCGTGGCAGAAGCCAGCCCCCTCGACGAGCATCGTCTCGAGCGCCGTGAAGCCCTCGTGGATCCAGTGGTGCATCCAGCGGTCGCGCGCCGCATCGTCGGCGCCTAGATCGTGCTTCAGCCAGCGCAGCACGCGCAGGTTGTTGAGCGGATGGATGTCGCAGGCGACGAGCTGCGCGATGGCCCGCACCCGCGCGCGCCCGGGCGCATCGCGCGGCAATAGCGGGGGCTGGGGGTGCGTCTCGTCGAGATACTCGATGATGGCCATCGACTCGATCAGCGTCCGCTCGCCGTCCACCAGCGCCGGCACGGTGTGCAGGGGGCTCGTGCGCGCGAACTCGGGCGTCAGATGGTCGCCGGCGCGCAGGTCGAGGACCGCCGAATCGTACGCGAGCCCCTTGAGGTTCAGCGCAATCCTCACGCGAAACGCCGCCGACGACAGCACCGACTCGAAGAATTTCATGCCAAAACCTCGAAGGAGAGCGGCACGCGCAACGACTCATCCCACTTGGGAGGAATCAAAGCCAGCCCTGCTCGCGGTACCAGCGGACCGCCTCGGCCACGCCCAGCGCCCAGCCGACCCGCGGCGTCCAGCCCAGGTCGCGGCGCGCGCCCTCGCCCGAGCAGACCCAGTGGCGCTGCTTCAGCTCGTTGAGCTTGTCGAGCGTGAGCATCTGGGCCGTGTTGGTGACCTTGCCCCACAGTTGCGAGGCGCCCGCCGCCAACTGGAGGAAGGGCATCGGCAGTCCCACGCGCACGAAGGCGCGCCGGCCCATCGCCGACTCGATCTCCCGCAGCGCCTCGCGCCAGACGTAGACCGAGCCGTCGTCGACGAAATACGCGCGCCCCGACGGCGCGTCCGGCGTGGTAGCCGCGCGCACGACGGCCGAGGCGCAGTCGGCGCCGTAGATCACGCTGAGCGTATTTCCGCCGTCGCCCATCATCGGCAGGACGCCGTTGCGCACCGAGGTGAAGAAGGCCAGCGTCTCGCGGTCGCGCGGACCGTAGATGAGCGGCGGGCGGATCACCGTCACCGGCAAGCGGTCGCTCGCGGCCATCACCAAGCGCTCTGCCTCCAGCTTGCTGCGGCCGTAGTGCGTCACCGGGCGGGGCTCGGCGCCTTCATGGACGGGCGTGCCGTCACTGCTCGGGCCCACCGCGGCGAGCGACGACACGTAGACGAAGCGCTTCAGGCCGCCCCGCTCCAGCGCCGCGTCGAGCAGGTTTTTCGTGCCTTGCGTGTTGACCGCGAAAAATTCGGCCGGCCGCCGTGCTTTGACGATGCCCGCCACGTGGACGATCGCGTCCACGCCGTCGACGGCGGGGGTCAACGAATTGCGGTCCTCGATCGCCCCGGGCGTGAACTCCACCCGCGGCAGCTTTTCCAGGACACGCTTGTCGCTGCGGGGCCGCACCAAGGCCCGCACGACATGCCCCTCGGCGGCAAGCTGCTCGGCGACGTAGGAGCCGAGGAAGCCCGATCCCCCTGTTAACAACACCTTCATGGCGCGCCCGTATATCGCAGTGGCCTCATTCCTGCTTGAACCGTCGTTTTATTCAGTTCGGAACACATCTTGACCTGCGGCATCGAACGCTCTACACGGACGGCACGGAGGCGGATTTGGACATCGCGATCGTCGGGCTTGGCTGCCGCTTCCCCCAAGCCCCGGACCCACTTGGCTTCTGGGAGTTGATCCGCAAGGGCACGGTCACGTTCCGTTCCATCCCGGCCTCGCGCTGGGATCACGCCGCGTTCTTCGACCCGTCCACGCGCATCCCCGACAAGGCGTACATCGACAAGGGCGCGTACCTCGACGACGACGAGATCCGCGAGTTCGGGGCGCTCCACTTCGGCATCGCGCCGCGCCGCATCCAGGTCACCGATCCGCAGCACCGCATCCTGCTCGACGCGGTGCGGGGCGCAATGCAGGATGCGGGCTACGAGCGGCGCCCGTACGACCGCAGCCGCACCGGCGTGTTCATCGGCGCCAGCGCCAACGAGCACAAGGAGATCCTGCTCTCGCGCCTCCGGGCCGTGCAGATGTTCGACGGCGCATTCGGCCGGCCGTGGCGCGGGAGCGAAGCGGAGGGCATCCGCGATGCGCTCATCGAGCACGTGGTGCCCATCCGCGCCTTCTCCATCGCCGGGAACCTGCTCAACATGGCGGCCTCGGTGGTGTCGCAGACCTTCGATCTGGGCGGGCCGGCCATCGCGATCGACGCGGCATGCTCGTCGGCGCTGGTGGCCACGCAGCAGGCCATCGTCAATCTGCGCGCGGGCCAGATCGACGTGGCCATCGCCGGCGGCGTCTACCTGAACTTGCTGCCCGACAACCTGGTGGGCTTCTCGCGCATCGGGGCCATCTCGCGCAAGGGCGAGTGCCGGCCCTTCGACGCAAGCGCCGACGGCTTCGTCATGGGCGAAGGCGTGGGCGTGGTGCTCCTCAAACGCCGCGAGGACGCCGAGCGCGACGGCGACCGCATCTACGCGCTCATCAAGGGCGCCGCCACCAACAACGACGGCCGCAGCGAAGGCCCCATGACGCCGCGCCCCGGCGGGCAGCTCGAGGCGCTGCGGCTCGCCTATCGTGACGCGGGCTTCTCGCCGGCGACGCTGGGGTACGTCGAGGCGCACGGCACCGCGACCACGGTCGGCGACGTGGTCGAGGTGGGCGCGCTGCGCCAGCTCTTCGACGAAGCGGGATGGGAATCGGGCTCGCGCACGGCGCTCGGCTCGGTCAAGGCGAACATCGGGCACACCATGTCGGCGGCTGGCATCGCGGGGCTCATCAAGGCGGCGCTGGCGCTGCACTACAAGACACTGCCGCCTCAGCCCTCGGTCGCCGAGGAGAACCCCACGCTCGAACTGGGGGCGGGGCCGTTCTTCCTCCCGCGCGCCGAAACGCCGTGGGAACGCAGCGACGGAGTTCCGCGGCGCGCCGGCGTCAGCTCGTTCGGGTTCGGCGGCACCAACGCCCACGTCGCGCTCGAGGAAGCGCCGGAGCGGCCGCGCAAGGCGCGGCGCGCGCCGGCCGGAAAGCCGCGCGCCGAGTTGTTCATGCTGGCGGGCGAGCGCGCCTCGTCGGTCGCGCGCTACGCGCGTCAGCTGGCCGCGGCGCTGGCGGTGAAACAGGGCTCGTTGGCCGACGTCGCCTACACGCTCTCGCAGCGCGCTCACGGCACCGCGCGGCTCGCGATCGTGGCAGATTCCTTCGCGCAGTTCTCGCAGCGGCTGCTCGACTGCGCCGCCGCGCTGGAGAAGCGCGGCGACGGCGCCACCGAGCCGCTGGCGCCACCCGCTCCGACACCGCCGGCCCAGCTCCTGCCCGGCGCGGTCTTTGCACAAGGGCCGTTCGAGAACCGCAAACTCGCGCTGCTCTTCCCGGGCCAGGGCGCCCAGAGGGTCGGCCTGCTGCGCGAGGCGTACGAGCGGATCCCCGCCTTCCGCGAGCGACTGGAGCAGCTCGATCCCGAGGGATCGCTGCGCGCCTGCCTGTACGCGCAGCCTTCGGCCGAGGCGGAGAAGCGCCTCACCGCGACGGAGATCTGCCAGCCGGCCATGGCCGCGCTGGGGCTCGCGCTGCACGCGCTGCTCGAGCGCATGGGCGTCAAGGCCGACATGGCGCTGGGCCACAGCCTGGGCGAGTTCGCGGCGGCCGCGGCGGCGGGCTTCATCACCGCCGAGGACTGCGTGCGGCTGGTGGCGCGCCGCGGGCAGGCGATGGTCGATCTGAACCTGCCCGATGCCGGCGCGATGGCCAGCGCGGCGGCCGATCCGGCAGCAGTGGCCGATGCGCTGCGCGATCTCGACGGCGTCGTGATCGCGAATCTCAACCACCCGCGCCAGACCGTCATCTCGGGCACGACCGCGGGCGTGAAAGCCGCCGGGGAAAAGTTGCAGGCGAGCGGCGTGCAGGTCACGCAACTCGACGTGTCGCACGCGTTCCACTCGCCTCTCCTGCGCGGCGTCGAGAGCGCGATGCGCTCGCTGGTCGAACCGCTGGAGATGCGCGCGGCCTCCATGCCGGTCGTCTCGGCCATCACCGGCGTCGAGTACCCGGCCGATCCGCGCGATGTCTGGGTACGGCACGCCACCTCGCCGGTGGACTTCGTCTCGGCGCTGCGGAAAGCGGCCGACCTGGGAGCGCGCGTCTGGCTGCAGGTGGGTGCGGGCGGCGTGCTGAGCGCCTTCGTCAGGGAGACGTTGCCCGAGGAGCAGAGGCTCGCCAACGTCACGCTGGCGCGCGACAACGACGGGCTGGCGCAGCTCGGCATCGCGCTGGGACAGATCTGGGCGGCCGGCGTCCCGCTGGAGGCGGCGCCGCTCTACCAGGGACGCGACGCGCAGCTCGTCACGCTGCCGCCCACGCCCCTCGACACGCAACCTTACTGGCCAGTCGAGCGGCCGGCCAAGGCCGTCGAGCCCTTGCGGCTCCCGGCGGGCAAATCGCTGGAGGCAACCGTGGATCCACTGGTGGCGCTCTTCCGCGAACAGGTGGCCCTGCTGCAGCAGCAGGCGAAGATGCTGGAGGAACGCGGCCTGCAATTGCCGCGCGATCTGAAGCTGCTTACCGGCGCCGCAGCCGAGCGACAACCAGAACGAAAACCAGAGCGAGAACCAGAACGCGAACGCAAGCCCGTTCCTCCACAGCCATCCAGCGAGAAGGTCTCGAGGACGATCATCGGGTCCGTGGCGCGCATTTCCGCGTTCCCCGCCGAAGCCGTCAAGCCTTCGCAGTCCCTCGCCGGCGACCTGGGCTTCGACTCGCTCATGACCGTCGAGCTGGACGGCGATTTGAGCAAAGCCTTCCCCGGCCTGGGCGCCCTGCCCCGCAGCCTGCTCGGGCCGCAGACCACCGTGCAGGACGTGATCGATCACGTCGCAAAGGCGCTCTCCGGGCCTCCGGCGCAGGCCGCTCCTTCGCTCTCGGCAGCGCTGGGCGCGGTGGCGAGCGAAGGCCGCGAGCTGCTCCGCTTCGCCCCCGTCTTCGTCGAGGCGCCGTTGGCCGCCAACACGCCGGCCGAGTCGCCGTTGCCGCCGGCGCTCCTGCTCACGCGCGACTCGCGCGGCGTGGCCGACGCGCTGGCAAAGTTGCTCTCCGACGCGGGGCATTCGATCACCACCGATCCTTCGAAGGCCGGCGGAGTGATCCACCTCGCGGCGCTCGACCGCCCCGACCTTTTCGAGGCGCATCGCCTCGCGGGAGCGCACGCCGGGCTGTTCGCCGTGGTCACGCAAGGCGACGCCGCGCTGGCGGGCTTCGCCAAGTCGCTGGCGCGCGAGCGGGCCGGCGAGCTGGTCAAGTGCATCGCGCTGCGCCCCGAGGATGGCGCGGCCGCCATGGCGCATGCCCTCTTCGCCGAGCTGCGCTCCGGCAACGCGGCGCCCGAGGTGAGCTGGTCGGGCGGGACGCGGTACGAGCCCGATCTGCAGCCGGCGCCGTCGGGCGCGCCCATCGAAATCGGCGGCGGCGACGTCGTGCTCGTCACCGGCGGCACGCGCGGCGTCGGGCTCAAGCTCGCGCAGGCGCTGTCCAGGAAGGGCGCCGCCGTCGCGCTCATCGGTCGCAATCCGCCCGCGCCGGAAGCGCTCGGGTCGCGCGTCGTCTTCGTGCGATGGGACGTGACCCGGCCGCCCGGGCCCGCGCTGGACGAGGCGCGCGCCCGGCTCGGCAAGTTCACCGTGCTGCTGCACGCGGCCGGCACCACCGAGGACGGCGCGGTCGCCGACACCGACGCTGCCTCGGTGCGCCGCGTGCTCGAGGCCAAGCTGGGAGGGTTCGAGGCCGCGATCGAGGCCACCGCACTGGACCCGCTGCGGCTCGTCGTTGCCGTGTCGAGCTGGGCGGGCCGCTTCGGCAATGCCGGGCAGGCCTCCTACGCGGCGGCCAACTCGGCGCTCTCGGCGCAAATCGCGTCGCTGAAGCGGCCCGGCGTGCGCGCGCTCTCGCTCGAGTACCCGCCCTGGGAAGGCACGGCCATGGTGGCGAAGATCCCGCCGCTGATGCGCGCCGCGCTGGCAGAGCAAGGCGTGCCGTTCATCGACGACCATGCCGGGACGGCCGCGTTCCTCGCGGCGCTGCAGTCCGGGGCCGAAGGCCCGGTGCTTCTCGCGCACTCGCGCCCGGCGCGGCGCGCGGCGCACCGCCTGCAGATCCGCGTCGAGCGCAGGGACCATCTCTACCTCGACGATCACCAGCTCGCCGGCCAGCCCGTCCTTCCCCTCGCCGCCGCACTGGACCTGGCCGCCTACGCTGCCGTCGAGGCCACCGGCAGGCGCGGCGCGCCGCTCCTGGTGCGCGACTTCCGTCTCCACCAGCCGGTGCGCGTTCCCGAATCGGCGTTGCTCACGCTCTCGGTCAGCGGCGCGGCGGAGCTCGCCGTCTCGCTCTCCGCCGGACGCGGGCCCGCCTACACGGCCTTCGTGGCGCCCGGCGCCGACGTGGCTTCCGCGCTCTCGTCGGCGCGGGCCGCCCCCGCCGCGGCGTCCAAGGCCGAGCTGCCCATGTCGCTCGAGGAGTTCTACGGCGGCTACACCTTCCACGGCCCGCGCATGCGCGGCATCGACGACATCGAGCAGATCACGTCCCAGGGCATCGTCGGCTGGGTGCGCACCTCGCGGCCGCGCGACTGGATCCGCGATCCCAAGCGCGCCGACTGGACCATCGACCCGCTGGCGCTCGACGGCGCCTTCCAGCTCGCCGCGTACTGGGCCTGGGCGCATCTGCAGCGCGCGGGGTTCCCCGTCGGCATCGAGGAGTACGTCCAGCTTTCGCCGCTGGGCGACGGGCCGGTACGCGCCTCGCTCACGCTCGAGCAGTCCGCCGGCGACGACGTGCGCGGCACCATCGTGCTGCAGGGCCGCGACGGGCGCGTGCTGGCCATCGCGCGCGGCGTGCAGGGCGAGTTCAAGCACCGCGACCCGCGCTTCCTCATCGGCCGCGCCGTCAGGCCAGTCGAGACGCCCAAGGCGATCGACGAGTCGACGTACCGCATCGAGCTGTTCCCCGAGGTGCAGGAGCTGGAGCAGCGGCTCGGGCTGGCCGCGGCCTTCGGCTTGAAGAACCCCTACTTCAACGTGCACGAGCGCGTCACCAACGACACCTCGGTCATCGGCGGCCGCACGATGATCAACTGGTCGAGCTACAACTACCTCGGGCTCTCGGGCGATCCGCACGTCACGCGCGCCGCTCAAGACGCGGTCGAGCGCTACGGCACCAGCGTCTCGGCCTCGCGCGTCGCTTCCGGTGAGAAGCCGCTGCACCGCGAGCTGGAGCAGGAGCTGGCGCGCTTCATCGGCGCCGAGGATGCGGTGGTGATGGTCTCGGGCCACGGCGTCTTCGTCACGGTCATCGGCCACATCGTCGGCGACGGCGACCTCATCCTGCACGATTCGCTGGC
>WNFG01003515.1_pt1 | contig 15445 bp, 13 predicted proteins | sample 5400431 | NCBI WGS metagenome assembly WNFG01 (sample SAMN13153346, study PRJNA577476) | soil metagenome | isolation source: 120 cm saprolite under Douglas fir tree site 2 hole 3 replicate 2 | place: USA:California | collected 2015-04-18 | reverse complement strand
GGGACAGACCCTTCCGCGGCCGACTTGTCGGCTTACCACCCGATTTGGTTTGCACGGCAGAACGGTGGCAGCGAAGTAAATGAGCTGATCTCCTTCGCAGCCGTGATCGACCCGTGGTACGCGAGAGTTGCGGCTATTGGGCACGGCAAATCCTCCGAAATGACGCCTGACCAAGCCATTGAAGTCGCGAAGGCGAATGCACCGAGCGAGCCCCACGGATGGTCCTCCGAGGCGACCAATGTCGGCCTCCGGCGCGGCGAATGGGTCAGCGTAACTCCCGACGACTATGGCAATCCCGTGTGCGGAAGCATTCTTGCCTGGACGCCCGATGAGATTGTCATCCGGCACGAAGCCCCCTCGGTTGGCAAAGTGAACCTGCGCTTCCCGCGAGTCGGCTTTGATGCGGCTCCTGCGGAAAGGCAAGCCGCCTAAGCGCGAAGCGTCGCGAGATTGATCCGGTGCGGATTCGACCCGTCGGGGATTCGAGTCGGTGGCAGAAACTCGAACCTCCGGCATCGACTGGCGTCGCGCAAGGCAACGACACTCGCGGGCCTCTCCGACGAGGTCTTCGTGTTCTATCATCGAGACGTGCAGCCGGGACTGACCGATGCCGTGATCGCCGCCTGCGAGCGTTCAGGCTTCGGTCCCCGGCTCAGCCAGGAAGCCCCGCAACTGACCTCGACCTTGAACCTCGTGGCAGCCGGGCTCAGCGTTTCGATCGTGCCGGAATCGCTGAGGCATCTCAGAACAAACGACATCGCCTTTCTTCGGCTGACCGGCGACGCGCCGCAGGCGGCCTTGAGATTGGCCTCCCGGGTTGATGAGCGATCGGCGGCGGTCGGCAACTTCATCGCAGTCGCACTCAGGATCGCACATGATCACAATGAGTAGCAACGACAAATAGCGACGGCCCGATCGGCGCGAAGCGCATCCTCGCTCACGCGCGTGGGTGATGTCGTCGCCGTCGCATCGGCAGTCGAGGTAATTCGATCAAAAGATGCTTCGGCACGGGTGGGTCGTGGGTTGAGCGATCAGCTATAGGCGGTCGCTTATTATCGAGCTGCGGGAAGGTTGACTACTTAGCGACCTTGCCATCAAAAAAATCCTGGACAAAGTCTAGATACTCGGTCCGATATCCCGCTCGTGCAACGATATGATCTCCGAGTTCGAGGTACGAATCGGACGCAATCCGGTATGGCGGCCAATAGGGTAGATGTAGATTGCCTCCATTTGGATCAGAATTGGCAGCAAATCGTACCCAGGCATCCATCATCTGCTCCGAAAGGATTCGATCTGTTGCGTCCATTCCGGACCGCTTCACGAAACTCGGGGCCGACAAATTGCCGAATACATAAGCCAATTCCTCCGTGTGTGTTGCGGCTGGCAGTTCACACTGCGGGGTGCGGGTGAAAAGGTATCGGAACGTTTTTGGTTGGATCCTTGATTGCTCCCTGGCCACACCCCGGACCCCAAAATTGAATTGCGTGTCACCGAAAACGTACGAGAGCGCGTTAGATATCTCGCTATCCGAGGCTGCATCGTATAGTTGCATTGCCCGAGGCGCGGCATCCCCAAAATTGTCTGCGATGAACGCGCGAAATTCCGTAACATTGTGAACCGGCCAAGACCCGACAAAAATTCTGCCCTCGTCGGAATTTCCCCCGACGATCAGAGGGACGGGAAGCACGCGCCCGGATGCGAAGGCGGCTCGCTCATCTCCTCGTAACACCCAGCCATCGTTGATCGGCCCGAGTGCTCGAGGAGTCGTCAAACTGCGGACAGTGGGGACCATCCGATCAGTCACAGCCAGCACTTCACTGGCAGAAAGACTGCGCATCCGCTCGAGATCGTTACCGATGACTTCGCCAGCCTTTTCAGCCATCTCAAGATTTGAGATTAGCCGCATTGCTCCGGGGCTTTCCAGGATAGCTCGTTCAAATAATCCTTCTGCCAGAGGGGAAGTCAGTAGCAGAGATATCGCACTGGCACCGGACGACTCTCCAAACAATGTGACTCGGTCGGGATCGCCCCCAAAGCCCGCTATGTTCTCTTTGACCCACTTAAGAGCCGCGACGATGTCCATCAGGCCGTAATTGCCCGACGAGTTGTGGGACGACTCTCGCGTCAGCAACCGATGGGCCAGGAAACCAAAAACGCCGGTTCGATAATTAAATGTGACGAGCACGACATTCTTGCGGGCGAGAGCTTCGCCATCATACAACGGTCGCGAGCCCGAGCCGTTGATGAAGCTGCCGCCATAAACGAAGACCATTACTGGCAGCTTGTTCTGTGCCAAATTTGCAGGCGCCCAGATATTCAATGTCAGGCAATCCTCGCAGCTCGAACTCCCTCCCAAGAAGCAGGCGGAGCGGGTGGTTTCCACCGCAAGGGACCAACTGGAGGGGCAGCGTAGGGAATACCCTTGAACGCAAAAATATCCGAACCGTCTCCGGCAACGGCTCCGAAGCGGGTTTGAACTACTTTTGTGGTGGTGCCAACGGGTTGAGCCACAGACTCGATCGATCCGCATGCAATGGCGATCACGCCAGTAAACAGCAGGGGAAGTGTACGGCGTGTCACGAGGATTCTCCAAAATGGTATTGAAAAGCACTTTTGACCCGAAGGAGCCGGCGTTGCGAATGGAGAGCGGCCAAGCAGGGTTCGCCAGCCGAGGCGGAACCGTTGATCGAAACGATCATGCTTTCACTGCCGCAACGATCTGGTCGAGGATCGGCAATAGAGGGATCTCACCCCCGGCCGGGCTAGCACTGGTTTCATTCCGGTTTCGCGCGATGGCGAAATCGTCGGTAACAGCCCGGCGATGACCGATGACAAGGTCGAGCTCGGGGAAACAGACAAGGTATTGCCCATAATTTCCGAGCGCCGCGAATGCACCTTTCCAGCCGGGCGCCGTTCGGACTTCGCCAGGCAGCCACCAATAGTAGCCGTAGCCAAAGCCTCTGGGCGCCGTCCAGGCGCCCGGAACATGCAAGGAGGTGCTTTCAGACACCCATGTTGCAGGGATCAGTTGGCGACTTCTCCACTTGCCGTTGGCCAGCATGAGCACGCCCAACCGCGCCATGTCTCTGCCCGAAAGGAAAAAATGATAGGCGTCGTAGCGCGACCGTTGCGGCCTGTAACCCAACATGTGTTGCCGGGACGAGTGAAAATCTTCCATGCCGAGCGGACCCGCAAGGTCATCCGCGAAGGCTTGGAACACCGTCCGTCCGGTGAGTTTTTCGTAAATCGCTCCGGCGACGTTGAAATCCCAGTTGTTGTAGAAGAACTGACTGCCGGGCTTTACAGACCCACGGACCGGGCGATCCTCGCCGTCGCCCGGACTGTTCCGAAGGGTGGTAGACGCCTGAAGTCGCCGTGAGGATTTGCCGCACTGTTGCGGTCTTCTCGATCGGCAGCAATGCGTCGATATCGTCGATGCCGAGCTCGGCCAAAGTCGAATCGAGCTCGATCACGCCATTCAAGACCTGTGAGCCGTAGAGGATCGAAAGAATACTTTTCCGCGCCGATGCGACATAGCTCACTTGAGTGATGTCTCCATAGGTCCAGGCGATCTTGCCGCCGCGCACGATGACCATCGACGTTGTTGGCAGGGTGTACAAAGTCTGTCGCAGTTCATTCAAGCCTGGGCCGATTCCAGCCGCATCAAGACTAGGCCATGCTACCCAGTCCGACACTAAGGCTGCGTTCAATCCGTGGGACGACGTTTGCGGCGGTACCAAAAATAAGCGAAGCGCCGCCGGCTCCAGCGAGTCTAAGGACATCCCGGCGTGGTGTTGTCATGCGGCCTCGGCGGTCGCAGCGACTTTGTACAACGGAAGACTGGCGCGCTCATTGTAACCGCGATTGAGTTCGTGCTTGAGCGTCGAGCGATCGCATGCACCGTCCCAGATCGCGATGACGACGCAGGCGACGGCGTTGCTGCAAAGGCTTGTCAGCGCGCGTGCCTCGGACATGAAGCGATCGATGCCGGCGATGAGGACGACACCCGCGACGGGAATCGTGTCCGGCATGGCGGCGAGCGTCGCCACGAGCGCCGCGAAACCGCTGCCTGTTACGCCTGCCGCGCCTTTCGACGTCAGGAGCATGATGAGTATCATCGAAACGATCTGGGGCATCGTGAGCGGAATATCCATCGCCTGCGCGAGGAAGACCGAGGCGAGCGTCAGGTAGATGGCGGTTCCATCGAGGTTGAACGAGTAGCCGAGGGGGAGCGTCAGCCCTACCGAGGCCTTGCTGCACCCGAGTTTCTCGAGCTTCAACAACATGGACGGGAGCACCGGTTCGGTCGAGGAGGTACCGAGGACGACGAGCAATTCCTCTCGGATGTAGCGAAGCAGCTTCAGCAGGCTGAAGCCGTTTAGCCGCGCGAGCGCCCAAAGCACGACAAAAACGAAGAACAGGCTCGCGGCGTAAAACGTCGCGATCAGCAGGCCGAAATTGCCGATCGTCTTTACACCGTCCTTCGCAACGATATAGCCGATGGAGCCGAACGCTCCGATCGGCGCCAATTTCATCAGCATGCCAAAGGCTGCAAAAAGAGCCCTGGAGAAAGACTGAAGTCCGCCGAGAAACGAAGCGCCGGCGGCGCCCGCCCGGCGCAGGCCGAGTCCGGTGATGATTGAGATGAACAGGACGGGCAACACCTCGCCCTCGGCGAAAGGTTCGAAGAAGCTGCGTGGAATGATGTGCAGCAGAACGTCGATGTAATCGAGCGACTTTACGTTCTTCACGTAGCGTGCGGTCTCGGCAGGATCGATCGACTTGGGGTCGATATGCATGCCGACGCCGGGTTTCAGCAGTTCGACCGACACCAGCCCTGTTGCCAGCGCTAGGATGGTGAGGAGGTAGAACAGCGCCATCGCCTTGAGAACCGTTCCGCCGATGCTTTCATCCGCGCCAACCGTCGCAATGCCGGTGACGATGGTGCAGAAAACGACCGGCACGATCATCATCTTGACGATCTTGATAAAGGCGTCGCCGAGGGGCTTCATCTGGGCGGCGAACTCAGGCCAGAAATGTCCCAAGAGGATTCCTGCGATCACCCCAACGAGCACCTGAAAGTACAACGCATGATAGAATTTCTGCGGTGACGAAGGAACTGAATCCGTTCGCCCGCTGGCGGTGACGTCATGCATTGCTTTCTCTCCACAAACGGTCGTTTATTCAGATGATTGGCGCGGTCTCGGCCGAGCTTGGCATTCTGTTCGTCGCGTCCGCTCGTTGCTGGATCGGTTGGTCTGGAACGCAAGCGAATACGGCCCCCTCGAAAAGACGTCGCGCGGTGCGGACTACCAGAGCGACCGGCTCGCGGCGGCCGGGCGCTCCTTCCAAGCCAATCTCCAGCCTGCCCGACGGGTGTTCGACGGCGACTGAGCAGGGAATCGTTAATCGACCTGCGATCTGCTCAGCGATCGTGCCCGGCGTCGCGCAGGCAGTCGCGATGCCGACTCCTCCGGTGATCGCGAGCGCCTTGTGGCAGGCGTGCGGCATGAAATATCGGGCGGAGATGGAGCCCCCTCGAAACGGCGGCGCCAGCAGCACCGGCTTCGGAATGACCATCCGCGCGACATCCCTGAATCCCATGCGCTCGCCCGCTTCGATACGAATGGCCTCCAGTCGCGCAAGGAAGCGCGTGTCGGCGTCGAGTTCGTCCGGGCGCTCGGCGCCACTTTTGCCGAGATCCGCTGCGCGGATCAAAACGAGCGGCGTCGATGCGTCGATGCAGGTGACGTCGATGCCGCCGATACAATCGACCGCTTCGCCTGTCGGCAAGAGTTTGCCGGTCTTCGAACCGGCCGCGTCGAGAAAGGCCAGATGAATGGGCGCGGCAGTCCCCGGGACGCCGTCGATCGCTACGTCGCCGTCATAGGTCACGCGCCCGTCGGGCGTAGCGACCCGCGCCTCGATGATCTTGCCGGTATTGATGTTGTGAATTCGGACAATCGTCACGCCGACTCCTGCTGTGACAAGGCCGGACTCGATCGCGAACGGGCCGACGCCGGACAGCATGTTGCCGCAATTCGGAGACGTGTCGACCGATTGCTCCCGAACTTTCACCTGCGCGAAGAGGTAGTCCACATCCGCTCCCAGCGCTGTCGGAGGGCCGACGATCGCGACCTTGCTGGTCAGCGGATTGCCGCCGCCGATCCCGTCGACCTGCAGCTCATGTCCGGATCCCATCGCCGCGAGAAGAATGGCGTCGCGCTCCGGTATGTCGGACGGCAGGTCCGAGACCAGAAAGAAAGGCCCCCGGGAGGTGCCTCCGCGCATCAGAACGCAGGGAATTCTGCGTGAATGAAGCATGTGTTCCCCCGACGAGCGACTGTAATTGCAAGAACTGCATCAATGCGATCTATTGCGCCGCTTATTGCGCAGAGTGCTGCTTGTTGTAAAATGCCGAGATTCTCCGTATTGATGCGTTATGCGCATCAATTTCGAATTGCTGGACCTGCGCGCTTTTCTCGCAGTCGTCGACCTCGGCGGTTTCCACAAGGCTGCCGACTCGCTGAACCTGTCGCAGTCCGCGCTGTCACGGCGCATTCAGGCGCTCGAAGCCGCGGTCGGCGTGCCGCTGCTTGAGAGAACGACACGGCACGTTTCGCCGACGACGGTCGGGCGCTCGTTTGAGCCGATGGCGCGGCGCCTGATCGAGGAACTGGAGGGGCAATTGCTTGCGCTGACCGGTGTGGGCGACCGGCAGTACGGACAGGTCACGCTCGCCTGTATCCCAACGGCCGCATTCTATTTCCTGCCGCGTGCGATCGAGCGGTTCAACGCGCAGTTTCCCCGTATTCGGTTCCGGATCCTTGATCTGTCGGCGAACGAGGCGCTGGAAAGCGTGGCCCGCGGCGAGGCGGAGTTCGGAATCAATCTGACGGGCAGTTCGCATCCCGATCTATCGTTCGAGCCGTTGATCGACGACCCCTTCGTTCTCGCCTGCCGCCGCGATCATCCGCTGGCCCGGCGCAGGAAGCTTGCATGGACGGACCTGGAGGAACACCTGCTCATCGGCGTGAGCCGCAATAGCGGCAACCGCGCCATTCTCGACAATGCGCTGGCCAGCACGGGCGTCCGCCTCAATTTCTTCTACGAGGTCAATCATCTCACGACGTCACTCGGCCTTGTCGAGCGGGGGCTCGGCATCTCCGTGCTTCCTAAACTCGCGACGCCTCCGGGCGACCACCCGACCATCGTGACGAAATCGATCGGCGAGCCGGAAATCAAACGTACGATCGGCATCGTGGAGCGGCGCGCAGGCAGACTGTCCCCCGCGGCGCAGCGTTTTCGCGACATGCTGGTGGAGAGCTGGAAGGGCTAGCCTTTGAGTTCAGGAGGGGTACGTTTTCGAGCTACGACCGCCGTCGAAATGCTGCAACGTTCACTTAACTCGCAGTTGCTCCTGATTGGCCTTTACGAGTTCGAGCATACTGTTGAACTTGAAGTCAACTTGCGGCATCTGGCCTGGATTCATGGTCGCACCGAAGCCGTGTTGTGCGTGCCGCCTGTAAACCCAGCACGATTTCGATCTGGCATCCAGCGAGCGGCAGTCTGTCGATGCCATTGACGCGATTAAGGTAGAGCGGAGGTCCTCGGTAAGCGCCCAAACCGACGCGATTGACTGGACCACGTTGCTTCTCAGAAAAACGACCCCGGACCCGTCTCAACCGACTTTTGCAACAAAATCCGCCAATATTGGCCATTGGCCTGTAATACAATTGGAAGGAGTTGCGGAAGTCTCGGTCCAATCAACGCCGGTCGGATCTTGCGACACTCGAAAGAAGCGCAGCGAGACAACCAAACAGCAAGATGGCGCCCGCCGCCAGCTGAATGTCCGGCATCAGCATTGCCACCATGCCGGCCAGGACGACGATCGCAATGATCGCAAGCGCAAGTGCGCCGTCGTCGACGAACAGCCCGGCCAGTTCACGCAACAAGTTTATTAGTGCGGTCATGACAAGACCTCCGCCTTGGGACGGCGCGCGAGCACGACGGCCGCGCCGCTGACCGCCAGAAAAGCCGCCGCAAATCCGACGATCGCGAGATCCGCCCCTGGCCAGTCGACGCCGAGACCTTCACCGGTCCAAAACACGCCGAACGCCGACAGCATGATACCGACTGCGAATTTGAGCGTATTTTCCGGAACCCGCGCCAACGGCCGATGCACGATCAAGCCGACCGCAGCGACCAAAAGACACGCCGCAACGGCGCCGACGCTTGCGGGAACGAGCATGCCGCGGCCGCTACCGAGCGCAATCACGATGAACACGACTTCAAGCCCTTCGAGAAGTACCGCCTTGAAGGTCGTGACTCCACCAATCCAGTCGAGCCGCGCCTCATTGCGGCGGGCCTGCTCGCGCAGTTCGGCGGTCTCGGCCGCGAATGCGGTGGCTTCATCACGGAGCGGGATCACGCCTGCCGAGCGCAGGATCGCTTTTCGCAGCCAGCGCATGCCGAACAGCAACAGCAGGACCCCGATCACGAGCTGCAGCAGGTGCAGCGGCACCCGATCGAGCAAAGGCCCGAGCGCCACGACGATAAGCGCCAGTGCCCCAAGGCCCGCAATCGCACCCAGCCCGGCCGGACGCCAGCCGCGAACGGTGGCGACGGCCAGCACGATGGTCAGGGCTTCGACGGCCTCGACCAGCGAGGCCAGGAACGCCGCCGTCACGACCGGCCAAATCAACGCCAAACTGCCTGTCATGCGAGCTCTCCAATTCGGACCGGTGAAGCAAACACGCGATCCCGCGCTTTGGACCACGTCCGGCAATATGCAACGGCGGTCATCAGCAGGATACCCGCCGCGCCGACGCTAATCTGGACCACCAGCGCGTTCAGGCTGAGTTCTATCGCAGCGTGGGCGCAAAACGACAGCACGATCCCGATGCAAAAAACCTGAAGCGAATTCCGGCCACACACAATCAGCGGCGCCAGCGAGCGCCATTGCAGCATTGGCGAATCCACCCGCAGGAATCGGGTGACGACGACCGCCAAAGCGATGAGGTGCCCGACCCGGTAGGGCGCCAGATTGGTCTTGTCGTTGGGATCGAACGGCGCCAGCATCCAGTGGGGAAGCAGGCTGCCAAGGTCGGGGTCGTTGATGGCCATCGTCACCACGCATGCAAAGGCAAGATAGCTGATCGCGAGCCAGAACATCGTCCTGGTTCGGATGACCGATTGAATGGCCTCGGCGCCGCCGAGGGCGATCCAGGCGCCGAGGAAAAACAGCAATTGCCACGTGAACGGATTGAAATACCAGACGCCCGATGGTGAGGCTGCGAGATTCCAGCCAAAATGCCTTGCGGCAAAATACACCGCCATCGAACCCATCAATGTCAGCGAAGGTTGGCGAATCATCAACCACAGGGCCGGAGCAAATGTTCCCAACAGCAGAATATAGAGCGGAAGCACGTCCAGATTGACGGGCCTGTATCGCAAAGCCAGCGCCTGGATAAGCTCCCGAAGCGGCATGCCGATGAAAACGGCGACGTTGAACTGGTTCAGATCATCCGGATCGTGAAATTCTCGCGAGACCCAGGCGATAACGGCGATATAGACGGCAACCACAGCCATGTGCGCGGCATAAAGTTGGAAAGCGCGCCGTGCCAGCCTCAAAGCCGCGGCAAGGTAACCCCGCTCGATCATGACCTTTCCGAACACCATCGCGGCGGTGTAGCCGGATATGAATACGAATAGGTCTGCCGCGTCGCTGAAGCCATAATTCCTGGTCGTGAGCGAACTCAATACCTCGTGCGGGATGTGATCGAGAAAGATCGCCCAATTCGCCAGGCCGCGGAACAGGTCCAGCCTGACGTCGCGTGCAGCGAGAGGGAGATTTGCGCAAACCCGCATGAAGTGACCTCAGTGCGCGGACGCTGTTGAAGATGATGCCGATGAAGCGCCCTGCGGCGTCGCTGCGGCGACGCGAACCGCATCGCCGGTCGCCAATGTTTCCGGCGGACTATTGATGATCCGGTCGGACGGCGAAAGGCCCGCAAGGACCTCGACACTGTCACCGAGATCCCGGCCCAGTTGGACATTCTTGAGGACGACCTTGTTGTTGCCGTCAAGCGTCGCGACCTTGGTGCCCTGATTCCCGGTCACAAGCGCGGTCGATGGAATCCTGACCAGATTGGCGTCGGTCGGAATTTCGAAGTGTACGTTGCAGTAACTGCCGCCGAAGAACTTGCCGGCGGCGTTGTCGGCCTGAAGCTCGACCTGCATGCTGTGGGACGTCGGATTGATGGCCCTGGAGATATGAGACAGCGTCGCGTCGAATTGCACGCCGGGGTATTGCGGCATTTCGAATGTCGCCTTCATCCCCACCGTAAGCCCGGCCGAAAACGATTGCGGCACCTGCACGTAGATGCGAACCCGATGCAGGTCCGACACCTCGAACAGCGGCTGACCGGAACCTCCCGAGTTGATCAGCATTCCGAGTTCCACGTTTCGAGAGGTCACGACGCCGTCAAAGGGCGCGGCGAGCGTCTTGAACGATTGCATGGCCTCGAGCTGGCGGACGTTGGCTTCGTTGGCGTCGACGACGGCCTGCTTTGCTGTGGCGTCCGCAGCGGTCTGGTCTGCAAGCTGCTGGGCGACGATCTGCTTTTGCACCAGGATATTGTTGCGGTTAGCGGTCAGCGTCGCAATTTGCTCATTGGCCTTGACGCTCGCCAGTGTCGCTTTGGCCTGACCGAGCTGCTGATCGAGATCGGGAGCGTCGATGGTGGCCAGCACCTGTCCGGCCTTCACCGCCGACCCGATGTCGTGGTCCCAGCTCTTCACATATCCGCTCACCCGCGCGAAAATCGCCGCCCTGTTAAAGGGCTGGATATTGCCCGGCAGCGTCAGCGTTTGATGGCTGCCGCCGGGGATGGACTGAGCGAGTGCAACGGTCGGGGTCGCCTGCGTGTCGGTCCACTGCACGACTTCCTGCTTGCTCTGCGCGCGGCTGACGAAGCCATAGCCGCTCACGATGCCGGCAAGGAGAACTGCGGCAGCGGCCGTCGTCAGCAGGCTCCGGCGACTTGGGACTTGGATTTGTTCCGGGGACATGGTCTTTTGTTCTCCGCTCAATGCGACGATGAGGTTGCGGCATCCGCTGGATTTGCGGTGCCAGGCTGGCGGCTGTGCACCAGGCTGAAGATGGTCGGCACCAGAAACAGCGTGGCGCAGGTGGCAAAGATCAGCCCGCCGATCACGGCACGCCCGAGCGGTTGGTTCTGCCCGGCCTCGATCGCCATCGGCAGCATGCCAATGATCATGGCGAGCGCCGTCATCAGCACCGGGCGAAACCGCGAAGCGCCCGCCTCGAAGGCAGCCGCCATGGCATTTGCGCCGGCCGACATCCGTTCGCGGGCAAAGCTGATCACCAGAATGCTGTTGGCGGTCGCAACCCCCATGCACATGATCGCGCCGGTAAGCGCGGGAACCGAAAGCGTCGTTCCGGTCCCGAACAGCATCCAGACGATGCCGGCCAGTGCCGTCGGCAGTGCCATCACGATGACGAAGGGATCGATCCAGGATTGGAAGTTGATGACGATCAGCAAATAGATCAGCACGATGGCTGCCGCGAGACCGACGAACAACTGCTGATAGGCGCTTGTCATCGTGCTGACCTGACCGCGCAACGCGACGCTTGCGCCCTTGGGAAGATCTTTTGCAGTGTCGTGGATCACCGTTCGAATGTCCGACGCGAGTGAACCGAGATCACGCCCCTGCGGGGTCGCAAAGATGTCGATCACGGGCTGAACATTGTAGTGGGAGACGACGGCATTGCTGTTGGTCCGCTTGACCTGTGCGAGGCCGCCGAGGAGCTGGGTATTGGCGCTGGTCGCTGATGTCACTGGAATGTTTTGCAGACCGGTCATGGTGTTGATATCGCGCTGCGGGGTCTGCACCGAGACCGCATAAGAGACGCCGTTGGCCGGGTTCAGCCAATAGGTCGGGGCCGACTGCGAGCTTCCCGACAATGTCGTCAGCATGGCGGTGGCGACGTCTTTTTCGGTGAGGCCGACCAGCGAGGTCAGCGAACGGTCGACATTGACGTCGAGGGTCGGCTGCTGAAAAGCCTGCTGGATGCGCGCATCGGCGATGCCGGGAATCGCCCTGATTTTCGTCAACAGCGAATCTGCGTATCTGCGATTTGCCGCAAGATCGTTGCCGGCCACCTGCAGGTCGATCGGAGCCGGCACGCCGAAATTCAGGACCTGGCTGACGATATCAGCCGGAAGAAAGGCAAAACTGGTGCCGGGAAACTGCTGGGGCAGTTTCTCGCGCATGGTCTTGATGTAGTCATCGGTCGGCCCGTGATTGGGCTTGAGGCTGATCAGGATGTCGGCGTCGCCGACGCCGATGGTGCCGGAGTTGTTGTAGGCCATGTTGATGCCGCTGACCGAGAGCCCGATATTGCTCACGATGCCGCCAAGCTCATTGGAGGGAATGATGCCATGGATGGCGGTCCCGATTCGGTCGGTCAGGCTCGTCGTTTCCTCGATCCGCGTTCCCGTGGGGGCGCGGATATGCAGCTTGATCTGGCCGCCATCCACGGCCGGGAAGAAGTCCTGGCCGAGATAGGGCGCAAGGCCGAACGACAGCAAGCTGAAGCAAAGGAACCCGGCGATCAGCTTGATCCGGTTGCGCAGACAGAGCTGCAGCAGGCCCAGATACGTTTTGCGGACGTTTTCGAACATGCGCTCGAAGCCGCCCTGGAAGCGGGCGAGCGGATTACGGCTCGGCTTGGCATGACCAGCCTTATCGGCCGAATCGCGGACGTGTTGATTGCGCAACAGATAGTTGGCAAGCGTCGGCACCAGCGTGCGCGAAAGCACATAGGAGGCCGCAAGCGCCAGCATCACCGCTTCGGCGAGCGGCCGGAACAGATAACCGGCGACGCCGCCAAGCCCGAACATCGGCACGAAGGCGATGCAGATGCAAAGCAGCGACACCGTCGCCGGCACAACGATCTGCCGGGCGCCATCGAGAATGGCGGGCTCGATCTCCTTGCCCTGCTCGATATGCCAATTGATGTTCTCGATAGTGACGGTGGCGTCGTCGACGAGGATACCGACCGCGAGCGCAAGCCCGCCGAGCGTCATGACGTTGATGGTCTCGCCCAATAGCGAGAGGCCGGTCAGCGCCGCCAGGATCGCCAGCGGGATCGAGAGCGTGATGATCAGGGTCGAGCGCCAGCTGCCGAGGAACAGCAGGATCATCATCCCGGTCAGCGCCGCCGCGATCACGCCTTCCCTGACGACACTGGACACCGCGTCGGTCACGAACACGGACTGATCGCCGACCGCGGTCAGCTTCAGGCTGCTCGGCAGCGTCTGTGAAACCGAAGGCAGCAGGCTCTTGACGCCGTTGATGATATCGAGCGTGGAGCTTGCACCCGCCTTCATGATGGTCAGCAGCACGGCGCTGGCGCCGTTGACGTGAACCGCGTTGGTCTGCGGCGGACTGCCGTCATGGACATAGGCCACATCACGCATATAGATGACGGTGCCGTTGACGGTCTTGACCGGGAGGTCGTTGAAAGCTGCGACCGCTTTCGGCGAGTCGTTCAGATTGACGGTGTACTCGTAGGAGCCGATCTTCTGGGTTCCGACCGGCGTGATCAGATTCTGCAGCGAAAGCGAATTGATAACGTCGTTGGCGGAAACGCCGTATTGATGCAGCGCCTGCTGGTTGAGATCGGCCTGGACCTGGCGCACCTTGCCGCCGAACGGAAGCGGCAGTGCGGCACCGGGAACCGGCGCCAACGCCGGGCGGATGAAATTCAGCGCCGAATCGAAGATCTGGGTTTCGGACATCTGGTCGCTTGACAGCGCAAGCTGCAGGATGGGCACGCTCGAGGCGTTAAAGCTCAGAATCAGCGGCGGGGTGATGCCCGGCGGCATCTGCTTCAGCACAGTTTGCGACATGCCGTTGACCTGCGCCAGCGCGGCATTGATGTTCACGGTCGGTTGAAAGAAGATCTTGATGATCCCGTAATTCACGATTGACTGGGATTCGATATGCTCGATGTCGTTGACGCTGTTGGGCAGCGACCGCTCGTAGAACGTGACGATACGGCCGGCCATATCATCGGCCGGCAAACCCGTGTAGCTGAACACGACGCTGATGACGGGGATGTTGATGTTCGGAAAGATATCGGTCGGCGTGCGCAAGGCCGACGCCGTCCCAAAGATCAGGATCAGCAGTGCCATGACGATAAACGTGTAGGGCCGTCGCAGCGCGAGCCGAACGATTCCAATCATAACGTTTTCCCTCGTGAACGATGTTCCCCGTTGCGCCGCCGATCCCTGCAGTTACCTTGGCGCGTCGGGTAGCCGCATGCGGTTCGCAAAGCCGCAATGCGCAATATTGCCGTCGACAAGCCAGAATCTAGGATTGAGTTTCGCATTCGAAAAATGCATTCTCTTCATCCTCACATGCGCATTTTGAATTGTGATGGAGTTGCAGTCACTTGAGCAAGACGGCGCCTAGGCTGGCTGCACTCGATCTGAATCTGCTGGTGGTGTTCGACGCTATCATGCGGGATCGATCCGTCACGCGGGCGGGGCAACGACTGGGACTGAGCCAGCCTGCGATGAGCCATGCCCTGACGAGATTGCGTCACATGCTGAAGGATGAGCTGTTTGTCCGCAGCCCAACCGGAATGGTGCCGACGCCGCGGGCCGAGGAACTCGCCACACCGATCAGGATTGCACTCGACGGGCTGCAACAATCGCTGGAAACCGTGCAGTTCGATCCGTCCAAGGCGACGGCAACGTTCCACATTGCCGTCGATAATTATGCGGCGATCGTTCTGGTCGCGCCGATAGCGGCACAAATTGCCAAAATTGCTCCCGGGGTGAGGTTGGATTTTCGGCCGAGCGGCACGCTAAACGTTCTCGAGCAGCTTGATCGAAGCGAACTGCATTTGGCGATGGGTCCGTCGGGCGTCCAGGGCGAGCGATTCTCGCGGAGACGGCTATTGCAGGACCAATTCGTCGTGGTGCATCGCAAGGGGCACCCGGCTGCGAAAGCACAGGAATTCTCGACGGAGAAGCTGGCAACGCTCCCCCAACTGGAAATCTCGTCTGCGCAATTTGGAGCCGATTTTGTCGACACCGGCCCCGGAAGGTCAAAGCCCGGCCCAGGACCGGCGATGCGCGCGCCCTTCCTGTCAGCGGCGCAGATTCTAGCGACATCGGACTTGGTGTCGGTGCTGCCGCTGAACGTCGCCAAAGGCATGACAGGGTCTCACCACCTTGTCTTCCGTCGGCTGTCACGTTCGCCCAAGCCGATCGAAGCTGCCATGATTTGGCTGCGACGGCTCGACAATCAGCCCGCGCATGCATGGCTGCGCGATGTCATCAGCCGCGTGACCAGCGACTTGCGGGACACCTGAGGGCGGAGAAATGTCGATCCGGCGTCTATTTCG
>WNFG01002484.1_pt1 | contig 15446 bp, 12 predicted proteins | sample 5400431 | NCBI WGS metagenome assembly WNFG01 (sample SAMN13153346, study PRJNA577476) | soil metagenome | isolation source: 120 cm saprolite under Douglas fir tree site 2 hole 3 replicate 2 | place: USA:California | collected 2015-04-18 | reverse complement strand
GGATATCGCAACTTGCTGCGGTCGTAACGGGCGCGGTTCTTGCTCGTCCACATCGGTGACCCCTCCTCGAATCAGGCCACCACTCTTGAATCACAGGTGATTCATATGATTCAAGAACTCTTCGGACAGACACTAAGGCATACCGGCGAGTCCGACGTAGTCGGTTGGCTCGATTTAGGGCCGTTAGGATGCCGTCTTGTTGCGCGAGAGTCGGCAGCGGAATTTGACAGGCCTTTAATATTGTAGTGTTTAGGCCATCCATGATGGCTCCGCGAGCCTCACGATCGAGCTGCCTAACTACGAGATTGCTATTGAGCGCATAACAAAGGTATTCGGGCAGAACGCGGTTAGTATCGACCCGCATTCTGAACAAATGAGAGTCGATGATTGCTTCGCCAAGGTCCGCTGGAGCAATTGCGGCTCGTCCAATCGTGCCCATCGTAGTGACAAGAATATCATTGGGCATAATTACGTAGTCGGCGAGTTCATTGAATTTGTCCGCTGTGATAAACCGCCTAAAGCCCTTGATGAACTGATTTGGCAATACATTTTCGATGCCAACGACAGCGATTCCGCTCCGAACGAGTTCTCCTTTCTTGAGCGAACTTCCGAAGGGACCAATGCGAAAGGCACCGTTGTCGTTGAGCGCGAGATCGCCGATAGCGACCATCGGAGGAGCGGGTCGCTTGCGCATGGTCGTCACTTGAAGAACTTGGGTCATGAGTCCGCTAAGAGCTTCTGAAGTTCCGCGATCTGCGCGCTTGCGTGTTGCTGGATTGTTGCCAGGCGCTTCAACGTTGTCGCTGGCTTCTCAAAGAACTGGTCATCATGTTCAATATCGCGATAGCGGCTCGCGGAAAGGTCGTACTTGTTGGCAACTACCTGCCTCTTCTCGACCCAGAATTGTCGACCAAGCTGATTGATCTCCGCCTCAAGCGGTGCGATGCGCGCTTGTAGTTCGGCGAGCTCTGCTTCTGCCTTCTCTAGCGCCATACGCGTTTTTTCGGAGCTGTCGGCAATAACCTCCTCGAATTTTAGCCGGTGAATTATTTGGTGGTGTTCGAGCCGGTCGGCTTTGAGTGGCATTATTTGCTTCTTGAGTTCTGCCAGCCGCTTAGTGCGTTTGGTTATGAAGTCGTTGTTGTTGTGGCTCCGCCAGCAAGCAAGTACGTCAGGGATGTCGTTTTCCGATACTCGGTTGCGTTTGTCATCAAGCGAAAACCCGTCGTGCTCCATATCATAAAACCAGATGCGGTCAGTCTTTGCAGCCTTCGTAAAAAACAGGATTGCGGTGGAGACGCCGGCATATGGCCGGAAAACGCCCGCGGGCATCGAGAGGACAGCGTCTAGTCGATTGTTCTCGACCAATTTTTTGCGTGCTTCAACATGGGCGTTGGACGAGCCGAAGAGAATACCGTCAGGGACAATGACGGCGGCCCTACCGCCGTTGTCGAGTAGTCGCAAGAAAAGATGCATGAAGAGGATTTCAGTCTTTTTGACTTTCGTCGGCAGTGTTGGATTGACGTCCGCCGAATCAATAGCGCCCTTGAATGGCGGATTCGCGAGGACAATGTCGTAATGGTTTTCCTCGTTAAAGCTCTTCGACAAAGTGTCGGAGTAATGAAAGTTGGGTGCATTGATCCCGTGCAACATGAGGTTCATGCTTCCAATGCGAAGCATTGTCATACCAGAGTCGTTATCAAAGCCAGTAAATGCCTCCGACTGGGAGAACTTCCATTCGGCTTCGGTAAGCTTGCTACCCGTAAGCCCGTGCGGCCAACCATCCTCGTCGTAGCTGAGGTCGCGGCGATCTGTGTGAGTTTCAAGTAGGTGCTGCCACGCATTCACGAGGAAGCCACATGTGCCAGCTGCGGGATCGATGATGCGTTCGCCAGGCTTCGGGTCGAGCATTTGCACCATCATGCGGATAATATGTCGCGGCGTGCGGAACTGACCATTTGTACCGGCTGTATTGAGTCGGCTCAAAAGGTATTCATAAAGATCACCCTGCACGTCTTGGTTCTGCTGAGAAATGTGCATCTCGTCAATGGCCTTGCAGGCCTCGATGAGCAGGCTCGGCTTGCTAATCTTGAACTCCGCAGTTTCCATGTGCTCGCCGAACGAGCCCGTTTCTTTGCCAAGTTTCTTCAGGAATGGAAACACTCCCTCCCTTACGGTTTTCAAGGCTTTGTCGCCGGGTAATTGGCTCCAATATGACCAGCGCAATTTGGGATCAGAGAAGAGCGGCTTAAACTTCTGTCCACGCCGCTTTGCAGTGCGTTCCGCATCTTGCTCGCGCTCGTCGAGCTGCTTGAGGAAGATTAGAAAGGAAAGCTGTTCGATTGCATCCAGTGGATTTGAGAGCCCACCGGTCCAAAGCTTGTCCCAAAGAATATCAACCTGAGAGCGGAGTTTAGAATCTGCGAGCATAACCATTTAGACAGAGAGCTCCTCAGTTAGATGAACGAGACTGTCGACTTGAACCGGCGAAAGCAGGCGATCGACTGCGTTGCGCCCGAAGGCCTGAAGCTGGGGAGCGCCGCGCAAATCGTCTTCCGAGAGACGCCCTTTGGTGAGGAACACGTCATGCACGGCGCGAAGAAATCGAATTTGGTCAGCATTATATGGCTGGCTCGCGATATATTCTTCGAATGCCTTTGAAACGACCGTGCCGTAGTCTGGGACCACGTCGAGCTCTAGCACGTGACGGATGAGTCCGAGGAAGCCAACCCGATTGTCCCATTTGAGACCGTAGACTGCGCGGGCAGTCTTGTCATCAAAGCCGATATCGGGGGATTTAAGCTCGTTGTGGAGAACACGCTCAAGATCAATGAGTTCTTCCTGTGAGGGCTGTCGACCCTCCTGCACCGCTTTGAGCGCAGGATGACTCTCGACAATCTTTAGGATGCGAGCCTCGATACGTTTGCGATACTCCTCGACATGGATCGGCGTGCCGGACGAGGTAATGATGATGTGGCTGCCGGCGGCGATAAAGTCAGGGAGATCAATCGCTAGGAAGGGGTTGTCTGTCCGACGCTTATTTTTCATCTCCGGTGCCAGCTCCCGGATGATTTCTGTCAGTTGCATTCGCGTAGCCTGCGCCAGTGCTGTCGAGAGCACAAGTTGCGACGGCGCCTTCTTTGAAGATCGGTTGCGCGTTGCTTCTGGGAGGCGAACAACATCATCAGCAATTGAGGCTAGTTGCTCGGGCGATGGCTGGCCTTTCAGCATTGCAAGCGCCAATCGCTCAACCTTATTTGCAAACGTCTCGGCAGCAACATCTACGTCCGGCGCGAAACGAAGCAGCGGAGCGACCTTAAGCCGCAAGAAGTCGATTGTTAGCGCAGACGGCATCATCCAAAAATCGTCAGTCCATGCACTCTCAACCTCCGGCCAAACTTTGCGAACCAGGAACGAGTCAATCGGAACACGAGCGAGCATTGCGCGGCAGTCAACTATTGCCTGAGCATACGCAGGATTATCACGACTATTAAGGGTTGCAGAAAGTATGTCCAACCGCGTATTGAAGAGGCGCGTCAGAAGCGGCATGTCGCTAGCGACCGTCGTTTCGCTCTGACGTCCGAAGTCATTTTGCCAGAAGTCGATGAGAAGGAAGCGTGTCTTTTTACCATCCGGGAGTCGATCGAAATATCGACAGGCTTGCTGATTGCGAGTACCGCGGCCGACCATTTGCCACAGCTTTATGCGTGAATGCACCGGTCGCATGAAGACGAGGTTCACGACCTCCGGAATATCGACGCCAGTATCGAGCATATCGACGGATATAGCGATACGCGGTTTATCTTCTTTCTTAAATTTGCTGATCAGGCCGTCACCGTATGGTCCGTCGTGCACGCGCTCCACGCCGGTATAGATGACCTGGAGCATTCCAACATACTGCGGAAACAGCTCTTCGAACACTTCGCGCAGACGATTAGCGTGATCTTTGGTCATTGCAAATACGATCGTCTTGCCAGGAGTGGCGCCACTCGTGTCCTTTATGCAAACGTTTATCACTTCTTCCCATTGGCGTCGGATCGTATCCTTGTTGCTCACCAGCACTTCAAGATCGGTGCCGGAGTAGTCGAGCGCGTCAGGATCAATACCTTGTTCGATCAGGGCGTTTCGATCCTCCTCGGATAGGCTTGCTCCTCGGATGCCGTCGCGCTGAAAGCCCGTGTGCGCTTGATAGACATCGAAATCGACGAGATATCGGTCCTTAATTGCCTGCTCATAGGTGTAGAGGAATGTTGGCGTCTGATCGCGGCAGTCGAACACGCGGAACGTGTCCCGTTCGATGAACGTCGCGGGTGTTGCGGTAAGGCCAACCATGCAAGCGTACTCGATGACTTCTGTAAAGCGATTGAAGATGGATCGATGGGCCTCATCGAAGATGATCAGGTCAAAAAATGCGGGAGAGAATTCCTGATAACAAACCCCCATGGTTTGAAGGGTGGCAACGTACAGACGTTTATTGCGATCGATGTTTGCTGTTCGGATTCGAACGCGCGGCTCATTCGGCAGATGTGCCTTGAACCCATCGTTAAGGGCCTGCTCAACGAGAGCGTCGCGGTCGGCGAGGAACAGAACTTTTTGCGCGGATGAAGTATTCAGCGCAATGTCGATGAGCCCCATGGTTGTTCGGGTCTTGCCGGTGCCGGTTGCCATGACGAGAAGCGAGCGGCGTTTACCAGCTTCAAACGCTTCCGCGACACGTCGGATTGCTTCGAGCTGGTACGGTCTCTCGACAATGGTGTTGTTTATCGGCGCGTCCTTTAGGGACGTCTTGTTGTTGCGTATGAATTTAAGTCGCCTCAGATCATCGGGGGTAAAGAAGCCTGAGACCATACGGGGGTGGGCGAGACCAACGTCCCAGAAGTAATGGTGCAGCCCATTCGTCATAAATCCGAATGGTACGAAAGCTTGCTTCTTGCTGATCTCCTCGATGTATTGCCGAAGTTGTTCCTCACCCTCGCGGGGTTTTCTCGCTGTCTTCTTGGCCTCGATCACGGCGATGACGGTACCGTCGGAATCATACAGACAATAATCGGTGAAGCCGTTCCAAGGTTTTGGATCATAACCAGTAACAGGCACTTCAAACCGCACCTCGGCCTGGTCCGAAAGATTCCAGCCAGCACGCTCTAATTGAGGATTTATCTGCGCGGCACGTGTTTGGGCTTCGTTCAAATTCATAATTCGCGGCATTCCTGCGCTCCGACGTCAGAGCGCTATAACGCGCACGGTGACTTCGCCGTCCCGTCAGGGAAATCCCCCAGTCTGATGCACGCACTATAGCACAGGGGCTTGCATATACGACTAGAACGAGAGATACAAGACGGGCTCGTAGCGGCGCCTTTAGCGTTTTTTGCCACGCGCAGTTTCTCTCGGCACTTAACTGAGTTGTGAGCCAAGGTTCGTCTTGCTCAGTCTCGTAGGCTCCTGCCCCCTAGGTGCGCCAGTATCCTATCCGCCAATTCCTGAGTGATGCCGGTTTCTGTCATTGCTTGGAAGAAATTTGGGAGCTGATGCTCAAGCATCTCGGTGTCGTCGTCTAGTATTGCGTACTTCGCGACTTCCGGATGCTCCATGAGCCATGCCTGGATTTCATGCCCTCGGACCAGATGGGGGTCACGAAGAGAGGGTGTCATGTGGGAGAATTCGACACCGTTTTCTTTCAGATGGTCGAGCATTGGTTGCCAATGCCGCCATGTTGAGCTGAGCACGACAGTGACGCTTATACGTGAGAGCATCGCCTTGTAGATTTGTAGAAGTGCGGCGTCGAGACCAATGAAGAAATCATCAATGAGCTTTGTCGTGCGTCCGTTTCCATCCTCGTCTGCGAAACGATTTAGTACTCCGTCGATGTCGAGGAAGAGCACGTTCATAAGAGCCGCCTCCCCAGCCAAAAGGCCGCCCGTCGTCTGTGGTGAGGAGCGGCCTTCTGAGAGGTAAATGCGCGAAAAGCAAGTGGCCTAGATTCTCAAACCGCAGACTCGCCGTCAAGGCTTCTTTATGGCTTGGGCGAGGAATGGATTAGTCACGCGATACCAGTTGCCCATTCGTCGCTCCAAAAAGAAAGCCCTCGCGAGGAGGGCTATAAGTTCTCTAAAGCCTCGGAGTGAGGTCCAAGGGCTTTGTTAGTCCGGCTTCTATTTCCGCTCTCGTGCGGCGTTTACGACGCTGAGGTGTTGGCGCGCCTTTTGTCAGAGCGAAGCCGAACTGTCTTGCTCGTTGTTCGAGTTCTTGAACGGCACGCTGCTCCAGGTCCCGAATACGGGTGGTGATTTCTTCTCTTGCTGCTTTGAGTTCTTCGTAATCAGCGGTTTGGATATTGAGCATCGGTTTTCTCCAAAAAGACTGGGTTGAGGTTTAGGCAATGCGGCGAGTCGGGCGCGTGCAATTTCGACGTACTCTCCTTCTCTCTCTATGCCGATGGACTGGCGGTTAAGTTGATGGGCGGCAAGCGCGGTCGTTCCAGAGCCGAGAAATGGGTCAAGGACGACCTCACCAGGGCGAGAGCCAAGGGTGATGAGGTAGGCCATAAGCTTAAGTGGCTTCACGGTCGGATGATGATTGAGCTTCGCTATGTTTGTGCGGTTGCGCGGATTATTGCCGCCGATGCCGTCGTCTTTGATTCGGTCTGCATGGCGAACAGGCTCGAAGTCTTCCAGGCCGTTGTTCTTCTCGCTTTTGCTAGCCTTTGGGACGATGAGGAAGGGAAGCGTCTTGGCCCAAGCGTCCAGGTCGAAGTAGCGGGAGTAGGAGCCAGCATCAGGCGCGTATATGCCGGTCATTTCTTTGGGCCGCGCCCCATAGGTTTTATTGGCGGCAGTGATTTTGCTTCGGTCTAATGCGCCGCTTGTGCGCTCTCGCCCATCATTCAACACATCATCCGAGACGAGGAGGTTGGCGGGGAAGCGGCCGTTGCTATGTTGTGCGCTTCGGTATTCGTGTGTGGTCGCGCTGCTATTAAAAGTAGGGTTGGCCGTTTCGTTGCTCGTTCCCCATACACCGCTATCGTCGCTAATAGGGACGCGGCAATCATCCAGCCAAGTAACGCCCTTCCCATTCTTTAGCGCCTGGTCCACGAACGTCTTTTCAGACAGGGGCTTCATGGCGACGATGATGATTTCTACTGCGGGTTTGGGTCGGAAGCCGGCGTAAGCTCCCGCGAGTCCGCCGCGCTTCCCGATATTCATCGCCTTCGGAAATCCGCTCGCATACGTCCAGTAGATAGAAGTGAAGTCTGTATCAAAGCCTGCTTCGGCAATTCGCACTATCATTTGGCTCAATACGTCCTGGCGCGGTGCGCTCATTACGAAAGCAAATGAGCCGGGTCTAAGAACGCGCAAGCATTCCTTCCAAACTTCAACAGACGGAACGGCTTTGTCCCAATCTTTGCCCATAAAAGAATAGCCGTAGGGTGGGTCGGTGACGATGCAGTCGACGGAATTGTCCGGCATGTTGCGGAGCACGTCGATGCAGTTTGCGTGTATGAGTTCGTACATTTGAGTCTTTATCGTCTGAGAAACTCAATGTACGTGTAGTCGCCACTCCAATAAACGGTCGCTATGGCGTAGCTCGCTTCAGCAAGTCGAACTTTGGTGAGCCATGGTGACACGCGCCGTAACGGTAAGAATTTCGTGAACACCACGACAGCACGTTGATGCTCACACAACATCGCCTTCGTTGAACGTCGTCAGATAAAAATCGGGGTAGCCAATCCGCTGCCATGGGTTAGTAAAGATGCGAATGTTGCTCGGGTGCACCGGCTCTCCCTCTATATATTGATCGTCAGGCGCGTAGTGCTCCGGCCGTGGGAAGTGGCGCAGCAGCCCTATGTCGGGAATAGTCTGAAAGAGCAGAAACGCGCACCGGCCACGTTCTTGGCGAACAAACTCCATCGCGCGGATTTTGCGAGATTCATTTGTGAACAGAAACGGGATGAGACAGTTATCAAATCCCCAGCGACGCGCGAAGTGACGATCCTCAATGAACTCGATGGCGTGAAGCAGGTGTTTCGCAACTTGCTGAAAGCTCTCAGTGCCTCGATCGACTTGTATGCCTGGAATGCCGACCGGGAGCGCTGCGCCGTCGGCACGTTTCCTGACGAGTAAGTGTGGCGTACCGTCGAATCGGAATTGCGTGTCCTTTAACTGAACAAGAAGGGGATCCTTAGCATCACGTGTCTGTTGTGGCACGTTCGGGTGCTTTATGAGACGCGAGAAGTCCAGCAACCGCAGGTTCGGATCGTTTCGCGCGAGATGATGCAGAGGAGCAAAGTAACCAAGATCAACAATGACTTCGTGATAGTAGGAATTGGAACGATGGAAGGCGAAGGAGAAATTGCGGCTTGCCTTCAATGGTCGTTTTTCACCGTCTGGAGAAGACCGCGTCGAAACGATGCCACGATGAACAAGTTCATTAAGGCCTCGTTCGGCAAGGGCATACACGAGCGTCTTGCGGTCGACATTGGGAGAGGCGTTCTGTTGATCGGGGCACGCGATGTAATGGTTTGGCGCCTGGCGCAGATAGCCGAGATACTTTCGAAAGACGGAATACTCGACTTTAATGTCCGAGAGGTAGTGAAGCCAAGGAATGGTCAGGTACTTGAAGTGATAATACGGCTCCAAGCGTTTCAGTGTTTCGATATAACGGTCATCTATCCCAAACGGATTAATGACACGGGACGTGCCGATCGGCGTGTCGCTGGTACGATGTCTTCGTATCGGAGCATTCATGCTCCGGAACATAGGCTAAAGAAGAGAATTTAGGAGTGGTTCTAAGCGGTGCATGGAGACCAAGGTGAACCTTGCTCACTGAAGTGCATCCTTCAATTTTTGTTGAGCTACTCGTCCGACTCGCTCCAGTCCCTGCCGGGCTTGATTGTGGCTTCGCTCGCTTCCCTCGCCGCCTTCATATCCGCCAGTATCCATTCCCGCTCATCCTCTCGAAAGCCTTCCTCGTCCTTGTCCACCTCAACCCGCTGTTCGACTGGTCGTGCCGGAATCGCATTGCCTGTTGGACTTGTTCTTGGCGGAAGCAGCACTTTGCGCCTCTGACGTGGCAGCTCATCTAAAATCCCGTAGGGGACGCGGACACGCGCAGCGTGGTCCGTCATCCCGCTCACATAGAACGCCCAGTCTGCGTGTGAGCGTTCGACAGCCTTCATGTCGCGAATGAAATCCGGCGTCGTGTAGCATTCTCTCGCGAGTACGACCGCGTCGTTATGACTGATTGGTCCGAGTATGCGAATTGCTGTCGCGCCGAGCACAGCCGATTTCACATCATCGGCGACCTGGTGCCAGGTCTGCGTCGCTCCGAAAAAGCCGCAAGCAAATTTTCTAAGTTCGACAAGGATGCTCGCAATGATAGGGCTATCCATAACGGTGTGGGCTTCGTCAGCAAACAGAATGCAGAGATGGCGCCGCTCCGGAGGTAAACGATCACGCCGTAGTCCAGCTGCAAAATACTGAGCGACCATGAATTGCAAAAAGACACGCATGCCTTCGTCGCCTAACGAGCGCCTAGCGCCTTTCACCAACACCACTTTTCTATCGGCGATGAGCTGGTCAAAATCTACGCTGTTAGTCTTGGCCGAGAACATTTCTCGGAAAGCATCTGAGGCCATCGCGCTGTATATTTTCCAGCCGATCGCCTGCTTAGTTTCGTCCATCTTCCCGGCATAAAACTGATTGCGAAAGAAGCCCTGGTCAACAAGTGGCAGCGACGCAATTGCTTCAGCAAATTCCGACTGCGCTGGGTTCTTTACCCTTTCATCAACGATCTGACGGAGCGTCTCAAGTGACGCTCCTTCAATGCGTCTCAAGAGCTTTAGGAGGTAGGGAACGATCGCGCCCTGCTTGTCAGTCAGCCCACCGCTAAGAGAGGACATCAAGTACGTGAACGTCTGGAGCGTTTGCGCTTCGTTGGAGCTCCCGAAGTCGAGGAAGTTAAGGGGCGGTGGATACTCATCAGGATCGAGAACAACGCATCTGTCTGGCGCCACTCGGTCTCGCAGAACATTGAAGAGGTCGCCGTGCGGATCGAGAACGAACGCGCCAATCGGATCTTCTTCTTTGAGGAACCGCGCAATGAATGCTCCTAAGAGCTGGGTCTTTCCGTGATTTGGCGGCGCAAGAATTATGCCATGGGAAGCGAACGTCTTGCGCGGAATAATGAAGGGAATTTGCGTATGCAGTATCGGATAAAAGGGCGTGTGGCGCAGATAGAGGCGTATCAGCTCTTCCGGTTCTCCGTCGTATTCGTCGGAGCCAATCACATCTTTTCGGCCGAGTATTCTGTCTACCTGTGAGATTCCTGAAGCATCGTTTTCGTTGGCGAGAAGTTGCTTCCTGAGGTCAGGAAAGTATCCCTCCGCTACCATTGCTTTATGAAAAAGCGGCCCGACTAAATCCAGTATGGCTTCCCCGCAGTTGGTGAGGACTTCGTAGAGAGGCACGGTTGGCTGTTTATTATCAGGCCCTGGCCGCAAGTCCTGGAGGTGGGTTGCTATTCGCAGGAAGTCGTCGCGCTGGAAATAGTACTGCGAGGGAATGTATGAACAAAAACCCTCGAAGCACTCTAATATTTTGCGTGTAACAATTGGGTCGTCGATGTCATCCAGCTGCTCGATGCATTGGAACATGGCGAACATCACCGGAGGCGGGGCGATGTGGTCGCTCTGCACCATGGCCTCTAGGACGCGCGTCGCGAGGCTCATATTTCGAAGCTTTCTGTCTCCGGGCCTCGCGGCTCTATATGCGCCTTCAGGTTATGCAGTCCCAATATCAATTTCTCTTTCGCATCCTGCATCTGGATTACGTTATTGAAGCCGATGTGGTTGACCTGGTTCAGATGCTCTACGAGGAATTGCCGGACATTCTCCGGATCGTACATATCGCTCGAAGGACCTGGGTACTCGAAAAGGAGATGCTGCATCAGTCCTGCGTTGGCTATCGCTTTCCAGTCGGCCTGACTTATCCGTACATCAATGTCGAGACCGCAGGTGAGACGCTTCGAGTTGAAACTGCCTGCAGGCACCTCCATGGTACCTATGCTAACTTTCATCGGTCCGTCTTTTGGTAGCGCTTCCCACTTTTCCTTCTTTTTCATTCTAGAGCGGACGAAAAGAAAGATGACGAGCGCGATACCGCCATAAAAGATTAGTGCTTCCATGGATGTTCACTCCTCCTAGAAGAAATGAAATAGAAATACAGAAAGTAGAGACCGCCGCAGACAACAGCGACAAGTAAAAGCCACGGTAATACGTTGATAGCCAGCTGGTAGATGATGATACCAGCGACGATGATGGTAGCGGCTATGCCTGCTAATTTCCCGAACTCGTCATACATTTCCACCTCCCGAATTGTGGTGATTATTCTCCGGACTCCGCAGTACAAGGAAAAGGGGTAGGTTAGGGGAAACTCATCTAATGGTCGAGTGCCCGAACCGAACGCAGGTGTGGAAATTTTTCTCGGACTTTCTCGGTTTTTGGTTTTTTGTACTTTTGCATCGCGGCGAAATTCACTCGCTACATTTTCGTTGCGATTGCATTCCATCAGGAGCCACGGAACGCGGGACCGAAGGAACCCTGATATCGCTAATGCAAAGTGATTTCTATCTTTCTGATATCCTTGTGTTGTTCCAGAACACCCTGGAGTCACCACCAAACTACAATCTAACCAGCTAGCCCCTGAGCTTCGGTCCGTTCTTTTAGGACAGCACTTGCGCGCGAAGGGGCGTCCGGACGGATATGAGTTGTCTGCGATATTGAAGCGGACATTGGTAAGGGTCGCGAAGCAAACCTTAAAAGATTGAGCGAACAATGATGCTCCATGGAGCTCCATGGTCAAAGGAGTTTTGCCCTTCAGCTTGCCTTGCAGAAAGGCACGTGGAAGGCACCAGTAAGGCATAGTAGCAAGGCAAGCAGCGAAGGCTCTTTAGGGTGCGCTAACCGAAAAACGGGAGAGGATGGCCATCCTCTCCCGCCACTTCAAAGTCTTCCGTCAGGAAAACTCGACGTTCTCCGGGACCGGCAGACCATGCCGCTTGAAGTAGTCGAGGACCGCAGGCGTGTACCAGATGGGATGGCTGTTCCTGTGCGGGCCGATCTTACCGCGTCGCGGGAAAGGATCGTCCCCGTAGTATTCAGGTTCAGTTTCCAATCGGTTGGTATGCGTCCTGCCATAAGGCCAGCCCAAGACATCTTTCAATTTCCGCCAACAGACGTAAAGCGGTAGCTTCACTTTAGTGGACATCCGAAGTCTCCTGTTCGGGAGACACCGGCGCTCCACATGGGTTAAGCCACTAGCAGCATCCAAAATCTACGAAGGAAGGCGCACAACCGTCAATAGCAATAAGCTTGAGTATGCACCGCCGCAGTAATGGCCGAACCGGTGGCTGGATACTCCGGGTCGCGGATGAGATCACGCGCGAGCAGGGCTTTGAAGTGTTCTTCGAACGCTAAGACTGCCTGTCTCATTTGCGGCAAGTAGTGCCACCGATCGTAGATCGCTTCGACTTCTGTCTGAACAGATGCGGCGTGATTGATCAGACGTTCGGCGATATCGGAGGGCGAACCGATCTGGCCGTGGATACTACGGTAGGTCCTACGAAGATCGTGCAGAGTCCAGCCTGGCACGCCGTCATCAAGCTGTTTCTTGAACTTGCTCCAGCCGGAGATCGGCCGCTCGTTCGAGATACGGCACGGGAAAAGCAAATCAGTATCGTTGCGACGCGGTATGCCTTCCAAAATTTCAGCAACAATATCCCCGTAAGGGAATGTGTGCTCTTTTGAGTTCTTGGTCACCCACTCGGGGAGTGTAATCGTTTGCTCCTTCTCGTTAATCCAAGGCCTCCGCAGGTTCGCTATTTCGCCTTCGCGCTGTCCGGTAAGCGCAAGCAGCTGACAGACCGTACCGTGCGGGTAACCCTGCCTGACTGTAGCGTGCCAGACAGTGACCAGCTCGTCCTCGTTGAGTATCCGCTTGCGTTTGCCTGCTTTTGGTATTTCAACGCCTTCGAGCGGGGAGTGCTTCAGGTATCTTCGAGGTGGTCGGACACACCAGCGGAAGAACGTCCGCCCGACCGCGAGTGTGTTTCGCTTCTCACTATGAGCAAGCGGATGAGTGATCCTGGTGATTTCGTCATAGGAAATGTCAGCAAGTTTCTTGGTGCCAAGCTTCGGCTGCAGATATTTCTCCAAGACCCGCTTGTAATCGTATTGGGTCCGTTCTTTTTTGCTCTTCAAGGCTTCTTTGTAGGGATCGTACGCCTCATTGAAGGTGATTCGGTCCGCTTTCGTTGGCTCTTCGGTAATAAGCTTGCGAGCTTCCTTCCGCGCGTCGGCGAGTGAGATCACCGGATATTGTCCGATGGTCGTGCGCAGCCGTTCTCGGCCGCGGACAACGAACCAGGTCTTGCGATTTTTGCCGACGCGCAGCCCGAATGCTGGCGTCATTTCGTCATAATACGTGCCGTTGAACTTAAGCCGCGCCACAACTACGTCCGTCATGTGCAGCTTCGGCATTTTTTGCTCCGATTTTGCTCCGCAATCTCATGGGTTGAGGCGGATTTCGATGGAGCACTATACCAAATGCATAGAAGGCAAGATATTGGAATTGTTTAAGAAAAGGGGAACGGTGGTGAACCGTGGGGGAGCGCGTTTTCGTTTTAGGAAACCGTCGCTCTATCCGGCTGAGCTACGGGACCGAAGACCCGCGAGGGTGGACGCGGGCGCTTGAAAACTCCATACCAGAGCGCCGTGGTGATCGCCAGCCTCTGCACCGCGCCCCTGTGCTCGCATCAGGATTGAATCCCGGCCTGTTGCAACTGCGTGCAGATGTGTCGCGCTTGTCACAGGACAAAAAAGCGCGCACCTCCTGTCGAACAAACGCCGGGTTCCAGCGTGACAATGCGGTCAATAATGGCGACAATCTGCACAAATCGTGGTGTGAGTCGCGTCGTGAGAGTTGTGTTGGTAGGAAATCGTCCGTGATGGCATCGCGCAAATCCGGACTGTTGATTGCCGTGGTCGTCGGCGGTACCGCGCTGACGCCAATGCGCACGCATGCGCAATGGTGGAGCACGCGCGCGCCGGTCGATTTCGAGGAGTGCGCCGACCTCGCGGAGAAGGCGGCGACCAGGGAAGCGCGGACGTCGGAGCTCGCCGGCTGCAACGCGAAATTCGCCGGACGGCGCAAGCCCAGCGGCGGCTACACCTATTACGACTTCATGCAGAATCGCAGCTTCGATATCGCCGGCCCCAACCCGACGCCGGAAGAACAGAAATATATCGATCAGCAATACACCGTCTTTCTCGACAAGCAGCGGCGAAGCTACATTGCGGCGGCGCTCACGGCCAAGCAGGACGAGCAGAACCAGCAGAACCAGCAGCAGCAAGCCTCGCTGCGGAACGAAAAGGCGTCCATGCCGATGCCGCCGGAGACACCCGTCAAGCCAAAGGCCTCAGCAGCCGATCTGAAGTCGCGCGCGAAAGCGAATTGCGCCAAACATTCCACCTTCTCCTGCGAATGGCCGGTGCTGTCCGAGAAAATCACCAATCTGAAAAAAGCGCTGTTTGGCTCTTCCCAGGCCAAAGTCAAACACGGCGGATCGTCAACCCGGGGCGAGGCCAGCGAGCCCGTGCAAAGCGCGGCCCGCTGACAGGCTCCGCCTTGATGCCTAATCCAGAGATGATCGGCGCGAGATCGGGATTTTCGGGTTCGCGCGGAGCCCGTCATCGGGAGGCGCAGCGCCCCGACCCGTTGGCGCGCCCCGGAATGACGCTATCGTGTCAGTCCGTCATCACCGTCGCCCAGAATTTTCGGTAAGGCGATTTGCGCAAGCCCGCTACCCCTGCGTTTCAATGAACGCCTCCGTATGGTGGCTTCACATGGCGCCGGCTGGCATGGTGCCGGGAAATCGGTACGGGAGGCCGTATCATCGGTTCATAAATCTCCCGCGCCGCTGCGGCTCGCTGCTCCTGCAACCTCGCATCATATCCCGGTGACGGCGTGACGGTCGGCGGCGCGGCACTCGCTGGCATCACCAACGCAACGCCGCAGAGCGCGACAGCGGCGGCGATGGCACCATTTGCGTAAAATCGCTTCATGTCATTCCTCCCGGCGCTGACGCGGCGGATGTCCGCATCGCCGCTGACGCGTCATTCGCGCTTGATCGTCGCGATTTCAAGGCAAGTTAGCGTGACCGACGATTAGAGCATGATCCGGAAAAGTGGAAACCGGTTTTCCGATAAAGATCATGCTCGAACAAAGAGATGAGATCATGATCCGATTCAATCTAATACTACTGAGTCAGAAAGCCGCAGTTTCGGGTATTTGAGAATCATTTATGGAGGCGAATCCCACTGAAACAAGGGGGCTGGGATGGGTCTCCACGGAGCGAAAGAGATTGAATTGCGTTTTACCCGCTATGTCGAGGAG
>WNFG01005703.1_pt1 | contig 15452 bp, 17 predicted proteins | sample 5400431 | NCBI WGS metagenome assembly WNFG01 (sample SAMN13153346, study PRJNA577476) | soil metagenome | isolation source: 120 cm saprolite under Douglas fir tree site 2 hole 3 replicate 2 | place: USA:California | collected 2015-04-18 | reverse complement strand
GCGGTCCCACTACGTGATCACCAACGGCGGCGATCAGCCCAACGTCATTCCGCCGCTGGCGTCGGTCTGGTACTTTTTCCGCGAGATCGACTTCGAGAACATCAAACGCAACTACGAGATCGGCAATAAGATCGCGGAAGCCGCTGCGATGATGACCGACACCAAGGTGACGCGGAAGGTGGTTGGCATAGCGGCGCCACGCCATTTCAACAGGCCGATCGCCGAGGCGGTGCAGTCCAACATCGCCCGGGTCGGAATGCCGCAATGGACCGACGAGGAACAGACCTTCGCCAAGGCCGTGCAGCGCCTGGTTGACGGCACCGAGATCGGCCTCAATACGGCGCCGAAGCCGCTCGAACCGCCGCCGGCGCAACCGATCAGCGGCGGCTCCGACGACATCGGTGACGTCTCCTGGGTAGCGCCGACCGTGACACTTCGCTATCCGGCCAATATTCCCAACCTGCCGGGCCACAACTGGTCGAACGCCATCGCGATGGCGACGCCGATCGCCCACAAAGGGATCGTCGCCGGCTCAAAGGCGATAGCGATGACCCTGGTCGATCTCTTGACGCGCCCGGAATTGGTTCGAGAGGCCAAAACTTATTTCACTGACGTGCAGCTGAAGAACAACAAGGTGCTACCCCTGCTGGCCGAAACCGACATGCCGCAAATCCAGATCAATCGCGAGACGATGGAGCGCTATCGACCGCAAATGCGCGCCTACTATTATGATTCCGCGAAGTACGATACGTATCTCGATCAGTTGGGCGTGAAGTTCCCGACCGTCGCCAGGGCGCCGGCACCGTGATCGAGGTCATTGCCCGTTGTAGGGGCGGCCCTTGTGGCCGCCCGATTTGCGCGCACCGCGTGCCCCTGACCGCATAGCAAAAACGGCTACCCGCCGATTGCCGCAATGAGCTTTTCTCCCCCGTTTTGCAGGTCGCCGACATTGTCAATCACCACGTCCGGGGCGAGGTCGCTCTGCGCCGACGCGCTACGGGCAAGGCGCGTCGCGAGGGGGCCATCGGTGGCGCGCCCGCGGGCCGTAAGGCGTGCCGCCAAGACCTCCGCCGGCGCCGTCACGAGGACGACGCGGACGTCGGCGTAGCGGCAGCGAAGTTCCGCGATCACGCCACGGGATACGTTGCAAACCACCGTTTTGCCGGCCCGGATGTCGTCGTCCACGTCGGCGCCGAGGGCGTAATTCAAGCCATGGGCATACCACCAGAAGGCAAAACCGCCGGCCGCAACTGCGGCGGCAAAGTCCGCTTCAGACAAGGCGCCATGGTCTTCTGCGGCCGACGGCTCCCGGGTGACGATGCGGTGGGGAAAAACGATGTTGGGATCGCCGCGAAAGAGGTTGCGCGCAAATCTCAGCAGAGTGTCCTTGCCGGCGCCGCTCGGGCCGGCAACGGCAACCAACCGGCCCGGCCCGATCGGCAGCGTCCGCGCGGCGTCGAGGCGCATCATGCGACGCGCCGCCCCATGCGCCATACCGAGCGGACCACGGGCACCCTCTCGGTCAGACGAATACGCACCAGATCAGCGCGCTTGCCGACCGCTATCTCGCCACGGTCGCGCAGGCCCACTGCCTCGGCGGGAGTCTTGGTGACGGTGCGCAGCGCCGCCGGAAGCGCAATCGTCGGCACCGCTTGCGGGAGGATCAGCGCGGCCATCAACAGGCTCGCCGGCACGTAATCCGACGACAGCACGTCGAGGACGCCGGCTTGCGCCGCCTCGGCGGTCGCCACATTGCCGGAATGCGATCCGCCGCGCACCAGATTGGGCGCGCCCATCAGCACCCGCACGCCGCCGGCGTGGAGGGCATGCGCGGCCTCGATGGTGGTCGGAAACTCCGCAATGGCGACGCCGTCGCCGATCGACAAGGCGACGTGCTCGGCCGTAGTGTCGTCATGGCTGGCGAGCGGCGTGCCGTGCTGGCGCGCGAGTTCGACCAGGGCGCGGTAATTCTCGGCGCCGTGACGGGCGGCATGTTGGTGCCGCTTTTCAAACATCGCGTCGAGCTCGGCGTCGCTGAGCCCGCCCGATTTGCCGCGATAATAGTCGCGTAGTTTGGTCTCATCGCGAAACTGCCGCTGCCCCGGCGTGTGATCCATCAGCGAGATGAGCCGCACGTCGGCGCGGCCGATCAGTGCCCGCGCCTCGTCGACCACGTCGGGCATCGGCACCTCGCAGCGCAGATGAAGGAAATGGTCCGCGCGCAACATGTCGGCGGCACGCGCTGCCGCGATCGCGTCGGCGAGCAGCGTCGCCTCGCCGCCGACCTCGTCGGCGCCTTCCTCGCGCCAGACGCGCAGCGAATCCAGCACCGTCGTGATGCCGCAGACGGCGAGCTGGCCGTCATAGGACACCACCGCCGATACCGGGTCCCAATGCACCTTGGGACGCGGCATGTAGTGCGCTTCGATATGGTCGGTGTGAAGCTCGACCAGGCCCGGGATGACGAGATCGCCGGCCATGTCCTCGGCGCGCGCCGGCGGCCGGCCGCGGCCGAATTCCGAAATGACGCCGTTTGCGGTAACGATCCACCCGCCTTCGATGACCTCATCGGCGAGCACCAGACGGGCATTGGCAAGAAGGAGCCGGTCATCCGTCATGGGTATCAGGCCGCCGCCAAGCTCGCAACATCGACGATATGGTCGGCGACCGCATCGCGAATGTCCTTGTCATGGATGATCGCCACGACGGCGACGCCACGCCGCTTCTTTTCGGCGATGAGGTCGATCACCACGGCGCAATTTTCGCTGTCGAGCGAAGCGGTCGGCTCGTCCAGCAGCAACACGGGACGGTCGGGGAGGAATCCCCTGGCGATGTTCACCCGCTGTTGCTCGCCGCCCGAGAAGGTCGCGGGCGGAACTGCCATCAGCCGTTCTGGGATGTTGAGCCGGCGCAACAGGACGGCCGCGCCCGCGCGAGCTTCGCCGGGCGCGGCATGATCAAGTGTCTGCGCCACCACATCGATGGCCGCGACCCGCGGGACCGCGCGCAGAAACTGGCTGACATAGGACATGGCGCGCTGCCTTATCACCATGATGGTGCGTGGCGACGCCGTCGCGATGTCGACGATGCGCTCGCCATCCCGGATCAAAATACGGCCGCCATCGCAGCGATAGCCGCCAAAGATCATTTTCAGGATCGATGATTTTCCGCAGCCGGACGGCCCCGTGAGCGCGATGCACTCGCCGGGCTGCACCGCGAAATTGACGCCGGCAATGACCGGCAGATGAAGTCCGCCTTGCAGATGTAACGTGAAAGACTTTTTTACGTTGACGAGATCGAGCGCATACATCGGCATCTCAAGCGGGAAGGATCGAGGACACCAGCAACTGGGTATAGGGCTCGCGGGGGTCGTCCAGCACCTGGTCGGTAAGCCCCGATTCGATCGCCGCACCGTCCTTCATCACGATGATCCGGTCCGATAACATCCGTGCGACAGCAAGATCGTGGGTGACGATGACGGCGGCAAGATGCAATTGCCCAACCAGTCCGCGGATGAGATCCAACAGCCGCGCCTGCACCGACACGTCGAGACCGCCGGTCGGCTCATCCATGAAGACGAGGCGCGGATTGGTAACAAGATTGCGGGCGATCTGCAGGCGTTGGCGCATGCCGCCGGAATAGGTCATCGGGGCGTCATCGATACGGTCGCCCGCAATCTCGACGCGATCGAACCAGTCCTTCGCGGCGCCGCGGATGCGGCCATAGTGCCGCGATCCCACCGCCATCAGCCGCTCACCCACATTGGCGCCGCCCGACACCGCCATGCGCAGGCCGAGAGCGGACTCCTGATGGACATAGCCCCAATCGGTGCGAAACAGGAAGCGACGCTCTGCCTCGCCCAGAGACGCGAGGTCGCGCATGACGCCGTCGCGCATGCGATAAGAGACATGGCCGGCTGAAGGCACGAGCTGGGCGGATAGAAGTTGCAGCAAGGTCGTCTTGCCGGAGCCCGATTCGCCGACCACCGCCATCACTTCGCCGGGGTATAGCTCAAATGAGATGTCGCGGCAGCCGATCTGCGCGCCATACCGTTTGGTCAGCGCCTGTGCTTGCAAAAGGGGATGGTCCTCGGTGTCGATCATGGCGCCAACCCGGGATCAAATTCGCGGCCGCTTCTCGTCCCCTCACCCGCGCGGTGCCCTTGCGCGCGCCGTATCGCGCAATGGTCGGTGTCAGAGCACGCGAACATGCGCGAGCCGCGGTCGTCGGTGATCACCTCGTCGAGATAGCTGTCGGTTGAGCCACACAGCGCACAGGTGCCGTTGAACCGGTACGGCGCGAACGGATGATCCTCGAAATCGAGCGACACCACTTCAGTGTAGGGCGGAATGGCGTAGATGCGCTTCTCGCGCCCGGCGCCGAACAGTTGCAGGGCCGGGCAATCGTTCATTTTCGGATTGTCGAACTTGGGCGTCGGCGAGGGATCCATGACGTAACGGCCGTCGACCTTGACCGGATAGGCATAGCTCGTGGCAATCTCGCCGTGGCGGCTGATGTCTTCGTAGAGCTTCACGTGCATGAGCCCGTATTCCTGCAAGGCGTGCATGCGGCGCGTTTCGGTCTCGCGCGGCTCGAGGAAGCGCAGCGGCTCCGGGATCGGCACCTGGAACACCAGGGTCTGGCCCTCGTGAAGGACCGCCTCGGGAATGCGGTGGCGGGTCTGGATCACGGTCGCGTCGACCGTTGCGGTTGTGGTGCGCACGCCCGCGGTCTTGACGAAAAACTTCCTGATCGACACCGCATTGGTGGTGTCGTCGGAGCCTTGGTCGATCACCTTGAGGACGTCGTCCGGCCCCAGGATCGCGGCGGTGACCTGCACGCCCCCGGTGCCCCAGCCGTAGGGCATCGGCATCTCGCGGCTCGCGAACGGCACCTGATAGCCGGGGATCGCGATCGCCTTGAGGATGGCGCGGCGGATCATCCGCTTGGTCTGCTCGTCGAGATACGCGAAATTGTAGGCGGGCGCGTTCATTCCGCCGCCTCCGCGGTGCCCACACTCTCTGACCGGCTTGAGCGCGATGCAAACGTCTCGCGCAGCCGCCGCACCAGTCCAAGCTCCGATTGGAAGTCGACATAGTGCGGCAATTTCAAGTGCTCCACGAAGCCTGTGGCTTGCACATTGTCGGAATGCGACAGCACGAATTCCTCGTCCTGGGCCGGCGCCTTGATCTCCTCGCCCAGCTCCCGCGCCCGCAATGCCCGATCGACCAATGCCATTGCCATGGCCTTACGCTCGCTTTGCCCGAATGCGAGGCCGTAGCCGCGGGTAAAGCGCGGCGCTTGCGTCGCCGTGCCCCTGAACTGGTTGATTGATTGGCATTCCGTGACAGCAACGCGGCCCAGGGGAACCGCGAAGCCCACCCCCTCGGCGAACAGCTCGACTTCGACCTCGCCAAACCGGATTTCCCCGGCGAACGGATGGGTGCGGCCGTAACCGCGCTGGGTTGAGTAGCCGAGCGCGAGCAGGAATCCTTCATCGCCGCGGGCGAGGTTCTGCAGCCGCACGTCGCGCCCGGCGGGAAACGACAGCGGTTCACGAGTGAGATCACCGGCCTGTGCTTCCGAGGCGGGCGACGGCTCGATCAGATCGTCATGCGCGAGGAGATCGGTGACGCGGGGAAAGGCTTCAATCTCAGGGTGAGCCTGCGAAGGTGCCGCGTCCGGCAACCCTCCCCTGGAGGGGGAGGGCAAAGAACGGTTCTCTGCTGCCGAAGGCAGCCCGGGGTGGGGTGACAGCGGTGCAGCACGTGCTGAAGCGCTGTCACCCCCTCCCGGCCCGCTGGTGCGGGCCGACCTCCCCCCTCCAGGGGGAGGTGAAGTGACTTCGGTCACCGGCCCCGCAAGTTCATGATCGAGCAGCCGGTGGGTATAATCGAACGTTGGTCCCAGCACCTGACCGCCCGGTAAATCCTTGAAGGTCGCGGAAATCCGTCGCCTGATGTCCATGGCGGCGGTGTCGACCGGCGCGGCGGCGCCGAACCGCGGCAAGGTGGTGCGATAAGCGCGCACGAGAAAGATCGCCTCGATCAGATCGCCGCGCGCCTGTTTGATGGCGAGTGCGGCGAGTTCGCGGTCATAGAGCGAGCCTTCACTCATCACGCGATCGACGGCGAGCGCAAGTTGTTCGGAAATCTGGTCGACGCCGAGTTCCGGCACCGACGGATCACCCCGGCGCACCGCCGCCAAGAGCGCGTGGGCGTTTTCGATGGCACGTTCGCCGCCTTTGACCGCCACATACATCAGGACTGCTCCGTCGCGACATGAACCGAACGCGGGAGCGCCGCCACCATCGTGGCGGACGCCACAATGATATCGAGGCCGCGCGGAAACAGGGCTCGATTGGCGCGCATGCGCGCTGCGAAATCCGCCGGCAACGGCGAGGCGGAGAGCGCCCGGCTTCCCCTGATTCCGGGGCCGGACAGGCAAAAGCCGCCGTTGTCAGAGAGGCGCTCGACCTGCAGCACCAGCGTTGTGGCGCGATCCGGATATTCCATGCTGCCTTGGGAGAACGCTTCGAACGGCGGCATCCGTGGCGGATCGGCGATGAAACCGAACGCGGCCTGACGCGGATCGTCCGTGAGCCGGGCGCCGGTATGGAACCTGAGCCAGGCCGCCACCTCGGGCGATTGCGCCAGCGCCGGATCGAGCCACACGGGTGTCTCATAGTCGATGAGCGTAAGCGCGACTGCGGCGGCTACGAGGCCGAGAGGTTGTGGCGCCTGCGCCAGGCCACCCGCGGCGACGATGGTGCCAGGACGCGCCATGGCGTCCATGACGGAGCGGAACACCGCCTGACTGGCACGCACCGGATCCGTGAAGGCGGGCGCCAACATAGGTCAATCCTCGCCGCGAACCAGCGTGAAGAAATCGACGCGCGTTGCCGCCGTCAGCTCCCGCTGCCGCGCGCGCACGCTCTCCTGGCGGGCCCTGATAGGGGCGAGGACGTAGCGCTCCAGCGGCTCGCGCGATGACGGATTCTGCCACAGTGCGTCGCACAGCGCCGCGAGCCGAGCCTTGCGGCGGTCTCGCCCCAACACATAAGAAAAGCCGACTTCGCCGGACGGGATGCGCACGGTCGCGCGCGTCACCGTCGCCTCGCCGAGGTTGAAGGTCGCGCCATCGCCGCCCATCCGGCCCTGCAGCATCACAAGCCCGGTCTCGACCGGGCGCAACTCCACATGATCGATATCGTTGCCGAGCGCTGCAAGCCCGCACGCGATTTCGCTCGCGCGGGCATCCGCGAGCGTCGCCATGGCCGCGCGCCGGCCAATGACCGCCGCGTTAGCGGGAGACCCAGGCTCATTTCCCATTGGCGACTTTTCATTTCCCATCGGCGGATTCCGCTTGCCAAGTTGTCTAATATATTAGACAACTTGGAAACTGAGTCAACCGCAAACGCGTATTCGCCATGTTGAAGGCTTCGAGCGATCGCACCCTGAAGGGCGTTACCTTGTGGCGCCGGATCGCCGACGATGTCGAACACGAGATCATCGCCGGCGTCTATACAGTCGGCGAGCGGCTGCCCGGAGAGATGGAGATCGCGCAGCGCTTCGACGTCAACCGTCACACCGTGCGCCGTGCGCTCGCCGAGCTTGCCCTGCGCGGCCTGGTGCGTGCAGAACGTGGCAGCGGCACCTTCGTCGCACCCCGCCGCATTGCCTACCCGATCAGGCGGCGAACGCGATTCTCCGAAATCATCGGCGGCACCGGCCGCGAGGTCGGTGGCCGGCTGATCGCCGATTGCGAAGAGCCGGCATCGGGCGCCGTGGCGGAGCGTCTGCATATAGCCGTCGGCGAGTTGGTGGTCCGGCTCGAAATCCTGCGCAGCGCCGACGGATCGCCGATTTGCGCCGCAACGACTTGGCTGCCGGCTAAACGCCTCCCCGGTCTTGCGCAGGTCTACCGGTCAACGCGCGGCATGACGGCGACGCTCGCCCATTTTGGCGTCCGAGACTATCGGCGGCATTCCACGCGGATTTCTGCAACCTCCGCTGACGCACTCGATGCCCAGCGGCTGCGCACGGTGCCAGGCCGTCCGCTGCTTCTCGTCGACAGTGTCGATGTGTTGCCTTCGGGCGAGCCCGTGTTGACGTCGCGCACGCGGTTCGCGCCGGATCGCGTTGAATTGGTAGTGGAAAGCTAAAAGCAGTCGTGCAGGATTCATGATGGATATCCGGATTGAAGGCGGGCGCGTCCTCGTCGGGGACAGGTTCGAGGAAACAACCGTTTACGCTGACGATGGCGTGATCGACGCCGTCGGCGGGGGGAGCAGCGCCGCCGGGACAATCGACGCGCGCGGCCTCATGGTCCTGCCCGGCGTCGTCGATATTCATGGCGACGCGTTCGAACGCCAGTTGATGCCGCGTCCGGGCGTTCACTTCGCCATGGATATTGCGCTGTTCGACACCGACCGGCAGGTGATCGCCAACGGCATAACCACGGTGTTTCACGGGGTCACCTGGTCGTGGGAACCGGGGCTGCGCAGCGCCGGCAACGCGCGCGCGATCCTTGCCACCATGGAGGAGCTGCGGCCGCGATTGGGCGCCGACACCAAATTCCATCTGCGCCATGAGACCTTCAATCTCGACGCGGAGGGCGAAATCATCGACTGGATCGGCTCCCGACGCATCGGCGTGCTGGCGTTTAACAATCACATGCCCGCCATGAAAGACAATGCGCCAGTCCGGCCCGCCAAGATCGCCGAGATGGCCCAGCGATCGGGCATCTCGCACGACGCATTCCAGGAATTGGTCTTCCGTATCGCGCGGCGGGCTGACGAGGTGCCGGGCTCGATCGCCCGGCTTTGCGCGGCGGCAAACACGAACGGCGTTCCGCTGTTGTCTCATGACGACATCAGCCCGGAGCAGCGCCGTTGGTATCGCTCCATGGGCTGCCGGCTCGCAGAATTTCCCACCACCATCGAGACCGCACAAGAGGCGGCCAGCGCCGGCGACCACATCGTGCTTGGCGCGCCCAATGTGGTCCGCGGCGGCAGCCATATCGGTTGGATCAACGCCAAGGACATGATCGCGCGCGGCCTGTGCTCGATTCTCGCGTCGGACTATTATTATCCGGCGCCGCTGATTGCGGCCTTCCGCTTGGCTGCCGACGGCGTGACGACGATCGAAAAGGCATGGGCGCTGGTGTCGGAAATCCCGGCCGCCGCGGTCGACCTCACCGATCGCGGCGTCATTGCGGCGAGACGGCGAGCCGATTTGATCCTCGTCGAGGCAACCGGCAGAAGACCCCATGTGGTTGCCACGATCGTGGCGGGACGCCTCGTTTATCTCACCGAGGCAGCACGCTTCTATTGCGGACATTGACGGCGGCGAACTCAGTCGGGCCGATCATGATGACTGATCCGCGATACGCCATTTACTTCGTCCCGGCCCCTGACACCGCGTTGTATCGCTTTGGCGCCGCCGCGCTCGGCTACGACTGTTTCACCGGCGCCGATATCGCGCCGCTCGACGCACTGCCGGTCGATGCCGGCGCGTGGCGCGAGTTGACTCGGGAGCCGCGCCGCTACGGGTTCCACGCCACCTTGAAAGCGCCGTTTCGCCTCGCCGCAAGGCGAACTGAAGCCGAGTTGATCGGCGAATTTGTCGAATTCTCAGCAACGATCGACAGCGCTCCGGCCATCGAACCGGCGATCTGTCTGTTGCAGCATTTCGTGGCGATCGTACCTGTGACCGTTGGTGCCGGGCTTGATCGGCTGGCGGCGTCGTGCGTGGAGCATTTCGATGGTTTCCGGGCGCCCTTGACCAGCGCCGACCGCAGCCGGCGCTTGGCGGCTCATCTTACGGCGCGGCAAATCGGGTACGTCGAGCGCTGGGGATACCCGTATGTCTTCGAGGATTTCCGATTCCACATGACACTCACCGGCGCACTTTCTGCCGACCGACAGGAGCCAATGCTCGCATATCTGCAGGACGGTTTGGCATGCAGTCACGGCGACGACCCAATTAAGATCGATCGGCTCGCCCTGTTGCGCCAGGATAACCCCGGCGCGCGGTTTGTTGTGTTGGCTCGCAGCGCGATTTCTTAAGGCGGGGATGCGGCCGCATTGCGTGCGCATCTTTAGGGACGACTTCGACCTGCTCGGCTTGCCCGACTAAGTCCGATCTACGCTTGAGATAAGCGCTTCTCAGGGGAGAACCTGTGCCGCAAGCCGTCCAGGCTCAGGACGCCAGGGCCAGCGACGGCGATGTAGAGGAATACAAAGCAGAACAGGATCGCTGCGTCGCCGCCGTTTATCACCGGATAAAAGCTGCGAGGCGCGTGGAAGCGATGAGCGCGGCCGAGCGGGTAAACAATCCGAGAATCATCAACGTTCCGGTGACCGTCTCGACAACCGCGGCGAGCCCGAGCAGCGTCACAAGCGGCTGCTCGCCCGGCGGGACGTCCGCAGGAAAGCCAACCAATTTGACGAGGCCGTGCGCCAGGAAGAGAGCTGCGGCGACGATCCGCAACACAGCGAGAGCATGGGGAGCAAAGCGCGCGACGTTGACGCCCGATATGCGCGAGGTCATGGGTTAATCCTTAATCGACCGTAATGCCACTCCTCGGACGCAGATAGTCATACTGAGGTCCAGGCGGAAGTCGTGACCGTGTCGCAGGACCTTCCTCATCATGTGCGCGTGATGTAATGTAATTGACGGGAGCAACGTGAGGCTTTTCCGCGGCAGGGAGGTTACGATGCATGGTCGCAGTTTGCTCACTACAATCGCGGTCGCGGCCCTCGCGATGGCGATCGGCAGCGCCAAGGCCGCCGACCCGCCGAGGTATCCGGACTGGAAGGGCGCGTGGGCGCGTTTTGTCGTTCCCGGGCTCGGGGGACAGCCTTCGTTCGACCAGACCAAGCCCTGGGGGTTCGGGCAAGACGCTCCGCTGACGCCTGAGTATCGAAAAGTCCTGGAGGAGAGCCTTGCGGACCAGGCCAACGGCGGGGAGGGAAATTTCTTTGACCACGCCATACGCTGCTACCCCGGCGGAATGCCGCTCAACATGATCGCATTTCGGCCGCTGGAATTCGTTATCACGCCGAACGCCACTTATGTGCTAATTGGCGGCTCCGAGCACTTTCGTCGAATCTTCACCGACGGTCGCGACTGGCCTAAGGAGATCGAGCCGACCTATGTGGGCTATTCGCTCGGCAAGTGGATAGATACGGACGGCGACGGCGCTTATGACACGCTGGAAGTCGAAACGCGCGGCCCGTTCAAAGGCCCTCGCGCCTACGACGCCACCGGCCTCCCCCTGGCGTTCGACAATCAGTCGACATTCAAGGAACGGTTCTACCGCGACAAGGCCGATACGAAAATCCTCCACGACGAGATCACCGTCTTCGACAATGCTTTGACGCGGCCTTGGACCGTCGACAAGAAGTATGTGCGCGACGCCAGTCCCCGTCCCGAGTGGCCCGAGGCTTATTGCACCGAGAACCCGTCGATGATCGCGATCGGCAAGGAAAGTTACTTCTTGAGCGGTGACGGCACGCTCATGCCGGTCCGCAAGAACCAGCTGCCGCCGGATTTGCGGTATTTCAAGCCGTCGCGGAAGTGACGGCGAAGGGTGCGATATTAGAGCGGATTTCGATCGCTTTGAATGACATACCGGCGTCGTCGCCGGGCTTGTCCCGGCGACCCCGAAAGCTCCCTCCCTACCCTCCCCCGCATGCGGGGGAGGGTAGGGAGGGGGAAAACAATCGGGGTGGCCGGGACAAGCCCGGCCACGACCCGAGAAACGCCAACTTGGCTTTGAAACAGACGCCGGCGACTGCCGATGACCCGGCTCGTCACTTCCGCGTTTGCGTGAAATACCGCAAATCGGGCGGCGCCTGATCTTTCTTGGCGGGCATTAAAAGCCCCTCCCCGCTCAGAAAATAGTTTTCCTTGCCGATCGCAATTTGGCCGTTGCCCTCGGTGACATAATATTCGGGCCAGTCGGGGCGCGGATTCGGACTGCGCACGTATTTTTTGTCGACGGTCCACGGACGCGTCAAGGCATTGTCAATCGTGGTGATTTCGTCATGCAGGATATTGGGGTCGGCCTTGTCGCGATAAAAGCGCTCTTTGAAAATCGACTGATTGTCGAAGTGCAGCGGCAGGCCGGCTTCGTCGTAGGCGCGCGGTCCCTTGAAGCCCCGGGTCTCGACCTCGAGCGTATCATAGGCGCCATCGCCGTCGGTATCGACCCATTTGCCGATCGAATATCCCGCGAAGGTCGGCTCGATTTCAGAAGGCCAGTCACGCCCATCGCTGAAGATTCGACGATAGTGGTCATACCAGCCGATCAGAATATAGGTGGTGTCCGGCGTCACGACCATTTCCAGCGGTCCAAACCCCATCATCATGTGCGGCATGCCGGCTGCGCGGCCCGTTGTGGTGGGGAAATTGCCCAGTCCGCCGATGGCCTGATCCGCGATGCTGTCCTCCAGCACTTTTTGATACTCGGGAGTCAGCGGGGCTTGCTGACCCCGCCCCCAGGGCTTGGTCTGGTCATGCGACGGCTGGGTGGGAAGCCGAACTGGAATTCGGATCCACTGACCTGACCAGTCGGGATATTTCGGGCCATCAGCCGCTTGCGCGCCGCCCACTGTCATCATCAGCGCGGCGGCGAAGGCGAAAGCCCCAGTCGAGCCTCGGTAAACCATGACGATCCTCCCCCGGCACTGCCCATTGCTAGCGTGGTCGCGATGAACGCCACATCATGGATTGGCGGATTAGGATACACGGCTGGCAGGCACCCGCAAAGGGCGGTTTTGATGGCTGATCGCAATCCGGTTCTACTCGTTTCCCTGCTTAATCGTCACTTCTGGTCCGGCGCGATCGCGGCAGCCCGCACGCCGGACGGCGTTTCGCCTAAGCGCCGGCGGAACGCGCGATTGAAATGGGAGACATCGCAACTTGCGGCCAAGTCAGAAAGCACGCCCCATCGATCGGGCGGTGGCCAACTGCGAAGCGCTCTTGGCCAAGCGATGGCCGTTCGACGGCACATGCCCCACTCAAGTCGAGCCGATATTCCGCGATGCGTTCAAACGGCAGCGGTGGCAGCTCATGCCTCGATAGCTTCCTACTGGCCGGGACGCGACGCCGGAAGGAATGGGTGAGGCCCCACTATCATGTCCGTCAACGACCAATGTGGCTAAGCGTGTTCCCTAGGTAACAGTCGGGGCCCTGTGACTGAACCCCCTGGTCCGCTCCTCCTACTAGTAATCATAGGAAAAGCGCGCATGGGGCGCGTCTAAGCTTTTTGGAGCGAAAAAAAATGGCCAATGTGAGGACGCCCGCCAACCCGGTCAACAAGCGTGGGCTGTGGCCGCCGAAGAATTCCAAGCCGTATCATGTCCGCGACAACGAGGACTGGTGGACCGTGGCACTCTGGAACAACATCGACGTCTGGGACCTGATCGAGTTTAATTTCCAGACCCGGGTGCCTGAGGAGGTTAACTGGTATTTGCGGGAGCTGGTGGGGTGCAAGGTCAGCACGGACGGAGGCCGAAACTATTCGTTCCGGGGTGCCGACCCTGCCAAGGGTACGATTTACCTTCCCCTCGTGCAACAGAAAATTGAACCAAAAGATGAGTTCAAAGATGTTATGGACAGGTTTAAGAAAGCGGTCGAGGCGATGAATCACCCCCGGAAGACGTTCCTCCTCTGCATTATCGAGAAACTTATGGCTGGGGGCGATGATATGGTTATATTATGGTCTCATGTTTTACCGAAACAGATACTCGGGTTTGCTAACCTGAAGGTTAGGACGAGGGCGCTTGGTGATCCTGCAATTAATGAACAATGGCTGCATACAAAGATCAAGTCAAGGGTTGATGTAGAAATACAGCCAACTCAGAATGGTATGACCGGTAGATACGGTTTTGTAACCAGCATGCATAAGTATGTCATGGAGGTGTTTCGTTATTGGCCACTGACTTTGCAAGACACTGTCAACAATATATTTACCAGGGAGGCGGTGACGCAATGCCCTCGGAATATCGCGCGATCCTTGATTGGGTGGCCGATAAAGAAGCCGACCCCAAGACCGTTCTTAGTTGTGTGGCTTCGATTGGATGGGTTAAGTAATACTGTCGATTGCGGCCGGAATTGAGCGGGGGGCGGAAGGCGTGCCCCCTCGCCCGCGAACGGCAGACGCCAGCGGCGCGGCGCCTTAGATCAATAGGACTCGTTAGGCTGCCGAGGCGGCGAAGTCGGCGTGCCCGTTGTTTTGGTCTTCGACTTCTTTCCCTTCTTCACCACAACCACAGCGTCAACTTGCTGCGCGAGACGAGCGATTGCGGCGCCATCGGCCGGCATCGCAGCGGCAACCGTTGCGCCAGTAGACAGCACGCCCAACGCGGCAATCAAAGAAACGATAGCTCTCATTTTGTCCTCCCGGCTCAGCTCCGATCCACACATCATAGCATGGGCGAGCCGGTCATCGAAAATGAGAGGCGCAGTGTTAGCCGGGTTTAGGTGAGGGTAGCTGAAAGACCGGCCGCGTTCCGTCCGGCGCGGGCGCGCGCCAGATTCCGGTGGACATCGTCGGCCTGTGTCGGCCACACGACAATCGCCGGAGGACGATTCAGTTATTTTGCAAATGTCCTAACCACACATGACTTGCCCCGCCCTCACCGGCGGGGTTTTTCTTGCGTGTTGTGCACAATCACCGCGGGATATCCGATGAGGGCCTTGCCGCCGCAATCGCGCGCACGAGCGTGATCACGCCGCCGAATGGGCGGAAGATGATTCGGCAGGCGGAACTGCCCCCAGTCTGGCCCGGGCAAGAGTGGAAGGCCGATCTTGACACCGGATTGAGGTAATTGGGTCTAGATCACGGCAAATTTGATTGGCTCAATGTGTTGCGAATCGCGGCCGGCGGCCACACGTTTGTTCGAAAGCAGGTCATCCTTGATGATACGCCAGACCGTTAGAGGGCTGGGCGGGAAAGGAGTACCGCTATGTTGCGCAAGATAGCGATTGCGCTCGCGGCAGCCAGCCTTTTCGGCGCTGCATCAATTCCAACAAGCGCCCTCGCGTTCGGACGCGGCGGCGGAGGCCACGGGGGCTTTGGCGGCGCAGGCTTCGGCCATGGCGGATTCGGGGGACGGGGCTTTGCTCCCGGCTTCGCAGGCGGGGGTGTTGCTCGCAGCTTTGCCGCGCCGGGCGTAATCGGCGCGCCTCATACATTCGCCGGGCATAGCTTTGTCGGCAGCGGCTTCAGGCCCGGCTTTCACGGTCATCGCTTCGTCCGCTTCGGCGTGCCGTTCGGCCTTGGCTTAGGGCTCGGATACGGCGCCTACAGCTATTATGGCGATCCATGCTACGCGTGGACGCCGTATGGCTACACGTGGGTTTGCGGTTACGACTACTGATGGGGCAGCCCGTTCCGGCAGGGCGGCATTCGTGTGAGGATCACGGATGCTGGTCGGCGGG
>WNFG01002481.1_pt1 | contig 15452 bp, 13 predicted proteins | sample 5400431 | NCBI WGS metagenome assembly WNFG01 (sample SAMN13153346, study PRJNA577476) | soil metagenome | isolation source: 120 cm saprolite under Douglas fir tree site 2 hole 3 replicate 2 | place: USA:California | collected 2015-04-18 | reverse complement strand
GTTACACGGGATTTGAGGTCATTTTTCCGCTTGCCGCCTTCTTGATTAGTCGCTTGCCCGATTCGTACTATCGGCTTTTTTTTTATGTCTCTTGGGTTGGCAAGGCCGTCGAGGTAGCCCTTAGCTTTGCCGTCATCTACGAAATTTTCTCCCACGTGTTTCACTCGTACGACGCTCTCCAACGACTTGGATCTTTGCTGTTCCGTTGGTGTCTGGTAGTTCTTCTCATGCTGGCGGTGGTGACTGCCGCCTCCGAAGCGGGCAGTGACGCGAGCCGACTGATCTCTGCGATCCTTTTGCTTCAGCGGAGCCTAAGCGTGGTGCAATGCGGGCTTCTGTTCTTTCTCTTTCTTTTTGCTTCATACTTCGGTGTCGTGTGGCGCCATTATGTGGTTGGGATCACGCTTGGTTTCGGGATTTTCGGAACTATGGAGTTGGCAACCAGCACATTGCGCACGCATTTAGGGCCTGGTTTTGATGGTGTCTACAACATAGTGCTGCCGCTGGCTTACAACTGCTCGGTCTTAATCTGGCTGACCTACCTGCTGAAGCCTCAGGCGGACCAGAGTAAGGTTCAGATAGTGCCACGCAACGAACTCGAGGAATGGAACCAAGAGCTGCAACAGTTGCTGCTACGATGATTACTTCATTCATACTCGTGCTGGTTGCAATCGCTCTGCTCTGCGGGTTCGTGTTCCTGGCGATCCGTGGGCAGGGCGCGAAAATCTTAAAGTTCGACGATCTCTCGCAGCACCTCAGCACAGTGGATCTTGAAGCATTTCGGAACCTTGTGGATCCCGAAGAAGAGAAGTTCTTACGCAACAGCCTGCCGGCAAATGAATTCCGCTCTGTGCAAAGAGGACGCCTGCTCGCCGCGGCCCAATACTTACGGTGCGCGGCTCGAAATGGGGCTGTCCTGCTGCGTGTGGGGGAGGCAGCTCGCCAGAGTTCGAACCGCAACATTGCGGATGCTGGTAAACAGCTAGCCGAGAGCGCTATGCATCTTCGTCTGTATGCGTTACTGTCCCTGCTCAAAATATCCGCCGCGATAGCGATCCCAGGTTTGCGTTTGTCGCCGAGCGCGATGGCGGAAAGCTATCAGAAAATGGGTGGAGTGGTAGTACGGCTGGGGCGGTTGCAATCGCCCAATCGAGGCGCCCGAATCGCCGCCAGTCTTTGAGCCGGGGCTGAGACTTCAATGAAGGCCGCCTAGCCGGGCTGCCTAAATCCCAGTCCAGAAAGGCAAGAGATTCCTCGCTTCGCTCGGAATGAACAAGAAAGCGGATGGGAATGACATGAGGATATGAGAACGTTGTCCGCCGGTGCAATCCCAGCAGCCAACCGGCTGGGACTGGCATGCCATCGAACCGACGGGTACAAAAATATGCGTTTCCGATATCTATTTATCTTTGCGATGGCGGTGCTGGCTGGGCTGGCGGGATGTTACACAGAGCAGCATCCGCAGAATCCGGACGATCTGAAAGAAAAAACCGCTCAGGCAACGGCTGCGCTCAAGAGCGATGCCAAGGCCGTGGCGTCAGGCATACGCGAGGGCTGGAGCCGCGACAATCCGCTCGATTTGAATACCGCCACAAAAGATCAGTTGATGAGCCTGCCGGGCGTGACCGCCGCGGAAGCCGATCGGGTGATTGCGGGGCGTCCTTATGGCGACCCCGGCGAGCTGGTGACGCGGCGCATCATGGCCAAGAACGAGTATGACAAGATTGCTGACCGCGTGACTGTGAAGAAATAAGAGTGGAAGCAGTTTCTGTCCTCGTGTAGGTCGCGGCGCTGCAAGCGAAAGCAGATTCCCTTCGGCATTGCTCAGGGCAGGCTCTCGGGCCTGTGGCCTTCGGAATGACAAAGGTAGGCAGTTGCGCAATTGGAACGGGCTGGACGGGCGAGACCTCCACATCGATACAAAAACTGGACGCGCGAGACGCCCGTCGCTACATCGTTACTGGAGTGACTTCGAGTCCGATCAGCGAGCCGCCTTCTACCTGCTCGACCTGTGCCGTGATCCAGTGGTTCGCGGGGAGTGGTCCCTTCAGGCGCAGCTTTAGATAGTTGTCGGTAAGCGCTTCGGTGTATTGGCCGTGGAATACGTTCAGGGTGATCGCTTCGATAGTTTTTCCGACAAACGATTTCTGGAATTCCAGCTTCTTGGCTGCTGCCAAATCCCGCAGAATGCGGTTGCGTTCGCGCGCGACTCGCACTGGCACCTGATTCGGCAGGGTTGCGGCGGGCGTCCCCGGACGCGGCGAGTAGGTGAAGACGTGGAGATAGGTGAACGGCAGTTCTTCGATCATGAGACGGGTTTCTTCGAATTCGGTGTCGGTTTCTCCGGGAAAGCCGACCATGACGTCGGCGCCGATTGCTGCCGTGGGCATGGCGGCGTGGATCTTCTCAATTTTTTCGCGGTAGTGCCAGGGGCGATACTTGCGGTGCATGCGGCGCAGAACGCCATCACTTCCGGACTGCATCGGAACATGAGCGTGCCTGGCGATGCGTGGAGACTTGGCAATCAGACGGATTAATTCGTCGCTCCAATCCATGGGCTCTACTGAGCTGATGCGGAGCTTTTCTAGTGTGGTCTCGGCCAGGATGGCGCTGACGAGATATTCGAGGCAGAAGGTGCTTGGGTGCGAGTTGCCTTTTGGTGGGCGAGGGCTCCCGCCCCACACGTGCTCGCGCGGCACGGCATCGTTCTGCCGCGCCAAGTCCCGTCCCCAGCGCCCGAGGTTGATTCCGGAGATCACTACTTCGCGGTAGCCTGATTCCACCAACACATTCACTTCGCGAAGTATTTGAGATAGCGGTAAAGACCGGCTGTGTCCGCGCACATATGGAATCACGCAGAAAGAGCAGCGGTTGTCGCATCCATCCTGAACTTTAAGATTGGGTCGGGTACGCTGGTTGGCGGCGTCGAAGACGGGAGCGGCCAGGAGTTCGGTGTGGGCGAAGATGTCGGAAACGTAAATCTGGTTTGCAACTTCTGGCGCCAGGCTGGTTAGAGGGACAAAGGTTGTGGCTGTGGATGACGTCGAGCTTGGCGCAATGGCCGGGACAGCGATATCCACCAAGAGGTGCTTGTGGGAATTGCCGATCACACGGCTAACTCCAGGCAGAGCAGCCAGTTCCTCCGGTGCGCGCTGGGCATAGCAGCCGGTGACGACGATCTGGCACGCGGGGTTTTCGCGGTGAATGCGGCGGATGGCGGCGCGCGCGTCTTGATCGGCGGAGGCGGTTACGGTGCAGGTGTTTAGCACGACAATTTCAGCTTGCGATGGCAAGAAGGCGCGTTCCAGTCCGCGGTCGCGAAACTGGCGTTCGATAGCCGCCCCGTCGGCCTGAGTGGCCCGGCAGCCGAAGTTCTCTACATAAAAACTTGCCACGCTAATATAGTAACTTACTGTATTGGCCGGTTGACATTGGAGTGATAAGGTTTGAGTGCTGGCAAGCTGAGTGGGGTGATTATGAAGCGGCGCATTTTACTGGTTGATGACGATGTTGCAGTATTACTCACGCTGAAGACAGTCCTCGAAATGAACCAGTTCGAAGTGGATACTGCGGCTTCGGCCGCAGAGGCCGTGAGCAAGCTCCACTCCGGTGTGTACCAGATGGTAATTACTGACGTGCGCATGGAATCGGAGACTGCGGGCTTCGAAGTGATTCGCGCCGCCCGCAAACAGCATTATGATCCTGCGACCGCGTTGCTGACTGCTTATCCTCCGGGTGATGGCGATTGGAAAAAACAAGGAGCGCAGTCAGTGTTGGTGAAACCAGTGGGCACACAGGATATGGTTCGTCAATTGGAAGCACTATTAGTGCAGCACGAAGACGAGAAACAGAGTCGAAGGAACGTTCCTCTCCCAGCTTCTGAAAAGCGCCCCGGTAAACAAGTTCGGGAATCGGGGAAGAGAGCTTAGCCGTCTCAGTTCGAGCGTGAGGACGGCTCCGCCCTCGCCAGCGCCTGCTGGCTCTAATAGCCATTTTTCTTAAAGAAATTTTTCCTTAGAAACGATCAGGCGGTTGCTGCCTGTCGCCGCTGTTGAAAACACTCCCGGCAGAAGACGGGCCTGCCTTGTGTCGGTCTGAAGGGCACGGTGGTTTGTTTGCCGCACTGCGAACAAACCGCCTTGGTTTCGATTTTGTTATAGGAGTGGCCGCCGCTGGGTGTGGCGCCCAGCACCGCCACCCGTTTGGTTTTGCAGGCCTTGCAGCGCTTGGGCTCGTTCTTGAATTGCTTGTCGTGGAAAAACAGTTGTTCTCCCGCGGTAAAGACGAAATCGGCGCCGCAGTCAATGCACTTCAACATCTTGTCCTGGAATTCCATTGAGAGATGCTCCCTTCAGCTCGTCCGCCCTACGCCTACCCAGACCGGGAACACACGACGGTTCCGCAGCCTGCGAGTGCGCAGGGTCGTTCATCCCCCTCAATCAAAGAGATAAATCAACTGCCCCAGGATTCGGCCCGCCATGCATCGGAGAGATGCACGGATACTGCTATGAGAGAAGCCTGACTGCTATGACATTCGTCTTTCGTAATGGGAGTGAGCCAAATAGAAAAAGGTCGCCGCCAGGGAAGGGGCAGCGACCCCGTGGATTAGTCCTGTTCTTTCCGCGCCTTTTTGCGACTGCGCTTGCGAGCCAATGCTTCCTTGACTCGCTTTTTCTCACCGGGCTTCAGGTAGAAGGAGTGACGCTTGACCTCCTTGATGATGTCTTCCTGCTGCACCTTACGCTTGAAGCGACGAAGCGCATTTTCGAGGGATTCACCCTCTTGAATTCTTACTTCCGCCAAACTGACTACACCCCCAAACTCGTCCCATTTGGACCCGACAGTTATTGCAAGGTTCTATCACTAAGTCAAGAGTTATGTAACGGGTTAGCGCAGAAAACTGCATTTCGTCATGCAGAACAGTCGTCAGGTGATTAAAAAATCAGTCTCAAAGCGAGCTGAACCTGTCGCGGAGCGTATGCGCCCGTAGCCGAAAGCAAATGAGTGGGCTGCCGGAAGTGCGCCGGGAAGTGATTGAGTCCAGTAAGCTTATCGATTTGGACGAACTGCGCCGCGTTGCTCAAAAAACCGTCGTCGTTGGAATTCACTCGCTTATTATCACGATTCAGCAGGTTAAAAGATTCAGCCATGAATTCCAGTCTCACGCGGTCACCAGCATAAATGCGCCGGGTCAAGCGCATGTCAGTGCTGGCATAATCCGGGCCAAGCAGACTGTTGCGTCCTAAACCGGGGAGGCGATCGTTGCCGATGTTGTCGTCCTGATTAGGGTCTCCTATTACCTTTGCGTTCACCGGACGTCCGCTGCCGTAAGTCATCACGCCGGAAACTTTCCAGTCGTTGAGCAGTTTTCCCATGATTTCGTGAGTGCGGCTAAAGGGTTGCGGTTCGGCGATCCAGGAGACGACGAGTCGCTGCCGCTGATCGGTCACGCTGGGACCACGTTCGGAGCGGGTGGAATAGGAGTTCTGCACAGTGGCGGGGCGTCCAGCGACTAACGAATCCTGACCGTCGTCCGTGGCATGTGCCCATGTGTAGGCCATGCGGAAGTAGACTCCGCTGCGCATGCGACGCCGCAGCGAAACCGTGAGTCCATGGTAGACGCTGGAGGCTGCGCTCTCAAACTGATTGATGGCGCCAAGTTGAGGGATAGGCCTCGCCAGCGGGTTGATGCACGGAGGAAATGGACAGGTAATGGAAGGCGAGAACTGCCAGGTCGAGAAGGAGGCGACATTGTCGTAGGTGCCGAGGAAATTTGTGCCGGAGGGGTCGTATACCGGGTATGGCACGTTCACCGGCGGCGGCAGGTTTACATCGCGCGCCCGGATCAAGTCCACGCCATGGACGTACAAATAAGAAATTCCGGCGGCGAAGCGATCAACGATCTCCCGCTCCAGGTTGAGGCTGGACTGCTGCACTCTTGGGGTGCGGAAATTGGGTGCGAATGCCGAAACATCGTTGGTAAGAAAGCCTGCCAGGTTGACTGGTGGCGTACATGTGGTGGCGGTCAAAGCGCAACTTACTGCTGGATTAGGATACGTAGGGAAGACCTGGCGAGGGTAGAACTTGGAATTGTCGAGAAAGAGGTTGGCCGAGGAAATGCCGTTGTCGGTCGCTATTGTGGAGGTATAGATCTGCGGGATTCGCGTGTAAAAAAGTCCGTACCCGGCGCGAATTACCAGTGGACGATGTTCGCCCAGGGAATACGCGAGGCCAACGCGGGGTCCGAAATTATTTGTGTCAAGGGGAACTTTTCCTGAGGCGGGCCAAAGCGGATTTGTTACCAGTCCCTTGGTGCTGAATGTTTGCAAGTCATAACGGACACCGAGACTCATGGCCAGCCGGCTGGTCAGGCGAATCGTATCTTGCGCGAAACCTGAGTATTCGTTGGTATCGGGATGCGATTCTGCTGAACCGAAACTCTGAATGTAATAGCGCGGCACCTGGTGGGCATAAGCGCGCAGGGGAGTGGTTTCCATACCGGCGAGCATGGGTTCGAACGTGAACGGGTTTACCTTGATGTCGCTGAAGATGTATTCTCCGCCGAACAAGGATGGGAAAAAGTTGTAGACCTTGGTGAGGAGAGCGTCGCCGCCAAATTTCCAGGAATGCCGGTGGCCTTCCAGACTGAGTGTTTCCGCCACATGCAAACGATGTTCGCGGGTACGGCGCGGCAAGATGGAAGAGCGGCCAAAGCCGTCAGTAATGTTCGTGATCTTGGTGAGCGGGTCGCTTGAGTTGCTGCTTGATTCCTGGAGGTCGCGAGAAAATTGCGCTCGCACATGGCTGGTCAGCCTCCAGGGAAGGGCGCTGGTCAGCGAGACTGAGGCGCTCTCGGTGGTGACATTTTCTTCACCGTTATTGTTGATGGCGAAAGTTGTGACCGGGCTGGCGGGATCGAAGAACACATTATTCTGGCCGTAATAGCGAGAAGTATTCAACCGCATCGAAAGATACTCCTGCGGCGAGAGGGAAATATCTAACTTCAAGAAGCCAGTGTTGCCGAGCAACTGCGACGGATACTCGCCTGCCAGGGTTGATAGTTGATCGGCGGCACCGAACACCAAAGCCTCGTCACTTGCTTCGTAATCGCCGTGGTGAAGGGGTTCAGCACCCTTCTGCGGGAAAACCACCGAATTTCCGTCCAGGAAGCGCACGAGGGTGGGAACGTGAAATATGTGCTGGTCGTAACCAGCAAAAAAGAATGCTTTGTTGCGCTTGACCGGGCCGCCGGTGGTGAACCCGAACTGCTGCTGCCGGTCGCTGGGATTGGGATCGGAGCCGAGATCCACGGACGCAGGACGCGCGTTGAAAGCGCTGTCACGAATGAAGTAAAAACTGGTGCCGTGCCAGTGGTTGGAGCCCGACTTTGTAACTACATTGACCACCGCGCCGCCTGAGCGTCCTAATTCGGCTCCGTAGGAATTCGACGACACGCGGAACTCCTGCACTACCTCGTTGGAAAACTGATAGGGCGCACGGTAGCGTCCGCGGGCTTGGCCGAAAAATGAATTGTTGTTGTCAGCGCCGTCTACCAGATAACTGGATTGATAGCCGCGGATTCCACCGAAGGCCAGGTCTCCGTTTGAAGCCGACGTCAGCCCGCGCGGGTCCTGTGTCACTCCCGGGGTCAGCAGGACGAGGTCACTGAAGCGGCGGCCGTTCAAGGGAAGCTCGGTAATGGCGCGTTCATCGATCACGGTGGAGACCGCGCTGGGTTGGGTTTCGACCAAAGGCGGAGTATCGGAAACGTTCACCGTCTCTTTCGAACCCGCGACCCGCAGCCGGAACTCGAGTTCGGTGCTGCCACCCACGTCCACATGAATTTTCGGACTCAACTCCGGGGACATGCCAGGCGCCTCCGCCCGCGCCGAGTAGTCTCCCGGTGGGAGTAACTGAATCACAAAGCGGCCTTCTTGGTCAGTGGAAGCCGAGTAGCGCAGGCCGGTGGCGGCATTCACTACGACGATGCTGGCGGCGGCGATGCGTCCGCCATCCGGATCGATCACGGTCCCCGAGAGCGCACCAGTGGAAGCATCTTGCGCGGCGAGGAGGGATACCGTTGCGAGTAGGAAGAGTGGAATAAAGCGCAAAAGGCGAATTGCGAATCGGAGATGAAGACGAGAAAGCGAAATTTCTGAGGCATCGAGAACAAACATACGAATCCACCTGCGTTCGAGAGATTAGGAATCAGAGGGGATTCCGGGGAACCTGGGGAACAGTTCTGTGATAACACGCAAGGCTGGCCTAAGAGTGTGACGTGACCCGGTTCTTTATTAGATTTGTCCCGCGGTGGGAATAGTGGGGTGAGTGTAATAGGCCAGATGCGACCTAGCACGGCGTGTTATCAGACTAGGTGAGGCCTGTGAAATTTGCTACGCCATGTGTGCGGCGATGATCGATAGTTGTTAAAGCGATGCGGGGTTCATACGATTATCGGCTTGTCGTGCTCTCGGTTTTGATCGCAATCTGCGCCGCCTACGCCGCTCTCGACCTCGCGGGACGAATTACAGCTGCAAAGGGCCGACTTCGTCTTGCGTGGCTTGCAGGAGGCGCAATTGCTATGGGCTTGGGTATTTGGTCCATGCACTATATCGGAATGCTAGCCTTTAGCTTGCCAGTGCTTGTGCTTTATGACTGGCCCACCGTGCTGGTGTCCTTCCTGGCTGCGATTTTCGCCTCTGCGGTTGCCTTGTTCGTCGTAAGCCGCAAAAAGATGGGCTGGAGTCGGGCACTGGCAGGCAGTGCCATCATGGGCGGTGGCATCGCCACCATGCACTACACCGGTATGGCGGCCATGCGATTGAGCGCGATGTGTTCGTACGATCCATTGCTGCTGACCTTATCGGTTGTGTTCGCAATTACAATTTCGCTGATCGCGCTGTGGCTCACGTTTCGTTTTCGAGAGGATGCGAAAACCTCGCCTTGGTGGAAGACAGGTAGTGCCGTCGTGATGGGGGCTGCTATGCCCGTGATGCACTACACGGGAATGGCCGCAGCGCGGTTCACGCTTTCGACCGAAGTCCCGGACACTACTCATGCCGTCAATACCTCTACTCTCGGTCTTGCCGGGGTTAGCTCCGTCACTCTGCTGGTCTTGGGCGTAGCTGTATTGACGTCAGCTTTCGATCGGCGCTTTTCCGCTCAAAGATTGCAGCTACATGCCCACGAGCGACGTTTCCGAGGTTTGCTGGAGGCCGCGCCGGATGCGATGTTGGTCGTGAATGGTGAGGGCCAAATGGTCCTGGCCAATGCCCAAGTCCAGAAGCTGTTTGGATACAGCCGGGAAGAATTGTTGGGGCGAGACCTTGAGATGCTCGTGCCGGAACGATTCCGGACCAAACATACATCACATCGAAGCGGTTTCTTCGGCGACCCGCGTATACGGCCGATGGGCGCTGGCCTGGAGCTGTACGGCTTGCGGAAAGATGGTCACGAATTTCCTGTTGAGATCAGCCTGAGTCCACTAGAAACGGCTGAGGGGATGCTGGTCACGACCGCCATTCGCGACATTACGGAACGCAAGCGCGCAGAAGAAAATCTCCGCGAACTTTCCGCTCGGTTGCTGCAGTTGCAGGATGAGGAACGAAGGCGAATCGCTCGCGAACTCCACGATAGTAGCGGGCAGATGCTCGCCGCCCTGACCATGATTCTGACTCCACTAGTCCAAGACAACGACAGAATTGATGCAATCTCACTCAAAGGGATCAAAGAGAGTCTCCGCGTCGTGGGCGAGCTAACCAAGGAAGTACGGACGATTTCGCACTTACTGCATCCACCTCTATTGGACGAAGTCGGCCTTTCCTCCGCGCTTCGTTTGTACTTGCAAGGATTTGCAGAGCGCAGCAAGATTAAGGTGGATCTACAAATCCACACCGATTTCGGTCGACTACCGCGGGAACTCGAAACGGCAATCTTCCGCGTCGTGCAGGAATGTCTTACCAATATTCACCGCCATTCCGGAAGCCCTGTGGCCGAAATTTCTATTTCCCGCACTGATGACGCTGTTCAAATCGAAGTGAAGGACAGAGGCAGGGGAATATCGCCAGCCAAGCGGTCGCAAATGGAGTTGGCGGGCAGGGCTGGGGTTGGAATCAGAGGAATGCGAGAACGAATCCGTCAACTCGGAGGCACATTGGAAATTGGTTCTCAGCGAGACGGCAGGGGAACGACAGTCATAGCGCGGCTGCCGATTCATGAGGGTTCGGCGTCCGCGACCGTATGAAACACTCAGGCGCACTCGGGAACTAGAATAGGTCCACTGACAATCCATATGCGCTGGACGCGAGAATTCCTAGCACCCTCTGCCGCTTGGGACTCGACCCGCCCGCATGTTATGTTCATCTTCTTCCATTAACAGATCGTTCTACGCTGCCTGGCGATCTTAATTTGGTTTGAGTCAATCGAGGAATAGAAGATGATCCGTTCTTACAACGGCATCACGCCGCAATTTCCGGAAACGTGCTACGTGGACGACTCCGCCCAACTCATCGGCGATGTCGTGCTCGGCGAGCATGCCAGCGTGTGGATGAACGCCGTTCTGCGCGGGGACGTGCACTCCATCCGCGTGGGGCACTACTCCAATATCCAGGACTGCTGCGTGGTTCACGGCATGAAGGGGCAGTACGGCGTGACGGTTGGCGATTACGTGACCGTCGGGCACTCGGTGACGCTGCATGGATGCGAAGTTGGAGACCGCTGCCTCGTCGGCATGGGCGCCATCATTCTGAACGGCGCACGCATAGGTTCAGGTTCAATCATTGCGGCAGGGACTCTGATCACTGAGAAGACCATCGTGGAACCAAAATCACTGTGGATGGGCTCGCCGGGAAAGTTCGCCCGCGAGTTGAATGAGAAAGATGAAGAGATGATCCTGCGTTATGTGGGGAATTACGTAGGATATAAAAACTCTTATTTGCGGGAGAGGAAGTAGGCTCTCCGCAGTCGGCAGCCAGCCAATTACCGACTGTTCCGGCTTGTGGATGCTGTCGGACAAAGACCGATGATCAAGGCCGTCCGAGGAACGCGCGATCTGCTGCCGCCGGAAACGGCGCAGTGGAACTTTGTCGAAGCCAAAGCTCGCGAAGTATTCCGCGCCTACAACTTCCAGGAAATCCGCACACCGGTTTTCGAGGAGACGCAACTGTTTGCGCGTTCCGTCGGCGAGGAAACCGACATCGTTTCCAAAGAGATGTACACCTGGGAAGATCGCGGGCGCGCGCAATCGGATCGTGGCCAGTCCCTAACCCTCCGTCCCGAAAACACCGCCGGAGTTGTGCGTGCTTACATTGAGCACAAGCTCTGGGACCGGGGGTTGCAGAAGCTCTACTACATCGGGCCGCAGTTTCGGCGTGAGCGTCCACAGAAGGGACGCTACCGGCAGTTCTACCAGATCGGCGCCGAGGTCATTGGGCCGCCGAGTGCCGGCAGTGAATCACCGGCGCGCGACGCGGAGGTGTTGGAAATGCTGGCGACTTTTCTCGATCGGCTGGGCATCACAGGATGGACGCTGGAACTGAATTCGATTGGCTGTCCCAATGATCGCGCACTGTTTGATGAAGCGCTGCGCAAAGCGCTCGAACCGGTCGTCGCAAAGATGTGTGTTGATTGCCAGCGCCGTGCAGTGACGAATCCGCTGCGGGTTTTCGACTGCAAAGTTCCGGAAGACCAGCCCATTATTGACAAGCTGCCACGTATCAGCCAATTTCTTGACGAACCTTGCCGCAAGCACTTCGACGAGGTGCAAACAATCCTAAAGGCGACCGGCATTCCGTTTACGCTGAACGATCGTCTGGTACGAGGCCTCGATTACTACACGCGCACGGCATTTGAATTCACGCATGGCGCACTGGGTGCGCAAAACGCGATTCTCGGTGGAGGGCGCTATGACGGATTGTCCGAATCCCTGGGCGGACCTCAAGCCCCCGGCATCGGCTTCGCCATTGGCGAGGATCGCCTGGTAATGTCGCTGCCGCAATCTGCTGACACTGTGTCCCCCAAGCCGGACGTTTATATTGCGCCGGTTGGCGAAGGCATGAATCACGAGGCTGCGCGTCTGGCTCGTGAGTTGCGTGGGAAAGATGTGGTCACGGAATTGGGAGACGAAAGTTTCCGGCTCAAGAAATCCTTGGAGACCGCCAGCAAAATGGGCGCGCGCTTCGTCTTGATCGTCGGCGAGAACGAAGTCAAGGCGGCCAGTTTCGCGCTGAAAAACCTTGCCACTGGCGAGCAAACTTCTGTGCCGCGCGCGGAATTGGCGCGGAAGATACAAAACTCTACCGATCGCAGTCAGGTTGCAACACCGGAGAATAAGAGATGAAGAGCCACTGCTTAGTCATACTGTTGTTCTGTTTGGTGGCGGCCATGCCATGCCTTGCTGGCAGCGCCGGAGAGAAGCCGCCCGAGTTGCCGGCGGTTCCCATTCAAGGCGAAGGCAAGAGCCTGAGCCCGGAGGCCCAGTCGGTCCTCGACGCGCAAAAAGCCGCGATCGAAGCCTTGAAGAAAGGAGACGCCGAGTTCTTTAAGCGCACCTTGACCGACGACTTTATGGCGATTGTCACTACCGGTGACATGGCCGGCAAGGGCGATGTCGTGGACGCCGTGGGAGCCGCGCATTTAAAGGACGTGTGGTTCTATGATTTTAAAGTCTTGCCGTTAAACGAGAGCGCCGCCGTCGTGACCTACAATGCAGTCTTGCCCGGCGAAGGCACGCGCTACCAGCACCTCAGCAACGTCTGGGTCAAACAGGGTGATCAGTGGAAACTCAAGTTTCAGCAGTCCACGCCCAATCTGTGGAGCTTAGGGGACACTTAAGGCGGTATCTCGCATACAAAACTTTCTTTCAAGGAGAGAGCAACAAATGAGAAAGCTACTCGCAAGTGTTGTGGTTGCGACATTGATGTTGCTGGCCGTGGGGTCAGCTCAAAATCCGCCCCCAACGCCCAAGCCGGGTCCGGAACACAAGAAGTTAGATTATTTTGCCGGGGACTGGACGCTCGAGGGTGACATGAAGCCCGGCCCATTCGGCCCAGGCGGGAAAATTTCTTTTACTGAGCACAACGAGTGGATGCCGGGCGGATTTTTCCTGGTGACACACTCCGACGGGAATACCCCAATGGGTAAAGCGACCGGCCTGGCCGTAATGGGCTACAACTCCGACGAGAAGGCGTACACCTATCAGGAATTCAATAGCATGGGCGAGAATACGTCAGCTAAGGGCATCGCAAACGGGGGCAACTGGAGCTGGAACAACGAACAGAGAATGGGCGACAAGGTGATGAAAGGGCGCTACACCGTGACCCAACTTTCTCCGACGTCTTACAACTTCAAGTTTGAAATGGCCCCCGAGGGCGGAGACTTTGCCACCGTGATGGAAGGCAAAGCGACTAAAAAATAGTTCACGGTTTGGTGAAAGGGCAGACTCAGCTTGTGAGTCTGCCTTTTATTATTCCGACATCTTGACCTCGGTCCGATCCCCAGCGATTCCACTGGCGCCGTTTATAATCTCTGATTCGGCTTTGACCATATTTCCGACTATAAGGCAACCACTTGCTCGATTTTCTCGGCGACTTACGACGTACTCATATGTGTGGCGCGCTGCGCGCTTCTGATGCCGGCGCAAAAGCCGTGCTCATGGGATGGGTCAACCGCCGCCGTGATCTCGGCAATCTTATCTTCATTGACGTGCGCGACCGCACCGGAGTTACCCAGGTTGTCTGCAACAAAGAATTGAACCCGGCCATTCACGAGAAGGCCGGTGTTCTGCGCAACGAGTATGTCGTCGCTGCGATTGGCAAGGTCAAGCTGCGCGATCCCAACACGATTAACAAAAATATTCCAACCGGCGAAGTCGAGCTGGTTGCGGAAGAGCTGCGCATTCTGAACGAATCGAAGCAGCCGCCCTTTCTGCCCGGTGAATCCGTTCTGCCGAACGAAGAGATGCGTCTGAAGTATCGCTACATTGATCTGCGCCGCGATGCTATGCAGTTCAATCTTGAGTTGCGGCACAAAGTTGCGATCGCCATTCGCAACTACTTGTCGTCGCAGGGATTCTTTGAGATTGAAACGCCGTTTATGACGCGATCTACGCCCGAGGGTGCGCGCGATTATCTGGTACCCAGCCGGGTGCAGCCGGGGTCGTTTTATGCGCTGCCGCAGTCGCCGCAACTGTTCAAGCAGATTCTCATGATCTCAGGCTGCGACAAATATTTTCAGATCGTGCGCTGCTTTCGCGACGAGGATTTGCGCGCCGATCGGCAGCCGGAATTTACCCAGATCGATTTGGAAATGTCGTATCCGCAGCCGGAGCGGGTTTGGGAAGTGGTCGAAGGATTTCTGACCGCCGCGTTCAAGGCTGCGGGCCACGAGATCAAAACTCCGTTCCCGCGCATGAGCTACGACGAAGCCGTTCGGCTCTACGGCAGCGACAAGCCCGACATGCGCCTGCCCGCGATGACTGACGTCCGCGAAGCATTCACGGCAGAGAATCTGCAGACCCTTGCAGTGAACCCGAATTTGCCGGTGGTCGCGATTCCAATTCCCAAGGTTGGCGAACTTTCACGAAAGGAACGCGACGAGATCAAGCCGCTGTTGACGGCGAAGGGCAGCGCCAAGCTGTTTGAGGATTTCAAGCGCCTGGAGAAGTCGTTCCCCGATGCAGCGGCAAAGATTCGTCAAAAGAGCGGCGCTGGAGCGGATGACCTCATTGTCGTGGTTGCGGGCGACGGCAAACCGGCGGAGCATAAGTCCGAGGGCGGAGTGAAGCCTGAGGTCAAGCAACACGACCATGCCGTCTACACCGCCGCTGGTTTGTTACGCGTGGCGCTGGCGCAAAAGTATGCAAGCCGCCATCAGCTGTTTGAAAAAACTGGCGATCCCGCCAAAGATTTCCGCTTTCTCTGGGTCACCGATTTTCCCATGTTCGAATGGGACGAGGAAGGGAAGCGCTGGGCCGCCGCGCACCATCCCTTTACCTCGCCGCACGAGCGCGACATGGAAAAGCTCGAATCTGATCCCGGCGCGGTCCGCGCGCTGGCCTATGACGTGGTGTTGAACGGGACCGAATTGGGTTCTGGATCGATTCGTATCCATCGTCAGGACATTCAGCGCAAGATTTTCAGCTCGCTTGGCATGACCGAAGACGAAGCTCGCTCGCGTTTCGGCTTCTTCCTCGAGGCGCTAGAGTACGGCACTCCTCCGCATGGCGGCATCGCGCTCGGGCTAGACCGCATCGTGATGATCCTTGCCGGAGCGGAAAGCCTGCGCGAGGTAATTCCATTTCCTAAGACGGCGCGGGCAGTGGATTTGATGGTGGACGCGCCGACGCCAGTGAGTGATGCTCAGTTGAAGGAGTTGGGGATAAAGATCGGAAAAGTGAGAGAGTGATGTCGCGATCGCGTAAGATTTTCTGGAGAGTGGCGATTAGCCTCTGTGCG